>Ga0335397_10000960_pt1 | contig 38917 bp, 26 predicted proteins | sample MAT04_FD_205740 | JGI IMG/M metagenome (GOLD analysis project Ga0335397, IMG submission 205740) | Freshwater microbial communities from Lake Fryxell liftoff mats and glacier meltwater in Antarctica - MAT-04 (spades assembly) (version 2) ... | reverse complement strand
GTCCTTGGCCCAAGAAGCAGCCAACTCCACGCTCGGAACGACTACCTGTAAAACAGTTTCGAGATACCGTCCAAATACTGCGTTGAACGGTATTGGGATAAACCCCGTGGCTCGCCCATCCGCCCAAAATCATCAGCACACTTCAGCGAATACCGTTTGGGGCAAGAGGCGAATCTCGCGCACTCACTGCTTGCCTGATGTTGCGCATCCGCCCACAATTCCCTTTCAGACGCGATGGCGCAGTCCACCCAGGAGTTGAGCAACCGCATGGCTTCCAATACCGCTGCTCCGTCCACAATGCCGTACCCCGGCTTGTCGCCTTCTGAGGTCGAGCACAGTCGCCAAGCTCACGGCGCGAACGTGCTGACGCCACCCGAGCGTGACCCGTGGTGGAAACAATGGCTTTCCAAGTTCGAAGATCCGGTCATCCGCATCCTCATCATTGCGGCTGTGATCCAGATTGGTGTCGGGGCCATCAAAGGTGAGTTCATCGAAGGCCTCGCAATCGTCGCGGCCATTCTGCTTGCCACCACGCTCGCGTTCGTCAACGAGTTCAAGGCGAACCGCGAATTCGACATCCTCAACAAGGTGAACGACGATACCCCCGTGAACGCCATACGCGGCGGGCAGTTCACCACGATTCCACGACGAGACGTGGTCGTCGGCGACATCCTTCTGATCGAAACGGGTGAAGAACTTCCCTGCGATGGTGAAGTGCTCGATGCCGTGGCGCTTCTGGTGGACGAGTCCAAGCTCACTGGCGAATCCGCACCTGTGACAAAGACCACGGCCGCGAAGGCGGACCACGGGAAGGACCACGCCTATCCACCACATCGGTTGAACCGCGGTTCAATGGTGGTCGATGGGCACGGGACTGTTCGCGTAACCGCGGTGGGTGATGGCACCGAGATCGGAAAAACTGCGCGAGCGGCTGCAGAGGATTCGGGCGAGACAACGCCGCTCAATGAGCAACTCGAACGGCTCAGCAAGATCATCGGGATCGTCGGACTGAGCATGGCCGCGGTGACGTTCTCTGCCCTCGTTCTCCGTGGTTCATCGACCGGTGAAGTGCAACTTCGCGGCGACCAGTGGGTGTTCGTGGCGATCATGTTCCTCGCGATGGGGATCGCTCTCGTTCGAGTGTGGCTGAAGATCACCTGGGAAGGTGTGCTCGCGTGCCGTCGCTCTCGTGATCTCGACTCGCCGGAATGGCTGAACGAAGATTCCCTGGGTCGCTGGGGGCTGGCACTGGCTGCGGGAGCCATCGTGTTCGCGGGCGGCGTCGGGTTGGGATACGTTGTGGGCTGGATTCCACACGATCCGGCCGACTGGCTTCCGACTGCAGCGGGCACCGCGCTACTGAATTACTTCATGATCGCCGTGGTCATCATCGTCGTGGCCGTCCCGGAAGGGTTAGCCATGAGCGTGACGCTGAGCCTGGCGTATAGCATGCGCAAGATGACAGCCCAGAACACGCTCGTGCGGAAGATGCACGCATGTGAAACGATCGGGGCCGCCACCGTCATCTGCTCCGACAAAACGGGGACACTCACACTCAACCAAATGACCGTCGCAGAAGCTCGCATCCCAACGCTCGCGGGGCAATCGCTCGCGGGGGCAACTCAGGGTACTCAGGCCGCGTTGATTGTGGATGCACTTGCGGTGAACACCACCGCACAGCTTGCCCGCGAGGAAGGCGTCGTGCGGCCGCTCGGTAACCCGACCGAAGGGGCGCTGCTGCTGTGGCTTGATTCCCAGGGAGTGAATTATCTCGCCCCACGGACCAGCTTTACCGTGGCGAGCCAGTTGACGTTCTCGACCGAGCGCAAGTTCATGGCGACTGTTGGGACGGACACAACCGGGAAGGGCATTCTCCATGTGAAAGGCGCACCGGAGATCGTCCTGGCAAAGTGCGATACCATGCTCACGCCCGAGGGATTGATGCCGTTCACGGAGAACGCCCGTGCAGAGATCCTGAAGGGACTGCACGAGTTGCAAGGGCGTGCGATGCGGACGATCGGGATGGCGTACCGGAACGTATCGGTTGTCGCATCTGACATCGGGCCGATGGTGGAGGCACTCACATGGATCGGGTACGTCGGCATCACCGACCCGATTCGACCTGAGGTGCCATTGGCGGTCGCGGCATGTCGGAGGGCGGGAATCGGAGTCAAGATCGTGACCGGCGACACACCCGACACCGCTCGCGAGATTGGTCGGCAGATCGGGCTGATTGGCGAAACAGTCGAGCCGGGCACCGAACTGACGGGAACACAGTTCGGAGCGATGACAGACGTGGAAGCCTCGGCCGCCGTGGGCAAGTTGAAAATCCTCTCTCGTGCGCGCCCGATGGACAAACTCCGCCTCGTTCGCCTCTTGCAAGATCAGCGGGAAGTCGTGGCCGTGACCGGTGACGGTACGAACGACGCCCCGGCACTGAACTACGCGAAGGTCGGACTGGCAATGGGTAAGACCGGCACGGCGGTCGCGAAGGAAGCGGCCGACATCGTGCTGCTCGACGATTCCTTCGGAAGCATCGTGAACGCAGTGCGTTGGGGTCGTGGGTTGTACGAGAACATTCAGCGGTTCATCGTGTTTCAACTCACGATTAACGTGGTCGCGCTCGGGATCGCGCTGTTGGGGCCGTTCGTCGGGGTGAACATGCCGTTGACCGTCATGCAGATGCTCTGGGTTAACCTCATTATGGATACGTTCGCAGCGCTGGCCCTGGCAACGGAGCCTCCGCACGAAGGGGTTTTGGGTCGGCTGCCGCGACATCCCGAGGCATTCATCGTCACACCGCAGATGGCCAGACTGGTGTTTGGAGTCGGTGGCGTGTTCCTGGCCGTGTTGCTGGTGTTGCTGTTTACGTTACCCGGGATGCGCGATGCAACTTCGCCCGATTACATGCACTCGTTGACGATGTTCTTCTCGGCGTTTGTGCTGCTCCAGTTCTGGAATCTGTTCAACGCCCGCTGCCTGGGAACGACTCGCTCGGCGTTCGACGGACTGTTCAAGAACAAGGCATTCTTGTTGATCGCGGGTGTAATCCTTTTCGGGCAGATTTTGCTGGTGCAGTTCGGTGGAGATGTGTTCCGCACCACCCCGCTCGGGGCGCTGGACTGGGTGGTGATTGTGCTGGCGACGTCGCCGGTGCTCATGGCGGGAGAGTTGCTCCGCTGGCGAGCACGCATGGCGGAACGAACCGCCTGATGTGACGGCGAGCCACGGGGTTCATCCCCGTGGTGCCTGGGAGATCAAACGAGTGTAACCGGTCAGGCTCGCGTTGGAATTCCAGGGCAAGGTGGTTGCCCCTCACCCGCTGCTCGAAGACTCGCAGCGACCTCTCCCCGCAAAGCCGGGGCGATGGAGGTTGTTGGGGACGTTTGAGGTTTAAGTTGGAAGGGCGAGGCTCCTGCCGAGCCCCAGGCGAACGGCTCGGCAGGAGCCTCGCCCTCCCGACCTGGAACTTTACACATGCTGGAACCAGTCATGGTGAGCGGGGGACATCTGTCTCCCGCTCCTTTTGTGGCAGGCTGGCCCGCGTCATTTCTTCGACTTCGGAACCAGCTTCTTGATCTGGTAATCCTTGCCCGGGCCTTCGAGCCACTTCATGAAGGCATCCTTCTGAATCGACCCGAAGTCCGCGGGTGGAGCCCCTGGCGTGTTCACGATCACCGGCTGAATCCAGCCATCCTTCGCAGTGAGGCCAAGCGACTGGAACGCCTGGAGCGGGCTTGGCGGCGAATCGAACCGCATGTTTCGGCTACTCCAGTTCCCGTCGGATATGCCCTTCAGCAGCAGTTTGCTCTCGTCCGCATTGATCGCGACCTGATCCACTTCCCCGCCCAGCGCCGGATAGGCGCGATACTTCAGAATCACCACGCTTGCTGTCTCGGAACGGATATCGGGGTTGTCGCACCCTAACCCGGGCTTCGGGTCTGCGAGCATCGCCGCGATCTTCTTGACCGATTCGAGATCCTTCTTGCTCTGCTCGTCTTTAAGTTCCACGGGAAGGGCGATCCCCGGGATCACGTGAAAGTCGCCGCTCGGGTGCTTGCTCAGAAACAGGAGGAGTTCTTGCCCCTCTTTCAGATCCACACCAAAGATCCGTTGGGGCTGGCCCGCTTTCGGGGCGATGAAGCCCACCTTGATTTCCTTCAACTTCTCGGCACCGATCAGTCCTTCCTGAATCTTGACGACCGCCACCTTATAGTTGGCCTTCTCCTTCGCTCCCGGATACGGAGCGGCCTGCACGGGGTCCTTCTCGAAGCCGACCACTTTCCCAACCACAACGGTCTCGGCTGTGATCGCCCGCTGCCCGGGTGGGCTGGGTGCGATCCGATCCGCATGAGCGCGATCAACAATTCCGAAAGCGAAGGTGACGAGTGCCACGGGAATGGCACACCGCGAGAGCATCCGCATGAACATCTCCAGAAACGAAACGATGGGTGCGAAACGAGAACTCGATTGTCCGTCTGGGATAAGACGAGGCTGAAGGCCTGATGGATGGGAGAACGGCACGGCAAATCGAGATGGAATGTAACCGGTCAGGTACCTCTGCCAATCACAGGCGAACCCGACCGGTTACACCCCATCAAATCACTGTTCATCAGTTCGCCAGGCAACAGGTTCAAATCCCCGCGAGTTGGTCCTTCGCATCCCCGAATTCGGTGGCCTTCACGCCCATTCGGTCCAGAAGCGAGAGATATAGCCCGCACAGCTTGCGCTTGTCGTTGCCGGAGTTCAAGTAGTCCAGCGACCGACCTGTTTGCAGCGTGCCGCCCAGACCGCCCGCCAGCAGCAGGGGCACCTGCTTTCCGTTGTGCGCGTTCCAGTGTTCTGACACGAACATGATGCACGAGTTATCGAGCACCGTCCCCTCGCCCTCCTGAATCTTCGAGAGTTTCTCGAGGAGGTACGCGTACTGCTCGACGTGAAACTTCACGATCGACTGGTACTCCTTGCCCGTGTTGGAGTGCGAGTAGCTGTGGTGATCGTCGCGGATGCCGAGGAATGGGTACACCTGCCCGGAGAGATCGCGCGACATGAGGAGCGTGGCGACGCGGGAGCGATCGCTCTGGAACGCCAGGGCGATGATGTCGCACATCAACTTCGCGTATTCGCGGAAGTCTTTCGGCTGGCCAACCGGAGGTCGTTGGCCTGTCGGCTGAACTGGTGCGTCGTCCTTCGCCATCTTGTTGAGCCGCTGCACCCGTTGTTCAGTCTCGCGGACAGAAGCCAGGTACTCGTCGAGTTTCTGCTTGTCGGATCCGCTCACCTTCCCGCTCACGGTGTTCGCTTCCTTGAGCACATCGTCCAGAATGCTCCCCTGAAGTTTGCCTGCCTTCCCACCGAAAAGACTATCGAACGCCAGCGCCGGGTAGAGTTCGATTGGCACCGGGGAATCCGAGTTCCGCCAGGAGATGTGCGAGGCATACACCATCGAGTACTGGCTCTCGTGGAACCCGCTGACCGGTTGCTCGCAGCCGAGAACCAGGCTCGGTAGCGCGGTCTCTTCCTCATAGTGCTTCGCGAGCAGTTGATCCATGCTCACGCCGCCACGAATGGTGCGGCCACGCTGGAGCGACGCGCCGGAGAGGATGTTCCCGGTGCAGCGGGCGTGGCCGCCATCGCCCTCCTTGTTGAACAACCCGTTGATGACGTTGAGCTTCTCCTTGAAGGGCGCGAGCGGTTCGAGGCTGGAACCGAGTTCCATCTCCGCACCCTTCCCCTTTGCCCACCAGTGTGGCGGCGAGATGCCGTCGCCGATGAACATGCACGCGAACCGCTTCGGGGCCGGCTTCGTTGCTGGAGCCGCGAAGGCGGCCGCGGATTCAAGCCACGGCAACGCAACTGTGGCCCCAAGCCCCTTGAGCAGTACACGCCGCGAGACGTTCGTTTCGGCAATCATCATTTGCCTCCGGATGGGGGATCAATTTTGAATTTGGCTGTCGTGAAATCCTGGCATCGCTGCGTGACGAACTGAGGACTGGTCGCCACGAGATCGAACAACGCGGAGAGTTTGTAATCGTTCTTTTCCAGTTCGGATTCCATCTTCTCCAACAATGGCTGGTCGGATAGCTGAAGCGACCGGCCGAGCGCGTAGCCGAGGAATTTCTGACAGAGGGTGTGGATGAACTCGTTCTTTCGGTGGGTAGCGAGGTAGGCACTGAATTCAGGGACACCGCGGGCTTGCTTGTTGGAAGGCAAGTTTACCACATTGTCGATCGCTCTGCCCGCCAAATCCTTGGAGCGGAAGCGGCCAATTGGATCGAAGCCTTCCATCGAAAGGCCGATTGGATCAAACCGCTGGTGGCACCGTGCGCATTTCGCGTCGTCGACATGGAGTTTCAGCAACTCGCGGATCGTCTTGCCGTTGGTGTCGGTTTCCTTCGCAGGGAGAACCGCGACATCCGGCGGCGGCGGCGGGATGTGTTCGCCCAGGAGTTTGTGAACCACCCAGAACCCACGCTTCACGGGGCTGGTTCGTTGGGGCTGCGAGTTCTTCGTCAGGAATACGGCCATCCCGAGCACGCCGGCGCGACCCTGCGAATGCAGGCCCGTCACCAGTTGCCATTCATCCGCAGCTCCCTGAAACGGCAGTCCGTAATGCTGCGCGAGTCGCTTGTTCACGAACGTGGAATCGCCATTGAGAAGCCCCGTGATCGGCTTGTCTTGCTGGATCAAGTGAGTGATCACTCGCGTCGGTTCTTCGAACATGGCCAGTTTGAGGGCGTCATCGAACGCGGGGAACGCCTGGCGATTCACGCTTTCCTGTGTCAAGAAGTCGCGGTGACCGAGCCACTGCCCGAAGAACTCACGCGAGAACCGGCTCACCTTCTCGTCCTTCAGCATCCTCCGCACCTGTTCTAGCAGCACCTTCGGGTCGCGGAGTTTGCCGGCCTTCGCCAGTTGGAGCAACTCTGCGTCCGGGGGGCCGGACCAGATGAAGTAACTTAGCCGCGATGCCAGCGCCAGATCGGAGAGCGGCGCAACCGACTCGCCTGCGGGTGTCGGATCGAAACGCATCCCGAAGTGCGGCGAAACGAGAATGCGCACCATGGTCGCCCGCACGGCGGCATCGGTACCGTGATCCTTGTCGGCACACACACTGGTGTAGAACGTCTCGAACTTCAGCCGCTCGGCGTCGGTCAGCGGCCGACGATAGGCACGCTCTGCGAACGCGAGCAGATCCTTGAGGTACCCCGACTCCGCTCGCTTGAGCGTCTCGGCGTGCCCTTTCAACCCAGTCCGCACCTCATCGAAAAAGACGCTAATCGGGTGCTTCGCCAGTTCCGGGTCGGTGAGCTTCACGTTCGACCGCCGCAGGTACACATCTTTGAACCGCGCCAGTGTTTCGTCCTTCACCAGATCGGGGTCTTCCTCCTTGAACTCGTCGAAGTCGCGATGTTTGAGAAAGTTTCGCTCTGAGCGCTCGAAGAAGACGAACCCGCGCAGCATCTTCTCCCAGATACCCGTGACGAAGTACAATTCGCGCCACAGTCGGTCGAGTTCGTGGTTCTCTGCTTCGCTCAGGACGGAGCGGCACAGAGGCTGATCGTCGCGGAAGAATCCCTCGATGAGGTGAAACCCGGCAGAGAGACCGCGTGTGGCATCGACGTGATAGAAACGGCTGGGGAACAGCCGACAGAACGCCGTGCCCGATGCAGCGACCGCGGGATCGACTGCCTTGCCGCTTGCGGGAAGGTTCGAAATCGCGACGCTGAGTTTCGGTAGCTTTGATGGGTCGAATGTGTCGCGTGTCTCGGCGGTCTTGCGGCGACGTGCGAGGTGATCGATCGGCCCATTCCCGGCGTTCGCGACGATCGGCGGAGTCTCGGTTGGCGTGAGTTCCTGACTCAGTTTTCGCACATCCGCCACGATCGCCTTGATTGCCTTCTGCACATCTCCGGGGGTGGGATCGGATGGGTTCTTGGGTGCCGGCAACGCGATCCATTTGCTTCGCAGCCAGGCGAGAAAGAACTTGTCGTCGCTTGTTCCTTCGAGTGTATCCCAGAGGAGTCGGGCGTATTTTTGGCTCAGCCCCGCATCGGCAGACCATACCTCGACGGTCGCATTCTTGCGAGTCTCGCCCCGATGCTTATATAGCCACAGCGCAGTGAACACTTTCTCGAGATCGACCGCGTGCGCTTCGTAGAAGACGAGGATGGCCTGTTCGTAGAACTTCTGGCGATCCGCGAAGGCGACGGCCGGATGTGGGGCGAACCGTAGCCCTTCCGTTGTGAGTACCGCGTGATCGGCGACGGTCTCTGCCGCGGCGTAGTACTTCTTGAACAGGCTTGGCGACATCGTGAGCGCCTCGCCCGTGTTGTTGAACCCTTCGCCGGACGCGGGATCGATCGGAAACGCCCTGGCCGGTCGAATATCCACGCCCGTGAGATCGCGGATCGTGTAGTCGTACTCGGCATTCGTGAGTCGGCGCGGCGGTACCACTCCCGGATCACCGGCGAGTTTCCGTGCCTCCGTGAGCAGAACCTGTTCGAGGGTCTTGATCATCTCGGCTCGCAACTCCGCCGTCGGTTGCTTCGCCTTGGCCGGTGGCATCTCCTCTTTCCGCATGAACGTAACGACGTGCTCCCACTGACGGAAGTCTTCCAGCAACTTCGCCGAAGTTGTGAATCGCGTCAGGTCCAGTTCGCCGCTTTTCTTCTTCGCGTTGTGGCAATCGACGCAGTAGGTGTTCAGGAACGGCAGCACCTTCTCCTCGAACGGATTCGCTGCGGATGCCTGGTATGTGCTCAAGTGGAAGACTGCCGCGAGGAGCAATAGAGTCCATGGCTGCACCCGGCCACCAAGCGAGAGCTTGAACATGAGTTGCCTCACGATGAAGTTTCCGAAAGCGTGTGGAACACGGGTAGGCGGGCGGAACCGAGGCGGGACTGCGGGCAGAGGATCGATGTCTTTACGATAGCAGGGAAGTGGCGCATGTCCCGCACAAGATCCGGGATCTTGCGAACATTCCGGCCACCACAACTGGGGGGTCACTTCTTCCGACTGGCGAAGAACGCGGCGATAAGTCTCTTCGATTCGTCCGACCCCGCGAGTCGCATAAACGCTTCGGTCTCGACCGCGATGGCTTCCTCCAGCGGGAGTGCAGCACCAGCAACCATCACGCGAACTGCCTCGGCAGCGGCCCCGGTGAGGTTGCTTGCATCCTGCTGGAGATCGCACGCCAGCGCGCCCAGTTTGGCCTCCCGTACCCCATTCACTGGTTGGGTGGTCTCACAACATTTCGAAGCAGCTTCCAGGAGCAACGCAGAGTCGATTACTTCCGCGGCAAGTCGGCACTTCTCAGCTTCGTTCGCATCAATGCTTTGCCCGTTCGTAAGCATCTTTGCCGCTGCTTCAAGCCCCACGATTCGAGGCAATCGCTGTGTACCGCCCCAGCCCGGAATGAGCCCCAGCGTCACTTCCGGAAGGCCGAGCCGCACTTTCGGGTTTGATCCACAGATGCGGTAATCGCACGCCAGCGCGACTTCCAGGCCACCGCCGAGCGTTGCTCCGTCGATGGCGGCGCACGTTGGGAATGGCAGCGACTCCAGTTTCTCCAGCACTCGCAAGCCCTGCTCGATGAAGCCGCGCACGGCCGGATCGTTCGGCCCCGGGGCATTCGCGAGCAAGTTCAGATCGGCACCGGCGATGAAGATACCCGGCTTCGCACTGGCGAGCACCAAACCGCGCAGTTCTGTTCGTGACGCCAGCGAATCGAGGACGGCTTCCAGTTCTGTCCACAGCTCGGCGGTGAGGACGTTTGCCTTGCTGCCCGGTTGGTCGAACGTGAGGACCGCGATGGAATCGGGGCGAGTTGCGAGTTGAATTGCAGGCATGATGTGCACCAGGAGAAGCCTACGGGTTGTGACCCGTGGGCTTTATATCCATTACCGCACCCACCGCCGTGGGATGCGTTCGCCGGGTTCCCGGTGGATGACAGGATATCGATCTACGCCTATCAGGGAGAGCACCCAATCGTGGGTCACCGCGCCGCCGATGAAGGCTCCGGACGCGATGTATCGAGAAGCAAGGCGACTGGTTCCCGGTTCGCCAACCTGAATGACAGGTTGTAGTGCCTCTCGCAGAACGGGATCCGCATGTGTCACCGCATGGACGCAGTGCGCAAGGGATGGATTGAACAAGGGCGTGTCGAACACACGGTATCTTACTGCTCCGCTCTCCAGCAGTTGGGCCTGTGCCACCGCACGCTCGTACCGAACGGCGTCGATCTCGAACGGTCCCCACACGGAGACCTGCGCGTGATCGGCAGCGGCTTTCGCGAATGTCTCTTCGAGGGTGAAGTTCTTCCCGGGTTCGGACCTCAACCGCAAGGGCTTAACGATCCCCGTGGCGGGCAACCAACTGATGGTCACCGATTCCGCCGTCACACTTCGTTCCGCATTCATTCCGATCTTCGCGAACGTTGCCCAGGTGTGGGCCGTCCGAGGCTTGAAAGGGACAGACTGACCGGCATACAGGGTGAAGAAGTAACGCGAGTGTCCGGTTGGGCCGATGATGGAAGGAGCATCGGAAATGCCAGAGAGCAGCACCAATGCAAGATAGATCGGCATGATTGGCTCCCGTGGTCGGTATGCAAACTTACCTGATCCCCACGACTGGAGGAGATTGGGCGAAATGCGAATGACGTGCCGATTGTGAGTTGATACTAGCAGAGTCGCTACACTCGGAAGATGCAAACGCCCCGCGATGGATCGCGAGGCGCTTGGAGCATCAGGATGCCTTTACTGCCTGTGCCGATCGCTCTGTTCAGCGGATCTCGCGTGGGATGCGTTCGCCGGGTAGTCGTGGGGTTATCGGGTAGCGGTCCGCACCGATCAGCGGAAGCAACCAGTCGTGCCTCTCGGGATATGCCTGAAACGCTCCGCCCCGCAGATAGAGTTTCGCGAGCCGGCTCGTGCCCGGTTGCCCGACGCGAATCACTGGTTGAATGTAATGCCGCACGGCAGGGCCAGCGTGCGTGAGTGCGTGAACGCAGTTCACCACATGTTCGTTGGTGTTGAACGAGTCGATTGACCGAAACCTCACCACTCCCGATTCGAGGAACGCCGCCTGCTGTTTCGCCAACTCGAAGCGGTTAGCGTCCACTTCATACGGGCCCCAACGGGAGATGCGGGAGTTGTGGCTCGCCATGATCGCGAGCGTCTCTTCCAGGTTCCAGTTCCTTCCCGCCACGGATCGCAACCGCAACGGCTGCACGCGAGCATCGGTCGGTAACCAACTGATCGTGACGGGTTCCACGATCAAACTGCCGTCCGCGGTGGGCGTGACCTTTGTGTATGTTCCCCAAGTGTGAGCCGTCCGCGCACGAAACGGAACCGACTCGCCCGCGAACAGCGTGAAGTAGTACCGCGGTTGACCGGTCGGCTCCACGATGGGTGATGCATCGGCGAAGCCTGGGCCCGTGAGCAGAACGAAGGCAAGGTAGATCGGCATGATTCGGCCCTCGTGTCGGTGTGTAAACTTACCCGATCCGAGCGATCGGAGGAGATTTGGGGGAATGCGAAATGCGTGCCGACGGAAAGTGGTCGCTGGCAGAGTCGCTACACCCGGAACATGCAGACGCCCCGCGATGATCGCGGGGCGTCTTTGTGGATCGCGACGACTTTACTGCCTGATCCGATTCCCCTGCTTGTCGAGCCATGTGAACGGCTTTACGACATCGACCGGCTTCGTGCTGATCTTCTCGCCGAGGATGTTCTCGAACACCGTTCCGTACACCTTCTCGATCGGAACCAGCGAGTGAGCCGCCATCACCTGATGAACGAGGCTCTGGTTCGTGACCACCACGCGCCGACCCCTGGCATCCATGGCCATGCGGTTCCCCGGAGCGCCTGCCGCGTTCTTCTGCATCTCCTGGAACTTCGCCTCGGTCAGTTTCACGTCCGGGCCATCAATTGGCGGCGGCGGAAGTTTCGGGGCCAGCGGCCGACCGGTCGGGTCGCGGTAGGTCAGGCTGTCGTTGTCACCCATGGCCTCGGGCGGATCGTAGGTCACCGGGCTAACGGCAATCCCGAATTCCTGTCTCAGCTTGTCGGCGTGAGCGATCCGGAACAGTTCCTTGAACTTGGCTCCGTTCCCCTTGCTCTCCTTGATGCATGTCTTGGCGGTGTCCACGGTCCATTTCAATTCGTGGAGGAATGCCTGAGCATCGACTGGCCCCGCGACACAGTGCAGCACCCGGCCATCCGGAGCGCAGAAGTACGCGGCCACGTTGCCACCCTGCTTGGCACCATTCACGATCTTGAAGGTCGCGACCTTCTGGAACGCCGATACAAAATGTTCGTTGACGTACTTACCCACTTCGGGGTTGTTCAAAGCACTCACACGGAGCGCTTCCGCATTGTTTCACGTCAAACCCGGATCTTCAAAGTGACCCGAGACGTGCAGGACGAACACGAGTTTCTCCTGCTTCTTCGCCAGTGCCGCGGCTTCCTTGGGAGTGTCCACGAAGTGGATCTTCGTGCCGAACTCGCAGGTTTCCTGAGCACTGGCGGAACAGGCAGCCACTGCGGCTACCGTCAACGCCATCAACATCCGATTCATGATTCACCTCCACGGATCGGCGGCGGGATTGGCACCGGCCAACCCTGCCCCAACCTTGATCGTACACCTGATACGACGTGGAAGCCGCAGGCTGAGTTGCAACTCGTTACACGAGCGTTACGCCAGCGGCAGGCGACCGTTCTTAACCTCCCCCCTTGTGGGGGAGGTCGCTCCGAGTCTTCGAGGAGCGGGGGGGGGGTAAAGCCTTGTGTGATGTACAGGCTTCACCCCCCACCCGGCTCGCAAAGCCTCGCCACCCTCCCCCACAAGGGGGGAGGGCAAATCACACTAACCTGGCAGGTCATGTCGTGCTGGCTGCCTTACGCCGGCGGCGGTTGTTCCAGGTTGTTCTTCGGAGGATGGAAGAACAACGCCAGGATGATCGCCCCGACCAACGCTGCCGCCATCGAGTACTGGAAGATTGCCGAGTAGTTCAGCTTGTCGCCGACCTTGTACGACTCACCCAGTTGCCCGCAGACGAGGTTCGCCACGAACGGCCCGACGCCGATGATGATCGCGTTGAACAGCCCCTGTGCGCTGCTCCGCGTATCCTTCGGGAAGAACTCATCCACAAAGATGTACACGGTCGCAAAGAAGAACGCATAGCAGATGCCGTGCAGGACGTTCACGGCAACGGCTGCCCACGGTTCCGGGTAGAAGGCGAACACCGCGAACCGGGCCGCATGGCCCAACACGCCGAAGATCATCGTCGTGCGCCAGCCGAGTGTCTTCAGGACGTAGCCGAGGATCATCATGGTCAGGATCTCGGCGATCTGCCCGATCTTCATGACGGGCGTGACCCAGTTCGCAGGAATGCCGACTTCCGTCTTGAGGAACGATGCGGTCCAGTAGAAGAAGCTCTGGTGAACTGCGGCGTCGATGAACGTGACAAGGAACAGCACGGCCACGAACGGGTGCTTCAGCAACCGGGCCGCTTTCACCCAGGCGAGTGAGTCGCCACCGGTTGCCGGCTTGGGCGGCGTGTGCGGAAGCATCGGGCTGATGGCGGCCAGCACGAACGACGCGATCCCCGCGACAACGAAGATGTATCGCTCCGCGGCATACGCTTCCGCGCCGGTCTTCGATGTGCCGAGGGCTTTACCGATCCAGTTCACGAAGCCGCCTGCTTCGCTCATGGTTGGCACTGCGGACCAGTCCACCAGGATGAAGATGAACGGCCACGATGCGGCAATCCAGCCGATCGTGCCCCACACGCGGACCGGACCAAACTCCCGTGCGGGGTCTTTCAGATTGGCGAACGCGATCGAGTTCGTGATCGAAATTGTGGGGACGTAGAACACGCAGTGCAGCAGCATTAGCAGGAAGAATGGCCAGAACGGAGCACCGGTTGAAACTTTGGCGTAAATCGTTCGGCCGGTCTGGGTCTCCTTGACGTCGGTGACGACGGTCACGACCGTGGGCATCTTCGACTGGTCGGTTCCGATCTCGTCCCATTTCGCCTCAACTCCCTCAACTACAACTGGCGTCTTGTCTGCTAGTTCACCTATGGCGGTGCCGGACTTTTCGCCCGGTTTCGTCACTTTTACAGTGATGTGCTGACCAGGGTTCGTGCCGAGTTCTCCGGGGATGAAGAACAGCCCCAGGATCGCCGCCCCCCCGATGACATGGCTGATGCCGAGGAACTTCTCGGCGGCAAACTTGCGGTCGGCGAACTGGGTGCTGAAGAACAACGCGACGAGTGCGCCGATGTTGAATGCGCCGAAGATCATCGCGTTCTGCCAGCCGGCGAACCCGAGGCTGGGGATGTAGTCGAACCCGAGTTCGAACCAGGCTCCCCAGATGAAGATCTGGAGGAACATCATCAAGCACAGTTTGCGCCGCAGGACTTTGTCATGTGGCGTGGCGAGCGGGGTGGCCGAGGCCATCGTGGTGGGCTCCAGTTGCGGAGTGGGAAGCAAGTGTTCCCGAATGTAAGCCCGCACTCTGGAAGCGGCAACAGGGATGGGGATTTTCGAGGCAGGTTTCGCGAGCCACGGGGTTCACCCCCGTGGACTTGTTTAGGTGTCAAAACCACGGGGATGAACCCCGTGGCTCGCCAGTCTCACACCCGATACGGCATCAGGATCGGCTGCGGGTCGATCCCCGCCACGAAGTCGCTCTTGCCGTCCGCGATTGCCGAGCCGAGTTCCGTCAGGTCGCGAAGCTCGCGGTCGGTCGGTCGCTTCCCGAGGAATTGCCGCGTCAACGTGCGGCACAACCCGTCGGCCGCCTTGCGTACCAGTTCGTCGGTCTGCCGACCGGCATACAGCGACGTGCAGAGGATCACTACCAGCGATTGCACACGCGACGACAGTTCCGACATGCGGCACTGGCGATCGGCGAGCTTCAGTTGATGCTTCGTCATCGTGCCGGAAATCTCGCCGGCCATCGCCCGTAGTTGGCGTGCCGCGAACGTGGCGTGCTTGTGCAGGTTCCGTGGCAGCAGCGGCAACTTCGTGTGGCTGCGGCGCAGTTTCTGGCCGATCATCCACTTCGCGTATTGCCACATCGGCCCCTTCAGGCTCCACATGTGTGCCGGGTTCAGGAAGTTCGGTTTACGAATCTTCTTCGCGGCGAGCACCTTCCCGATCGGCTCGAAGTATTGCCGGCCGTGCTGCTTCACCAGCGACTTGAAGAACGCCATGCCGAGCATCTCGCCTTCGCCCTCGTAGATGCACGGTGCGAGGAACTCGTGGACGTTGTCGCCGAACAGGTGGCCGTGCAGGAATGCCCGGCCGCCGTGCGTCTTCATGTGTAGCTCGATCGCGGCTTCCTTCTGCGATTCACTGCCGAAGATCTTCGCGATGATGCACTCCATCTCGCCGCGATACCCGGCATCGAGCATCCCCGCGCACCACTCCGTCAGCGCATCGCAGGCGACGATCGATCCCGCGAGTTGCCCCAATCGGCGGCACACCAGTTCGCGCTTCGCGATGGGCAATCCATACGTCACGCGGAACTTGGCCCACGGGATCATGTCGGCCATCATCTTCCGCATCGCACCGGCGGCGTTGGCACACAGCGACACGCGACCGCGGTTCAGCCCGTGATACGCGATGGTGAGGCCGTCGCCGTCGGCGGGTATGAGCAGGTTCGACACCGGTACGCGGAACTTGTCGAAGATAATCCCGTGGTTGTGGCAGTGCTTCAGTGCGTATAGCCCGTAGTTCTTCAGCTTGAACTCGTCGGTCTCGGTATCCGGCAGATCGACGATCAGCACGGCGGGCTTGCTTTCGATGAGGCACACCAGACCGATGGTTCGCCCCGGCCGCACGTTGGTGATGAACAGCTTCTCGCCGGTGACGACGAACTCATCGCCATCGCGAACCGCCACGGTCCGCAGTGCGGTGAGGTCGGAGCCGGCACACGGTTCCGTGAGCGCGAACGCGGACAATCGCCGGCCGCTCGCCAGTTCCGGCAACCAGCGCTGCTTCTGTTCCTCGGTGCCGAATGTCTGCACGGGATCGACGGCCCCGATGCACCCGTGAACCGACGCCAGCCCGGCAACAGTCGGGTCGAGTTCGGCCATCTCGGTGATGAACGAGGCGAACCGCGAGAACGGCAAGCCCGAGCCGCCGTACTTCTTCTCGACGAGCAATCCCCAGTAGCCCGCAACGCCCAACTCGTCGAGCACGGACTCGGCGATCTTGCCCTCGTCGTCGTGCAGCGTCCCTTCCACGAGATGTTGCCGAATCACGTTCAGCGAGTTCTTCATCGCCAGTTCCGCTTCGGGCGACACTGGCCCGGTCGGATTGACCCACTGCTCGGGTGACACCTCGGCATCCCACACGGCGCGGTGAATCGGGCTGGCGTTCGTGCGGTAACGCGCCGCGAACAGTTCTTCGACCTGATCATCGGCCGTATCCACCGCGCCCATGCGGCGAACTTCCTCGGCTCCCTTGCCGCCGAGCCGGAGGGCTTCTTCCGCGAACGATGGTGTGCGAACGTCGGTGCTCATTGAGCTATCTCCATTGTAGATCAGTTCGACATCTCGTTGAGCGGCCGCCCCAGCGGGGCGGCTCGGTGGTCCCGTTGGGAGCACTGCTAAACGTGGGCGAGCGCCCGCGAATCCGCGTAAAACGTTCGGCCCTCATTGGCCATCGTGCGGAGCAACCCCGCGGCCTCGAAGCGGTCGCCGTGTTCGCCCCGGAGCGTGTCCAGTTCGCGAACAACTCGCTCCAGGCCCAACGTGTCGGCAGTGCGAAGCGGACCACCCCGGAACGGCGCGAACCCCGTGCCGAGAACCATCGCGAGATCGGCCATCCACGCCTCGGCCACAACACCCGCTTCGAGACACTTCGCGGCCTCGTTAATCATCGGGTACATCAGACGCTTCTGAAGCTCCGACAACTCCCCAACTTCCTCGTTCGTCGCAAGTGAATGCGGATGCTTCGGTGTCGCCCAGCGGGTTGGCTTCCCCTTGCGGTCATGGCGATAGTCGTAGAACCCGCTGCCAGACTTCTTGCCGAGCGCACCGGCCGCGACCATCTCCGCGAAGCGTGCTGGCGCGGGGCCAGGATCGCTGGTCAGCGCCGCGAATGTCTTCGCCACATCGGCCGCGATATCGACGCCGATCTGATCGAGCAGTTCAAGCGGCCCCATCGGCATTCCGAACAACACCGCGGCGCGATCGACCTCGGCCCCCGGCACGCCTTCGAGAACGAGCCGCACGGCTTCATCGAGGTACGGGAACAGTGTGCGGTTCACCAGGAACCCCGGGCTATCGGCGACGACCACTGGCACCTTCCCCACCTTGCGGACAAGTTCGACGAGCGTGGCGATGGTGGCATCGTTGCTCGCCTTGCCACGCACCACTTCCACCAGTTGCATTCGGTGCACGGGGTTGAAGAAGTGCAGCCCGGCGACTCGCTCGGGGTTCGGCGTCGTGTCCGCGATTCGCGTGACGGAGAGTGCCGACGTGTTCGTCGCCAGCACCGCGTTCGGCAACCGTTCCGCGAGTTCCTTGAAGACTGTGCGCTTGATGTCCTCCCGTTCGACGACTGCTTCGATCACGAGATCGCACCCCGCGAGTGGTTCCCATTGGCTGGTGGTCGTGACGCTTCGCAGCAAGTTGTCCGCACCGTCGCGAGTCAGGAGCGACTTCTTCACGGCGGTCTCGGTCAGCGACTCGATCTTCTTGATGCCGGCCGCGACGATCTCGTCGTTGATGTCCTTCAGCACAACCGGGATGCCATTGAACGCGAGCAACTGTGCGATCCCCGCACCCATCGTCCCCGCACCCACGACAGCCGCCTTCTGGACACCGCCGGGCTTCGTGCCGCGGACCCACGATGAAGGCTTGCGTGCCCGTTCGCGCTGGAAGAACAGGCCGATGAGGCTGCGGGCCACGGGGGTGAACACGACGCCGACGAACTCCTCGCGTTCTGCCTCGAAGCCGACAGGGCCGGGTGTGTTGTAGCCGGCCTCGATCGCTCGCAGCGCCGCAGGCAGAGCGGGATAATCTCGGCCCCGGCTTCCGATGTGTCGGCGAGCCGTGGCGAGAACAACCGCGTGACCCGGCCAGGTTCCATCGAGTAGCGTGTCGAGCAATCCGTGAGTTGGCTTGCGAACCGAACGCCCCGCGAGCCGCTCCTCGATGAAGTGGTTTACATCTGCATCGAACGTATCGGGTGACGCCGCGAGATCGACCAGCCCGGCGGCCGCGGCCTTTGAAGCGTTGAGGTTTGCGCCTTCAAGGATGATCCGCAGCGCCTCACGCAACCCGACGAGTTTCGGCAATCGCTGTGTTCCGCCCCAGCCCGGAATCAGCCCGAGCGTGACCTCCGGAAGCCCGAGCTTGGTCGAAGGTTCATCACGAGCAATACGGTGTCGGCAGGCCAGCGCGAACTCCAGACCGCCACCGAGGCACGGCCCATGGATCACCGCGATGGTGGGGCACGGCAACTGCTCGATGCGGTGGAACACGTCGTGCCCCGCGTCGATGACGGTTCGCACTTCATCGGCGGTTTCGAGCTGCTGAATGCGATTGACATCGGCACCCGCGAAGAAGCCCGACGCTTTGCCACTGCGGAACACGACGGCTCGCGGCGGATCACGCTCGAACTCTTTCACCACCGCACGGAGTTCGCCGATCACCTCGTCGTTGAAGACGTTGAACGATGAACCGTGCACATCGAACGTGACGGTGGCGACGCCGCGAGTGTCGCGGTCGAGTCGGAGATGATGGAGGTCGTTCATGGGAAGTCCTCTCGGTTTCGAGTTTCGAGTTGAGGGTTTCGAGTTTCAGACGATGGCTTTCGAATGTCTTCAACTCGAAACCCTCAACTCGAAACTCGAAACTATTGGGTTTCGAGCCACACCGCCGCACCCTGTCCACCGCCCACGCACAGCGAAGCAATGCCACGCTTCAGCCCGCGATCACGTAGCGCCCGCAGCAGCGTGATGATGAGCCGCGTGCCCGACGTGCCCACCGGATGTCCCAGCGCGATCGCGCCGCCGTTCGCGTTCACCTTCTCGAGATCGAGGTCACCCACGGCCTGGTTATCGTTGAGTTCACGCCGTGCGAACTCCTCGGATGCCATCGCCCGCTTGCATGCCAGCACCTGCACCGCGAACGCTTCGTTGATCTCGATCAGGTCGAAGTCCGCGAGCTTCATGCCGGTCTTGCGGAGTAGCTTGTGGATCGCGAACACCGGCCCCAGGCCCATTCGTCGCGGGTCGCATCCGGCGATGGCATAGTCGCGGATGTAGCCGAGCGGTTCACGCCCCGCGAGCTTGTCGGCTGGCATCAGCACAACCGCAGCGGCTCCGTCCGTGATCGGGCAACTGTTCCCCGCCGTGACGCTGCCGTTCTTGCGATCGAAGATCGGTTTCAACTTGGCGAGCGCTTCGAGCGACTGCCCTGGTCGCGGCCCCGTGTCCAAGCTGACTGCCTCGCCCTTCGTGAGTTCCGCAGGCACCGGCACGACCTCGTCCGCGAAGTAGCCACGCTTCCACGCACTGACCGTTCGCTGGTGACTCATCACCGCGAACTGATCCTGCTCGGCTCGCGAGATGCCGAATTCCTTCGCGAGAATCTCGGCAGTCTGACCCATGTTCAGACCGCATGTTGGGTCGCTAAGCCCGAGCTCGAGCGCAACCACCGGCTTCAGGAGTGAGGGCCGGAAGCGCCGCAGGAACAGCGAGAGCTTCCCCGCGAAACCGGCCTTCTTGAAGTCCATGAGGAAGTCGCGAGCCTTGCGATTCCAGAGCAGCGGCACGTTCGACATCGACTCCGTGCCGCCCGCCACGATCAGATCGGTCCGACCTTCGTTAAGGATCTGCCAGGCAGACACCACCGACTCGATTCCGGATGCGCAGTTGCGGTTCACGGTGTGGGCGATGCGATCGTTCGGGATGCCGCTTCGCAGCGCGATGACGCGCCCGACGTTCGATGCCTCGGGCGGCCCCGCGACATTCCCGAACACCACTTCACCGACATCGGTTGGCCGGAGGTTGGCACGCGTCAGCACACCCTCGACCGCGACCTTTCCGAGTTGATCGGCTGGCACATTCGCAAGCGATCCGAACGCCTTGGCGAACGGGGTTCGCACTCCAGCGAGAACGGCCAGTGGCGGAAGTGTTGCGGACATGAATCACCTCCAGTGAGCTTGATTGCGAGCCACGGGGTTGATCCCCGTGGTGCTGGGTGTTTCAAACCCACGGGGATCAACCCCGTGGCTCACCCTGTGTTTGGTTGAACTTCTTCACCCTTCACATCGCGGAGCGCTCGCCGCAGCACTTTCCCCAGCAGCGTGCGGGGTAGCGGTCCGGGGACCACGTCCACGACACGCGGCCGTTTGTGGACTTCCAGGTGTTCGTGCGCGAAATGATCAAAGGCACGCCGGCTAAACTTTCGCATGTCCTTCGGCACCACAATCGCTTTCACCAACTCGCCACGTTCACTGTCGGGCACGCCCAGAACCACGATGTCTTCCACCTCCGGGCATTCGCGCAACACGTGTTCCACATCCGTCGGGTACACGTTCACACCCGACGTGATGATGAGATCCTTCTTGCGGTCCACGATCTTGAAGAAGCCGTCGGCATCGCAGGTCGCGAGGTCGCCCGTGTAGAGCCAGCCGTTGCGAAGCGCGATCGCGGTCGCTTCGGGATCGTTCCAGTAGCCCGCCATCACTTGCGGGCCACGAATCACGAGTTCCCCGACTTCACCGAGCGGCAACGGCCCGACACCCGTCATTGCGTCGACGATCATGGCATCGGTGTCCGGCATCGGCATTCCGATGGTCCCGTGGCGTGCGGTTCCATCGAGCGGCCCCGCGTGCGTCACCGGGCTGGCCTCGGAAAGCCCGTAGCCTTCGACCACAATCGCACCGCTGCGTTCGGCAAACTCTCGAGAAACATCAGGACTCAGTGGCGCGCCGCCCGACATGACGGAGCGAATATCGCCCAGGTCGTAGTGCCGGCGGCGGAGCGCCTTGTTGAACGCAGTGAGCATCGCGGGAACGGCCGGCACAAGTGTCGGCCGCCAGCGCTCGATCAACTTCAGCACCACATCGGCCTTGAAGCGGTGGTGCAGGATGAGCGTCGCGCCCATCGCGATGCCAGTCAGACCGCAAGTGGTCAGACCGTAGCTGTGGAAGAACGGCAGGCACGCGAGGATCACGTCCTCGTTCACCCGCTGGCCATTCCAGTGAAACACCTGCCATGTGTTCGCGACCATGTTTCGGTGCGTCAGCAGCACCGACTTCGGCGTACCCGTCGTGCCGCCGCTGGGCATGATGTTCGCGGGCGATTCCGGCGAGACACGTTCCGGCACGAAGTCGGGATCTGCTGCGGCCAGCGCATCGTCCAGATCTACTGCGGCCGAAGGGACATGCCGCGATGTCAGCCCGAGTCGGTGGAGCATCGCGAGCTTGTAAAGCTGCCGATCCCACCACGGCAGGCGATCCTTCAAGCTCGTCACGAACACTACTTCTGGCTGGGTATGATCCACCGATGCCACCAGTGGCAGCAGTAGATCGAGCGACACGAGATACCGGCACGATGTCGAGTGAACGATCGCAGCCAGCTCCTCGGCCACCATCAGCGGGTTCAGCGGAACCGTGACACCGCCAGCCATCCACGTGCCGAAGAGCGCGACAAGGTATTCCGGAGTGTTGGGCAACAGAATGCCGACGCGATCACCGGGCTTCAGTCCACGATCGCACAGTGCGGACGCCATCCGTCGGCTCTGCGTGAGCAGTTGCTCGTAGGTCATTTCTTGCTGGAAGAAGCGGCACGCGACCCGCGTGGGACTTCGACGCGCGGCATGTTCCAGAAGCCAGTGGATCGGCTCCTGCGGATATTCCAGGTGCAATGGAACACCTTGCGGGTAATTCGCGACCCACGGGTGCTGAGCGAATCGGTCGAGGATGGCGACCATGGGAACACCTTGCGTCGGGGGGGGTATCGACGGCAGGTATCAAGGCGGGCGCTGGGGACTAAGATCCAGATTGGGCGTCTGGGTCAGCAGTAGATGTGAAACTGCAATCAGCGGCCCGGAGCGATACGACAACCCATTATTCGATTTGTGGGCTGTCGAAATCAAGGGTAGGACAGTCCAGACACGCTGCGGACCGATTCTCAAGAATCGTTACAACCCGATCTCATCCCTTCTCAAACAATTCAGCCACGAACACATCCGGATCGAAGGGTTCCATATCTTCGATCTGTTCGCCAAGGCCCACGAACTTCACGGGTAGGCCCATCTTCTGCTTGATCGCAAAGATGGAACCGCCCTTCGCGGTGCCGTCGAGCTTCGACAAGATGATGCCGGTACATTTCACCGACTTCGAGAATTGCTCAGCTTGTAGTACGGCGTTCTGTCCGGTCGTGGCATCCAGCACCAGCAGCACTTCGTGTGGTGCGCCGGGGATTTGCTTCGTCACGACGCCGTAGATCTTTTCCAGTTCCTTCATCAGGTGTGTCTGTGTGTGAAGCCGGCCTGCGGTGTCCACAATCAACACATCGAACGCACGGGCCTTCGCCTTCTCGCACGCATCGAACGCCACGGCGGAAGGGTTGGCCCCCTGCCCCTGCTTCACGATGTCGCACCCGATTCGCCCGGCCCACACCGTGAGTTGCTCGACTGCTGCGGCCCGGAATGTGTCGCACGCCGCGACGAGCACCTTCTTGCCATCGGTCTGGAGCCGCATGGCCAGCTTCGCGATGCTGGTGGTTTTCCCCGACCCGTTCACGCCAGCGATCATGATGACGGTCGGCCCGGTCGCGGCCCACTGAATCCCCGGCGACTCATTGGTCAGCAAGTCGCGGAGTTGCTTCTTGACGAACTCCTCGACTTCGCCGCTCACTTCCTTGTCGCGGAACGATTGCCGGACGCGATCGACGATGAGGGCGGTGGCCTGCGTGCCAACGTCGGCGAGGTAGAGTCGCTTTTCGAGTTCATCGAGGAACGCCTGATCGACCTTCCCCTTGCCTCGGAGGAGGTCGAACACGCCGCCAAAGACGCTCTTGGTCTTGGCGAGTCCCGATTTGATCTTGCTGAACAGCCGCCCGAGCATTGCCGATTCCCCTGTGTCGCGAACGCCGTTCTTTCATTGTACGGACACGCACAGCGCCGCCCGTCGCCAGCCGCATTCGCGAATGGCAATGTTTGCGGTATAGTAGCTGTGAACCTGACAGGAGCTTCGCAATGTCGTATCGCGACTTCTCGTATCCCGAAGTCACCACCCAGTTCGGCTTGACCGAAGGAAGCACGGACCTGTTCCCCGGAGTGCCGGAACTCTCCGCAAGCCCTGCGCTGCGGTCGTTTCTGGGAATGAACCTGACACTCGCGAATCTCATCAACACCGAAAAGGCACGGTCAGAACTGCTCGTTGCGCCCGTTCTCAGCGAGTTGTGGGGACGCGGCGGCGGACGAATCAATCTGTTCTCGGGCATCGAATTCCCGGCCGACCCAGCCGCCCAACTGACCGGTTACGTCGATTTCCTCATCGGGCACGGGCCGCAATTGCCGAGAGTGTCGGCACCGGTGGTCGTGATCTTTGAGGCGAAGCGGGACAACATCGCCGAAGGTTACGGCCAGTGCATTGCGGCGATGATTGGCGCGCAACGGTTCAACCAGCGTGCCGGCAACGCGGTGAACACCATTTACGGCTGCGTAACCACAGGGATCAACTGGAAGTTCCTCCGACTTGAGGGCAGTCAGCTCACGTTCGACCTTTCGGAATACACCATCCAGCAACCCGACCGCCTGCTCGGGCTACTCGCGCACATGGCCGGCCTGCCACCAGCCCCCGCTGTTGCCGCGTGATCTCACCAGCGAACCCAACTCATGTCCGTAATTGGTGAGCCTGAACGCGCGGTGAACAGGAGACGTACCTTGTCTGCGACTGCAACCGTACCTGTGACCATTCACTACCCCGATGACGACGGACTTCCCATGTCCGACAACACTTGGCAATTCAACTGGATCGTGCTGCTTCATTCCAACTTGGACGTGCAGTACCGGAACGACCCAAGCGTGTTCGTCGCGGGAAATCACCTCATCTATGCGGTCGAGGGAAAAGTCGGCATTCGGCAGGCACCGGATGTGTACGTCGTATTCGGCCGACCCAAGGCCGATCGCGGAAGCTACAAGCTGTGGGAAGAAGGCGGCCTGTTCCCGCAGGTTGTGTTCGAGGTCTGGTCGCCGGGCAACCGCTTTGAACAGATGCAAGACAAGTTTGAGTTCTACCAGACTCACGGAGCGGAAGAATACTACATCGTTTACCCGGAGTTCCCGTCGCACGCGGCAGGTTGGAAGCGTGAAGGCGATAAACTGATACGCATCGCCGAGATGAACGGGCACATCAGCCCGCGGCTTGGCATCCGGTTCGTGTTGGACACGGGCGAACTGACGATCATTGGGCGCGATGGACGACCGTTTCGCACCTCTACCGAGATGGCAGCGGAACGCGATGAGGCTGAACAACAGAATGCGAAACTGGCTGCTAAACTGCGAGAACTCGGCGTGGACCCTGACTCGGTGTAGCCTCTCGTGAGAGCGTCCCAGTCAACAATTGGGCGTTGGCCGGAGTCGAAGCGGCATAGGCCAGTTCATTTACCGCTGAACGGGGTGATAGCCCAGGGTTACTCACCCGCGTCCGCCAATGCGCCACAACACCCATCAGACCTCGTCACCAGGGGTTTACACCCCTGGCTATTCACGGTCGCCCCGTTGGGGCTAGAGACACATCAAAACTGCCGCAAGAACCTCAAGTCGTTCTGCCAGAAGAGGCGGATGTCGTCGATGGCGTGCTTCAGCATCAGCATGCGCTGCGGGCCCATGCCGAAGGCGAAGCCCGTGACCTTGTCTGGGTCGTAGCCGCCGGCTCGCAGCACGTTCGGATGGACCATCCCCGCGCCGAGAATCTCCAGCCAGCCGGTGCCCTTCGTCAGGCGGTCGCGGTTGGGGTCGTCTGCGGGCCAGTCGATGTCCACTTCGATGCTCGGCTCCGTGAACGGGAAGTAGCTGCTGCGGATGCGGACCTGACGCTCCGGGCCGAACATGCGGCGAGCGAACGCCGTGATCGTCCCCTTCAGGTCGGCCATCGTCACGCCCTCGCCGATGACGAGTCCTTCCACCTGATAGAACTGGATCTCCGATCGCGTGCTGATCGCTTCGTTGCGGTAGCACATCCCCGGCAGGATCACGCGGATCGGTTTGCCGGCGGCTTCACGCATCACGTGGATTTGCCCCGGGCTTGTGTGCGTTCGCAGCACCACGCCGGGGGTCGTCGTGAAGAAGGTGTCCCACATGTCGCGTGCCGGGTGGTGCGCTGGCATGTTCAGGAACTCGAAGTTCAACTCGTCCGTTTCCACTTCACGGGTGCGGTACACCTGGAAGCCGAGGTCGGCGAAGATGGTGTAGATTTGTCGCAAGATTTGCGTCGCGGGGTGCAGCCGACCACGCGGGCGACCACGCCCGGGGAGCGACACGTCGAGCGGATTCGACATGAGGCTCGCTTGAAGCGACGCCTCCTTCGCGCTGGCGAGGGCGGTGTCGTAAGCCCGCGTGAGGTCTTCCTTCACGCGGTTCACTTCCTTGCCGTAAGTGCCGCGTTGTTCCTTCGGGATGGTGCCGAGCTTGCCAAGCGCCGCCTTCACCAGTCCCTTGTCGCCGAAGTACTGGGTGTTCCACGCTCGCAGCGTGGCCTCGTCGGCACATTGTTGAAGGTGGGTGTGTGCCTGTCCTTCGAGGGTCTTCAGTTCATCCGTGGCATCGTCGGCCATTTTCCCGGCTCCGTCTGCATGGAATCGCATCGTGATGCAGACAGGATATGATCGCGGCGGGTTCGCGTTGAGGTGAACCCGCTTCTCAGGCCGAGACCGGCGACCGTCAGCCGAACAACTCGCGGAGCGGCTCACCCGTGGTGATGGGTCGCGGGACGGCACCATCTCGACCGATTCGCGTGTCGAGCGAGACGCCGAGGGCGTGGTAGATTGTCGCCCCGAGATCCTGCGGTCGCACCGGCTTGTCCTTCGGATATGCGCCAATCTTGTCGGACGCACCATACACCGCGCCGCCACGGATGCCGCCGCCCGCGAGGATCGCCGAGAAGCAATCCGGCCAGTGGACTCGACCGGGCTGGCCCTGAGTCTGGATTTTCGGCGAGCGCCCAAACTCTCCGACAACCACGACGAGCGTGCGTTCGAGCAAGCCGCGGTCTTTCAGGTCGCTGATCAGCGCAGCAAGCGCCTCGTCGAGCCGGGGGAGGCACCAGCTCATGCCATACGACCCGCTGCCGAAGGCGTTACCCATCCCCATGTGCCCACCGTGCATGTCCCAACTCGAAATACCGGACGAACCGCCGTCGCGCTCGGGGGATGGCCCCACCCACCCGCTGACGGTGACACACCCCGCACCGGCTTCGACAAGCCGCCGGGCCAGGAGCAAGTTCTGGCCGAGTGGATGCCGACCGTACGTGTCGCGCACCTTCACCGCTTCGCGGTCCAGGTCGAAGACCTGTCGCCCGCCGGGTCCAGTGGTCAGGTCGAAGGCACGTTGATGGAGCTCACGCCACTCCTGTTCCATGCGAACCCGGTCGCTTTCGCTCTTCGCTGCGTCCAGTCCGGTCAGCAGATGCCGACGTTCCTCCATGCGGACGTTGTCGGTCGGGGCGAACAGGTCGTCCGCACCGCGAAAGTTCGGCATCGCCGGGTGGTGGTTCTGGTTCCCGACGAACATGGGAGCGTGCCGGATGCCGAGGAATCCGCCGGTCGCCATGAACGCGGAGATGAAGACGCTCGCCCGTCCGGGGTTCATCAGCCAGAAGTAGCTCGCGATGTTCTTCTTGCTAGGCCGGACGTTCGACAGCACGGAGCCGATGTACGGCGCATCGTCGGGTGCTCCCGCCTGCCCCGTCAGGCAGTGGTGCATCGCGTCGAAGTGGTTGCTGATGTTGCCAACGTGCTTCATCGACCGGATGACGGAGAAGTGCTTCGCCAGCGGTGCCATGCGGGTGTGCAATTCGGAAAGTTGCAGACCGGGGACAGCGGAGGCAGCGGGCTTGTACGGCCCACGGATTCCCTCGGGGGCGTCCGGCTTGAGGTCCCACGTGTCGAGGTGGCTCGGCCCGCCGCACAGCCAGACGAGGATGCACGACTTCTCGGCCGCGCCGCTCCCCAGGGGGCGGTTGGGATCCATGCGAGCGGTGACCAGACCCGGCGTGCTCAAACTCAGGCCGCCGAGCGCTCCAGCCTGGAGCATCTGACGGCGGGAGAACAAGGGCTGCGTCATGATCTCAACTCCTGGGAGTGGGCTTTTCGCTCTCCGCCCTTGTTGGGGAAGTATTGAAAGTCCTCTGGTGGGGCAGGCATTCTTGCCTGCCCCACCAATGCCAAGGGTTCGTCAGGCGAAGACGTCTCGGATCGGAGCCGAGCCTGGGACCAGCGCGAGGGGCCGGTCGAGGCGGTCGCGGAGTTCGAGGTCGGGGGCGATTCCCATGGCGTGATAGATGGTAGCGATGATGTCGCCCGCAGTGACCGGACACTGGCTCGGGTAGGCACCATATTTGTCGCTGGCACCGTGGACGTATCCGCTCTTGACCCCGCCGCCGGCGAACAGGACGGAATAGCAATGCTCCCAGTGATCGCGGCCCGCACCGGCGTTGATCTTCGGCGTGCGACCGATCTCTCCCATGACCACGACCAAGGTGCGTTCCAGCAGTCCCCGGTCTGTCAGATCCATGAGAAGACGCGAGTAACCCTGGTCGAACGGAGGCAGTAACTGGTTCTTCAGTTTGCCGAAGTTGTCGCCGTGCGTGTCCCAGGTCGCATTCGCGTCCGGTGCCCACGAGATGCAAGCCAGGCGAGTGCCGGCCTCAACCAACCGGCGAGCGAGCAGCAGGCTCTGCCCGTAGATGTTCCGGCCGTAGGCGTCCCGCACCCGCGCTGGTTCCTGGTCCAGCCGAAATGCCCGCTGGGCGGCCGCTGAAGTGAGCAGGTCGCAGGCTCGCGCCTGGAGACGCTCCAGTTCCCGCGCCTGGTTGTCACCCACGCTGCTCATCTGGTTCACGCCGGCCAGCAATCGACTGCGGTCCCGCACTCGCTCCTCAGTCATCCCCGCTTCGGGGGTCAGTGCTGGCAGGTTGAAGCCGTCCGGGGTTGGCCCGCCGCGAAGAACCAGGAACGGGTCGTGCGTCTTCCCCAGCCAGCCGCCAAGGAAGCCCGGTTGCGGCGGCCCGCCGGCACCCTCGGCCGTCAGATACGGCATCAGGACGTAGGGCATCACCTGAGTTGTCGGCGGACGGCAGCGGCCGAGCACGGAGCCGATCGCGGGGTGGTCTGTGGGCTTCGCGCCCATGATTCCCGCACGGATGTTGCTCTTGATTCCAGTGAGGGCGGTGTAGACAGCGGGGGCGTGCGCCACCTGATCGTGGTAAACCGACCGCACGAGTGAACACTGGGACAGGATCTTCGAGACTTGAGGCAGGTGCTCGCAGACCTGCACGCCGGGCATGGATGTAGCGATCGGGCTGAACGCGCTGCGCATCTCCTTCGGCAGATCCGGTTTCATGTCCCACATGTCGAGGTGACTGGGGCCGCCGTTGAGAAACACGAGGATGCAAGAGTCCGCTGAGGCCGCGTTGCCGCTCTGCGAATTGCGTTCGTCGGCCGCCAGCACACGGGGAAGCGTCAGGTTCAGGGCACCAATCGCCCCGATCTGGAGCATGTTCCGCCGGGTAAGCCCCACCGGGCCTGGACAGTTCACAGGTGGTCGCATTTGTGTCGTTACCTCGGTCGCACTGGCCGATGGGCGGCGATTCTGGGCACCCGGGAGTGTGGTTGCGGGTGGTTCGGCGGGTCAGTTCAGTTGACCAGATCGACGGGGTGCGGTCAACGCGTTCCTGGCAGAAACCCGAGATCCATTCGGGCGTGTGTTGCGGTTCTCGACACTTACGCGAAGGGATCGGCAGCACGGTCCCTTGCGACGTGCGAACCGGTCTCCCACAATGGCGAGGTGTTTTCATGCGACTGCTGCTCAGCCACGGTGCGAAGCCTAGAGATCAGCCATGACCGACCTGCCGGAGTTGACCGCCGACGAGTGTGACACCTACGCATGGCAGATGCGAGTGCCCGGTGTAGGCAACCTGGGACAGCGGAAACTGAAGGGTGCTTCGGTGCTGGTTTCTCGCGTCGGCGGGTTGGGTGGAATCGCCGCTTACGAACTGGCGGCTGCCGGGGTGGGTCGGCTCATCCTCGCGCACGCTGGAAACATCAAGCCCGGCGACTTGAACCGGCAACTCCTCATGACCCACGACGCGCTCGGCACGTCGCGTGTCGAGTGCGCTGCACGCCGGCTCCGCGAACTGAATCCGCGAGTGGAAGTGATCGCGATCGCAGAGAACGCGAGCACGGCGAACGCCGACCGGCTGGTCGCAATGGCGGACGTGGTGGTGGACGCTGCCCCGCTCTTTGCCGAGCGGTACGCGCTCAACGCCGCAGCAGTGCGGCAGCGAAAGCCACTGGTCGAAGCGGCGATGTATGAGCTGTCCGCCCAGGTGACGACGGTGCAACCGGGCCGCAGCGCGTGCCTGGCGTGTCGGGTGCCGGAGCCTCCCCCAGACTGGTCGCGGCAGTTCCCGGTGTTCGGTGCCGTTTCCGGGACAGCAGGCTGTCTGGCTGCCATCGAGGTCATCAAGCTGATAACAGGAATCGGCGAGCCGCTCACCGACCGGTTGCTCGTGTGTGAGTTCCGCGAAATGGGCTTCCGCGTCTTCCGAACGAAGCGTCGAGCCGGGTGCCCGGTCTGCGATGCACTTCCCCGGGGAGAACTCTGAGCCTACCCGTGGTCTCGCAGCTTTCTTACCAATCGGCACGCGATGGCTATTATGACGTGTGCCGAATCCCGACCCACCGCAACCGATTGACCCTCTCCATGAACTCCTCACTGCGGCCCGGAAAGATCAGCGGCTACCTACTCGCCTTCCTCGCGTCCGTCGTGCTGCTGGTCGGGCTCGTTGGGCTACTGGCCTGGGACCCCCAGAAGTGGTTCGCCCGTGATAAGCCTGCGGAACCGCTGGTCGTGTATTGCGCTGCCGGGCTTCGCGCACCGGTCGAAGCGGTTGCGAAGGAGTACGAGGCGGCTTACGGCGTGCCGGTCCAGTTGCAATACGGCGGTTCCCAGACCCTGCTGGCGGGCATCGAGGTCTCCCGCCGCGGCGACCTGTACATCCCTGCGGACGAAAGTTACCTGACCACGGCCCGCGACAAGGGATTGATCGACGAGGCCATTCCCCTGGCACGCATGGCCCCGGTGCTCGTGGTCCGGCAGGGGAACCCCAAGAACCTGCGTACGATCGACGACCTGCTCAAGCCAGGAGTTCGCGTGGCCCAGGGGAACCCGGATGCCACCGCGATCGGCTCCCTCACCCGCGACGCGCTGCGGAAGTCCGGCCAGTGGGACGCCCTGAACGGCCACACTGCCGTATTCAAGATGACCGTCAACGACGTGGCCAACGACGTGCAGGTCGGGGCCGCCGACGCGGGGATCGTGTGGGATAGCACCATCCGCCAGATCCCCAACCTGGAGGCAATCTCGCTGCCACAGTTCTCCGGGGTCCGTGCCCACATCACGGCGGCCGTTCTTCGCGACACCAGCAACCCCACAGCCGCCCTCAAGTTCGCTCGTTTCCTCGCGGCCCGCGACCGTGGCCTGCCACAGTTCGCCGCCAACGGATTTGAGCCGATCGAGGGGGACGTATGGGTTGAAGAGCCGGAGTTGAAGTTGCTCGCGGGGGCGATGCTTCGACCGGCCGTCGAGGAGACCATCACCGCGTTCGAGAAGCGCGAGGGGGTGAAGGTCACCCGCGTGTACAACGGCTGTGGCATCCTGGTCGCCCAGATGAAGGCGGGCGAGCGGCCGGACGCCTACTTCGCCTGCGACAAGTCGTTTATGGACGAGGTCGCCGACCTGTTCACCGACCAGCGCGACGTCTCCACGAACCAGCTCGTCATCCTCGTCCACAAGGGGAACCCGCATGGGGTGAAGACGCTGATCGACCTGGGCAAGCCGGGGTTGCGGATCGGGATCGGTCACGAGAAGCAGTGCGCCCTCGGCGTGCTGACACAGAAGACGTTTCAGGAGGGCGGGGTGCAGGAACAGGTGATGAAGAACGTGATGGTGCAGGTGCCGACCGGCGACATGCTCGTGAATCAACTCCGGACCGGCTCGCTCGATGCCGTGGTCGCCTACGTCAGCAACGCCGTCCCCGCTGCCGATCAGTTGGAGGCCATCGCCATCGACATCCCGTGCGCCCTGGCGGTGCAACCGGTGGCGGCCGGCAAGGACTCACAGCACCGGCAACTGACCGGGCGACTGACGGCCGCGCTGCGGTCGGCCGAGTCGCAGAGTCGGTTCGAGGCCAATGGGTTCCACTGGCTCCCGGTGAAGAAGTGAGCGCACCCGAACAGCAGCCAGCCGCGCGCCGCTCCCGCTCCGACGTGCCGTTCGTCGCCGGTCTCGTCGTGATTGGCGGGTTGTATGTCGGCCTGATCGTGGCGATGGTCGCCGCCGACGCGGCCTACTTACTGACCGACCCGACCGGGAAGGGTAACGACGGGATCGTCGCGGGTTTCAACCGGCTGGTTCTGCCGCTGGCCAAGCCCGAGATCCGCTACGCCGTGAAGCTCAGCCTCGTGTCGTGCGCCATCACCGCGATCCTGTCGGTGTGGGTCGCGGTACCGCTCGGCTACCTGATGTCGCGGTACGAGTTCCGTGGCAAGGGATTCGTCGATGCCGTCATTGATGTGCCAATTGTGCTTCCGCCGCTGGTGGTCGGGCTAAGCCTGCTGATCCTGTTCCAGACGCCTCCCGGGCGGGCGGTTGAGCGTGTGATTCCGGTGACATACGCAATCCCGGCCGTGATCCTCGCTCAGTTCTCGGTGGCCTGCGCCTTCGCCGTGCGAACTATGCGGGTAACGTTCGACCAGATCTCGCCCCGCCGCGAGCAGGTGGCCCGCACCCTGGGCTGCACTCGTGGGCAAGCGTTCTGGCGAGTGGTGCTACCCGAGGCCCGGAATGGGATGGTAACGGCCGCGACTGTCGCCTGGGCTCGGGCGCTGGGCGAGTTCGGCCCAATCCTCGTGTTCGCCGGCGCGACCCGGATGCGGACGGAAGTGCTCTCCACAACGATCTTCCTCGAACTCAGCGTCGGAAACCTGGAGGCGGCCGTTGCGGTGTCGCTGCTCATGGTTCTGGCAGCCGTGCTCGTGCTCGTCGTCCTGCGATGGGCGGGCGGCGGGTCAGCCAGGGGGTGGTGAACTGTGATCGCCGTGGACGGGTTGTCGTTGAAGATGGGAGCCTTCGCGGTCGAGGGCGTGTCGTTCACTGCGGGGACGGGCGAGTACGCCGTGCTCATGGGCCGGACGGGGTGCGGCAAGACGTCACTGCTGGAAGCCATCTGTGGGCTAAAACCGGTTCGTGGTGGACGAGTTCGCCTGCTCGGTCGCGACGTGACCGACCTGCCCCCGGCCGACCGTGGAGTCGGGTACGTTCCACAAGACCTGGCGCTCTTTCCGACCATGACCGTGCGCGAGCACCTCGGATTTGCTCTGGAGGTACGCCGCTGGGACGCGACCCTGGCCGCACGCCGGGTCGAGGAACTGACCGAACTGCTGGGGCTAGGGCACCTGCTGGACCGCCGACCACCGGGGCTGAGCGGTGGCGAAGCACAGCGGGTCGCACTCGGGCGAGCACTGGCGTTCCGCCCCGGCGTCTTACTCCTCGACGAACCGCTGAGCGCTCTGGACGAGGACACCCGCGCCGGGATGTACGAGCTGCTTCGATCAGTGCAGCGGCAGACGGGAGTAACCACGCTTCACGTCACACATAGCCGGGCCGAGGCGCGAGCACTAGCCGACCGGCTGTTCGTATTCGACAAAGGCGTGCTCCGCGAGTCGTCGGTGGATACGTGAATGCTCCCATAAGCCGCTTGCGGCTTCGCGCTCCGAACGCCGCAGATCACGCGATATTCACTTCACCGATCGGAACCTTCGTGTTAGGTTGATGGTTACATAGATTGGACTCGTTTGAATCCTGCCGAATTCCGCAACGTGGCCCGCCGCACCTCCCAGGTATGCCGATGAGCACCTGCCTCGCCCGTTCCCTCTTGCTCGCCACAGGCATCCTCGGCGTGTTGGCCTTGCAACCCGCGGTTCAAGCGGCCGACTGGCCCGCCCACCGGTACGACGTCGCCCGCTCGGCCGCGTCGCCCGAGGCGTTGCCCGCCGAGTTGCACCCGCACTGGGTCCGGCACCTGCCGCCGCTCCGCCCGGCATGGCCCGACCAAACCATGATGCAGTTCGACGCTGCCTACACCCCGGTCGTCGCCGGCAAGACGCTGTTCGTCGCGTCCCCACTGGCCGACACGGTCACCGCGTACCACACCGAGACCGGTGCCGAGAAATGGCAGTTCACTACCGACGGCCCGGTCCGCTTCTCCCCGCTCGCCTGGGAAGACAGGCTCTTCTTCGTGTCTGACGACGGGCACCTGTATTGCGTTGAAGCGGCATCTGGCAAGCTGCTGTGGAAGTTCCGGGGCGGCCCCGCAGACCGACACATTCTCGGGAACGGGCGGCTGGTCTCCATGTGGCCAGCACGTGGCGGCCCCGCCGTTGCCGATGGAACGGTGTACTTCGCCGCCAGCATCTGGCCGTTCATGGGCGTGTTCATCCACGCCCTCGACGCTCGCACCGGCAAGCTGCGGTGGACCAACGACGGTGACGGCTCGACGTTCATGAAGCAGCCGCACCAGGCCGACTCGTTCGCGGCCGTCGCCCCACAGGGGAACCTCGTGATCTCCGGCGATCACCTGCTGGTGCCCGGTGGCCGGTCGATACCGGCTTGCTACGACCGCCACACCGGCAAGCTCGTGCATTTCCTGCTGGCTGACAACTCCAAGGTCGGCGGCGGGTCCGAGGTCGCGGCCGGCGGTACCACGTTCTACAACGGCGGAGGCGCCTTCGACCTGAAGACCGGTCTGAGGCTCGGCACCGGCGGCACTCACATCGCGGTCTCTGACGATGTGCTGTACACCTACAACTCCGGGACGTTTCGATCACTCGACCTGAAGACTGCGAAGATCGAGATCGAGACAGTGCTCGACCGCAAGGCGCTCACGATCAAGAAACGCCCGAAGTGGATCATTGCGGAAACCGGCTCCGCCAAACTCGCGAAGGTCGAGGCGGTCATCAAAGCTGGGCCGAGTATATACGCCGCCATGCCGGGCGAGGTGTGTGCGGTCGCATTGCCGCTGCCCGTGGATGGCAAGACTGCCCCAACCGTTTCGTGGCGAGCGGATGTCGCGGGCAAACCCGCCAACCTGCTCGCGGCCGACGGCCGTCTGTTCGTCGTCACCCTCGAAGGGCACATCCACTGTTTCGGCCCCGGGAAAGTGGAGGCGAAGGTACACGAACTCCCCGCCGTCCCCACTCCGGGCGCTGCCGGTGAGTTCGCCCGCAGTGCTGTTGAGGCAACAAAAGTTCGCGACGGCTACGGCATCGTTTGGGGCGTCGGGTCGGGCCGGCTTGTGCCCGAACTCGCCCGTCTCACGAACCTGCGTCTGATCGTGGTCGAGCCTGATGCCAGGAAAGTGGAAGCGGCCCGGCGCGAGTTGCAGGCGACCGGCCTGTATGGCGACCGCGTGGCCGTCCACCACGGCGACCCGCTCACGTTCCACCTTCCACCCTATCTCGCCTCGCTGATGGTCGCCGAAGACCCCGCAGCGGCGGGCATCTCGCTCGACGCCGCAGCACTCCGGAAACTGTACGAACCACTGCGGCCCTACGGCGGTGTGGCGTACCTGGGGATTCCCGCCGCGGGGCGTGTAGAGTTCGCCCGATTGGTGGAGACCGCCGAACTGGCCGGCGCGAAGATTCGCGAGGTCGAAGGTGGCGTGCTCCTCTCCCGCGAGGGAGGACTGCCCGGCGCAGGAAACTGGACCCACGAGCACGCCGACGCCGCCAATACCCGCGTTTCGCCCGACCGACTCGCGAAGGCTCCGCTCGGCATCCTGTGGTTTGGCGGCCAGTCGCACGACGGCATCCTCCCTCGCCACGGTCACGGCCCGCAACCGCAGGTCATCGACGGGCGTCTCATCATCGAAGGCGTGGACATGCTTCGGTGCATGGACATCTACACCGGACGCGTGCTGTGGGAGGCGAAGTTGCCGGGCGTCGGCACGTTCTACAACAACCTCGCCCATCAGCCCGGCGCGAACGCGGCGGGCACCAACTTCGTCTCGACGGCAGACGGGATCTACGTCCTGCATGACCGTGCGTGTCTTCGGCTCGACCCGGCGACCGGCAAAGAACTGGCACGGTTCCGCTTCCCCGCCCCAGCTGACGAAGTGGCCCCGGAGTGGGGATACCTGAACGTCGCTGGCGACTACCTCGTCGGCGGCACCGGCCCCGAGGAGGGCGCACCGGTCACGGCTGGTCGCCCGTCTGCGGCGAGCAGGTCGTCAAGCCATCAACTCGCGGTTCTCGATCGGAAGACCGGCGAGGTGCTTTGGACCGCGACCGCTCGCGACGGCTTCCGACACAACACGGTCTGCATCGGCGGCGGGCGGCTGTACGCCGTGGATCGTGTCTCGGGCGAGCAACTGGCCCGGCTGAAACGCCGCGGAGAGGTTCCGAAGCACCCAGCACGGCTGGTCGCATTCGACCTCAAGACCGGCAAGGAAATTTGGAACACCGAGAACGGCGTGTTCGGGACGTGGCTAAGTTACTCGGCCAAGCACGATGTGCTGGTCGAGGCCGGGCGCGTGGCCCGCGACACGCTCACCGACGAGCCAAAGGGGATGCGTGCATACAAGGCCGCTACCGGGGACGTGATGTGGAACAAGCCTGCGTACATCGGCCCGGCGATGATCCGTGGCGACCAGATCCTCAAGGACAAGAACGCTTGTGATCTGATGACAGGCGAGCCGTACAAGGTCGCCGACCCACTCACTGGCGAGATGGTAGAGTGGAACTGGACACGAACCTACGGGTGCAACACCCCGGCCGCGTCGGAGTGCCTGCTGACGTTCCGATCCGGGGCAGCCGGGTACTATGACCTGACCAACGAGGGCGGCACCGGCAACTTCGGCGGGTTCCGGTCGAGTTGTACGAACAACCTCATCGTGGCCGGTGGACTTATCAACGCCCCAGACTACACCCGCACCTGCACCTGTAGCTACCAGAACCAGACATCCCTGGCCCTGGTTCACATGCCGGACGTGGAGATGTGGACGTACACCGGGATGAAGGCATCGGCCGGCCCGGTCAGGCGGCTAGGGCTGAACCTGGGAGCACCGGGCGACCGCCGGGCGGCCGATGGCACCCTGTGGCTGGAGTACCCCTGGGTCGGCGGCCCGACGCCGCGAGTGGAGGTCAAGCACACACCCGAAAAGCCGCAGTGGTTCCGTCGGCACGCATCGCAGGTCGAGGGCACGCTGAACTGGGTGGCTGCGTCCGGGGCGGAGGGCCTTGAGACGCTGACGGTGACTCTGGGCGAAACGGTTGGCCCGCAGCGGACATACACAGTGCGACTCCACTTCATGGAGCCGGGCGGGCCGGGCAATGTTCAGCGGGTATTCCACGTCGATTTGCAGGGCGAGCGGGTGCTCAAGAACCTGAACGTGAGCAAGGAGGCCGGCGGCTCGGGCCGCGGGCTGGTGAAGGAGTTGAAGGGTGTTAAAGTCGGCCGCGACCTGACCGTGAAATTGGTCCCGGCCGATCCGGTCGGGCCACTGCCGGTTCTGTCGGGAATCGAAGTGGTCGCCGAGGGCTGGTGAATCGCGAAGCCGCTGCGGCTGAGCATGGACATTCGATGAGAGGCTCTGCATTCATGCACGTGTTTCGCCACACACCCACGGTCCTGCTCACCGCGCTGGCTGCGGTCATCCTGGTTCCCGCCCCGGCACGAGCATGCAACATCCCCGTGTTCAGGTTCGCCCTCGATCGCTGGCCCTCGGACGCTTACCGGCTCACAGTGTTCCACCGGGGCCCACTCTCCGCAGAACAGCGTGACTCGATCAAGGCGATGGAGAAGCACGCCGACGGCAAACATCCGGTCGTCGCCCTTGAACTCGTCGATCTGGCCGCGAACCCAAACGGGGTTGAGGGAATCCCGGTGCCGAAAGACGGCTCGGAGTTTCCGTGGCTGGTCGTCCGCTATCCCGCCGCTACTCGGATCAATGTGCCGATCTGGTCGGGGCCGTTGCTGGCGGGTGTCCCCGCCGCACTCCTTGATTCGCCAGCCCGCCGCGAGATCGGCCGCCGCATCCAGGGAGGGGATTCCGCAGTGTGGGTACTGCTGACGTCCGGCGACGACGCGAAGGACGCAGCCGCCGAGATGCGGATTCGCACCGAGGTGCAGCGATTGGAGAAAGAGTTGAAGTTACCAACTCTCACTGCGAACCCGGAGGACCAGTTGCTCGGCGAGGAGGCCCGGCCCCTCAAGCTGGCGTTCTCGGTTCTCCGCGTCGGCCGGAAGGACCCAACCGAAGAGATGCTGGTGAGAATGCTACTGAACACCGAGGACGACCTAGCCGGCCGTTCCGACCCAATGGTGTTCCCGGTGTTCGGCCGTGGCCGCGCGATGCCCGCCCTGGTGGGCGCGGGGATCACGCCCGAGAACATCAAGGAAGCAGCGGCATTCCTTGCCGGCCCGTGTTCGTGCGAGGTGAAGCGAGACAACCCCGGCGTTGACCTACTTTTGACGATTGACTGGGGGCAGGTTCCTACGCCCCTGAACTTCGTGGCCGGCTCTCCGGTTCCCGCCGGGACCATCGTGCCGATTCCTCAGCCAGCGCCAGTGAGCGTGACCGAACCGGCCCCGGAACCCGCTCCGCTCGCGTCGAGTGCCTTGCCGACGGTCTCACCACGGCACCTGCTCCTGGTCGGGATCGGGATTGCTGGGGTGTTGGTGGTGTTTACAGGAACGATGCTTGTCAGATCACGGCGACGCCGCACGGTGTAACGCACCACCACGGGGGTAAACCCCGTGGCTCACCACAAGGCGAGCCACAGGGTTTACCCCCGTGGGGTTGGACATGTCAGACACCGTGGCTCACCTCATCCATCTCAGTCCGGCGACACGGTCTCACCGTCGGCAGGGGTTTCGCCCGCCGACCAGGCCGGGTCGGTCACCTGGCTGCTGATGAACCGCACCGAGCCGTCCGCGAACGCAGCATTGATTCCGGCCGGCGAGATGCTCTGCGACTTCAAGCAGTGCACGTTGTTGATCGGCGGCGCGAACTCGGGACGGATCATGCAGCGGCACATCCAGGGAGCCGTTCCGGTCCAGGAGGTCGGGCTTGGGCCACCCTTGTTCACGAAACCTGTGCGCGGCCAGTATCCGTTCACATAAAGCGACGACGGCGTCAGTCCGTTCGCCCATTGCGGGTCGCCGGGATACTGCCCGCTGGCCAGTGCGGGCGTGAAGTCGCTCGGGATCGTTCGCGGATCTACACCATAACCCCACAGGGTTGCGCCATACATTGGGTTGCCGCTTGGCCGCGTCGCAACTGCGTACTTTTCGTTGAACACGATGGTGTTCGAGAGGCCGTCCTGAAGCTTGTTCAGCTTTGCCCCTTGATCTCCAAACACCTGCCAGTTTGCTGAGTAGCTGCTCAAGCCCCACTTGGTGTTGGTCTGGCTGGCCCACGTTGGGTATGGATTCGCGGTCCCAGTCGATGCGTTCCAGGCCGGTGCTGCCGTCGGCAGGTCGAACACTCCGTCGGCGGTCATCGTTCGATCGGCTGGGTGCTGGAGTACCTTCAGCGATTGAGATCGCGCCGCGTCCGGCCCAAGGTTGTACAGGGCGCTCTGCTCCATGAACGGCAGC
>Ga0335397_10000958_pt1 | contig 38944 bp, 34 predicted proteins | sample MAT04_FD_205740 | JGI IMG/M metagenome (GOLD analysis project Ga0335397, IMG submission 205740) | Freshwater microbial communities from Lake Fryxell liftoff mats and glacier meltwater in Antarctica - MAT-04 (spades assembly) (version 2) ... | reverse complement strand
ATGTTTTAGAATAAATACTATCCATTTTAAAGGCAGTTTCAAAGTCATTTACCGAAGCGGGGTAGTTTTTAATATTGGCATAGATTCCTGCCCTGGAAAGATAGACATCCACAAATTTCGGGTCTGCCTTTAGTGCTTCGTTTAATTTATCGATCGCTGCAGTATAGTTTCCTGCCTGGGCCTGTTCATAGGCATACCCATATATTTCGCCTGCTTTTTTATTTACTTTTTCAGGATCGTACCACTGGGCAGTAAGGGTAGTGGGTATATAAAGGAAAAAAAATATAAAAAATATATAGTTAAGGTAAGTTCCGTTTGGTTGTAGTTTTATCATGGTTAAATATTGCAAATTGAAGATAAAGCGAAATATGCTTTAAAGTATTTCAATACTGTTAAAGTGAAAACAAGCATTTCACTAATAACATGAATTGATCGAAATAATCCGGGGGTCAGGGAACGTTAATATATTTATGTATTTGTAAAGAAATGCGCCATTTTGGATGTTGTTTTACATATTCAATCATGATGGGTGTTATACTGGAAGCCTTATCCCATTCAGGTTGCAGATAAAGTTTGCATTCGGGATTTACCAGTGAAGCATATTTTTCTGCCCATTCAAAATCTGATTTATTAAATATCACCACCTTAAGTTCATTGGCCATTTTAATTACTTCCGGCAAAGGTGCTTTAAATTTTTTGGGCGAAAGACAAATCCAGTCCCAATCGCCGGAAAGTGGATGAGCGCCGGATGTTTCTATGTTCGTTTGAAAGCCTTTGTTTTTTAATGCCATGGTAAGATTATCCAGCGAATGCATGAGCGGTTCGCCTCCTGTAATCACTGCTATCACTGCGGAGTCTTTTTCCTGCGAACCTGTTGCTGCCATGTTCACGATTTCATCTATACTAAATTTCGGATGCTTATCAGCATCCCAGCTATCTTTTACATCGCACCACACACAGCCTACATCACAACCTCCGAGCCTTATAAAATAAGCTGCTTTCCCCTGGTGATAACCTTCGCCCTGGATCGTATAAAAATGTTCCATCACAGGAAGGGTTTGTGCCATCACCAGCTCCACAACAGGAATGAAATCAATAGTTTGATTGTATAAAGAATTTTTATTTTTCATTTTTATTTACGCTTCGTTCTAAGTCAGGCCTGAGAGACTGAGGGAATTTGTTTTTGTAAACAGGCATTGTAGGTATTCTTTAATAAAGCAGCAATTGTCATTAAACCTACACCACCCGGTACCGGAGTTATATAACTGCATTTAGGAGCTACAGTATCAAAATCTACATCCCCTTTAATTTTAAAACCCGATTTTTTTGTTGCATCTTCTACTCTTGTGATACCTACATCTATCACTACTGCATTTTCTTTTACCATATCTGCGGTTAAGAAAGATACTTTGCCCAAAGCGGCTACAATGATATCGGCCTGCAGGCAAATTTCTTTTAAATTTTTTGTGCGGCTATGGCATATCGTTACTGTGCAGTTACCGGGATTGGTATTCTGGCTTAACAGAATACTCATGGGCCTTCCCACAATATTGCTTCGGCCTATTACTACTGCATGTTTACCAGCAGTTTCAATGTTGTAATGCTCCAGCATCAGCATCACACCATAAGGAGTGGCGGGTATAAAAGTTGGTAAGCCCTGCACCATTTTTCCGATACTGATGGGATGAAATCCATCCACATCTTTTAAAGGGTTAATGATATTGATAATTTTTTCTTCACTGAAATGTTTGGGAAGCGGTAATTGCACCAGAATACCATCCACATCATCATCATTATTTAACTCCTCAATTTTTGCAATAACAGTGGCTTCGTCTATATCTTTATCAAACCTAACCATACTGCTTTTAAAACCTACTTCTTCGCAATTTTTTACTTTGCTGGCCACATAGGTTTCACTGGCACCATCAGTGCCTATTAGAATAGCGGCCAGGTGCGGTATTTTTTTATTGGAAGATTTAAGTTGATTGGTTTTATCCCTTAATTCATTTTTTACCGCCTGGGAAACTATTTTTCCGTCTAAAAGTTGCATGCCACAAAAATAGCGAGTAATGTTGATTTTAAGTTATGTTTCGTGCAAGGGATTTTGTTTTGTTGATTTTGCCTAACTTGGCAAACAGAAACTAAACTAACCAGATTTGAGAAAAAATATAGTTCCTATATTCTTTATTTTATTTTTTTGCCTGCATAGCAATCATAGCTTCTCCCAAACGCTCAGATATAGTGTGAGTATGCCATATGTAAGTCTCGGGGCTTACAGTACCAAACAATCAGATCCATTTGCATTTACAAACAACCAGGCTGCTTTGGCACAGGTAAAAGCGGGTAGCGCCGGTGTTTTTGGCGAAAGACGTTTTATGCTTACAGAAAATAGTGTGTATGGATTGGCCGCAGCTTTACCCACCAATTTAGGAAACTTTGGCGTGCAGGTAAATTATGCCGGCTTTAAAAACTTTAATGAAAATAAGATAGGGCTGGCTTATGCAAGAAAATTAGGCAGGCTGCTCGATCTTGGAGTGCAGTTTAATTATTATGGTTACAGGATTCCTCAATATGGTAATGCCTCATCTGTAAATTTTGAGATTGGAGCAATCATGCATTTTTCTGACAGGTTTAATGGGGGTATTCATGTTTACAATCCTGTGGGAGGAGACTTAGGCAAAGAGGGAAATGAAAAATTAGCATCTGCCTATAAATTAGGATTGGGTTATGATGCAACTGATAACTTTTATGTAAGTGCCGAAATTATAAAAGAAGAAGATAAAGCCGTGAATGTAACCGGAGGAATTCAATATCAATTTTTAAAACAATTTTTTGCCAGGGCAGGCTTTATAAGTGAAACCGGCAGCGGCTTTGCCGGGCTTGGCCTGGGATGGAAAAATCTTCGTTTAGACGTTTCCGGCAGCTATCATCCACAGCTTGGGTTTTCGCCGGGAATTTTATTAATTGTAAATTTTAAGGGTAATAAGGAATGAAAAAAATCATCTTCATCATTTGCCTTTTATTAATAAATTATTTGAGTGTGCTTGCACAGGTACCACCCGTAGAACCTACTCCCACCACTACAACCGTGGAGCAGCAACTGGAAAATATTACAGAAAATAGTGAGGATGCAGAAACAGAAGATGATTCCTATTTGCAACAGCTAAATCAATTGCAAAAAAATCCTGTAAATATTAATACTGCTGATGAATTTTTTTTGAAAGAGCTACGCATGCTGTCGCCCATGCAGGTACAAAATTTTTTGGCCTATAGATCTGTGTTAGGCAACCTGATTAGTATTTATGAACTGCAAGCCATACCCGGTTGGGATTTGGCCACCATTCAAAAGATCCGGCCTTTTATAACCGTTTCCAACAGCCAGGGTTTAATAGAGGATATAGGCGAAAGGCTTCGTAATGGAGATCACAGTATATTAGTAAGGGTATCTCAAACCCTTGAAAAATCGAGAGGTTATATTTTAGATTCCAGTACAGCAAAGAACTTTTATCCGGGGTCGCCACAAAGGGTTTTTGTAAGGTATAAGTATACGTATAAAAACCTGTTGCAGTATGGATTTGTAGGAGAAAAAGATGCAGGGGAAGAATTTTTTAAGGGTTCGCAAAAACAGGGATTTGATTTTTACTCAGCACATTTTTTTGTTAGAAATGCTGGTATTGTAAAGTCGCTGGCATTAGGAGATTTTACGGTAAATATGGGACAGGGCTTAACTCAATGGATGAGTTTGGCTTTTAAGAAAGGGCCCGATATAATGGCGGTAAAACGTCAGTCATCTGTGTTGAGGCCATATAATTCGGCAGGTGAAATATTTTTTCACAGGGGGGCCGGCATTACTATAGGCAGGAACAACTGGCAGGCTACTGTTTTTGGTTCTATGCGAAAAGTAGATGCCAACTTTAATGCAGATACCAGCAATAGCCAGGATGATTTTATTTCTTCATTGCAAACATCCGGGCTACATCGCACCAAAAACGAAGTAGAAGATAAGGGTGCACAGCGCCAGTTGGCTTTTGGAGGAAATTTTTCTTACAGGCTAAACCGGCTTCGTGTAGGGGTAAATGCTGTGCAGTTTAATTTAAAATATCCTTTAATTAAAGCCAGCGATCCTTATAACCTTTACGCATTATCCGGAAAGAAATTTGGTAATTATAGTGCGGACTATAGTTACACACTAAAAAATATGCATTTTTTTGGTGAGGCCGCTATTACAAATAAAAACTATCCGGCTTTTGTAAATGGATTGTTGTTGAGTGTAGCCAATAATATTGATATGAGCTTTTTTTATAGAAATATTTCAAAAGGATATCAATCACTTTATACCAATGCATTTACAGAAGGTACTTTTCCTACCAATGAAAAAGGATTTTTTACCGGCATTAGCATTAGGCCCAATAATAATTGGAGAATTGATGCCTATGCAGATGTTTACAGGTTTCCGTGGCTCAGGTTTAGGGTAAATGCTCCAAGCGAAGGGAAAGATTATATGGTGCAGTTAAATTATAAACCCAATAAGGTATTTGAAATTTATACAAGGTATAAGACGGAATCAAAATATATCAATTATAACCCCGATTTACAAACCCTGAGCCCGGTTGTGGCACAACCAAGAAAAAATTGGAGAACCCACCTGAGTTATAAGCTCAATCCTGCATTCACCATTAGAAGTAGGGCAGAAATCGTTTGGTTTGATAAAAAAGGGCCGGCAGCCGAACAAGGCTTCCTGATTTTTGCTGATGTATTATACAAGCCATTGATGAAGCGTTTTTCAGGAAATATGCGCCTGCAGTATTTTGAAACCGAAGGTTATAACAGCAGGTTATATGCTTATGAAAATGATGTGCTTTATAGCTTCAGCATTCCCGTTTTTTATGATAAGGGCTATAGAGTTTATGCAAATGTCAATTTTGATTTAACCAAAAAAATCACCCTTTGGGTAAGGTGGGCCAGGTTTATTTACCCTGAAAAAGATAAAGTAGGATCAGGGCTGGATGAGATAGAAAACAATCACAGGTCAGAAGTAAAATTACAAATGATGTATAAGTTTTAACAATATTTAATAATTAAAGCAGCATTTTAAACATTGTTTTTGTCATTTCAAATGCTAATGGTATTTTTAGAAAATTAAATTTAACAATTTATTGACGTTAATAAAATATCCTTATTTTTACAATTCATCAAATCACAATTAATCGCACATGAGAAGATTTTTATCACTGTTCACGATGCTGATGCTTTGCGGAGTATTGGCATTTGGTCAAGGCCGGGTGGTGTCCGGTAAAGTAATAGATGAAAAAGGTAATGCAATTTCATTTGCAACTGTTACCGAAACTGGCACAAAAAACGTTGTTATTGCTGATGCTAATGGTAATTATACCATTAAAATGAAAGGTAATGGCGGCCTTACAATAACTGCAACCGGTTACAATACAAATACAACTAACGCTTCTGGAAATGATGGCACTATCAGTTTGGTAAGAGGAGAAGGCGAGCTACAGGAAGTAGTAGTTACTGCATTGGGTATTCAAAGACAACGTAAAGATCTTGGATATGCAACTGCTAAGGTGAGTAATGCAGAACTTACTCAGTCTAACCCGGTAAATATTGCCAATGGTTTGCAGGGTAAAGTGTCTGGTTTAAACGTTACATCTGTAAATAATGGTGTGTTTGAAGATGTGAAAATTAACTTACGTGGTATTCGTTCTTTAACAGGAAACAATAACCCAATGCTGTTGTTGGATGGTGTACAGACGGATTTAAACTTCCTATCATCACTCAATCCACAGGATATACAAGATGTTACTATCTTGAAAGGTGCATCTGGCGCCGGCATTTACGGACCTGATGCCCGTAATGGTGTTATCGTTGTTACTACCAAGAGAGGCGGAAGTCGTTTAACTCCCGTAGTAACATTGAGCAGAACTACCCAATTTACATCTATTTCCTTTTTTCCGAAGTTTCAAACAGAATTTGGAAGTGGTGGTTCAGGCGATTATATTCCATATGAAAACTGGTCTTGGGGACCAGCCTTTGATGGTTCAATGATTGAATTAGGATCTCCTTTAAATAATGGTACCCAGCAAATGGTACCTTTTAAAGCAAATAATTCAAGAAAAGAATTTTTTAATACAGGTGTTACTAATCAAACTGACATCTCTTTTGGTGTAAAAGATTTTTACCTGAGTTTTCAGGATGCTAAAATTACTGGTATTGTGCCCGATGACAGAAATCGTCGTACTGGTATCAGGTTAAATTCTGATAAAACTTATGGCAAATTCAGGGCGGGTTTAAGCGTAAACTATATACAGCAGAACTTCAATGTTTTTGATGACGTTGCTATGAACAATTACAACGTTGCAAATAATGTTGGTTTAAATGGTGGTTTGTTAAACCTGATTTTCAACACACCTGCACAAGTGCCTATTACATCTTACAAAGATTTTAGGAACAATCCATTTGCAAAGTATGACACCTATTTTAACCACTACGGTTTAAATCCTTATATAGCTTTAGACAACTGGCGCAGAAAAGGCGTTGTGGATGATCTTTTAACAAATTTGGATCTTAGTTTCAAGGCGTCTCAGTCTTTGAGTTTTACCTGGAGAATTGCGGGAACTTTTAGAAATAATAATTCCCAAAATACTTCTAAAGGACAGGTAACGTCTGCAGCTTCAAATTCCAATACCAACACACCAATTCCCGGTGCTGTAGGAGAAACGAATAACAGGCGTAGCCGTTTATCATCTGAGTTTTTTGCAAACTTTAGCAAAACTGTAAAAGATTTTAAATTCAACGTTATCGCAGGTCATTACCTGAGGGAATCAGAAGTTAAAAATTCAAATGTGGGTGCAACTAACTTAGTAGTTCCTGAGTTATTTAATATTTCAAACGGCGTTGGTGGTGTTACAGGTGGTAACGGACTTTCAAAAAGCCGCTTAATGTCAGCTTATGGTTCAATTGACATTGGCTACAAAGGATATTTAAATGTTCAGTTTACAGGTCGTAATGATTGGGCTTCCGTTTTTTCGGCAGACAACAACAGCTTTTTCTACCCAGGTGTAAATGCGTCTTTGGTTTTGAGCGATGCATTTCCTAGCCTGAAAGCTGGTAAATACTTGTCATTCGTAAAAGTGAATGCATCATGGAATAAAACAGCAAATGCGGATATCGATCCTTACCAAACAGCTTCTACCTTCAGCGGAACAGGTGCAGGTTTTCCTTACAGTGTTCCAGGTTTTACGGCTTCCAATTCAGCTTTGAATCCAAATTTAAAACCTGAGTTTATCAACAGTAAAGAAGTTGGTTTGCAGTTAGGTTTCAACAAGGACAGAATAATTATTGAAGCTTCAGCTTATACTCAGGATAATACAAAACAAATTATCAACGTAGCGTTGTCGTCTGCAACAGGTTACACAGGTGCCGTAGTAAACGCAGCGGCCTTTGAAAATAAGGGTGTTGAGTTGGATCTGAAGTTAACTCCCTTAGTAAACCTTGGTAACGTAAAGCTTGACTTTAAGACGAATGCGTCATATAACACAAGTGAAGTAAAATCAATCTATGCAGGCCTTGATAGGTTGTTTGTAGGCGGATTTACAACTGCTTCAAATTACGCAGTTGTTGGTCAACCAGCTTTCGTGTTTTTCGCAAACGATTACACAAGAGATGATCAGGGAAGGATAATTGTTGATAAAGTAACAGGTTTACCAACTGTGGACGCCAACCTTAAAAAATACGGCCGCACTTCACCATTGTGGATTGTTGGTTTGAATCCATCAGTAAGTTACAAGGGATTGACTTTCTCTGTTGTAGGAGAGTACAGGGGTGGTCATTATGCGTATGCGGGTATCGGTGATGCAATGGCCTGGACGGGTGTTTCTGCTGCTACAGCGCAGAATCATCGTAATCGGTTTGTATTTCCAAATTCGTCTTACGATGACGGAACAGGTAAATTCGTTGAAAATACAAGTGTGACTATCAATGATGTTAACAATTTTTATACCGGCGTTTACAGGCAGGTTACATCCAACTTCCTGATCAGTGCTGATTCCTGGAGGGTGCGGGAACTTTCTTTAGGGTATGATTTCCCATATAGAGTTTTTGCGAATCAAAAGTTAATTAAAGCTTTGAATGTAACATTAAACGCAAGAAACCTGTTTCTTTGGGTTCCAAAAGGAAACCAATTTACAGATCCTGATTTCAGCTTTACGACTGGTAATACTTCTGGTGTGAGCACATCTCAGATCAACCCTCCTACAAGGGTGATCGGTATCAATGTAACTGCTACATTTTAATCACAGAATTTAATTTAAAAAGGTTTAATTATGAAAAAATACATTTATCTGGTACTTATTTTATTTGCCTTCCTAACAGGTTGTAAAAAAAGTTACCTGGACATCAATACAAATCCCAACTCTGCTACAGAGGGTTCTATTACGCCTGATTTGATTCTTCCACGTGCGTTGCACTCAACTGCAGCCCAGGTTGGAGCCGGTTATGCATCTGTGGCCCGGTGGATGGGCTACTGGGCTCGTGGTGGAGACTATGGTCCAAATGTCGAAGAAGAATCGTATAACATCACCACAGGATTTGGTGCCGGTACGTGGGGTTTTTGGTACGACAATCTGAATGACTACAATGTGATGGAAAAGAAAGCCAACGCCAGTGGACAGAAATTTTATGAGGGTATTGCGAAAACGATGAAAACCATCGGCTTCATGAACCTTGTTGATATCTATAACAATGTGCCATATAGCAAAGCTTTTGATCTGGGTGCTAATATCACACCTTCATACGACAAAGGCGAAGCAATTTACAAAGATCTTTTCGTACAGTTGGATAAGGCTACCGAATTAATCAATTCAGCCGGCCCTGGTGAAGATCTAAAGATTGAAACAGCTGATATTATGTTTAAAGGCAATGCTACTAAATGGAAGCAGTTCATTAATACGCAAAGATTAAAATTGGTAGTGCGGTTATCTCAGGTGAGTCTTGTTCCGCACACTACCGAACTTGCTAAAACTTCTGTAGAAGGGTTTTTAATGTCAGGCGAAACGGCTTCTGTTCAGCCTGGTTATGTTAAGGCTTTTAGTGGAACTGGTGCTACGCAGCAGAATCCATTTTGGGATAATTATGAGCAAGATGTTGCTGGTGTGTTTAACGATCGCTTTAACAGGGCCAATAATTACGTTCTGGATACATTTAGACGTTACAACGACGTTCGTTACCAGTATTTTTTTGATGTTGCTCAAACACCTTTGGCTGGTAATACATATTGGGGTTATAATTATGGATTTGTAGATCCAAATCCGAATAACCCTAAATCTATTAACTCTTCAGGTGTTGGTGGTCCGGGTCTTGCTCGCAGTCCAGGACAAGCTCAGTGGTTGTTCACTTCTGTAGAAAGTATGTTCCTTCAGGCTGAAGCAATACAGCGTGGATGGATAGCTGGTAATGCAAGAACAGCCTACGAGAACGCCGTGAGAGAATCATTTATTTGGTTGGGCGTATCGAACGCACTTGCTACTGCAAATGCATATTTAAATTCTGGAGATGCTATTTCTAGTTGGGATCAGGCTACAACTGACGCTTTGAAAATCAAGTTAATCATCAATCAAAAGTACTATGCATTAATTGGGCTAAACAACTTCGAAGCTTGGGTTGATTACAGGAGGACTGGAAATCCAAATGTTCCTAAATCTTTGTCACCTAGCGTAGGTTCAAATATTCCATTAAGGTACAGGTATCCTCGCTCAGAGTATGATTACAACCCTACAAATGTAGCCGCAGAAGGGGATCCTAATCCATTTACATCTGGCATTTTCTGGGATCGTTAATTATTAGTAAACCGTAAAATGATTAAAATGAATAAATATATTAGAGTGCTTTTTGCAAGCATGTTTATCTTAAGCCTTGTATCTTGCCTAAAGGACAAGGATTATAAAGATGGTATTATAGGCCACGACCTGGCAGGAGTACCGAAGGTGATAGAAATTGGGAATAAATTTGATATCTTAAAGAGTCGCACTTTTGGTTTGGATTTCAAAAATGAAGTAACAGAAACCACCATTTTTTATGTTAGACTTGCTGCCGGTGAAATCGCAACCGAAGATATAACAGTAACGCTTGATACTACAGGTGCTGCAGCAAGATTGAAGGCAATTAATGCGAATTATGTTCCACTTCCTTTATCTTTTTACACACTTAATGCAACGGCACTAAAAGTAACCATTCCAAAAGGCCAAAGTGAGGTTGCAGTAATGTTAAAAACAAATGCCTCACAATTTAGCCCATCTGCAACTTATGGGTTAGTCTACAAAATTGTAGCGGTAGATAAACCTGGCTATGTTATTAGCAGTAATTATGGCGAATATGTAGTAATTCTTGGTGCTAAAAATGCTTACGACGGTGTTTATACTGTAGTATCTGGTTTTGTTCAAAGGTATACAAACCCTACCACACCAACAGTGGGCGATGCCTTAAATGGTCCGTTGGGCGGAGGCGTGAATCCAGATATGACCTTAGCTACACTCGATGCTAGTACTGTATCTGTTGCAAATTTGACATGGGCTACTGGCGGCGGTATTGGAGGAATTGACAATCTGCGACTTCGTGTTGATCCCGTTACGAACTTAGTTACGATGAGCGCACTCGGTAATGCTACGTTAGCAAATTGGGTAGGAAAAGTAAACAAATATGATCCTGCAACAAGGACTTTTACATTAAATTTTGATTGGAATCAAACTGCAAACCGCAGAGAATTTTCGATTGTGATTAGGTGGAAAAGGCCAAGGTAGAAAACAATATATTATAACAATATGAAAGTACTGCCTTCTGTGTTTCTTAAGTAAACATAGGAGGCAGTATCTTTATGTAGCTTATTCATTCTATATGGCTAATGGCGTTTTCAGCGATGCTCGAAATCAGAATTTGACTGGATTGACACTGCTTTCTTATTCTTGAGGTGAGCTAATCAACAAATAAGTATGTTAATTACTGTTAAATCAACAAACAATTTTGCTCACATTCAAGTGAGATAATTTTTGGCATTACCTTTACAAACAAAACTTTTATGTCGAACGAAAATCTACCCCAAAACCAACTCAACATCGAAATTTCTGAAGAAGTATCAGAAGGTACATATGCTAATCTTGCTATCATCACCCATAGCCATGCAGAATTTGTGGTAGATTTTGTTAATGTAATGCCAGGTGCACCTAAAAGTAAAGTTAAGAGCAGGATAATACTTACTCCTTTTCATGCGAAACGTTTTATGAAAGCTATGATTGAGAATGTGCAGAAATTTGAAACAGCCAATGGAATAATACAGGATATGGAAGCGGTAGAAATTCCTTTTAATTTTGGCGGTCCAACAGCCGAAGCTTAGTATTTATAAATGTTATTTTTTATTTGAAACCTCCTAAATATACTACTATGATTACAACAACTTTCTTACGGCACCTTGTTCTATGTCTTTTCCTGTGTTTTTTAACTTCTATTACTATCGGCCAGGATATGATGGTATTCCAGTCTAACATGCGTTCTAAATCTACCAGCCAGTTATATCAGGAAGAATTTCAACGCATTGGAAACTACAAAGTGAAAGGAAATTCTTACCTTTTAAAAGGTGCTAATGTATCGGACTTGTTTACTACTTTGGGATTTGGGGTAAATATGCCTTTGGTTTTTGATGCTTACACCCAACAGGCAAGTATATTGTTAGAGAATAAAAAGGATATTGTAGCCTTAAATCAGGAGGAATTGGATTCTTTTTATATTAAGGTAGACAATGATGGCAAATTTACGGAGCCAGCCTTTTTTATTAATGCCAGTAAAATTGATGCTTCAAAAAAGCTTTATCTGCAAAGGCTTACCAACGGGTTAAAATATAATTTGTATAAATCATTTATAGCAGAAATGCGGCCGGCAGCAATGGATTTAGCTCAAACGAATGTAAAAGAATTTGAAATAGTGAGTGAGTATTATTACCTGGATATGGTTTCAAAAGAAAGTTTTATAAAAATTAAACCCAAAGCTAAAAATTTAAAAGAAATTTTTAAAGAGCAAAAAGCAGCCTTGGATATTTTGAATACTATGTCTTCTGAAAGCCTGGAATTAAAACTGATTGCTTTTTTTGATAAGATTAATACATAAACTTTAAATGCCGGGATAATATTTGAACTCAAAAAAAATAGGAAAAGTAACTGATACTTACAACAATCCTTCGTCAGCAAAACTAAAGTATCCCTCATCACTCACAATAATGTGATCTACCACTTTTATATCAAGGTAGGTGGCTGCCAGTCTTATCTTTTGGGTAAGTTCTTCATCGGCCCTGCTGGGCTTTAAACTGCCGGATGGATGATTATGACTTAAAACAATGGAAGTGGCTTCCTGTTCAATCGCTTTTTTAAGAATAACCCTTGGATCTGCTACCGTACCAGTTAATCCTCCTGTGCTTATTATTTGAAAACTGATAATTTTATTGGCCCTGTTTAAAAACAGCACAGCAAAAACTTCGTGAGGATAGTCTTTTAAAACTACTTTTAAATAACTGGCAATTTCTCCACTGCTTCTTACCACTGTTTTGGTAAGAAAATCGCTGCTATGGCGCCTTCTTCCCAATTCCAGCGCAGCAGCAATTGTTATGGCTTTTGCTGCTCCGATACCTTTTATTTTTTGTAAATTTTTTAGCGTTAGTTTGCCCAATTCATCCAGGTTGTTTTGGCCAAGTGCCAGTACATCTTTGGCAATATCCAATGCTGATTTTTCTTTATTGCCATTATTAATAAGAATAGCAAGCAGCTCAGAATTGCTCAAAGCAGCAGCACCTTTTGCCTGCATTTTTTCCCGGGGCCTGTCATCTGCCAACCAGTTTTTTATAGACGAAGATTGCTTTTTTGGAATTTCCATAAAATCAAATTTTAATTCTTATAAACTAACTGTATTTTCGCAAAACTTTCAACCAACCACCAATAATTTACTACATGAAATCGAATGTAAAATTATTTTCGGGCACCGGTTCTCAATACCTGGCCGAAAAAATAGCAAAAAAATTCGGAGAATCCTTAGGAAAAGTAAATGTTCAAAGATTTAGTGATGGAGAAATAGGAGTGGAGTTTAAAGAAAGTATCAGGGGAAAATCGGTATTTCTAATTCAAAGTACATTTTCTCCATCCGATAACCTGATGGAATTATTGCTGATGATTGATGCAGCCAAACGGGCATCGGCCTATAAGGTAATAGTAGTGATGCCTTATTATGGGTATGCAAGACAGGACAGAAAAGACCGCCCAAGGGTGGCTATTGGAAGCAAACTGGTGGCCAATATGCTTACTGCGGCAGGAGCCGATCGTATCATTACAATGGATCTTCATGCACCTCAGATACAAGGGTATTTCGATATACCGGTAGATCACCTGGATTCTTCGGCTATTTTTATTCCATATATTGAAAGTCTTCAACTGGAGAATCTAACTTTTGCCGCACCTGATGTAGGTAGCGCCAACAGAATTAGAGAGGTTGCTTCCTTTTTTGAGTGTGAAATGGTTATTTGTGATAAACACCGCAAAAGAGCCAACGAAATAGCCAGCATGGTGGTAATAGGAGATGTAGTAGACAGGGATATTGTTTTAATAGATGATATATGTGATACAGGTGGAACACTTACTAAAAGTGCAGGTTTAATGATGGAAAAAGGGGCAAGAAGTGTTAGGGCATTTTGTACCCACCCGGTTCTAAGTGGCAATGCTTACGAAAATATTCAAAATAGTGTGCTTAATGAACTGGTTGTATGTGATACTATTCCCATTAAACCCATTTGCGATAAGATAAAAATATTATCTACAGACGAATTATTTGCTGTAACTATTAGAAATGCTTATGAAAACAAGAGTATAAACAGTTTGTTTATTAGGGGAAGAGCCAAATTGGGAAATAAAGCATAACACTGTTTTGATTGTAAAATCTAACAATAATTGCTGTTCTGAGCGAATTAAAAGCCTTTGAAAAACAAATAAAAGGTATAGCTAAAATCCCTACCTTTGCGCCTCATAAAAAAATATTTATAATGAAAACAATTACAATCGAAGGACAACTGAGGACCGAAAGCGGAAAAAAAGCCACCCGCCTACTTCGCTCTCAGCAACTTGTGCCAGCTGTAATTTATGGTGGTAAATCTGAAATTAGTTTTTCAGCACCTGCATCTGCATTTAAAAGTATCGTATATACTCCAGAATTTATGCTGGCAGACGTAACCGTAGATGGCAACTCATATCGTTGCATTTTAAAAGATCTGCAGTTTGATAAGGTAAGCGATTTTTTAATCCATGTAGATTTTCTGGAATTAGTAGAAGATAAAAAAGTAATAGCTTCACTTCCATTGAAATATACAGGAACTGCAGTAGGTGTAAAAGCCGGAGGTAAACTGGTTACTAAAATGAAATCTGTGAAGGTGAAAACATTGCCTAAGTACCTGAAAGAGTTTATTGAAGTGGATATTTCTACTTTGGAATTGAATACGAATATTAGGGTTCAGGATATTGTAGCAGAGAATATGGAAATAATGAACTCGCCACGTATTCCTATTGCTTCTGTAACAATGACACGTCAATTGAAACAGGAAGAAGCAACAGCAGCCAAAACAGCTACTGCCAAAAAATAATTATATAATACCGTTAATAAAATATATGCCCTTACTAAAAGGGCATTTATTTTTTATACATGTGGCAAAACACAAACTTAATTACCTTTGCCACCTCAAAAATATAAAGCATGGGAATGGATAGAAATACCCTGATTGGTTTTGGATTGATTGGAGTCCTACTTATTACAATGTTTGTAATAAACAGTAAGAGCAGGCTGGCTTATGAAGGAGAGCAAAAGCGTATTGCAGATTCTATTGCTGCATTAAAACCAGCAGTAGATACAAACGCTGTGAAACTTGATATTGCAAAAGCAGATTCTGTTAAGCAAACCCAACAACAGCAAACCGGATTTGAACCTGCAACCGCAACAGCACAATTTGTACAGGTGCAAAATGAGGTAATGACCGTTACATTTAGTAACAAGGGCGCACAACCAGTAAAAGTTGTTTTAAATAAATTTAAAAAAGCAGATGGTAGCCCCGTTGTTTTGCAGCAGGGAAGTTTTAATAAATTTTCCTATGCCATTAACACAGCGGGTAACCGTGCTTCTCAAACAGATGATCTCTTTTTTATAGCCCAGCCACTGGTAACCAATGCAGATAAATCACAAACCCTGGTCTTTACTTCCAAAGATTCTTCCGGTAAAGAATTAATACACCAATATATCATCAGGCCTTCTGATTATTTGATGGATTTGAACATTTCATTTACAGGGGCTAATCAGTTGTTTACTCAAAATACCGTTAACTTTTTGTGGCAGGCAGAGGCTGAGCAAGTGGAGAAAGATCATAAATATGAACTTACACAAACACATATAGCCTATAACGAAAATGGGGATTATGATTTTGAATATGTTGGCAGTGGAGATGATATCAAATTTAAAAAACCTGTAGACTGGATTGCAGTAAAGCAGCAGTTTTTTGCAACCGGGCTTATAGCAAAAAATAAGTTTAATTCTGCTAATGTAAACTGGGTCGCACCTTCGGATAGCAGCCGGTATATTACAAGGGCTGTTACCAATGCTACTTTTACTTTGCCAGCAGCCAATGCCGGTAATGTAGCATTGCAGTTTTACTATGGACCAAGTGACTATAATATTCTTAAAAAATATGATAACAAAATGGAAAATATCGTTCCATATGGTAGTGGTGTTTTTGCTTTTGTAAAATATATTAACCGATATTTTCTTTTGCCGGTATTCGATTTTTTACAGAAGCATGTAGCAAGTATGGGAATGGTTATTTTGCTGCTAACATTATTAATTCGTTTAATTACTTCTCCTATCTTATACAAAAGTTACCTGAGTGGTGCCAAAATGAAAGTGTTGAAGCCTGAAGTGGATGCTTTAAAAGCAAAATACAAGGATGATCAGCAGGCGTTTGGAATGGAGCAAATGAAATTGTGGCGTAGTGCAGGGGTAAGCCCTCTTGGGGGTTGTTTGCCAGCAGTTTTACAGATTCCCATATTTATGTCTCTTTATTACTTCTTTCAGTCTAATATAGATTTGAGAGGAAAAAACTTTTTGTGGGCATCAGATCTTGCAGCTTACGATTCTATTTATAACCTGCCATTTACTATTCCTTTTTATGGCGATCATGTAAGTTTATTTACCATTACAGCTACTCTTACAAGTTTACTTATTTCCATCTATAGCATGAGCAGTATGCAGGATAACAGTAATCCTGTAATGAAGTATATGCCTTATATCTTCCCAGTATTATTACTGGGTGTATTTAATACCTTACCATCAGCGCTTACCTGGTATTATACGGTTTCCAATACCATTACTTTAATACTTCAAATTGTAATTCAAAAGTATATTATCAACCATGATAAAATAATGGAGCAAATGATTGAGAACAGGAAGAAACCTGTAAAAAAATCTAAAATGCAGGAGCGCATTGAAGCAATGCAGGAAAGCCAGAAAAAAATACAGGACATGAAGAAAAAACCAACAAAAAAATAAATGATTAGTTAAATATACTAAAACCTGCAGCTATTAACAGTGCAGGTTTTTTTGTGCATTGCAGAATCTGCATATTGGCATGGGATTGTATTATCTTTATCAAAATAACTTATTCTACTATGAAATCAATTATTACGATTGTTTCTGTATTCTTACTCCTGGTATTCACAAATTCAGCTATTGCCCAAAAGCAGCTTAGAGAAGGTAGTTTGCAATATGATATTTCTATAAGTTCCGATAAATCTGAAACTCCTGTTGCCAATTCATTAAATGGAGCAACACTCACAGTTTACCTTAAACCTGCATTAAGCAGAACTGAAATGAAAAGTACCCTTGGCACCGAAACTACTGTCTTTGATAACGGGGCTGGTGCCGGGTTTATTTTAAAAGAATATAGTGGTCAAAAATTAATGATCTCTATGAACGCAGGCAACTGGTCTGAAAAAAATAAACTGTATGAGAATCTAAATTTTGTTATTTCAAATGAAGTAGTAAGAATAGGAGATTATAATTGTAAAAAAGCTACTGCAACACTGCAGGATGGTAAAATATTCACTGTCTATTTTAATCCTGATATTGTAATTTCCAATAAAAAGTATAACAATGCTTTTGGTCAGTTACAAGGTTTACCTGTTCAATATGAGTTGCAATCTGGCAATTTAAATTTTAAGTATACGCTAAATAAATTGAGTAATGATGCTGTTTCGCAATCAAAATTTGATACACCTAAAAGTGGTTACAGGGTAATGACATATGAGGAAAATCAACAATTGAAAAAAAGTAAATAACATAAAAAAAACCTCAATCGAGGTTTTTATAATTTAGGTTTTATAATCAATTTCATTCCCGTGTAGCCTTGTTTTATTTCAGGCACAAGCATTTTTTGCTTTTGTGGAACAATATAAATAGTATTACCTTTTTGAAAAGTTACTAATGTACTATATGTAACAGCATTTTTGCTGTTTTCAATGTTGTTTAATAAAGTGCCTCTGTATTTTAAACCCGATTTCAGGTTAAAAGAAAGAGATTTTGAAAAACTGCTGTTGTTGGTTGAAATATTTAAAGAAACTTTCTTCTTATTTTTACCGATACCTCTGTCTGCAAATGCAGTCAGCAAAATACCATTGAGAACGGCAACAAGCAGTACTATTTTGGTTATTTTACTCATTTTTTTTATTGATATTTACAAATATATAACATTTATTTTGGTGAAATGTTGCCTTTCATAAAAAAATACAATTTATTTAAACTAAGTTTTATAAAATTTATGTGCTAAAAAGTTGGTGGTACTTTTTTATTTACTAAATTACCATAACCTATTACTTATACTATGAGTAAATTTCCCTATAGACAAGATCGGGAAGAGTTAAAAGCCCTCCTTCTACAATATTCGAATCTTAAGACGGGTATGCCTAATTCTTTTATAGAAGAAGATGGCTTTGAACGTGTTATAGAATACTATGAAGACAAGGAGCAATTTACTTTAGCCCTTGAAGCATGTGAATTTGCCATTTCGCAATACCCTTATTCTGCTTCCTTACTTTTTCTAAAAGCAAATGCATTAATCGTTTTAAGAAAATATACTGAGGCATTATTTGTACTGGAAGAAGCAGAACTTTTGGATAGTACCGACACTACTTTATATATTTTAAAAACAGATGTGTACCTGGCTTTGGATAAACAGCAAAAAGCCGCAGAGGTTTTAGAAGCAGCAATTGAAAATTTTAGCGGTGATGAAAAACTGGATCTTCTTTTTGAGTTGGCAGATGTATATGATGATTATGAAAATTTTGAAAAGGTATTTGATTGCTTTACAGAAATATTAAAACTGGACCCCAATAATGAAGAAGCTTTGTATAAAATTTGTTTCTGGACAGATTTTACCGGACGAAATGAAGAAAGTATAAAAATACATCAACGCATCATAGAAGAATATCCTTTTAATGAACTAGCCTGGTTTAACCTGGGAGCAGCTTACCAGGGAATAAAATTGCATGAAAAATCTATAGATGCTTATAAATACGCAGTAGCCATCAATGAAAAGTTTGATTATGCTTATAGAAATATGGGGGATGCCTATATTAGGATCAGGAAATATAAAGATGCAATTGAAGAGTTGGAAAAAGTATTAGAGCTTGCGAGGCCGGAAAGTGTAATATATGAGGCAATTGGGCATTGTTACGATAAACTTAATAATTTTTCGCAGGCAAGGTTTAACTTTAAAAAAGCCAGCCATTTAAATGCTGAAGACAGCCAATTGTACTATAAAATTGCCTGCACTTATATGAACGAAGCTGCCTGGCAAAGTGCAATAAAGCAACTGCAGATAGCAACCCGGGTTCACCGCATGCAACCTGATTATAATCTGGCTTTGGGACAGTGTTATATGCAACTGAACAATATTGATGAAGCTATTACCTATTTTGGAAATGTTGTAAGAGTGAGGCCAAAAAATATTAATGGCTGGATGGAATTGCTCAAATGCATGTTTGTGGCAGGAATGTATGAAGAAGGTAAAGATTATGCAGACTTTGCCCTGGAACAAACAGAAGAAAAGCCTATTTTCTTTTTCTATAAAAGCATGTTCTTATTTGCAGATGGCAAAATAAAGGAAGCAGTTTTGCAATTGGAAAATGGCATGGCGCTAAATCCCAAACTGGTTAAAAAATTTATTGAATTAAATCCATCTATACTTCAACATCAACAGGTAGTTGAAATAATTGCCCGTTATAAAAAGCAAAAATCAATCAGATAATTTTTTGCATTCTCTATATAAAAATTAGCGTTATTATTTGTTACTATTGAATATCTTTGCGGCCTCTAAAATAGTAACTCTTAATACCAACTCTTATATGAATTTCAACCTCAGTCAAATTCCCGAAAGAAATTTAAAACCAAGGTCTCATGGCATTACAATGGTAATGGATAAAGGCCTGAGTGTGCAGGAAGCAAAAAACTTTATGAGTGCAGCCTCGCCGCACGTGGATGTAGTAAAACTTGGTTTTGGAACTGCTTATGTAACACCCAACCTAAAAGAAAAACTGGAGGTTTATCGCTCCTACGATATACCGGTTTATTTTGGCGGAACTTTGTTTGAAGCATTTCTAATAAGAAACCAGTTTGAAGATTATATAAACGTTTGTAAAGAATTTGGCATCAGTTATATGGAAGTCAGTGATGGATCCATCACTATCCCTCATGCTGAAAAGTGCGGTTATATAGAAAAGTTAACTAAATATGGTGTAGTGTTAAGTGAAGTGGGCAGTAAAGATGCGGCACATATTATCCCGCCTTATAAATGGATAGAATTGATGAGAGCAGAATTGAATGCAGGTTCCACTTACGTAATAGCCGAAGCCCGTGAAGCTGGTAATGTAGGTATTTACAGGGGTACCGGTGAAGTAAGAGAAGGGCTTGTTCAGGAAATTCTTACGCAAATACCCGAAGAAAAAATTTTGTGGGAAGCACCACAAAAGGCACAGCAGCTTTACTTTCTTGAACTGATTGGCTGTAATGTAAACCTGGGTAATATTGCACCATCAGAAATGATTGCTTTGGAAACAATGCGGATTGGACTTCGGGGCGATACCTTTGAACTATATCTAAACAAAGAAAGCAAATAATGAATTTATTCGGGTTGATAGGCTATCCTCTTGGTCATTCGTTTTCAAAAACATATTTTACCAATAAGTTTGAAACGGAAGGCCTGGAGGATTATTTTTTTGACTTGTTCCCGCTTGAAAATATAAATGAGTTTCCGGGGTTGATTCAATCTCAAAAATCTTTAAAAGGTCTTGCAGTTACGATTCCCTATAAACAAACAGTCATTCCTTTTTTAGATGTATTAAGTGCAGAAGCAACAGAAATCGCTGCAGTAAATTGTATTCAGTTTAGTAATGGAAAATTAAAAGGATTTAACACAGATGTGCTGGGATTTGAAAAATCATTTACCCCTTTATTACAATCCTGTCATTTAAAAGCATTGATATTGGGAACAGGAGGTGCATCAAAAGCAGTTCAATTCGTTTTAAATAAACTAGGCATACTTTTTCAATTGGTATCCAGAACTGGTGATAAAAGCAGTGGCATTATTGCTTATACTGATTTGGACGAAACAATACTAAAAGAGTTTACTATTATCATCAATTGTTCACCGGTAGGAATGTTTCCGGATGAAGATGCAAAACCAGCTATCCCTTATCAATATATTTCCTCGCAACATTACCTTTATGACCTGGTATATAAACCTTCAGAAACCCCATTTTTGAAAGAAGGGATTAGAAAAGGAGCCACAATAAAAAACGGTTACGAAATGCTTATTTTACAGGCAGAAGCTAACTGGAAGATATGGACTGGTATTGGAACATAGGGAAATAAAAGTTATCGGTGGGAAATTCGCAAATTAGGTTTTAAAAAAACTGCAACAAGCGATTATCTTATTCTAATATTTCTTTTATTTTTACTGGAATAGCAGTTACTTTCTTTAGTTCATAGTCAAAAAAAACCATTCCTGTTTTTGCTTTTGCAATTAGCTTTTCATCCTGGTTGGTTATCAAATAATACAATTCAAAACTAACAGGCGAAATTTCTCCTGCAAAAATGGCAATGGTTAGTTCATCGCCATAAAAAGATTCGTTTTTATATTCTACTGCAAGGTCACTCATAATCAATCCTGTGCCTTCAATATTTAGTTCTGAATAGTTTAAAGACTTTAACCAAAGGATCCTGGCTTCGTGTATAATGCTTACCAGCGAATCATTTCCCAGGTGGTTGCCATAATTGATGTCGGATATTCTAACCAATACTTTTACTTCAGTTAGGTTTTTATCAGGCATATTTATTCTAATCCTGGCCATTATAATTATTTAAAAAGCTAATGAATTGCTGAGTGGCTTTTTTTCTGTGGCTGAATACTGCTTTTTCATCCATAGTCATTTCTGCAAAAGTTTTATCAGATCCCAAAGGGATAAAAACAGGATCATAACCAAACCCATTTTCACCTTTTTCTACTTCTGTAATAGTTCCTTTACAGATACCTTCAAACTGGTATTCTTTTCCTTCAAGCAAAAGAGAAATTACGGTGCGAAACTGTGCATCTCTTTGTTCAATACCCTTCATGTTGAATAATAATTTCTCAATATTCTTTTTAAAATTTGTTTCCTCTCCACTATAACGGGCACTTTTTACACCAGGTTCGCCATTCAGAGCAATTACCTCCAGACCTGTGTCTTCACTAAAACAGTTGGCGCCGGTTAGGCTATGTATGACGGTTGATTTTTCCCGTGCATTTTCTTCCAGGCTGTCGTATGGCTCAGGTATATCAATGTTAATGCCGGCATCTTTCAGTGTTTTTATTTCAAAAAGATTCTTTAATACCTGTCTTATTTCATCTGCCTTGTGCTGGTTATTTGTAGCAAAAATTATATAGGGTAATGTCATTTTTTTAAAATTATTTATTGAAAAAATACTTTTGCAAACAAGTCCACAATTCCTTTTTTTGTTCTACCTGGGCTGCCAGTACAGAGAGCGTAGGTGCGCTTAAATAGGTTTGATGGTTGTATTGTTGCAATTGGAATAAAGGGAAATGCAGGGGAAAGTTTAAAGATGCCGGACCAATACCAAAGAGTAAAATAAATTTAGGTGTAAAATCCTGCAATAGTTTATCATAATCCAATTTTTTATTTTTATTATAATTAACCAATGCTACATCTGCCAGCGAAATTTTACAGGCAGTTAAAATACCTACTAATAATTTCAGGTCATCATCCGGCAAAAAGGCAGCCTCTTTTTCATCTACAACTATAAGAATATTTTTTTCATTGTTGCCTAAAAATAAAATGGCATTGTCTTCAGGCGCAGGTGCAGCAGGGTTTACGGCATCTAATTCTACCAATGTTTTTTTATATAAATGCTGAACTAAGAATGGGGTAAGTTGAATATTATCTAAACTCATAAAAGCTGCGTTTAATGGCTGTTTTTTTCGTTTCTTTGTGGTAAAATTAGTCAATATGATTGCAGCCGCCGATTTTAATATCACAAAAGTAGAACGTAGTAAACTGAACGACATTAACCTGGAAAATATTCCTTTTGGAAAATACTTTACGGATCATATGTTGGAGGTTGATTATGAAGATGGAGAATGGAAAACACCTGAGATAAAACCATACCAGCCTTTGCTTATGGAGCCATCATTGGCAGCCATTCATTATGGCCAGGCCATTTTTGAAGGAATAAAAGCTTATAAAAATCCTGCGGGCGAACCACTCATCTTTCGCCCTCATGATAATTTCAACCGTTTTAATATTTCCGCTCAAAGAATGCAGATGCCTGTAGTACCGGAAGATATTTTTATGGCAGGGATTAAGCTGTTAATAAAAATGGATAGCAACTGGATACCTTCTCAAAAGGATCATTCTTTATATATCCGTCCGTTTATGTTCAGTACCGACGAAACCATTGGAGTTAAACCCAGTGAAAAATATAAATTCATGATTATCCTAAGCCCTACAGGACCTTATTACAGCGCACCCATGCGTATTTATGTAGAGGAGCAATATGTACGTGCTGTGCCTGGTGGAGTAGGGTATGCTAAAGCCGCAGGAAATTATGGTGCGGCTATGTTTGCAACTGCAGAGGCAAAAAAGAAAGGTTACGACCAGGTTTTATGGACAGATGCATTTGAACATAAATATGTACAGGAATGCGGTACTATGAATGTGTTTTTTATTATTGGAAACACTGCCATTACACCTGGCTTAGAGCAAGGAACTATATTGGCAGGGGTTACCCGTGATAGTGTAATAGAACTACTTAAAGAAATGGGTTTTAATGTAGAAGAAAGGCCTTTATCACTTGATGATGTAATAGATGCACACAAAGCAGGTTTATTGTACGAAGTTTTTGGAACCGGCACTGCTGCAACCATTTCTTTAATTAAAGAATTAAGATATAAAGATTATGTGATGGAGTTTGATGTAAGTAAGTGGAAGACAGCTCCTGAAATAAAAAACCGCCTGGATGATATCCGTTATGGTAAAAGGGAAGATACGCATGGCTGGATGGTAAAAGTGTAGTAAATATTTATATTATATTGCTGTAAAAACCGTCCTATTGGGCGGTTTTTAATTAAATAAAGAAAAAAAAACAATATTTTTTTAGAATCTGTTTCTTTATTAAATGAGAATACATACCTTTGCCGTCCGAAAAAAAAGGTCAATTAAATGCCAACTATTAATCAATTAGTAAGAAAAGGAAGAGAAATTATAAAGGCAAAAAGCAAATCAAGAGCTCTTGACGCTTGTCCTCAGCGTCGTGGTGTGTGTACCAGGGTATATACAACTACGCCTAAAAAACCTAACTCAGCTTTGCGCAAAGTTGCCAAAGTACGTCTAACGAATAAAATTGAAGTGATTGCTTATATCCCGGGAGAAGGTCATAACCTGCAGGAACATAGTATCGTATTGATTCGGGGTGGCAGGGTAAAAGATTTACCAGGTGTACGTTATCATATTGTACGTGGCAGCCTTGATACAGCGGGTGTAAAAGACCGTAAACAAAGCCGTAGTAAATACGGAACTAAAAGAGCTAAAAAATAATAACTAACAAACAGTATTCAGTACTAAGCAATTAGTATTAAGACTATAAAATAAAGAACAATGCGTAAAGCACAAGCAAAGAAACTCCCTTTAGCACCAGACCCAAAGTTTAACGATAAACTGGTTACCCGTTTTGTGAACAATCTGATGTGGGAAGGAAAAAAGAGCGGAGCATTTAATATATTTTATAATGCATTGGATAAAGTAGCTAAGGTTACCGGCGAAGATGGATATGAAGTATGGAAAAAAGCGCTTACCAACATCACACCGGGTGTGGAAGTTCGCAGCCGTCGTATTGGTGGTGCAACTTTCCAGATTCCTGCTGAGGTTCGTCCGGATAGAAAAGTTTCTTTGAGTATCAAATGGATGGTGCGTTACAGCCGTGAAAGAAATGGCCGTAGCATGGCAGACAAATTAGCTAATGAAATTGTAGCAGCCAGCAAAGGCGAAGGTGCTTCTTACAAAAAGAAAGAAGATACTCATCGTATGGCAGAAGCCAACAAAGCATTCGCTCACTTTAGAATCTAAGTTTACTTATCAAATATTTTACAAAGCCGCTCTAAATAGAGCGGCTTTTTTAATGTGATATTGTACTCCGGTTAAAGTAAACCCAATCTATTGTTCAATCCCAAAATAACCCTACCTTTGCGCCGCTAAATGCTTCGGCAAATACAGTAAGGCGCTGAACGATTTAGCATAATATGAGAGCACAATTAACATATCAGGATTTCCCGAACCGGCACCATAGCCTCGTTCCTCTACAGGGAATCTATATTCAAAAAATAAATAGCCGTAAGCAATAGAAGGGTTTAAAAGCTAAGGCAAATTTTTAATCAATAAAATATATAAACAATAAATTACAATGGCAGATTTACGTTATCAAAGAAATTTTGGTATTGCAGCGCATATTGATGCGGGTAAAACCACCACCACCGAGCGTATCCTTTATTATACCGGTGTGAATCATAAAATTGGTGAGGTGCATGATGGTGCCGCTACAATGGATTGGATGGCACAGGAACAGGAAAGAGGTATTACTATTACAAGTGCTGCTACTACCTGCTTTTGGAACTTCCCAATGGTAAATGGGAAAAAAACGCCGGATACACATCAATATAAATTCAACATTATTGATACCCCGGGTCACGTAGATTTTACCGTAGAGGTAGAGCGTTCTTTGCGTGTACTGGATGGTTTACTGGCTTTGTTTTGTGCCGTGTCAGGTGTAGAACCACAGTCTGAAACCGTATGGCGTCAGGCTAACAAGTATAAAGTTCCCCGTGTAGGTTTTGTAAATAAAATGGACCGTGCAGGTGCCGATTTCTTAAATGTTGTAAAACAAATTAAAGAAATGCTGGGTGCTAAAGCCGTGCCTTTACAATTGCCAATTGGTGCCGAAGATGGATTTAAAGGTGTGGTAGATCTGGTAACTATGAAAGGCATGGTATGGGATGAAGCAGGACAGGGAATGACTTTTAACGAAGTGCCTATTCCGGAAGATATGATTGACGAAGTGAACGAGTGGAGGCAACATTTGATTGAAGCAGTTGCAGATTATGATGAGAAACTATTGGAAAAATTCTTTGATGATCCTAATACGATTACTGAAGCTGAAATTCATGAAGCCATTCGCAAGGCAACCATTGATATCAGCATTATCCCAATGATGTGTGGTTCATCTTTCAAAAACAAAGGTGTACAAACTGCATTGGATGCAATCGTACGTTACCTGCCTGGCCCAATGGATATTGAAGCTGTGAAAGGAACCAATCCTGATACAGGCGAAGAAATTTTCCGTCATTGCGATATTAAAGAACCATTCAGTGCTTTGGCATTTAAGATTATGACCGATCCTTTCGTAGGACGTTTGGCGTTCTTCCGGGCTTATAGTGGCCGTTTGGATTCTGGTTCTTATGTATTGAATACCCGTACTGGTAAGAACGAGCGTATCAGTCGTATCATGCAGATGCACGCTAACAAACAAAACCCGGTTGATTATATTGAAGCAGGTGATATTGGAGCAGCGGTAGGTTTTAAGGATATTAAGACTGGTGACACTTTGTGTAACGAAGACCATCCGATCGTGTTGGAAGCTATGACTTTCCCCGAACCCGTTATCTCCGTAGCAGTAGAGCCAAAAACTCAGGCTGACGTTGATAAAATGGGTATGGCAATTGCCAAACTGGTAGAAGAAGATCCTACACTTCGTGTAAAAACAGATGAAGAAACAGGTCAGACCATCCTTAGTGGAATGGGTGAGTTGCATCTGGAGATCATTGTAGATCGTATGCGTCGTGAGTTTAAGGTAGAAATTAACCAGGGTGCACCAATGGTTGCTTATAAAGAAGCATTTCATAATACCATACAGCACAGGGAAACCCTTAAAAAGCAAACGGGTGGACGTGGTAAATTTGCGGATATCATGTTTGAGATAGGGCCTGCAGATGAAGAGTTTTTGAAAGAAGGTAAATCAAACTTCCAGTTTGTAAACGGTTTATTTGGTGGTTCTATTCCAAAAGAATTTGTTCCCGCCATTCAAAAAGGTTTTGAAACCGCTATGACAACAGGTGTTTTGGCAGGCTATCCGATGGAGAGCATGAAAGTACGTGTGTTTGATGGTTCTTTCCACCAGGTGGATAGTGATGCGATGAGTTTTGAACTTTGTGCAAAACAAGGTTACCGTGAAGCAGGTCGTAAAGCTAAACCGGTATTGCTTGAGCCAATCATGAAGGTAGAAGTATTAACTCCTGATCAGTACATGGGTGACGTAACAGGTGATCTGAACCGTCGTCGTGGAATGTTGGAAGGTATGGATAGCAAACATGGTGTGCAGGTTATTAAAGCCAAAGTGCCATTAAGCGAAATGTTTGGTTATGTTACGCAATTGCGTTCATTGTCATCCGGCCGTGCAACTTCTACCATGGAGTTTAGTCATTACAATCCTGCACCAAATAACATTGCAGAAGAAGTGATGGCCAAAGCAAAAGGTAAAGTGAAGATTGAAGATTAAGAAAATATGCTAATTAGCTAATGTGCTAATGATAGGAGCCCCGTTCTGAAAAGAGCGGGGTTTTTACATAGCAATACCCTCATCTATGGTTAAACACTAGTTCCTTTAAAACAATTGTTCAGCATTAATTTTGTCATGCTGAAGCCATGTATTTATTTTAAGAGAAAAACAGATAGTAAACGTTTAATTAATCATTTGTCTTGATTGTAATTTGCCTTACTAAAATTTAATATTTATTGGAAATGTAGGAAAAAAAATGTTCTTGTTTTATACACTACTTGAATCAATCTTAAAAAATATCAGAGAATAAATATTTAAAAAGGCACGATAGGTATAATTTTATTTATTTAAAATATTAACATGCGAAATAAAAAAAAATAAATAATTTTATATGTGAATTATTCATTAACCTAAATATTAAAAAAATGAAAACTGTAACAATTTCATTGGTTTTATGTTTTTTCACTTATTTCTCTTTTGCTCAGTCAGGATCTAGGATTGAAGTTATAGCTACAAATTATACTAAGACTGGCAGTAACTTTCAATTTGATAATCCCTCACTAGTGCAATCGGAAGCAATTGACAACTCGACCCAAAACCCAGTTAAAATTTTAACTTTAGGCAAGGCCGCACCAAATCCTAATCCTTGGATTTCGTTTGGTTGGGGATTATACGGAGATTGTTGGGAATATGGAACCTTTATCTCTGGTAGTAATGGTGTGACTATTTTTATTCCATGCGGAATAAATTGTACTGGTTTCCCTTCAGTATGCCCAGAACCTGGTGGTGGTATGTGTAGATTCAGTTTCGAAGTTGCTCAGGAATAGTATTTTAATCACCTAATTAATTATTTAATGACCAAAAATATTTTTTTAATAGCAATTTTAATAAGCAGTGCATCTTTTTCTGATGCGCAAGTTGTTATAAATGATGCGAAAGAAAGACCTCAAGCAGAAGAGGCGAATAGAATATTGATTAATCAATTGAAGGAGACAGATTTGTCTAAAATAGCTGTTTTTGTTAATGGTAATATTATAAAAGATAATTTGAATACCGAAGTTAGAAATAAAAAGAATTCTTCGGTAGAAGTATTAGTTGATAGGGATATTATTAAGCAATATACATCAGACAATACAATCCAGACAATTGTTTTAATTCAAAGACTTGATACAAAAAATCAAGACAGTTCGATAGCTAGGCAAGTCTATGATAGTACAGTTCTGCTTGGAAGAAAGTACTATTATTTAGGTGATTATCGTTTGGCGATAAATACAATTACTGAAGCAATTAAGAATAACTATGATTTAGGATTAGTCAATGATAGATTTTTACTTGCTTGTTCTTATGCAATGTTGCAAGAGACAGACAGCTCATTTACTCAACTTTATCGTATTGCAGAAAAAGGTAACTTTTATAATTATCCATTGTTAGAAAAAGAAATTAAACTGCAAAAGCTGCAAGAAGATTCACGATGGGCAGAACTATTAAGATTAGTAAAGATGAATGCCGAAAACATTAGAAAGGAGTTATAGTGTGATTTGTGCGTTTGAATTAAAAAATTGCCTTAAGATTAATTGAAAGAATTTATCTAAGTTAGAGATTTAATATAATTAAGTCAGGCCGCCAAACCCATGGCGGCTTTTTCTTAATAAAATTTATATTTTTAAAATACTAAACAATGTAACAGATCCGCCCGGAAGATTTAATTATTATTGATATTGAAACTGCTTCTGTATCTCCTTCATTTGATTTACTGAATGACGAATGGAAACACCTGTGGGCAGATATAAATGTTTGGTTATGTTACGCAATTGCGTTCATTGTTATCCGGCCGTGCAACTTCTACCATGGAGTTTAGTCATTACAATCCTGCACCTAACAATATTGCAGAAGAAGTGATGGCAAAAGCAAAAGGTAAAGTGAAGATTGAAGATTAAGAAAATATGCTAATTAGCTAATGTGCTAATGATAGGAGCCCCGTTCTGAAAAGAGCGGGGTTTTTGTTTATACAATTTTACTGGTATAATATTAGCAGGGTAACTAAAAACATTTCTATGAAAAATAAAATGCTGTCTGCGATAATTATTTTACTTATGATGAATCAAACTTTAAGTGCCCAGAAAAAAAACCTGGATATGGATCATGAAAAATTCTTTCGTTTTGGTGCCAAGGCCGGGCTAAACATCAATAAGATTAAAGGCCAGTCTTATAATAATAATTTTAGCTACAATTACCAGTTGGGTGGTTTTATGCAGTTTAACCTCAGCAATAGGTTTGGAATTCAACCGGAAGTAAATTTTGTGCAAACTTCATCTGAGTTTAGTTCTGATGCTACAGTTATATATGATGATATTTTCAGGGATGGCAGCCAGAAAAAAGCCAAACTCAATTACCTGGAAGTACCGGTATTTTTGAATGTAAATATTGGCCCAAGCAAAAGAGTAAAACTACAGGTAGGCCCTGCTTACGGAGGGTTACTAAAACAAACCGTTGATAGTTTACAAAGCAGCGGCAATATTTATAAAAATGCAGAATGGAGTGCTATCGGAGGTTTGTGGCTACAGTTGCCATTGGTAAACCTTGGAGCAAGGTATAAAATAGGATTAACCAATATTAATGCAATAGATGACCGGGAAACCTGGAAGAACCAAGCTATACAGATTTTTGTTGGAGTTACATTTTAGTTTAAAATGTATTTACAATTAAAACCAATTTTAAAAAGTGGTTTTTTTATTTTAATTAAATTGTATTTTGTATAAAAAAAATTTTATGCAACAGATCCGCCCGGAAGATTTAATTATTATTGATATTGAAACTGCTTCTGTAAATGCTTCGTTTGATTTATTGAATGATGAATGGAAACACCTGTGGGAAGATAAAGTTAAATACAGCCTGCCGGCAGGGATAGATGCGCCCGCTTTTTATCCACAGCGTGCTGGTGTTATGGCAGAATTCGCAAAAATTATTTGCATCAGCATGGCTTATTTTAACAGAGAGCAAAACCTGCGCATGCGGGTAAAATCTTTTTATGGCCACGATGAAAAAATGATTTTGCAGGAATTTGTAAACACTATTAATAAAATAGAAAGCAATAACAGCAAGTGGTGTTTTGCAGGGCACAATATCAAAGAGTTTGATATTCCTTTTATTTGCCGCAGGCTTATTATCAATGGCCTCTCCGTACCCCGTTACCTCGATTTTCAAAATATGAAACCATGGGAAACCAATATTGTAGATACTTTTCAATACTGGCGTTTTGGAGATTATAAACATTACACTTCTTTAAAGTTGCTGGCTGCAGCATTAGGTATTCCATCGCCTAAGGATGATATTGACGGAAGCATGGTTGGAGAGTTGTATTGGACAGGAACAGATCCCGAACGGGCTGTAAGTTTAAAACGCATTGCAGTGTATTGTCAAAAAGATGTAATCACTACAGGCAATATATTTTTAAGGTTTAAAAATTTGCCGGTAGTGCCTAATGAGGATATAGATATTGTAGAAGTAGATATGATTGAATAAAAAAGATCCCCCTAAATTTTGGGGGATCTTTTTCTATAAAGTTTTTTTAATGATTACTGAATAATCACTTTTTGTGTACTTGTATTTTCTGCTCCTGCTATTTTGATAATGTACAGGCCTTTTGCATATCCACTTGTTTTTAACTGGTAGGTTTGTTCTGCAGTTGAAATCCTCTCTATCATTTTACCATTGGCATCTGTTACAATAATCTGTGTAAGGCTGTTATTGTTTTTGCTCATGTAAATATTTACAAAGCTGCTGGCAGGGTTGGGAGTGATTAACACCACATCAGCACTGCTGAACAATACGCTTTTTATATCAGAATTACTGAACCTGTTATCGGCATCTACCAATTTTAAACGATAGAAATTAATTCCTTTTGCAGGTGCATTATCTATAAAGCTGTAAGTAAGTTTTACTGTGCTGTTTCCTGCGGCATTAACTGTTCCTACAGTAGTCCATGAAGAACCGTTAGCAGATCTTTCTATTACAAATGCAGCGCTGTTTATTTCCTGTGATGTTGTCCAACTGATTCTTGAAGTAATACCAGATTTTTGTACAGCAAAACTGCTGAGTTTAACGGGTAAAATAGCAAAGCAGCTTCCACCATCAATAGGGGCATCAGTTGAAGTGATTTGTAAAGCTGTTGTTCCGCCTGTTGGATTTACCGTTATGGAACCATCAGGCCATATACCATCTGCATCTGCATCGCAACCAATAACTGCACCCGAACTGATATTAAACTGCTGTATCAGACGAACTCCATTTGCATTGGCATTTGGAATAATGGTATTCCAGCTTCCAGCTGTAAGATCATAACCTGTAATAAAACTTGCAGCCCAGGGAGCACCTAAGAAGGTTGGATTTTCTACTAGTGTCATGCTTAATGGCCTTGCAGCTACAATACTATTTCCATCTACACTTTGCCAAAGTCCAACTACATTACCAACAGTTGCTAAAGAAGCTCCTTTAATAAAAGTACCATCATTTGCACCATTGGTAGTGGCAAAAGTAAGTGTAGTGATGCCTTGATTTAAGGCATACCTGTATTGAATGCTTGGAGAAGCAACATCTTCAGCCAATGCTATACTTGGGTAAAGTACATTGCCCGCAGTAAACCTGGTATTTCCTGTATTTACATAACCAAAAGCACCAGTAAAATTTCCTGAACCATTGGTGGTGAATTTACCATAGTTACCAGCAGTTGTAACACTACCACCACTTGTGTAGGTATAAGTAACCGGGGAAACTGTATAGTCTACTAAAATAGAATTACCTGCACCTGTAGCAGCGGTGCCAAAATCTGTTGTAGCTGCAGCTTGTGAGTAATACCTATAAGTTGTATTAGGTGTCAACCCACTTACAGTAGCAAAATACATTACTGGCAATCTTGTGGTATTGCCGGAGCTACCATAAAGCGGGGCAGCAACAGATGTAAAGTTAGCTTGTGTAAGATTTGGCAGTGTACCAGTTGTTGTTGTTGTTGCCGGGTTATTTGTACCTGCAACTGTATAATAATTGCTGGAACCGCCAGTACCATTAAACTCATAAACCTGTAAAGAATAATTTGTACCTGGTACCAATCCTGTTAAAGTCAATGGGCCAGATCCTGTTCCAAGATAAACTACTGTATTGCCAGAACCAGTAGTACCACCTAAGGTATAAGTAGTTCCATCAACTGGTGCAGACTCAGCACCAGTACGAAGTGTAATTATCCTCGAAAAACCGTTACCATTGGTCCAGTTAATTTCAAATTTGGTATTGGTGATATTTGAAAAAATAATATTAATTGCCTGAACGGTTGGCTCTGCTTCCAGAACCTTGGCAGAGGCGGTTACATTAATAGTAGTTGCGCTACCTCCGGCATTGCTAATATTCTGGGCTGTGTAAACGCCTACAGGAGCAGTTGCTGTGGTTCTAACAGAAATAGTAGCAGTGAGTGTAGGAGCAGTATATACCACGTTTTGTGAAGCAGCGAAGTTAGTACCATCTGTAGAAACCTCGAAATTAGCGGGTGCTGTAACGGTTACAGCAGAGCCATCAAGGTTAGCCCCAGCTAGAGCATAAGTAACCGCTGCTGAAGCTGTACCAACAATGGTATTAGGAACTGATACTGTTGTTGGAGTTGCATTCAATGTAGCCGCTGCCGATGCAACTGCAGAAAAACTAAAATCATCTATTGCCAAAGCATCATCATTACCTGTTTCGTTTAAATCATCCCATCTGAGTGCAAGCACCTGGCCCGCTGTCCAGGAAATACCCGTAATGGTATAAGATACTGCGCTTCTGAATGCTGCAGCATTACCATCTCTTGCAAAATCTATAGTACCAGTAATATTTGGTGATACGAGGTTTAAATTGGTAACTGTTAAAAAGCCCGTGGCATCATTTACCCCTGTTGCGCCAGTTTTATAGGAGAATGGATATACATTTGCTGTTGCACCGTTTCCTTTTCTCCACATTTCTGTAGTAAACGAAATAGTTAGTGAAGTTAATGTGCCTCCTGTGTTATTGGTAAGCAGTATTCCGGAACGTGAAATTCTGGTGCCTGATGCCAGCATACCCAACGCTCTATCGGCAGCAGACGTAGTGCCATAAGAGTATACAGAGCCTCCATTAGAAGCTCCATCATTTGCTGCAAAGGAAACACCAGTACCAGTTCCTGAGTATTTTTCAACATACCAGCCTGGCGCATTAGAGCCAGCGAAATTTGCCGTTAAAATTTCAAACGGACCATTGGCTGCATTGTTAGTAGTGCCGGTGGTAATTAATCCATCAAAATTTTGTGTGTAGTTTGATCCTGCCGTAGCATAGGATATTGTTTGCGCTTTTACCCATCCACCGCTCAGCAGCAGGACAAGTAAAATAAGTGTTTTTGTAAAATTTCTTTTCATACGTGTAAGTTTTAAGTTGCGAAAGTAACGGTTCTATATTTGTTTAAAAGTTTGTGAGGATTATACTTATACATCTACCAATTTATTAATTTGCTTTTTTCAGCAGCATTAAATAAACCGGAAAGTGATCGCTGTATCCATAATTGTAAGTCATACCATCCCAGGTGCGTTTACTGTATCCACGAAACTTGCCGGTTTTTTGTACCATAAAGTCTTTATTAAAAATAACGGCTTTCTGATAAAAATATCCTGCCTGGTCCTTTGGCAACCAGTTGCCCGAAATAATTACCTGGTCAAACAAACCCCAGGCATCCTGGTAGGCCAATGTGCCTATCCCTTTTTTATACATATTATACCATGGATTAAAAAGACCTGTTGACTTTATATCTTTTTCATTGCCTTTGGCATTTAAAACTTTTGCTATACTTGGGCTGATGGGATCATCGTTCAAATCGCCCATGATCAATACTTTTGATTGAGGATTTACTGCCATTAAAGAATCTACGGAATGCTTCACCACGCCTGCTGCTGCAGCCCTTGCAGGGATGGAACGCTCTTCGCCACCACTGCGGCTGGGCCAATGGTTTACAAAAACATGAATGGTGTCGCCATCCAACAAACCTTTAGAATATAAAACATCTCTTGTGTAACGGGATTCTTTGCTGCCACCGGGTAGTTGCACAAACAGGGAAGCGCTATACAAAGGTTTAAAATATTTTGGATTATACAACATACCTACATCTATCCCCCTGATATCGGGTGAACTATAATGTACAAATTTTAATTTACGGTCCTTTAGTTTAGGCATATTCACCAGGTCTGTTAATACTGTGTCGTTTTCAATTTCCGAAACACCCAATATTGCCAGTCCATCCGGATTAATATCTGTTCCCATTTGAGAAATTACATTGGAGAGCCGCTCCAGTTTATCAAAGTAGATCCTGCTGTTATATTGTCTTTCGCCTGAGGGTAAAAACTCCTCATCATTTATCCTTGTATTGTCTACAGTATCGAAAAGGTTTTCCAGGTTATAAAAACCTATTAAAGAAACTTTGTATTTATTTGATTGGGCAGAAGCTATAAAAAAGGAGAATAATAATGTAATGGACAGGATTATTGATTTCATAATTATTTTTAAGAGATATCAAAGGTAACCATCCAAAAAGAAAAGCATGTTATTTTGTTATGATCTTTCTCATATTTTATTAAGATCAGTATTTTATATAAAGAGTAACACTACTTTTGCCCCTTAATTAAAAATTGCTTATGATGTTTAAATTTACCCAGTTGTTTATTAGCGTTGGGTTGGTAATGGTTATGTCGCTGAATGGGTATGCCCAGGTTCAGCCAAAACCAGTGCCGGCAACTAATTCAAAAGACACAACTATCGTTGAAGAATTAAAAGAAAGTGCAGGGGATAATATTCCTGTGGTATCGTTAGATGAAAATGATATGCAGGATGGAAGTGCTCAAAATATTTCATCTCAATTGGGCGCAGGAAGAGACCCATTTCTTAGTGCTGCTGCTTTTCATTTTAATGCTGCCCGTTTTCGTATTCGTGGTTATGATGCTGATCTTTTTAGCACCTACATGAATGGTGTACCTATGGAAAACCTTGACAATGGGTTTACTCCTTATGGTCTTTGGGGTGGGTTAAATGAAGTGTTGCGTAACAGAGATCAAAGCCATGGATTAAAAGCTAATCCTTATTCTATTGGTGATTTGGGTGGCCTTACCTATTTTGATACACGTGCCAGCCGCCAGCGTAAACAAACCAGTGTTAACTATGCATTGAGCAACAGGAATTATACACACCGTTTTATGGTAACCCATAGCACAGGGTTAAATAAAAACGGATGGGCTTTTACCCTCTCCGGTTCCCGCCGTTGGGCAGAAGAAGGCTATACTGATGGTACTTATTATGATGGTTTTTCAGGTTTTTTAGCTGTTGATAAAAAATTCAACGATCGTCATTTATTATCATTGGTAGCTATTGCTACACCTACCGAAAGCGGCAGGCAAGGCGCATCTGTGCAGGAAATGCTGAACATTAGCGGAGATAATTTTTATAATCCTTACTGGGGTTATCAGAATGGCAAAAAAAGAAATGCCAGTGTAGCTAAAACTTCTCAGCCGGTATTTATACTTACCCACGACTGGAAAGTAAATGATAAAACCACGCTGGTAACTGCGGGTTCTTTTATTTTTGGCAAAAGAAGTGTAAGCGGTTTAGATTGGTACAATGCTGCCGATCCAAGACCAGACTACTACCGTTACCTGCCAAGCTACCAGTTAGACCCTGCTTTTGGGGCACAGGTGCTGGATGCTATGAAAAATGACGTAAACCTTCGCCAGATAAACTGGGATAGATTATATAACGTAAACTATGGCAGCAATGCTACTATTAAAAATGCCAATGGTATTGCCGGCAATAATGTGACCGGCAAAAGAAGTTATTATATTTTAGAGGACAGGGTAGTTAACACCACTCGTTTTAATTTTAATACAGTGATGAACACTACCATTGGTAGCAATATAGATTTTACTGCAGGTGCCTCTCACCAGTTTCAGAAAAACCATTATTATAAAGAGGTAAATGACTTACTGGGTGGAGAATTTTATGTAGATCTTAACCAGTTTGCAGAAAGGGATTTTGCCAGTGATCCAAATGCCAACCAAAATGATTTAAACAATCCTAACCGTATTGTGGGAGTGGGAGATAAGCTTGGGTATAATTATGATATTAATATTCAAAAAACCGCAGTATGGGCGCAGGCTGTAATTAAGTTTCGTAAAATAGATTTTTTTGTAGCAGCAGAACATTCTTACAGCAACTTCTTTCGTTATGGTAATGTGAAGTCGGGATTATTTCCCAATAATTCTTTTGGTAAATCTAAAACACAACATTTTTATAATTATACTTTCAAAGGAGGTATTACCTATAAAATTGATGGCCGAAATTATTTGTTTGTCAATGGTTCTTACATGACCCGTGCACCATTCTTTGAAAACGCTTATGTGGCTCCAAGAACAAGGGATATTTTGCAGGACAATCTTGTTTCAGAAAGGATAGGTTCGTTAGAGGCAGGGTATGTGTTAAATGCACCTAAATTAAAAATTCGTGCAACCGGTTATTATACCCAGTTTATGGACCAGATGAATGTGCTAACTTTTTATCATGATGAATACCGCAATTTTGTAAACTATGCCATTAGTGGTATAGACAAATTACATTATGGAGCCGAGCTTGGAGTGGATGTAAAATTATACCAGGGCCTTAGTTTAAATGCGGGGGCAGCCATTGGCAACTATACTTTTACCAGCAGGCAAAATGCCATTGTTACTGTGGACAATAGTGCAGCAGTGGTTTCAAAAGATTTGATCTATTCTAAAAATTACAGGGTGCCTACAGCACAGGAAGCATATACAATCGGGTTAGATTACCGTTCTCCCAATTTTTGGTTTGTAAATGTAAACTTCAATTACTTTGATAACATGTGGCTTGATTACAATCCGCTACGCAGAACGGCTGCGGCAGTAAGCGGTGTAGATCCAAGTTCGCAATTATGGCATACTATAATAGACCAGGAAAAGTTAGACGCACAATACACGCTGGATGCTTTTGCTGGTTACTCATGGTTGATGAACAACAAATTTAAAGGTCTTAAAAAAAGAACTTTTCTTTTGTTCAACCTGGGTGTAAACAATATTCTTAACAATGAAAATATTGTATCAGGCGGTTTTGAACAGCTTCGTTTTGACTTTGCTGAAAAGAACACCGAAAAATTTCCTGCCAGGAGATTTTATGCGTATGGCCTGAATTATTTTGCAAGCATTGGTATCAGATTCTAACTAAAAAAAAATAACTCTTTAAATAAAAAATATTATGAAAAAGTTTTTCAAACTTTCATTTGCAATAATGTTCCTTGCGGGCACAGCATTTATTTTGAACTCCTGTAAAAAAGATTTTGATTCACCTCCAGGTCCTGCAGATCCCAATATTGTTGCCAACACTTCTATTGCAGCTTTGAAAGCCTTACATACATCGTCTGCTGCTTATGATGTAATTACAACTGATCTCATTATTTCCGGGGTGGTAGTAGCCAACGACAGAAGCGGCAATCTGTATAAACAATTATATATCCAGGATAGTACAGGTGGCTTGCAGGTATTGTTAGACGCTTCAGGTTTGTATGGTACCTATCCTGTGGGGCGCAGAATTTTTATTCGATGCAAAGGGCTTTGCATCAGCGATTATAACGGTACAATGCAATTGGGTGTAAAAGCTTTTGTGTCTGGCGCCAATTCAATGGAAGCTATCCCCGGTAGTCTTATCAATAAATATATAGTTGGTGGTTCTATCAACAATCCTGTTGTTCCCAAAGTTGTTACCATTGCTCAACTGGGAACTGGTTTGCAGGATAAATACATCGGAACATTGATTCAGTTGGATAATTTTGCCTTCACATCTTTGAATGCTACTTATTCAGATACTTCTGTTTATAAAAGCACTACCAACCGTGATGTAAAAAATTGCCCTGCAGATGGTAATAATACCATCATTGTGCGCACGAGTGCTTACTCCAATTTTGCAGGTCAGCGTGTAGCCCAGGGTCGTGGAAGCCTGCTGGCTATTTACACCGTTTTTGGAAGTACCAAGCAATTGATCATAAGAGATACCAATGATGTGAAATTCACCAATCCCTATGCGTGTGCTTTACCTCCCGGAACGTTGTTTTCAGAAGATTTTGAATCAATAGGTGCTAATAACTTAACGCTTGCATTGGCAGGATGGAAAAATATTGGAGAAGTAGGTGGAATACTTTACCAGAATGCAGCTTTTGGTCCTGTTAAATGCGCAAAGGTTTCATCTTTTAGTACAGGCGCAGGCGCAGTTACCAGTTGGTTAATCACTCCTTCTATTAGCTTAACCGGTGCAACTGCTCCAAAACTTAGTTTTACCAATGCTGCAGGATTTGGCGTAGGTGCTACATCTTTCAAGGTGATGATTTCTACTAACTACACTGGCAGCAGCACACCTTCTACCGCTACCTGGACGGAACTGCCGGCTACCTTTATTACTCCACCAGCAACGGGTTTTTCATCATTCATCAGTTCTGGTCAAATTAATTTATCTGCTTATATAGGGCAAAATGTTTTCATCGGCTTTAAATACCAGGGCGGGGATCCTTCAGCTACTACTACCTGGGAAATAGATGATGTAAGAGTAACAGCACTTTAATAAAAACATAATTTACAAACAGTGTTCATGCTTATTTAAAGCATGGCACTGTTTCTTT
>Ga0335397_10000957_pt1 | contig 38974 bp, 30 predicted proteins | sample MAT04_FD_205740 | JGI IMG/M metagenome (GOLD analysis project Ga0335397, IMG submission 205740) | Freshwater microbial communities from Lake Fryxell liftoff mats and glacier meltwater in Antarctica - MAT-04 (spades assembly) (version 2) ... | reverse complement strand
ATACTTTAGCGAGGGCATCAACCATGTGTAAGGGCAAAACAGATTGCCAGTCCAGCCTTATCTGGTTTGCTTTATATTGACCACAATCATAACCAATGCCAATGGTAACACCACTGTCTGTATTGACGGGATCAGGTACAATCGGCCTCCGGTATTTCCTGTTATATACATCGAAGCCTGATACAGGCGACCAGCTTACTTCGAAAGCCATAATGGCTTTGTTTATGGCATCTTTACTGAGTTGAAGTTCCATACTAATTTTGGGTGTTTTTTAAAATGATTGATATTTTGATTTAAAGCTTTTCATTACTTTAATCACCTCTTTTATTTGGGGCTTTGCCCCGCTACAGTAGACAGCGTCCATTAAAAAATGAATCGTTACGTTTTATTAAAAAAATTATAGGAAGCAATTAGTCAATAACTCAAAGGAATGAATTCAGCTACTAACATAATACCTAATTATAACAAAAGCAAGTACTCTGTTATATTATTGAAAAAGGGCTATAAAAAAAGCATGCTTCTGTCCGGCGATAAAAAATATAATCCGTTTGAGTATTTAAATCAGAAAGCTAAAGATGCCATGAATTTTGATAGTTATCGGAACTGAATTTGAATGTCCCGATTAAAATACGGAATAGACTGACGGTAATATTAATACCGTTAAAATCTATGGTGGTTAATAAATAAATTGAAAGGATTAGGTGTAACATTTGCAAACCCAGGCAGAGAATAGGTTATACCTCATTTTTATTTTTTCTTCAAACTCAATCCTTTCGTAATCAATCACCGGCAAACAGAGACCTTAATCCTTTAAATATAATTAAGCCATAACGGATCCCACTCGTCTTTCGACGGGTCAAAAGGCGTATTAGCTGATAATGCCTGTTTAATGTTGCGTGGGTAATAATTTTTATCCATGTGCTTTCGCTCCATGCATGAGTAGTGAATACTTTCATTTCTGATCACTTCTACTTTTGATTTTTTACCTGTATCCGGATCAGTCCTAATGGCAAAGCCGGTATTGATCTCCCTCATTTTTTTTGGCATCACTGTATAAATGCCATTGGTGGATTTTCTTAATTCGCCACAGCTGTCGGCCTGTAAAAAAGCCAAATAGTTTTCATTGAACTCAAGCCCCGTAACTTGAGCTTTTTCAATCATCCATTTAAAAGTGGTGTCACTTAATCCGCTATTGGCATAACCGCCTCCCACATTGCTGTGAACACCCGGAAACCATACCTGTTCGCATACCTGTGGGTTTGGACCGCTAATCGCTTTTTTACTTACTTCCCACAAGGCGGGTGCAAATACCTTTCTCCGCTCATCTACTGCCAAAGCGTGATATGCATAGTTTACCTGGCTGCCGAGCTTTACATCATGAAAAGCATACTTTTTATTCAACCATTGAAGCCAGATCAACGGAATACCCAAAGCGCCAACAGTATCCCATACCCCCATGAATTTTATTTGTGTTTCTACTTCATCAATGCCATAGGTTCTTTTAAATGCTTTCATTAAATCACTATCCGGGTGGGTAATCGGTGTACGGTCGCGGTATAAATGGTAGGCTTCTTTAACAAGATGTAAAAATTCCGGTTTCATAATACCGCAGTTTCGGATAAGCCCGGCCAGGCTTCTTATCGTATAGGCCCCCCTGCTAAATCCAAACAAATACAATTGATCGCCGGGCCGGTAGGTCCACATAATAAATTTGTAGGCATCCTGTATGTTAGTGTCGATACCCATTCCTGTGCTACCGCCCAGGAATTGATCCCTTATGGAAAAGCCGGTGCCAACACCTTGCCCATAATATTTTACCTGGTTTACTTTACTTGAATAATTATTGACGGCTTCATATAATTTTTGAACATTGGTTTTCACAATGCTACCCCGGTCTTTGCTGCCGGGTTTGTTCCAGGTGCCATCACAACAAACTATGATACGTTTCATAAAATAAATTTACTTAATCGCCTTGTATCAATCAGGAAAAATTAGGACAGGCAAGCACCTGGTGCCAGATTTTACTGATATCCTGTCATTAACTAAAAAACAAATAGAATATACACATAATTTTGCTTAAGTTAGATCCGGTGAAAATACTCAGCACACTTTTACCATATACAAACCAAAAACAACGAAATTTTCATCAAACTAAAACTTCATTTTCGTCAGTTTTTTCGAGTGGAAAGGTGAAATTCATACAAATGATAAAGTAAAAGTTGTTTATCGTGCAGACCGCCTAATCATTTCTTTCCATTTAACAGTATTGGTATCTATTGCAAAAAATTTTCTCAAAGCCCCTTTGTTGCGCTGTTCCCATTTCCCCTTAATATCATCTTCAATTTTTTGCAAGCTTTTCTTAGACAAGACCCAGTTCATCGGTACCTCACTGCCTGATTTTTCAAGTGGAAGTATAAAACTTTCGCCACCAAGTTTTTTTGTATACCGTTGGATTTGTTCCAGGGATGTGGCAGACCTTCCATTTCGGGTATTGTAAACACCGCCAATAACCTCTGTGAATTCATTGGCAAAGCTTATGTTTTGGGGCGACCCGTTATTATATTGATTATATTGAAGTATTAATACAAATGGCTTTATGAAAGGCGTTATTCCCTTTCCAGTTGTATCTCTATTAAATGACAACGAATCAAATACCGGTGTAAGCGCCTGCAGAACCTCCAGCATAGTACCAGTGCCGGTATTTTCAACATAGCCCCCATCCAGGTAATGGAATTTTTTTCCATCATCCTGTATTACGTTTGCTGCGGGTGAAAACAAAGGAAAACGGGAGCTAAAATTTGTTACAGTGCTGTAATTAACCCCGCCCCGTATTTTATAAGACAAAAGATCTCTCTTTTCACCAAAAACGAAATCGCTGTCAGGCTTTACATTGCTAAGCCAGCACTGACGCCCTGTTTCTGCCTCAGTTGTATTAATAAAAATAGCCGGATATAATTTTGATGTATCAGCATAAAGACTGCGGAAATCGGATGAAAAGATATTACGGCTATCTTTTTTAATCACTTTCTCAAATCCATGTTCCCAGGCTTTTTCCAAAGCGATTGCCCGGTCAAATTTTTCAATATTAATTGGTAAAAATAAATTGACGATATCTGCATAAAACATTTTTCCTATTACAGGCGAAAGGAAATCTTCATTAAAAAAAAGCTTCGACAGGGCACTGAATGAAGTATCTTGTTTCAGGTCGCCAGGTTTTGATAAATAGGCTGTTGCATTAAAAAAACTAATACCTAATGCGCCCCCTGATACGCCAGAAAATGCATACACAGAATTTCTCACATCAATATCATAATGCCGGGATATCGAGTCTTGCAGGAAACTTAGGGTTTGTGCCGCAAAAGCCCCGGTACGTAAGGCCCCTCCTTCTGCACAAACAAAAACCACCGGAAAAAAAGGTGCTTTTTTTGATGTGTCGCTACTTAAATAAAACAAAGAGTGGAGTGTATCCTGTCGGTATTGATTGAACCACTTTAAAAAATGTTCTTTTATTGGCGGCCGGTTATCTATATTGCGATTGCCGTTTTCATTATACCTTACCCGATGGTCATCGTTGAAAATGGAAGATAAAATGAGTGCAAGGAAAAGTACAAAACGAAGGGATACATTATAAGAACGCAAAACTGCAAAATCCATATACATAAGTCCTGCATACAATCCGCTCCAGCACCCAAAAGCTATTACCACCAATCCCGGCCCGCCAATAATTGCATAATATTGGATTGGCAAAAAACAGATAGTTATAAACAACGTAAGACTTACAACAAAAACCAGGAGTAATTGCTTGTGAAGGGTTTTGTAAAAATTTGTCGGAATACTGTACATCCATTTAAAATTACCGGCAGGGTTATCTTCTGTTCTATTTTCCTGGTCATCGGTAAAAATTTCAAAATTAAATTCTTGAGGAACCCTGCTTTTATCGTCAATTTTTTCGGGATTCTGCGGAAAGCGATTTCTTTCTTCTTCAGAAACGGATAAAAAATTTTCACAAAAATCTGAATATTGCCCTCTTACCTGTTGTGTAAAATTGGAAGGTTTTCGCAAAACAAATACATATCTGTTATAGATGCCAATTAATTTGTTGCACCACTCTGACTCCACATCCGGCAGCAAGACAAACTTTTGGAATGAATTGGGATTTGAACGCCAAAGCCGTCTTTTGTCTGAAAAATAAAATTTGGCAACTACACTGAAAACAAGGTATAAACAAAGTGCCGGAACGCCAAATCCCCATCTCTTTTCTTTTTCGGACAGAGAGGTATCCTGTATGTAATTAATTATAAACCCGATAAAGACAATCAAAAATGGCAACATCAAAAATATCTCCGCTGTGGCCCGTTGAATTGCCTTGCGCCAGATAACCCGTTTATCAGACAAACTATTACCCGAATTGTCGGTAACATAAATTGAATAACGGGTGCCATATTCTGATACAATGCTCCAAAAAATAACCCCAATGATTAACCACAACAGATTGCCAAACTTCGGATCCGGACGACTAATATCTTCCGCTATTATCAGTAAAATGTCTTTGCCCTGTGGCAAAGTAGTAAATACGATCAAGGCTACTAAATTGAAGAACGTAAACATTCCTGCGCTTCTTAAAACCGCCAGGAAATCAGTCAATAGGTACCGGAACTGGATATCATCTTTGGCCTTCCAGAGATCTTTGAACAGGGTATAAAAATGATCAAAAAGAAACTTCAAAAAATTTCTTGCCCCGGAAGTGATGGAGTCGTAAAATTTTCCCATAAAAATTAAAATTTAAGAACCAATATTGATCGACCAATGGAATGGCAGAAGGATATGCAACAGAGATATCCTATTGCCATTCTGGATTGTAATCGATGGACGTTAGTATACTATGTTTAAAGCTAGGATGCAGTCGCATATCATAAGGGTCTCGTGCCAGCCTTCGCTTCTGATACTGCAATACCTACCGGTTCAATATTACAGGGATCCCAAACAATTTTTAATTTTTAGTCCCAGTTTTTTGCAGCAATTGCTTCATCAGTGTCTAAGCGAAGTTTTACTGACAGCCCCACCAGATTCCGGTAATAAGTCCGTTCTTTCGCTTAAGCTCCGTTCCATTAATTAACAAGGACGCTAAATATCAGAAACTCCAAGGGCATTAAATGTTTTGGGACCAACAACTCCATCGGCACCAAGATTATTGTTTTGTTGAAATGTTTTAACAGCAGAAAGTGTTCCGTTACCAAATACCCCATCCTCATCGGTTGCGGGATTTGCCCCTTTAATATTCAAGGCCTTTTGTATTGATAAAACTGCACTACCACTATCTCCTTTTTTAATGAATGAACCACTTGTAAATTTTTTTGCCGGGACAGAGGGGAAAGATGCTTCTTCCTGAATTGCTCCTAACACTTCCGGTGTAACAACACCTGTAACTGATAAAGAATGTTTTTGCTGAAATGTTTTTACAATAGTTTCTGTATCAGTACCGAATAACCCATCTACGATGATTTTAAAATTTAGGTCATGTAATAATTTCTGAAGAATTGTAACCGCAGAGCCGCTGTCGCCTTTTTGTAGTGTATCGTCATTATCAAAATTAGCAGGAGTGATATTATCCAAAGCAATTGGAATTACAAAGGCTGCCACTGTCGTTTTCTTCCTTTCCCGCAACATGACCTGCCCCCCATCGCTGTCGTTTCCCTGTGCGGTATTGCCCTCCCATGCATGGAATTTTGTTTTGGCAGCATCCAGCCACTTAACAAATATTCCCGTGTGGTCGCTATGGCCATCACCAGTCCAGTCATACAAAACGATATCACCTGGCTGGGGCTCTTTTGTAAAACGGTTTTTTCTTTTCCAGAAATTAAATCCAGATTGGCAGGATTGATATCCTTTTGGACTGTCGACTACTTCCAACGGATGACCGGCATGCTGGTATACGAAACTAACAAAAATAGCACACCATTTTTCGCCATCTAAACCATACCATTTGCCATATTTTGTTTTGTTTGAATTTGCAGGAGCTTCTTTTGTGCCGTTTTCTGAAGCGGCACTATCGATGATTGTTTGACGTGACATAGTATAATTTTTAAATGAATATTTTACTTTGATTTAGTATAAAAATTTAATAGTGGGATATCGACTACTACAGACAAACTATATCTGGCATAGGTTTTATTGTCATTATCCTTACTTGCTAAAGTTGAACTATTGTTATCAATTTTTCGAAGATTTGGGCCAACCTGAGCCCCAAAGTTTAACGATAGGGGAGATTTGGGTATCCCAAGAGAAATAAATACGCCTGGTGATAATATGTCTTTCAATTGTACTGTCGGCACCTGGGCAGTTGTGTCATTCTTAAACCGAAAAGCTGCAACAGTACCAAGATCAATAATAGAAAGAAATAGAGATGTTGACCAACCATATTTATTTTCACTCCAACCCTTTTCTCCCGTATTGACAAAAAATACTGAATGCCCTCGGCTGATACTGATACCTATAGGGGCGGCTACGCCATAAGAGTTGACTTTGAATTTATCACGATCGACACCTTTAATTTTTTCCCACCCGGCAAATAACCCGCAATAAGCATTTAATGAGACGTTCAATTTACTTTCTCGTTTTATTCTTGAGCTGCCGGATGGTAAAGCCACGGTTTCAATGGCGTTCTCTACATCGTCCGGGCTATTTGCACTCGAAACAGCCGCTAAAAAAGCACCGTATTTAACTAACTGGTTTTTTGTTTCGGCTATAGTATCAAGATCTGCATTTGATAAGGTTTGTGAAAAAACATCAACTCCTGGCGCAGCGGCCTGCACGTCATTTGAAGCCAATGTTGATTGCAACGATTGCAAATCATTAGCATTTTTAATTCTACTAACAATTTCCTTTCTCATTCTCACAAAGTCATTGTGGGAAGAAGGTATTGCATTAAGTGAATTCCTGTCTGCTCTTGCCGGCTTTGCCTTTACCAAATCGTAAATGGTTGCGGCATTGGTAATGGCAGAGGAATAATGTCGCTTCTTAATATCCATTACCAGGTTGCCAGTTGTCCGGGCTATATCAAAATAATCTTTCAGTGTATCAGCCAAATTAGGTACCACCTTATCAATGTAAGGTAATTTACTAATTTCTGATGCCTGCTTCAAAAGAGTAACAGTAGCATTAAAATAATTGTAATATTCCTGAAATGCTATTGAGTCATTACTTTGTTTTTCATGATTTTTTATAAGCAGGTTGAGCTTATTGGTTTTTTCTGCAAGCTGTTTTATATAGTTTGCATACAACCTGTACTTTGATGTGAAATTAATTGCAAGACTATCCAATAATGTGAATAAAGTAAAATCGGTCCTGTCCCTTTTCTGAAATATGATAGAATCGGGGAAATCTATTTTTGCCTTTTGGTAAACCAGGCCTAAAAAAATCCGAAAAGTTATTTCATCAGCAACCAACGGTTTTACCTGTTTAGGACTTATCCAAAATGCAGAGTCTTTATTATTTGTTGTATCTCTTAAGGAAGATGAAAACACCTGCAAGGTTTGTATGGAAGCTTTCCAGTTTGTGTGCAAAGAGTCCAAATATTCGGCAGGGTAGTCCTGCAATATGTCGCCTGGATGAACTTTATCTTTTAAAGAACTTGTGATGTAAAAAGCGCTTTGAAGAGTTGCTTTCAATTCTTTATGCTTGTTCCAAAAGGCAAGATGGTTTTCAATAATGGAGGGAAGGTTTTCATCCAATACATCTATATCATTAATAAATGCCGATCTCAGAAGTTGCAAGTATGCCTGGTACTTATATATTTCGTCCCCAATAGCAATCAACGCCTTGTAAGTTTGTGGAAATACTGTTTGTAAATCTATATATCCAGGCTTTTGAAGCGTTTCTTTAAACTTCTCAAAGAAAGCAATACTCAACTCCTGCTTGGTTCTTTTTACAATGAAGTCTGTAACACCGAGTAAAATTTTGCTTGGGATTTCAATGCCTCCAAGGGAAGAAAATATTGAATTAGATAAGTTTGTTTTCTTAATTTCTACTCCATCATCAGAGAGTCCGCCCGAAGTTTTTAGATAAAGTGCTAAAAAGGGATTGAAACTTGTGTCTTTCCCATCACCCAAAGAAATGTGAATATCCTCAGGAGATTGTAATTTGCCTCGATAATATTTTGTATTTAATAGATCACAATATTCCTTGAGTTTTATCTTTTGCTCAGCAGTATCACCTTGAGACGCGTCAATAATAATAAATTTTGGTTTACCGTCTTTCAAAATTATGTATTCCCTCAATTTGAGTGCATCATAAAAACAAGTTTGGCCTTTAGAAAATAAACCAAAAAAAAGAAAAAAAGAAAAAAGAAAAGTTTTCATCTTGCTATAGTTTTTATTGATTTTATAAATTGATTAGGACTAACAATACCACTTCCATATTCAAGTAAGGGAAATGAATTATTAAACGCAGTGTGCAAAAGATGTTTAATCAGCATTTTATTGTCACTTAATAAAAACTCTTTTAATTCTTGTATTCCTTTTGAACATACTGCACTCACAAATGCACATGATTGGCTGGATCCAGAAAGCACCCCTAATTCATCTACTCCTTTTAATGAAACTATTTCCGTGCCCGGAGCCATTATATCCAAGGAAGGGGACATTGTTGAGTTTGGGTTCCTTTTTAGTTCGGAATTAATATTACCAACTGAAATACACTCTTCCATTGATGCAGGGAAAAAATTTTTGACTCTGTTAATATTACCCACAGCACTTACCAATATACAGTTATTATTATTGTGTAATTTTCTTAGTAAATCTTCAATTTCTTGCTTTAGTTTAATTTCTTCAGGGTCTATTCCTACGGTAATTTGAAAGCTCATATTAATTACATCAATGTCAATTGCACCATTTTTTTGATTAAGAATATCGCTAAGGCAATCTCTTACAGCCTTAAGGGACAATGTATTTGAGCTGTCGGAAACTTTAGCAATAAATAAATCTACTGTTGGGTTTACTCCAAATGATTTTTTGCCTTGTGCTGCAATTATTCCTGCCAAATGTGTTCCATGTCCATGGCCATCTGTTTTATAACTTTCGTTATTCTCTAAATAATTAAAGCCGTTAATCTTGCTAAAATCAAAATCAAAATGTTCATTTATTCCAGTATCTAAAATGGCTATTGTTACTTTTTTACTTGATTTTTCATTCCATAATTCGGGTATCGAATATAGAGCGTTTTCTATCCACCAGGGAAATATCACAGCAGCTTTAAAGTCTTTCGCCAAAACTTCCTCTTTCTCCCCTAATCCACCTCCCCAATAAAAATGTCCATCCCTATCTTTATACCATTTTCCTAAAGCCTTATTGGGCAAATCAAGCTCACCTACTTCATCCCCTTCAAAAACAAAGTTCTCATTAACTACCCCTACGATGTTATTAGGGTCAGGCAAAAAGGCTGGTATTACTTTCCGCTTATTTAGTCTTTTTGCTTTTACAATTAATTGTAACATGGTCTTCTTTTCTGTTGTTAAGTAATAGACACTCCATTTGCCCTCATGCTTTGCGACAAATCCCAATTATCATGTTGTATTTGCTCATTAAAACAATTTGTTCGGTAAACCGTATTTCTCAGCAGTTCATTGCTGTGATTGGCCAACCAGCTATACCTTGCATTTACATAGTTTACGATCCAGTCTTTTTCGTTTCCACCAATTGCAGGTACAACTGTTGAAAAATTTTTTCTAAGAAAAGGAAGAATGGAACCCGAATGGATGAAACTGTCGTAAATGACGAGCAAGCTTAAAGGCAATAAGAAGCCATTACCGGCAAACCAACTATGAGCGGGTTGGTAATATTTTGTGTCAAATAAATTATCCTGGCATTCTTTCATAATCGAATCATTCCTTCCTGCATTTTTAAGTGCATTACAGAAGGTATCATCGGTTGCAAGGCTCGGCTTTTTTCCAATCCTGTTGAGAAAAGGTATCAGTTGGGCTGCAAAAGTTCCATTGCTTTGCACATAGTCCTGTATGAGTTCTTTCAGATGCCCAAATTCAGTTGTTTGGGAACGTCCATAAGTAACCTGAACTATTCTTGTTTTAGTTTCCGGATCATTATAATCCCTGAGCTTAACTAACATAGCATAATTTCCCTGGGCAGATCCTGTTTCAAATGCGTTTATGACTTGTTCAATTTTTCGTTTTACAATTGGTGTAATTGTAATATTCTCTAAAATAGAATTGTCTGGTGTAGTAAGTTCTGCCTTCCTGTCACTAGCCTCATCCTCAAATAAATTTACCCCACCCCCCCAATAGAAATGTTCGTCTTTGTCTTTATACCATTTACCCAACGCCGGATTAGGAACAGCGAGAACTTCTTCCCCTTCAAAAATAAAATCTTTGTTTACGATACCTACTATAGTTGTTAAATCAGGCAAAAATGCAGGAACAGCTTTCCTTTTATTTAACTTATTGGCTTTTACAATTAAACGTGACATAATGTTAACCTACGGCCTCCTCGCCGGAATTTGAGTTTACGTTTACAGTTACCGGTGAGGGCGCATTTGGCGTAGTGGTAGAATTACCAGAACCATCTGATGATCCGCTTTTCCTACCTGCGCCTCTGATATTAATTATCTTACTTAACAAATCATACCAAAAAGGCGCTCCGAGGGAAATTGCCAATGCAGTAATCAGCCACCCTAAAAATGTCTCTTCATCACCAGTCTGGTTAGGACTATACTTAAACCATTTATCACCAATCTCCTTTTTAATATATACGCACCTTTTACCAAGAGTATTTAAGCTATCATACTCCATTGCGGCAGGTTTATATATTAAAAGAAAACTGTCATTTGTTTTTTTGATTCCCATTAATGATTCAAGGGAAACGGAATCTCTGGGCGATTTTTTAATATTTGGCAATCGTTTTTTGATGGCAATGTTGGTGTCATTGATAACAGATGCCGCCAGAATCAAATTGAAAGAATCCTTTTTGGGTGCTAAAAACTTAAAACGAAGCTGGGTAGAATCGCTATTAAAATTCCCACACATTGTACATGTATCTTTCCAGGGCCTGCCAAGTCCCATTACCTGGTTGGAAGTGTTGGCATCTTCCACAACCATTTTGTATGTTTCTTTTAAAAGGGAATCACTCTCAGGTGAAGAAAGCGTAACTTCTCCTTGTTCATTTTTTCTTTGCCGGTCCACCTCCGATTTGAATTTGTCCTTACTGGCTATTGCCATCTGTACAAGTTGGTCTCTTGCCGGTTTGTCTTTAGATAGTATTTTATAAATGGCTATGCTGTCTACATTGAAAGCGACTGCTAGAACAAATCCAATGATTAGTAGTATGTATTGGGTATATCGTTTATACCAGCCGGTTGCCCGGTCCATTGTATCGTCAAACCATTTTTCAAGCAGCACTTTTAACTTTTCGACATCACCCTGAGATTCGGTCAGCAGCGACTGGAGAAACAGCTGCGTTTCGGGGTTAATATCAATAATTTCTTTGCTATTGGAGATTTTGTTTTCCTCTTTATAAGCCTTGTTTGCAGGATTAGCAGGATCATTTGTTTTTAAATTGTCCTTTAAAAGCCCACTATCCACAGAGTCTTTTATTTTTAAAATATTGTACCCCTGAAGATTCGGTTCAATTCCATGTAGCAAGTCTATTATTACTTTAGAGAAGTTTTTAGCATCTAGATATGCAGGTTTGCTAAACCAGTTGTCTTCAGTAAGATACTTTATTAATGGATGGGTGTAAAAAGCAGTGGCAAAACGTTTCCCCTTTAATGTATCCGTTCTAAACATCAATTGGTAAAAGCCCTTCAATACATCGAAAAACGGAGAAAACGTGGTAGTTTTTCCATCTTCCAACATTCTAAGAATTGCCTTTTGTAAAATTTTTGATCTGAATGCAAGTTTTGTAGCAATAATTTCCTGTATAATAGTGGCAAGCATGCTGTACAACAGGAAAATAAAAACAAGTCCTATTACCACATCAAGTGCTATACTTTTAAACATACAATGTTTTTTAGTGCCTACTCTACAGCCCGTTTTCGGCTTCCCGGGTGGTGGTGCAATCAATCTTAAGATTCGAAATTTTATATACAATAGAATATTGGTACCAGACGTATTCAGATATAAAATCACTCTTTCTGTAGTCTATAACTAAAAGGGAAGCAATAGGGGTGGCAATTCTCAGGAATGGATTGGAACACTAACATAACACCTAATTATTACAAATGCAAGTACGCAGTACAGTTATTTTATACCCGGTATTGAAAACTTAAATACAACATTTAATTCCTGAAGATTCTCCGAATCTACCATCTGGTTTTCCGTCACCAAATTTCCAATACAAATATTTAAAAATTCTTTGCCAAATACAACAGGGAAAAAACGGTATTGTATTAAGGATTTTTCCTGTATTTAAAATCGCATATCGATTTTGAATTTTGCTATCACAAAAAAATTAGGCCTTCTACTGTTTATCTAAAATGGAAAATATCTCTTGCCGGATTTTTTTCAGTACAAAGGCAGGTATGCCTTTTTCCGGCCTTGAAAAATAGGCGAGCGTTTCGTGTGCAGTGGAATTAGCCTGTTCAATATTTCCTTGGTTCATTTGAATGGAGACCAACGACCGGGCAGCCATGTTAAAGGATATATTGTCAAGGCCTTTTTTAATACCTCGTTTACTTCCTGGGCGTGTGGTGCATTTAAATACCCCGGAAAGCAATGAAACACTTTCTTCCAGATCTGCCGACCGTACATTTACTTTTTTTCTTTTAGCATCTATAGTTTTAAACGATTGGGCCTTGTTCATTCCTATTATTAATTTGGCATACATCGCCATCGGGTGATCTTTGAATTGGGCTATTACCTGGTTAAAGGCATCATTACCCCCTTGTAAGCTCTCTGCGTCTGAACCGAGTAAATATAACAGCTTCCCCTGTTCTTCGTCTAAAAAAAGGTTCCCTATTTCGTTATCTTTTTTGCCGACTGGTGAAATTATGCGAATGGTTATTTGATTTGAGTATACAAGGGAACCTTCCATAGCCTGGTATACAGCACGAAGTTGATATAAACCGGGGCCATCAAAATAATGACCTTCCTTTCCATATCCAATATATGCACTTTCATAAACAGCGGGTGCTTGAGCATATAATCTATTAATATCCGGTTCTACGCAGTGCTGTAGGAATGGTTTGTAAACCCTGGTTTTCCCTCCTTGTTTACATATACCGAGCTGGGTATAACCATAATTGGGATGAAGGTGGATATTTACACGTTTTTCCGGCACACCAGCTAACTCAAGCTTAAATTCTACAACTACCGGCTCTCCATAGCAATAACTTGCCGGGCTACTAATTTTTAGCCGCAATCCCGTTTTGTCTTCAATTGGATTTGCAAATGATAACGAATTAGCTCCGGAAATGCTACCAATGAAATCATCGCCGCCCATAATAATTTCATTGCGGTATGCATGCCGGAGGTGAATTATTTCCAGGTCATCAAACTGAAAAGGGAAGTTATGCCAGAAAGCTTCTGCACCAGATTCTGTTACTGACCGGTAAAATTCCGGGTAATTCATCCAGGAAAGCGCATCGTAGCGGTTTGGCTGTGGAGGATGCATGGTTTCTTTTTCATGCGAATGACATAAATTGAAACAATGGCCGAGTTCATGTACATAAGTATGTAACTGTGCCCTCATTATTTCGTTTGTATTGCCGCCAATAACGTCATGAAAAACTGCACATCCCTGCCTTTGTTGCCCTTTCCTATCAAACATTATTCCCCGTAGGTTTGTTCCCAACGCATGCTTAGTTGCGGATAAAAACCACACTTTCCATCCGGGTTCATTTGCCCAAAGTTCAAAATGATCCTGCATTGCTGCATGAAGCTCCCGGTTAGTCCATATATTGTCTTCTCCGGCTGATTCCAAAGGTATCTCATTAGACAGTCCGGTATCCACCATTTCAATTCCTGCTTCCCCGAATGCTGAAGTTACAGTAAGAGTACGTAAGGGGCCATTGGATGAAAGTAAACTTGTATCATACGACCTAAATGGCTGCACGCTCTTTACAAAATCTAATTCAAATGCTACTTGCCTAAAAAAAGCAGATTGAAAATTACAGTCGTATTTAACTCCCTTTGCTCCTTTAGTTGTCATAAACTGAATTTCTACTATTGCGGAAGAAATAACTTCATTTACCCTTTGAATGGTTACAACTACCTCCGGCGATCCCGCATCAAAAGTAAACTTTCCATTCCCCTTCACCTTTACTATAGAGGGATTTACACTTAGTGATGGGTCACTTATTATAAAGGAACCGATATAAATAATTGTATCACCAGTGCTACGGAAAAAGTCACCACTTATTTTCCGCATAGGCCTTTTTCCATCAATGTCTATCCTTAACTCGATCTGTAAACCACCTTCTTCGGAGACCCCCAGATATCGACCACTTAACATTCCCATATTATTACCCGGAGCGGAAATTAAATTTGCTGCAATGTTAGTGGCTATATTTACTTTATCATGGTTTAACAATTCAAATTCAACAGACACAATTTCATTCAAATTATTTGAGGCACTGTTAATGGCAGAAGATTGCAAATGAGCAACTTCCTCCACAGTATATACTGCATCTACATTAAATACAAGGGAATTAATCTCTGGTAAAGTTGTTGGATCCAGGTTTGTCATGTTGATGTTTTGAAAGTTATGTTTCGTTCTGTTTCTGCGTGCAAAAAATATTTTAGAATATGCTTGCTAAAATAGATTGAATTGACGCAAACTGCAATAGGTAATAGATATTTTTAATTGCGACCCTTTCGTTTTAAATTTATCATCCGGCTCTGATATTTCCTGTTATTTATTACAGTAAAGTTGACGGCAAGGCAAATTTCCTCTACAAATATTTAAGAATTCCTTAACCGTTTCAAACGGGAAACCTCCCTTAAATGTTACAGGGTTTTTCCTGTATTTAATTAGAAAACCATTATTTAAAAGTACTGGCCTTGTATATTTAATTTTTGATTTGTAGCTTGGTGCTATTAATTAATTTCTAAAAAAACTTAATATGCCAGTAAGAATATCAAATGACCAAACGGACCCTTCATTAGGTAAAATTAACAAAGCGGACATGGATGAATCGTTACGCAAATTCAAAGAGGAAATTGCCATTACTACCTTAAAGGGAGACTATACGACCATTAAAACCACATCCATTTTTTTTGGCAAGGAGATGTTGGTTGAATTACTTGGGATTGATCCCGGCGACCTTGATCCCAATAATATTAAAGGAATCAGTATACAATTTGGCGTGCAGCCGCCAGGAAGTATTTCATGTGAAGGCGAAGATTACTCTTACCATCTAAGTACTTTGGTTTTTGCAACTGATACCGATGATAATCTTCTAAATAACATAGGTGATAAAATATTAATTCCCGGCTATAAGGCAAGCTTACCAGGTACACAAGGGGTTTTCTGTTGTGGTTCTATGAATGGTGTGAATACCCGCTAAAGCCAACTAAAGTTTGTTTGATGAATTTCCCAGCGTATTATATCGTTTTATCCATTGCGTTCATAGTAAGTTTAGTTTTTTATAAAAAAATAAAACCCGCCTATTTCCGACTTTGTTGTCCGTATTTGTTAATGAACCTGGTTGTAGAAACTTATGGAATAATTTCCAAATCACAGGGGAAAAGCAATTATTGGATATACAATATTTCAACTACGATTGAATTTGGATTTTACTTTTTTATTTTTTATATAAATTTGACTAACCAAAATGTAAGGAGATATATTGTATGGGTCAGTATATTGTTTTTCCCATTTTGTTTTATTAATATTTTTTTTATACAGGGTATTAATCATTTTCATAGTATAACATTTTTAGCAGGCAGTTTTTTTCTTATATGCCTGTCTGTTCTATATTTTCAGGATCAAATTATAAAAGAAAATGAATTTTTAAAAAACCCATTAAAAGAAAAAATGTTTTGGATCGCAACAGGAGTACTCTTTTTTTACAGTGTTGGGTTTTTTAATTTGGGATTATTCGAAATAATTCACGTTCATAATAGTTTACTAAAGACTGTTACAGACCTGTTATTAAACCTGTTAAATATTTTTCTATATTGTACATTTATTATAGCTTTTCTGATAGGAAATGACAAATGAAGTTTACTATACGGTTATATTGGGAACGTGTGTGTTATTTGTGTTGGGTGGTTTTATAGTTTCTTTTTTCTTAACCTATACAGAAAGAAAGAACAGGTTTATAGACGAGAAGCGTTTGCTCCAAACCCAATTCTCCCAATCCCTCCTCCAATCCCAAATAGAAATCCAGGAACAAACCCTTCAACATATCTCCCGTGAACTGCACGATAACCTCGGCCAGGTAGCCAGCCTCATCAAGATAAATTTAAATACGCTTCAATTATCGGATATTCAAAAGTCCGAAGTAAAAATTGAAGACACCAAGGACCTTACACGCCAGTTGATCGCTGATATCAAATCACTTTCTGTAAGCCTTGGCAGCGATCGTATTTCTCAAGTGGGCTTGGTGAAAGCGATTGAAACTGAAGTGGAGCGGTTAAATAAAACGGGGCAATTCACTGCCACTTTTGAACAGTTAGGTGCAGCGCCTGAAATTGATAAAGACAAATCCATTATCCTGTACCGGATGGCACAGGAAGTGCTGAACAATACGGTAAAGCATAGCCGGGCAAAACAAATCAATATTTCACTTCAGGTGAAGGATAACATACTTACCTTAATATTCCGGGATGATGGAATTGGCTTTAATATGGAGCAGCAGGATAAAAGTACCGGTGCCGGATTCAGAAATCTTAGTAGCCGGGCACTGCTAATTAATGCAGTTTTAAAGGTGCAAAGCGTTCCTGGAAACGGAACGGAGATAACGATTGAACTACCCCTGTAAAGAAAACAGTTATTGCTTACCTCGTCCTCCGGGAAAATAATTAACAACCTCACAAAGCACTACCGGGCAAATCAAATAAACATTTTACAATATGTTTAAAAAAATTCATCTACATTAGCATTACAAGATGATGGTATTGGCATTAATGCGGAGCAGCAGCGATTGATTCCGGAGCAGAATACAGGATGAAAAGCTAGACACTCTTTTTATTGATGCACAATTACATGTAAAACCTTACCTGGGAACCTGCACTCATTTAACGATCGAACAGCCCTAAAACACATAACGTTATATGCCAGGTAAACCCGCAATGCGATTAGCATTAGTAGATGACCATAAACTATTTCGCAAAGGATTGATCAATTTGATTGAATTGGTTTGCAGTGATTGCGAAATTCTGTTCGAAGCCGATAATGGCGTAGATCTCCAACTTAAATTAAATAAGGATAACGAACCTGATATCATGCTGATGGATATCAATATGCCACAAATGGATGGCTTTGCTTCCGTACAATGGACCAATGAAAATTTCCCACTGGTTAAAATTTTAGTAGTCAGTATGATCGAAAAAGAAGAAAGTATCGTACGCATGCTAAAGCTGGGCGTAAAGGGTTACTTAAGTAAAGATGTAGAACCCGAAGTGCTGGGAGAAGCACTGAATGCCATTATGAATAAAGGATTTTATTATACTGATTTTATCACCGGAAAACTCGTACACTCCCTGCAAAACGGCCACGATAAAGGGACCGCAAAATCCGCAGCACTTGCGTTAATGACCGAACCGGAAAAAGAATTTCTTCAACTGGCCTGCAGCGAATTAACTTATAATGAAATTGCGGCTAAAATGTACAAGAGCCCCAAAACCATCGATGGATATAGAAATTCCCTGTTTGAAAAGTTCAACGTAAAAAGCCGGGTTGGCCTGGTAATATATGCCATCCGGCACGGCCTTGTTCAGTTGGAGGATTAATTCATTTATGTTACCTGTATTGCCTACACTTTCAATTACCCGGTCAATACTTACGCTTCCTGCAAAAATGGAATACTAAAATTTATTTTTTCTTCAACGGCAACTTTTCCAGGTATGTCGATCGAAAATTGGCTTGCCAGTATATCCAACGTGCCTTCCGCTTCATGCAGGGCATGTACAAATGGTCCCCGGTGGGGTTCTACAGAACCGGGTAAACTTTTATAATAAGAAATTCCATCATACAAATTCTTAAAAAACTCCACATAATATTTTTTTCGTTTAGCATCCATTTCAACTTCACTTTCATTTTCCAGTTGCTCCCTTACAAAATTGATGTACAAGCCTAATTCAGTAATAAACATATTTGGCCTGTTGATATCATGCATAATATTGGTACGGCCATAAATATGGTCGGTCATCGTTTGCAGGGATACTACCCGGGTAAAATAAGCGATGTTTGGGCCCGGACAAATATTTACCGCATCCAGGTTTTTAACCAGGGTGGTTTCGTAATTAATAGCTGCTGCATTGCTTAATCCAATACAAAGGCATTCCTTATCCGTGATACTGGTCAATTGTTGTTGGTATTCCTTCTCCGGCAAATTCAGGGATTGCAGTTGTGCAATCTTCAATTTCTGGTATTTGTGTGATGCCGTACAAATAGGTTCTTCCGTAAACTCGGTGTTAAATGCCAAATGCTTTTCGGTGCAGGGGCTGCCCGCCTTACCGTTTTTAATGCGTTGTTTCTTTTCTATTTCCGCAGTGGTGCCTTTCAAATAATGAAATCGAACACCCAGTGGTGAATTATGACTAAGCACCACATCCTCCCGCTTTGCCCGGCTTAATAAATTCAGCGTGTTTTCATCTACTGTGGTAGCTTCGGGAACCAGTAAAAAGGGTGTACCCCAGCCAGTACTTTGAACGCCATAATAGCTGTGCAAAAACCGGTCTTCCGCAGCAGTGCCAATTCCACCCTGTACCGATATGTTAATGATTGGAGGATATACAAATACTTTACCCGTTTTCTTTGTAATGGCTGCATTGTAAATTTCAAACAGCGTATCAATCAATTCCTGTTTCTTTTCTTTAAATTCATTCAGAATTGGCCCCAGCAAAAACCCATCTGTTGCAAATGCATGGCCTCCACAGTTCAGGCCCGATTCAATCCTGAATTCGCTGACCCATATTCCTTTCTTCGCCAAATATTTACCCTGTATTAAAGCGGAACGGTAATCGCTTACTTTAATGATCACCTTTTTTGTAAATCCGCCATCTCCATTCACATCAAACTGGTCACATTTTTCCAGGTAATTGTACAATCGTGGATTCATACCGGCAGAAAAAATAATGGAGGAATTCCTCAAATCACTTTTGGCATAACCCCTTAAAGCCGCCACCGCATCCGAACCATCATCTATTACTGCCCCGGTTTTGTCATAATTATTCCGGTCAGTTTTTGTCATTACATTTACATCTATACTTCCGGGTATCACCTGTGTTCGTAAATACAATTCCATCTTTTCCTTTTCCTTCTGATCATCGGTCGACATCATTTGCTGGTATAGCTTTTTTACTTTGCTATTATCCGGCAACATTTCAAAATACTGTACTATTTCAGCGCCTTTTTCAAAAGCCGACTTTTTTATCTTCTCTACCTGCTCATATACAATGGCATTTACCAGGTTCAGGTAGTCTGTTATTCTTTTTGCCCGATAATCTTTTTCATTGGTATCAATTGGAAGATAAGGTTGATTGATGGTAGGATAATAATGACTTCTCATCATTTCTATTAACCGGTCTTCCACAATAGAAATAACAGAAGAAATACCAAAGCGGGCAACTTTAATTGGTGAGTCGATGGTATAGGCAAGGCCCATTACCGGGATATGAAATTTGTGTTCCTGGTGATTTATCATTTTAATACGATTTGTGAACTGATTACGATAACTGGATTTTAAATCCTTCCGGTTGTCTCTGCCGGATGGTCTTGCTTTTTTTCGATTTACTATTTACTGTTGATTGCCGGTTTTAAAAGCCCGGCCACTTTTTTGAATAACCGCTGCTTACATTAAATAGCCTTACTAAAAGTTTTTATTCCACTTTGATGTTCATTATTCCAAAGCTTTGCATCTATGGCGGCGCTGATGTTTCGGATAAATGAATTCCCTTTTGTGGTAACGTGGATGTCCGTTTCATCTACTATTACCAGGCCATCTGCTTCCAGCTTTTGCAGCCTGCCAATGGCACTATTTAAAAAATCTTTGTTCAACGATTTACTATTAAGGCTGGTTTTATTACTACACATCAACTCAAGAATATTTTTGCGGATAACCACATCTTCTTCATTTAGTAAATGGCCATTTACAAGCGGCAACACACCCTGGTTAATCTTTGCTTCATATTCTTCTACTGTCTTTTCATTTTGTGCAAAAGCATTCCAGGAATCGCTGATGCTTGACACACCCAGGCCGATGATTATTTTTGATTGAGTGGTGGTATAACCCATAAAATTGCGATGCAGCTCGCCATTGGCAGATGCTGTAAATAATTTATCATCTGGTAATGCAAAATGGTCCATACCTATACTAATAAAACCGGCAGCTTCCAGCAATTGCTTACCTGTGTTATACATTTCCCATTTTTGAGCGGCAACCGGAAGATCCTCTTCCGTATATCGCCGCTGTCCCTTGCTTTTCCAGGGTACATGGGCATAGGAGTAAAAAGCAATCCGATCCGGCATCAGGCCCGTTATTTTACCAATAGAAAATTTTACGCTTTCAATCGTTTGATGCGGAAGCCCGTAAATTAAATCGATGTTGATGCTGTTGTAATGGTATTTCCTTGCCCAATCAACCACTTCTCTTGTTCTTTCAAAAGATTGAATCCGGTTGATTGCAAACTGAACAGCCGGGTCAAAATCCTGCACGCCTAAACTGATGCGGTTAAAACCTACACCGGCCAGTTTTTCAATATGTTCTTCAGTAGTATAATTGGGATGCACTTCAACGCTAAATTCGTGGTCATCACTTACTACAGCATCCGAGGTTATTCCGTCAATGAGTTGTAACAGGTTCTTCGCACTAAAAAAGGTGGGCGTTCCTCCGCCAAGATGTATTTCCTTTATTACAGGTGCAGAAGGCAACATGGAACGGTAAATTGCCCATTCCTTTAACACCGCCATGATATAAGGATCCTCCACCTCATGATTTTTGGTGATCCGTTTGGTACAGGCGCAGAAAGTACAAAGGTTTTCACAAAATGGTAAGTGAATGTAAATACATAACTCCCCACTTTCTTTTTCAAATGTTTCCAGTACAGATTGCTTCCACTTTGCTTCATTAATAGTACTAAAATCCCAGTATGGAACCGTAGGATAACTGGTGTACCGTGGTGTTGGCACATCGTATTTTTGTAATAAGCTTATTATTGAAGCACTCATAAATAATTTATTAACTGCCAGGATGTTCGCTTTGCTATCCTGAGAAAAATGTTACGCTTTCATTTACGGGTTAGCATAAAATAACAAATTGTTGTACCAGGTTAATGTTTCAAGGCTGCCCCTCCTTCTAATTAATCATCATCTTAAGTAAGGAAAGTATGAATGACCGATTGTTTACGCCTGCTCACAACGTTATTAAATCCCTGGTAACCATCGATCAAATGTATCATTATAATGGTCATCCCATATGGCCTATGCACAGTAAACACGGCTGCAATTTACCCCCTATATAATCTGTAGCGGGTGACTGTAATCATACACTTTTATGCTTTTAAACATACCCGGCAGCCGCCCGGTTCGGTAATTTGGTTTCCGAGACTAGTACCCGCTGCTTTTCGTCTATCAAAAGATAAATAGATAGTTCTTGTTTCAATTACTGATGAAAAGCCGACAGATACGAATGCATTTATATAAGTTATTCAGATAATGAATCTACGGCACGTACTTTGTTTAAATCGACCTAAAGTCATTTTATGGTAACCGAAAATTTATCCAACATATTAAATGACTTAAATCACCTGCTGTCAGATGACATAGGTCCTCATTCCATCAGCTACCAGTTTGAAAAAATTACTACGGTATTAAACCAGGAAGATCTCTCTATTGAAAAAATGAATTGTAAAGAATATTATGAAGATGGTGACCTTTCGCTGATCCTGTCAATGAAAAATGAAGCATTGGCAAACGGCCAGTTTGAACAGGCTTCAAAATTTTGCATTATTGAGAAGGAACTATTAATTGAAAAAGGCGATACTGAATTTACCCAATTAAAAACGGAGGCCAGTTTGTTTGAATACAGGGGTAGTATCATTATTTTTCATTACAACAAAAGAAAAGAAAATCAACGGTTAATTGCCAATTTGATAGAAGGATATAATATGGCTCATCACAAATCAGCAACGGGCAAAATGTTGTACTACTAAAGATCTTCCGTGAGGATGAAAGTTTTAGAAAGGTGAGTGAATGGCATGTTTAAAAGTTTAGATCTGTTTCAACTTCATCTTACATTCGTACTACTAATTACCGGCACAGGTTATAGATGCATTGCAGGGATGCGTAACGCTAACGGGTTAATTAAATTGCTGCACTTCCATAAAACGATAAGGGTCGATTGACCAATACTTATTAACGCCAGTTGGATATTCTCCCAATTCCAGGGCAACAAACTGGTTCGCTTCCCTCACCTGCCAGAGAAAAAGTGTTGCTTCCATTTCTTCATTGACCTGGAATAATTCCGGGAGCATTTCTTTTATCAATCCATTCCAGCATGCTTCTTTTAATATATCAATTGCCGGTTGTTTGTTGGAATAGCCGGTACTGTCTTTTTCGCTGTATTGCCTGGAGGCGAACCCGGTGGCGGTCATTAACAAAACTTCTTGTTGGTTAGTATAATTTTTCATATCCAGAGCGTTTTAACTGCTTACCTCTTAGACGAAAAAACTATCATGGAGTCAACAAATCCGTTCTCAATTTATTGTTAAAGCTATCAGTCGGTATCGTGGGAAATTATAGTAACAGGCTGGCCTATCGCATTGAATAGAAATATGCAGTTTTGAAATAGAGCCTGTTTTTAATTGGATTTTTTAAATGCTTCATCGGTGAGCATTGATTTATTAAAAAGGTAGTATTTGCCATCTTTGTTGCTCCGCCAATATCGGTGACCCTGCAGATCATAGTAAAATCTGCCATCCACACTTTTCTTCGCATACTTATCATTCACAACCATTACTTTGGGTATTGATTCTGTTGGTTTTCGCTTTACTACCCGTTTAACAGTTACAACCGAATCCATTTTTTTTATCATTACTACAGTATCACTTTTCATTTCAGATTGCATAACTGTTTGGCTGGGTTGTATTTTTTTACTGCAACTTGCTATAACCAGTGTAGCAAAAACATTTACTAAGATTCGGTATAAATGAGGACGCATCAAATTTAATTTCCCGATACAAGTCAACAACTTTACCAAAAAATGTTAAAATCACTTTTCACCTAAAATTATATCAGGGCCATTCTACAAAAGCCTCACTGGTATAGTTTACCAGCCATTATTTCTTTAACCCGGCAATTAAATTTATAGTGAGCGCCACTACGAATGTGTTCAATGCGAAGGCCAATAAGCTATGTGCCAATGTGGTTCTCCTTATTTTTCGGGAATTGATTGCCACATCAGATACCTGGAAGGTCATGCCAATTACAAAGGCGAAATAAGCAAAGTCTGTATAGTCCGGCTTCGCTTCTCCTGGAAATCGAAGTGCCAAACCATCCGGGGTATCATCTATTCCTTCATCGTAATACATATGAGCATAATGAAAAGTAAAGATGGTATGCACCATTACCCAGGAAAGTACCATCCCCGCAATGGATAAAATGACCGAAATTAGTTCCCGGCCGGTTGATTCCGGTTTGGCAATCAATAATAATAAAACGGCAAACAAGCCGGCAAAGGAACTGATAATAATACTGGTCATCACGAAGACCCTGCTTCCATCCTCCTTGTTTGCCTGCTTTATTATTTCGGAAACCGGGCGGGTAAAAAAAACAATCCAGCTTGTAAGGATAAATACCATTGCAAATGCATCCCATAAAACCGTCACGGTCAGCACCCAGTTGCAATCATAATTACGAATAAATAACCAGGTGATCAGCGAAACACCGAGGCTAAGTAATATACGTTGCAGCGGGTGCATGCGCAATAGTATACTTACCGCCAATTTATTTTGTAGAGGGGTAGCCATTGTGAAAAAGATTTATGTTGAAGCTTCTGATTTGAAATATACTGTTTATTCTACAGGTGATAAATTTACATTTAAAAAAATGATCCCGAAAACTAACAGAGGCGGAATACAAAAAATGACATGCCTAATATTTTTTCGAATGATCAAAATAAACAGTAAATTAGCCATTGGAAAAGATAGTACAGAAGCGGCAATAGCTCAGTTGGTAGAGCATTAGCTTCCCAAGCTAAGGGCCGAGGGTTCGAATCCCTTTTGCCGCTCTTTAATATTTCAATAATGTCAGGATCAACGTTTATCTATCAACATAATGGCAGCATATTGCCCTGCAGACATTTGTAAAAAGTATTGAAGAATAAAGAGGCTGCGCTTGTTTAAATATGTTTATTTATCTACATTTAAAGTCGCATCTCCAATCTCCAATCAGGTATTCGCTATTTTAAAAAGACAATTGCAATTAAAAGGAAAAGTTTTCCATACACTCAATAAATTAATACTATATGCCCGGCAATTCAAAACTAATCGTGCGGTTAAAAACTACTTCCCGTGATTTTGACTCAACAGAAAATGGAGCAATGATCGCTGAGGAAAATGACCCCATCAAAATTGTACCCAATATCTCTGCAGCTCCAACTCCCTGGGATGAAGCCCACGAAGCCATTAGTGAAAACCAGGAGTATTCATTCATAGAACCGGATATTGAAACGGCTGAAGCCTTTTACAAATACCAGGAGGAGGGAGCCGAAAAAGGCGACTCTCCAAAAGAAAGTTATTTTAAATTTATTGATTATTGGCCCAGCCCACCTCGTCCCTCTATCTGGCACCTGGGTGATGATTTTTCACAGTTAAAAAAAGCGAGGGAAACGGTGGCCGCTGTTCCCAATAAAAAAGTAGTAAGGATTGCCCATTTTGATACGGGCTATTCAAAAAAGCATGTTTCTTTTCCGGCGATAAAAAATATGATCCGGACAGACCTGCAGCGAAATTTTGTAGAAGGAGAGGAAGAACGATGGAACAACGCTGAAGACAAGTTTGACAGTGGCACCTTAAAAATGCCCGGGCATGGTACTGGTACACTGAGCATACTCGCCGGTAGTAAACTGGCCATCAACAATTTGGACTTTGATGATTATATTGGCCTGTACGACAGCATTGAAATTGTTCCCATCCGGATTGCGGAGAGTGTGGTATTATTTAAAGCAGGTGCATTTGTAAGAGCGCTTGATTATGTGGTAAACGAAATATACAATGATGAAAACACCCGTGTTCATGTAATTACGATGAGCATGGGCGGAGTAGCCTCCAGGGCATGGGCCGACCTTGTAAATGCCGCTTATGAAAAAGGGATTTTTATCGTTACTGCTGCCGGAAATAACTTTAAAAAACTGCCAACCCGAACGCTCATTTACCCTGCCCGTTTTAACCGGGTAGTGGCCGCATGTGGCGTTACTTACGATGGTTCACCTTATGCAAAACCCAGGGGAGCCGGTAGTTTTCATATTATGGAAGGCAATTATGGCCCGCAATCGTTGATGAATACGGCCATTGCCGCTTATACACCCAATATGCCCTGGGCTACTTACCGGTATGACGATGTAGTGGGTATCAGGGGCGATGGTACATCTTCCGCCACCCCGCAGGTAGCCTCGGCCGCAGCATTGTATTATGTAAAAAATTATGATGCACTGGAAGCATTGCCTGAATCATGGATGCGGGTGGAAGCAATCCGAAAAGCCCTGTTTGATTCTGCAGCAAAAGAAATCAATACGGATGATGGAAATTTTGATGATGATTATAAAAAATATTATGGCAATGGCATATTGCGTGCGGCTGATATGCTGGAAATACCCGTATCCAAACCAGGTGATCTCGTAAAGCAGGATAAAGACAAAGTTTTTTTCCCCTTTTTCAAAGTAGTGCTCGGTCTGAGAGCAATGGACGAACAGGAAAATATGGAAGAAGAAATGCTGGAGACTGAACTGATGCAACTGGTATTAACAGATGAGGCGCTACAGCAAATATTACAGGATGAAGAAAAGGGCATTGATGATTTGACAAAAGAAGAAAAAGTTGCTTTGGCAGAAGCCGTAATTAAAAATGAAAAAGCATCGGAAAAATTAAAGGAACGTATGCAAATGATGATTAACCAATTAAATTTATAACGTAAAAAATAGTTAGTAATAATTAGGCTGGTTATATAAAAGTTTTAGTGTGCATGTTAACCCGAACAAAACATGATTTACAGCCATTGATATTTTTATGATATGCATACATCTAAATTATTCGCACTGTTTATTACGTTAACTATTGTTACAATTTCATGCCGCACAGTTTCAAAATATAATACCATATTCAACGATTTTGAAAACATAACAAGCCAATTCATTTTGCTCCCTAAATAAGAGAAAACATAACGCCGTTATGCTCTCAGCGTTGCCCGTAACCATTGTTAATGCGCCTATGAATACCGTTGCCTCGTCCACACCTTGCCACTTTTGCATTTTATCATTTTAAAAATAATAATGAATGCCACATCACAAAAAAACAGTAACGATTATAATACTTACCTCACTTGCCATACTGGCTACAGCAGCTACCATTACCTCAAACAAAAAATATAAGAACCTTCAAGTGCTTCCCCAGGACATCAGCGAAAGACAACTGGATAGTATGATGGAAGCGTATACCAAGGCATTGAAAGTTTCCTGCGATTTTTGTCACGTGCCGCCAAAAGATTTCACGGGCATTGCGCCTAAAACAGATGTACTCGATTATGCCTTAGACAATAGCATGAAAGAGGAGGCCCGTAAAATGATACGCATGTCAATTCATATTAACAAAACTTATTTTTACTATGACAGTACCAGGAGGCCTGAATACCTGAATGTAGTAAGCTGCAATACCTGCCACCGGGGCAATCCATCTCCTGCTAATGAGTAATGTGTTTATAAGGCAAATGCTTACCCTGCTCAAAATAAAAAATGTTCACTAAAATGAAAATGGTTCCACTACTTAGCTGTTATAATATGAAAGAAGCCAAATGTTTTTTCATCATCATTCCTGACATTGAAATATGACATTCTTTTACCTTCAGACATCTGAAATGCAAAATGGTTTTCTTTAGCAGCTTTGTTTCTATGTGCGAAAATAACTAGAGGCATGTCACACAGGAAATGACATATGAGTCTCGAATTTTCTTGGTGAGTCACCCTTTGGGGGTGACTCACCAAGAAAATTCATCTATGACAAATCGATGTTGACATGACACTTGTAGGACTATCTAAACGGCATCTCCTTTACATCGTTTTATCACGCATTCAACCTGTCGTAAATAACTTTAAGCGATTCCTTATTTACAAAGTAATTCATGTGGTCGCAGGGTACCTCATGTACGGCGGGTTTTGATGTCCAGGATGCCGTGGTGGCCAATGTACTAATACTCTCATCAGTTACCGCAATATCATTGGCTTTTTTAAATAGCGCAGCATCCAATGCATCGTACACACCACGCTTCTTTATGCGCCGGAACAATTTGCTGACCAGGTTTGAAGTGCCTTCATAGTTTACAATGATTTGCTGAGTATTACCCATGATTACCGTATACGGCATTTCGGGGGCTTCGCCTTTATTCAATACAGGGTAAATACCTGTTATGGGATCCATCTGTTTGAAGCTTACCTGTACATTGGTGGCTATTTTGCCAATACCGGATAAAATAAACATCCAGGGTTTTAAAAATGCTGCTCCGTTAATGGCGTAGGTCAGCAGGGTTTCTGCCATATCCCTTACATCCACCCAGGGTGTGCCGTTGTTGGGCGTACCCAGCATTACCAATTGGTTGACTATTTTATTACCGCCCAGTTTTTCAATAAAGTAACGGCTTACCAGTCCTCCCATAGAATGGGCGATGATGACCAGTTTTTTTTGATGGCCCTCGGCTAAACCAACTGCCGCTAATCTTTCACCCAGCTTTTGTGCGTTTTCTTCAATGGGCGTATTCAGGTTTTCATAATCAAATGCCAACACCTGTGTTTTACTTTTTACAAGCATATTTCCAGTCGTATCCATTTTGGTTTTAATGCATTTTACCATACCCTCCGTATCGCCAATGATGCCATGAATGAAAACGACTATTTCATCTGCCTGCTTCACTGCAGCTTCTACCTTTACCTGGTCACTTTCATATTTTACTTCCAGGTTGTCGTTTACATCCACTATTGCCAGCCGTGGATAATCATATCCGAATCCCAGCTTTTGCCCGATTACTTTTTGAAAATAAATTTTGATGGATCCCAAAAAACTCTTTTGGGTAATCACCGAATCAGAAGCTGTTTCTTCGGGTAATGTTTCAATGTATATCCTTCCATCCGCTGCTGTATACCCTATCGGGTAGTATAATTTGGTTTCAGGATCATAGCCAATGGGAATAATATGGTCATCATCGGCCGACCGGGTAGTGGCCGTTTGTATGATGAGCGGATTTTCATCATTCACTGCATCCCTGTTTGCCACATCGCTCAGTTCCAGCACATCCATTGGTGTTCCTGATCTTGTGCCATCTGAAACCAGGTCGAAGGGCACCAGGTAAGAATTGCTGTTGGCTTCATGTGGCGGCGCTATAAAATCAGTTGGTTTAACGCCTTTTGCATCCAGCGATTTTAAATTGGTTTCCGCAGCATTAGAAAGGTAATCATACACCCGGGAAATTTTATCCGATCCGATGATACTCACTTTTGCATTTAAGCCCGCATGTGCTTCAATAGTAATGCCATTCAATTCAGTTGCTTTTCCTTCGGTGATAGCGGTTTCCGTCATTGGCTTTATAATTCTGAATCCAATCGTTTCAGTCTTCCATTCCTTGGTGGCAAATGGTTTGTTGGAAGGCTGCCCACCCGGACTTTTAGACCGGGCAACTTTCATGGCAGGGTTTAATTCCAACCCTTCCTGTTCCAAACCATCCATAGGAATTTTATCGGTGGAAATAAAAAGTTTCAGGTATTCGGTTGTTTCATTGTAACCGAGCTCCTGGTATTCTTTATTAATGGAAAGATAGATGATATCGGTAGCCGTGGTGTTTTTTGTAAATGTCAGCCAGCCTTCCCCGCCAGGCTTTATCTCCATTTTACTTTCAAAATAATCGATGGTGATGCCATAGTTAAATTCAAGATAGGCATTGGATATCCACAGGGTTTGATTGCTGGTATTTGATATCAGCAATTTAAAGCCGGGACTCACCCAGTCTTCCCCATCTTTTGTATAGTACAGATCGTTTAAAACATTGATTTCTTTTACCGCTTCAAAATTTCCTCCTGTTGCCGACCTGTATAAAGTGATATGATAATCCTTTTTGGTTAATCCGGAGGAAGGATTATTGAACTCCTGCAAATGCAACCATTTAGCAACCGTTTCCACCTCATTTAAAAAGGTGACCGCTTCGGTATTGTCGGTAACTGTTTTGGATTTAAAAACGGGTATTTCGCTTCCGGGCAGTGTTATAAAAGCTTCCTGCTGTTGGTTGGATCGAATGATATATTGCCCTGATCCTTCTGTTAAAATATGCACGAGCGCTGAAGGAGAATGATCACTCTCTTCTTCAATCAGTTTCTTTATTGCTGCGTCTATATCCGTGGCAAAAGAAAGTTTCAGTTGTTTTTGATTGGGCTGTCTTTCTACTGCCGCAAAATAAGTGGTCTTGATATCTCCCAGTTCCGGTTGCATTTTAATAGTTGAAAATTCCGGTGAAGGGCTGCCGGTAACTGCGGAATCGCAAACGCCCTTAATATGGATTTTATCACCAACATATACATTGTGCATGCTGCCTGCCTTAATACACCATTTGTATTTTGGATCGTAGTACACCAGGTACTCCGGATTAAATACAGAAACCTCCTGCGATAGAAATATCTTCTCCTTTTCGGAGGGCAGCAGGTCACCAACAATATTGATGTCGGGATTCTGATCAGGCACAATGTTCTTTACCAGTACCAGCGTTTTATCCACCAGCTCCTTATAACTTATTTTTCCACCACAGCTATAAAGTGTTTTTATCAATGAATGAGTGAATGCCCCTCTTTTTTTCCCGTCTATGCTTAGCTCTTTGGATGTCTGACTATCCCTGGAAGCAGCCAGGTGGATATGGTTACCCCTGCTTACCGTAATTCGTTTATTACCGGTTACATCATCGTTGGAAATATGGTAGGCCCGAAGCTTTTTATTATTCACTTCTATGGAAAAATCAAAGCCCAGGTAATCTTCCGGATTTAATGGAACCGATGAATCTCCCGGCACCATCCTTTCTGTGATACCGCTGTTATCAATGGCCTTGGTGATGGTACCGCAGTGGCAGCAATCGGTGATAGCAACAAACGTAACCTTTGGTTTATCGATCATCGTTTTCCAGATCAAAAAACTCACTTCCTTATCCACCAGGTCCCTGCCTCCGGGTAACCGGCTATCCTCACAAACAAAGGATTGAACAAAGCCACTGGTATCTGTCCAGAACTCCTGCGGCGCAGTGGAAAAAGATCCATGCCCGCTATAATAAAACAAACAAACATCACCCTCTTTCGCATTATTAAAATGATCAAAAGCTGCGATCATATTATCCCGGGTGGGTTTATCCGCATCATCATCAGTCAGCCTTTTAATAAGGAGCGTATTGCTGTTTCCATAAATGGTCGTTAAACATTCCTGTATTGCATTTACATCGTTGATGCAACCCTGTAATGGTTTGACCGGGTAGTTGTTGATGCCTGTCAGCAGGGCATAAATTTTGGCCATGGTGTTATTATTTTAGTTGAAAGAATTGAAATGGGTTGAATCTTCTTTTTGTAATTGACATCATTACGGGAAAGTATATCCGCAAAGGGATCAGTAATTGCAAAAAAGGTAATGCTTATTTGAAATGACACGATCTTAAATTAATGATGATGGTAAAATGCCGGGGGCAATTACTCATGGAGTTTGAGGTGAGATGGCTTAATGAAAGGATAAAGGAGATTACTGCAGCTATAAAAAACACCAACAATCATCCGAAATAAAACTATGGCAATAACATCATTTGAAATGAAAGCAGCATAAATATACATACCAAAAATCAGATGTTGATATTTTTTTAGATGTAATTCAAATTGTCGTTTAAAGATGTTTCCAAGTGGTTGCGAAACTTTGCGAAGAGATGTATTAACAACCATATTCAGTTAAAACGGTTTCCAACAATGAAGATGAATTTTAAAGTCCCGTAGGAACATAATATCGGTTGACTTAAATTTTATTTAAGTTTAAAGTCACTCAGGGCGATGTCTTTTAGTTAAGCAAGCCCAACTTAATTGCACCGCTCCTTTAGGGCGGTGATAAAAATATATTTTTCTCTTCCCGGCTTTAGCCAAATAACGATTTCGGATAAAGCTATATTTCTTTATCCATTTTTAACCACGTCCGCCGCAGCGGACTTCATTTGCTCATAATCTATAAAACTACCGGTATATGGTCTCTAAAGGGACGAAATACATAACCGGCGAAATAATTGATTTTTTAAAGTGAATGTTACATATTTAATATGTCAATACACTAGTGTCATGTCAACATCGGTTTGTCACAGATGAATTTTCTTGGTGAGTGATCCCCAAAGGGTAACTCACCAAGAAAATTCGCGACTCATACGTCATTTCCTATCTTTGAAATAGCAACCAGCGATGCTGTACTTTCAATTCAAACAAATCTTTTATGTCGCACAATCGTATATTGGCTTTTTCCAGTTCAAGAGCGGGCAATGGTGGATACCTTGAATCTGCCGCCCCGGTTATTAAGGATTTTCTCGGCGATCAACTATTGACCATTGCATTCATACCTTTTGCTGCTGTGGGTAATGAGTATGAAGAATACACAACTATGGTAAAAAAAGGACTGGAAGGATTGACTGTTACCATTGAAACGGTGATGCCTGATACTGCCAAAGAAACCATCGCAAAAGCAGATATAATCATGGTAGGAGGTGGCAATACATTTAAATTGTTGCATGATATCTACGAGTTGAAATTGCTGGATATCATCCGTGATAAAGTAAATAAGGGAGCTCCCTATATTGGATGGAGTGCGGGGGCAAATATTACCGGCCCCACCATTGGCACTACCAATGATATGCCGGTGATAGAACCAAAGAGCTTTAATGCGCTGGGATTATTTCCGTTCCAGATAAACCCTCATTATACCAACGCTAAACCAGCAGGGCATAATGGCGAAACCAGGGCCCAACGGCTGGAAGAATTCATCCAGGTAAATCCAGGTGTACCCATTGTGTGTTTGCCGGAAGGCACAGCGTTAAAAATGGAAAACGGGGTGCTACGACTGATCGGCCAATTGCCCGGGGTGCTGTTTTATTCGGAGGCAGATTCACCGGTTGCCATCAAAAGAGAAATCAATATAAATGAAGACATCTCTTTTTTATTATGAAGCAAGTGCATTAGCTCCCGGTAATATTATTCAAAGCCCAAATTTTTTTAACCGATTAGTGTTATGTATATCGCAAAACTGACAAGATTAATTCTGATTGGATTAAAAATTTTCCCGGGTGCAAGCCAAGGCCAGTTGGAATTTTGGCATGACATCTTAAAATCGACTACAGTAATACCTTTGGGGCGTAGTATAATTCCCAATCTCCCTAACTCATCCATCAAAATCAACCGCTGAACAAATACACCTACTTTAAAACTTCCCTTTGGCTTAATTTGAATTGAATAAAAGCCAATGAACAGAGTACTCTTTTTTATAGTTTTGCTGATGGTGACAATCACACCAAGGGCCAGTAGCCAGCCACGCATAAATGTTGACGGCAGGTTTACCATTACCGTGATAAATGAAAAGCGCTAGTTGGCGTCAGGAGTAACGGTTACACTGGTGAACACGGAAGATAAAACAACACTAAAAACCATGATTACAAACGAAAATGGGGAAGTGCAATCATTTTTTATACAAGGAAAATATACATGCATTATATAGTAACGTAACAACCAAAGAGCAACGGATTACCATGCAGTTTGGATTGCGTTACGAATATACCAGCTACCAGGCAAACCAACTTGGCAACAGTTAGCATAAAGATTCTGCATTTTCCCGTAACTACGACGGGCTTTTTCCTTCGGGCTTTGTGAGTTACGAAGCAGACTCATCCAATACTTTTACAGTTACTACCGGCCGCAGAATAGACCGGCCGGCTTTTCAAAAGCTAAACCCCTTTGTTTTTATCATTAACAAATACACCTATCAGACAGGTAACCCGTTTTTTCTGCCGCAAAATAGCTGGAACATGGAAGTCAGTCACCAGTACAAATCTGTACTTACTACCGCCATTTCCTATAGTATCATCAAAAACTATTTTTCACAGCTATTTCTCACCGATACCAGCGGCATACTCATTTACTCTGAAGGGAATGTTGGCAGGGCAAAAAATATTGGTCTATCGGTTACAGTACAGGTATCACCGTTTAAATGGTGGAGCATCAACGGGCAGGCGATGTATAACCATAAAGAGTTGAAAGGATATGCCGGTAATAATTATGGATCCAACGTAAATCAATTGCACCTGAATATTAACAACCAGTTTCGCATCAATAAAGTGTATACGGCTGAGCTTTCCGGATTTTATACCACCAAAGCCCGCAATGATCTGCAGGAATTGCTTTATCCAACCGGCCAGTTATCCGCTGGTATAGCAAGGCCGGTATTAAAAAAGAAAGGCAGCCTGAAAATAAGTGTTCGGGATATTTTCTTTACGCAGGTAATGGAAGGATTTACGCAATTTCAATTGGCCGAAGAATATTTTATTCTACGCCGCGATAGCCGGGTAATCAACCTTGCTTTTAGCTGGCGATTTGGCAAAGCACAAAAACAAGACAGGCGTTCCGGCGGCGGTGCATCAGATGAAATGGAAAGAGCAGGAAATGGCAGTTAGCAGGTATTTAAAAACAACGCATGAAAGTCTTTAAAACTACTCCGGCGAGTTCCACTTTGAAATATAATTTTTTAATTGCTTTAATTGTTTATTGACTTTCACCACGTCATAATTTCCCGGGTTGTATTTTTTGCCCAACCATAGTTTCATTTCTTTGTAACCAGGATTTTTTTTATCCTGTAATATATTCAACAGGCTATAGAACCCTTTTATTCCTCCACAATCCTCGGGCGGACAATTCATTTCACCACCAAAACATCTTGGATACAGTGTTTTATTTTCTCTTTTCACCAATTTGTCTAGTGTAATTTCATGCACCCAGCCATCACCAAAGTCGTATTTGTATTGGAAATAATCTCTTTCCAACGATAATATATCTGTTAGTAAAGTTTTACGGGAATCCAACACCTGACTGCTACCAAATTGTACCTCCTTTTCATCAATCATTCCTACCCGGTATCCGTCCAGGTTAAACTCAAACAAATGGCTATTCGTCCAGCCCATTACAATTTGCAGAATATGATGCAATTCAAAAAAGGATGTTTCCCTGTTTACAAAAAAGGTTCTCCAAATCAATGGCTTTGATCCTTTTATTGACACCGTAAATTGTATTATTTCGCTCATGAACCGCTTAATTTGGATCAGGCTAAATTACGAATATTGTGATAACGTTTATTTTTTTACAAGTAAGAAAATATTTCGTGTTGTATATAATCCTTATTAGAAAATTACAAATTCAAATGCTTGGCGTAAAAGGTTGCCGGGGGTGCAATTCAAATGGCAGGAGGGGGTTGCCAGCCCTTTTTAGCGACAACCTGAATTGTACCCGTTGCCGGATTACATGCACCCAAAAAAATCCTTCGTATTTAGTTTTACAAATTTCAAACGAAGGACCCTGAAAATTTACGTGATTATTTAAGATATTGACCAAACCATTTCAGGTAGCGGTCAAACCGGTCTACCTGGTAAGACGGCTTGGTAATGCCATGGAACTGGCCCGGGTAAATGATCAGTTGGGTTGGAATTCCGAGCGATTTTAATGCCTGGTACATTTGCTCCGAACCTGCTGTGGGTACATTAAAATCCTTTTCGCTGGCCATAAACATGGTGGGCGTTTTAATTTTATCTGCCTTAAAAAAAGGATAAGAAAGATCCATCCATTTTTTTGGATTTTTCCATGGTGCACCCAGTTCCGTTTCATATTGTGTTACGTATTGATCTACGCCATACATACTAAATTGAAGCGCACTTCCAGCACCACTTGCGGCGGCTTTAAACCGGCTATCTGTTGCAATGGTGTAGTTTGTTAATATGCCTCCATAGCTCCATCCACCGATGCCCATATTCTTTTCATCTGCAATTCCCTTTTCTGTTAAGTAAGCAGCAGCACCCAGGATATCCATTACTTCTTTGTTACCCCAGTCTGCATAAATAGCCTTTGTAAAATCAACACCCCTGCCACTGCTTCCGCGGTAATTAACGCCTGCTACTGCATAACCGGCGGCGGCAAGCATCTGCCTCGAAAGATCAAATCCATAATCATCCTGCCCAACCGGGCCGCCGTGTATAAAGAGTATCAAAGGCAATTTTTGTCCAGGGGCAGCAATTGCAGGGCGGTATAAAATGTTGGAAATTTTTGTTCCATCCTTACTGGTAGATGTAAACCCTTCGACGGTTGCAAACTGGATGGCATTTACAAATGAATCCTGCAAATGAGTAAGCCTTCTTTCCTTATTATTTTCCACCACATATAATTCGGCAGGCATTTGTGGTTCACTCATCGATGTTATCAATGCATCCGAAACCGGCGAACTTTCAATATTGCTAAAACTTCTGTCGCCCCCGGCAATTGTTTCCATGGCATTATTAGCCAGGTTGAATTTTGCAATGGTTTGCTTCCGGTCATCGGTCACTAAAAAACAAAGTTGCTGCCCGTCCCTGGTCCATTGAATATCATTTACCGGGCGGTCCAATGAACCGGCTAACGATCGCACTGCGCCGCCGGCAGCCGGCACCAGTGAAAGGGTGCTTTGCCCATACATAGTGAAATTGAGATTGCTCGAAGAACTGGAATAAGCGATCCATTTCCCATCCGGGCTCCACTTTGGGTTTCTATCGGCTCCGGCCCAGGTGGTTAGTTGCTTCATCGTTGCTCCTTTAGCTGCATCCATTACCCAGATATCCTGGTTTTCATTTTTATCCGGATCAGTTGACCGGTTGCTCGCAAAAGCCAGTTGCTTGCCATCCGGGCTCCATACAGGAGAGGCTTCATCAAAATTTCCCCTGGTTAGCGTGTCGGTCTTTTTGGAACCTATGTCGAAAATATACAGGTGAGTGTAACGGTTCTCTACCCATCCATCCCTGTCTTCTTTAAAATGGTACCGGTCCATTACAAATGGCGACCTGGTTTTTGTTTTGGCTGTATCCGAAAAATCCTGGTCCTTGATGCTCATCACCATCTTTTTTCCATCGGGGCTCCATGCGTATTCATCCAGGTCGCCTTTTATATTGGTGAGCTTTTTTGCCTCGCCGCCCCTTCTGTCCATCAGCCATATTTGTGCATTCTTTTCGCCGTTTCGTGCAGATACAAAGGACAGATATTTTCCGTCGGGGCTCCACCTTGGTGTGCTTTCTCCATCATCGCTGTTTGTTAATTGTATGGTTTGTTCACCGTCCCAGCTCACCATCCAGATATCGCTGTTGCGCCTGTCTTTGGATGTATCCACACTGCTAACCGTATAGGCTACCCATTTGCCATCCGGGGAAATCTGCGGATCGCCAATATTTTTTAATAGATAAACATCGGTTGGTTTTAAAGCCCTTTTTGCCGGATTTTGTGCAGCAACATTAAGCCAGCTTACGCTAAGCACAAGAAAAGAAAAGAAAATTCTCATTTAAATTAATTTTGGTGAATGGTGGTTAAAAATAGATGCTTCCCCTTGATATATGAAATTATTTATCAGTGGAATTAAGGGTAAGAGTGATCTGTAAGTTTTAGCAGGGATATGATTGCTGGAAGCTTGTGCACCTGAATTATTTTGTTTATTGCCATCAAAAAAGAATTGCTTTATATTTTTGGCAATATTCAGGCAACAAATGATGTAGTAAAATGGTTTGATAAGCATCTACAATTTTAATAAAAAAGGCCACGTGTATGAAAATAAGATTTGCAATTATCCTGCTATTACTAAGCAATTGTTTTGTAAAATGTAATTCGCAACAAAGTACTTTGCTGCCTGCGGGTGCAAATGATACCGGTTACATTTACGGAAAGGCATCTGCGGATGGTATAGGAAAATTTTATTGGGGCAGGGAAATATCGCATGTAATGGGGGCTGCGGGCAGTGACTGGCTTGAAAGAGCAGACCGGAACCAGGAAGAAAACACCAAACTTGCGATTAAAAAAATAAGCATTCCGGCAGATGGCACCATTGCAGATATCGGAGCCGGAACAGGTTACTATAGTTTTAAGCTATCTGCCAAAGTACCAAAGGGAAAAGTATATGCCGTGGAGATACAGGATGAACTGATCGGGTATCTTAAAAATAAAAAGGCGCAGTTGAAAGACTCTATTGTAGAAATAATAAAAAGCACTATCATTTCACCCAAGCTTCCGGATAGCAGCATTGATCTTGCCATCATGGTGGATGTGTACCATGAACTTGAATATCCGCACGAAATGTTGTTAGCCATTCACAAGGCACTGAAGCCTGGTGGAAAAATATTATTGATTGAATATCGTGGAGAAGATCAGGCTATACCTATTAAAGCACTTCATAAAACCACGGTTGCTCAACTGGGAAAAGAAATGGAAGCCAATGGCTTTCGCCTGCAATACAAGGGTGATTTTTTGCCGATACAACATTTTTTATTGTACGAAAAGAAATGAGGGGAGCGGTTTTAATAATTGGATGCAGTAATAAGCATGTTACACAAAAAAAGAACTTCCACAGCTATGAATTTTTCATAGTTTGTGGAAGTTGCAGTTAAAACCAACCTAAGCTGGTTTTGTTGGGATCATTCAATTTTTTGAGGTTTTGCCTCCCAGAAAAAATTTTAATAATTTGTTCCTGGTTTCAGTGTTTACGGTCTTTTGCCATCATCGCTGTTTAAGGCATAGGCTTAGGATATTGGAAAATCTGGTTTTTTTGAGTCATCATCGCTTTTTACAGCATAGTCTCAGGACATTGGTTTTCTTGGTCTTCTTCAGGATAACCGATTCAACTGGTTTTTTTGAGTCATCATCGCTTTTTACAGCATAGTCTCAGGACATTGGTTTTCTTGGTCTTCTTCAGGATAACCGATTCAACTGGTTTTTTTGAGTCATCATCGCTTTTTACAGCATAGTCTCAGGACATTGGTTTTCTTGGTCTTCTTCAGGATAACCGATTCAACTGGTTTTTTGAGTCATCATCGCTTTTTTACGGCATAGTCTCAGGACATTGGTTTTTTTTGGTCTTCTTCAGGATAAAGGATTCAACTGGTTTTTTGAGTCATCATCGCTTTTTTACGGCATAGTCTCAGGACATTGGTTTTTTTTGGTCTTCTTCAGGATAAAGGATTCAAATGGTTTTTTGAGTCATCATCGCTTTTTACGGCATAGTCTCAGGATTGGTTCTTATAGTTTTCATCAGGATTCTCGATCTTAATTTAGAAACTAACTGCTGATATCAATCAATCATTTTCTGATACAAAGATGCGACAGTAAAGGTTTGTAAACAATAGCATTATCACTCTTTTCTTGTAATAGAGTAAATACTGGCGGCGTAGTAAGAGTTCTATACAACTGGTGAATTAGTACGTTACCATTGGTGGGAATAATACGATTTTGTGTATGTAATTGGGTAGTAGGAGGGGTGTGAAAGTTAAACAGCAAAAAATAACAATCATTA
>Ga0335397_10000956_pt1 | contig 38979 bp, 39 predicted proteins | sample MAT04_FD_205740 | JGI IMG/M metagenome (GOLD analysis project Ga0335397, IMG submission 205740) | Freshwater microbial communities from Lake Fryxell liftoff mats and glacier meltwater in Antarctica - MAT-04 (spades assembly) (version 2) ... | reverse complement strand
CAAGACCCAGCGCGCGCTCGCGCAGTTCTACAGGGACCTCGCCAAGCACATGCCAAAGGACCGCATCGTCGTCGTGGACGGGCAGGGCACCGTCGACGACGTGCATCGCCGCATCCACGATGCGTACCTCGCCGCGTTCTAGCGTCGAGCGGTCGCTCAGTCCTCGGTGATCGGGAGCTCGAGCGTCCGCGGCTTGCCGTCGCGCTCGAAGTCGACGCGCAGGGCGGTTGCCTTCTCCAGCGTGCGCATCGCGGCGTCCGCTTCCTCGGGATGCTCGATCGGCATGCCGTTGACGCGCGTGACGACGTCGCCGGGCTGGATGTCGACGCCGAGCTCGGTGCTGATCGCCTTGACCTTGAAGCCGTGGAACTTGTTGTTCCGCATGACCGGGTAGTCGTCGACGGTCACGTTCTGGAGGAAGTACCCGAGGCCGCGCGCGATGCCGGCCTTCACCTGCGAGCGGCGCAGCGAGGTCGTCTTCGGCGGAACGGCCGCGGCGGTGGTCGTCGGCGCGGCCTCACGCGGTGCGGCTGCGGTCTCGGCGCTCTTCGCGGGCGGAGTCTCGCCGCACGCGGCAGCGGCGAAGGAGCCGAACGAGAGCGCGAGCACGAACGCGGGGCGAAGAAGGCGCATGGTCGAGATCCAACACGTCGGGGCCGGCGCCGGCAAGTTTTGGCCCTCAAAAAGGTGGGAGAACGGTCAGCTCAAGCGTGCAAGGCCGAGGCGATCGAGGTCGGCCGTCGCCGTGGCCTCGGTCGCGGGCGTGAAGGCGAGGATGACGCCGCCGTTCTCGTCGACGATCACGTGCTCGGCGTCGACGCTGCCGTGGGTCTCGCCGATCTCGTGCAGACGGACGAGCGCGTGGCGGAGGGTCGTGGCCTGCGTGGGGGTGAGCTTGCCGCCGAGCGGCGCGCCGCGAGCCGCCGCGAGCCAGATGGCCTCGCCCGCGCGGTCGACGCGGAGAACGGCCTGCAGCGCAGGGTGGTCGGCGCGCGCGAACGCAGAGGCCCGCGCGAGCGTTCGTGCGTCGAGCTCGAGCGTCATGACATGGCGATCGGTCCAGCGATCGATCGCGGTGCCGTCGCCTTGCGGCGCGAGCCGGAGCGCGGTCGGGTGCTCGCTCTTCTGCCGTTCGACGCGCGGGACGGCGACACGCTCGATGGTGTTCGGCCACTTCAGCGCGCCGAGCGCGTGACGGGCCGCGAAGGCGTCCTCGGGACGGTCGGCGGGATCGACGGACAGGAACGAGAGGACCAGGGTGTCGTGACGCGTGTCGAGATCGCGATGAACGCCGCTCGGTCGCGTGCGAAGGGTCGCGCCGGAGCTCGAGGCGTCCGGCCGCTCGCCGGTGAGCATCTCCCAGAGCATCGCGCCGACGCCGTAGAGATCGCTGCGGACGCTCGCCGGGCGGCCCTCGCGCTGTTCCGGGCTCATGTAACCGAGCGTGCCGATGACGCCGGCGGTCGCGGTCGCGGAGAGATCGCTCAGGTGGGCGACGCCGAAGTCGCCGAGGCGCGTGACGCCGGCGTCGTCGAAGAGGACGTTCGCGGGCTTGATGTCGCGATGGATGACGCCGAGCCGATGCGCCTCGCCGAGCGCCGCGAGGACGGCCTGGGCGATCTCGACGGCGCGCGCAGGGGCGAGCGGCTCGTTCTGGATCATGTGCTCGAGCGTGCCTCGGCCCATCCAGGCGAGGACGAGCGCGGGCCCCTCGGGGACGTAGTCACGGAGCGGCACGATGTTCGGGTGGTCGAGCGTGCCGAGGACGCGCACCTCGCGTTCGAAGCGCGCGAGCGCATCGCGTCCGCTGCCGCGCGAGTCGTAGCCGGCGAAGATCTTCACGGCGACCCGTTCGCTCCGCACGCCGTCGATGCACTCGAGCACGCGTGCGCTCGGTGAGGATGCGACCTCGCGGACGATCTCGTAGCGACCGAAGAGGCGGGCGCGGACGGAGAGCGCTTGCGGCTCCTGGACCTCCTCGTCCGCGACGGGGCCACCGAGGGGGGTGAGCTCCTGCTCGGCCTCGACGCGTGCCTGTGAGAGCCCGAGGCGGTCGAGCGCGGCGAGCAGGATGGAGAGCGCGGCGCGGCGCTGTGGGCTGCCCGTGCGGACCTTCTGGAGCGCGCGGACCGCGGCGTCGACCTTTCCGTAGCGGAGGAGCAGCGCGCCGAGCGCGACGTGCAGCTCGTCGCGAGCGGGGTCCTTGCGCACTTGAGCTTCGAGGACGCGCGCGGCGCCGATCACGTCGCCTTCGGCCTCGAGGAGGGTGGCCGCCTTGATCGCCTCGCCGGCTCGCTCGTACGCCCGGGCGGCGGGGAGACGCTTGCCGATGCCTTCGAGCAAGCGCGCGGACCACAGGTGGTCGCCGCGGCGCTCGAGATGAAACGACACGCGTTCGGCCTGGACCGGGTCGCGGATCAGCGCGGGGAGCGCGCGCTCGGCGCACTCTTCGTCCTTGCCCTCGAGCGCGAGCGGCAGCGCGCGCGCGAAGTCGCCGCCGCGGATCGCCTCCTCGGAGGCACGGCGGAACTCGCAGGCGCGCTCGAACAGCGAGCTCGCGGTCGCGGGGTCCCCGCGCGAGCTCGCGAGCTCCGCGGCGGCCACGAGGCGCTGCTCGCGAACGAGACGCTGGACGTCCGGATCCATGCCGTTCTTCTCCAGTGACGCAGTGTAGCGCTCGGTGAGGCTACTGCGTCGTCGTCGTCGTGTCGCCGTCGTCGTCCTCGTCGGGCGGCGGAGGCGTGTGTGACGCGACGGCCGTGCTTCCGATCGTGGCGTCGACGTCGTTCCCGACGTGGAAGGGGCCGACCGAGCGCTCGCCGCGGGCGACGGCCTGGGCGTCGCTCTTCGCGGCGACGTCGGCGAGGATGCCGCGGATGCGGCTCCGCTTGCCCGGGCCGCTCGTGTCGACCCAGAAGTACGAGTGCTCGCGGACGTCGACGTGGACGAACCCGCTCACCGGGTAGACGCCGACTCCGGCGAAGCCCTCCTCGCGCGCGAACTTGGCGACCTCCTCGTCGGTCGCGCCGGGGACGACGAGGTCCATCGCGCGACCCTTGCCGTGGTTCGACGTCGCCGTGCCGCGAGGCGTGCGGTAGCCGGAGAGGATGCGGATCTCGTGCGCGTGGAAGCGCACCTGGAGGCGATAGACCATATCGAGCAGCCGCGGGTCGACGGGGTGCTCGTTGCCGCTCGAGTCGCGCATGACGTGAGCCGCGTGATCGAGGTCCTCGGCGGAGAAGCCGCCGCGCTCGGTGCGGGGCGTGAGCTCGACGCGGTCGGGGATGTTGAGCCCTTGGAGGACGAGGAGGGAGCGGCCGCGCTCGTCGACCGGCGCCGTCTTGCCGGGCGTGGCCGTGTGCCAGGTGCGCGACGCGGCGACGGGCCCCGCGGCGCGCTTGGCGACCGGAGGGCGTGCGGGCTTGGCCGGCTCGGCGCCGACCGGCGCGGCCGCCATCGCCATCGCGAGGAGCGCGCAGGCGACCGTCGAGGCGAACGTCGAGGGTCGAAGCAAGCGCACCGGCCTCAGCGGTGGAAGGCGACCACGCGCGCGAGGTCGAAGCGGATCTCGCCGGGCTCGATGCCCTTCGCGCGGAAGCTCTCGCGGTGGAGTCGGTGAACGGAGACCATGCCGTCGTCGATGGCGCCGAGCGATGTGGCGGGGATCGACATCTGGCCGACGTCGAGCGCGGTGCAGCGGGCGACGAGGCGCGAGGACTGACCGAGGACGTCCACGTAGACGAGGTCGCGTGCGTCGCTGGTGCTCGCGTCGACCTCCCAGCCGATGTCGAGGCCGTTGCCCGTCGGCGAGACGTGCACGTCGCCCACGTCGTGGGGGGAGGCGACGTCGACACGGAAGCCCTCGGGCATGTCGGGCCCGCCGCTCGTGTGGAGCTGGAGGCGGGCGGCGGGCGTGAACGCCTCGGCGGACCGCGCGGAGTAGAAGACGCCGGAGACGACACCGGTCGGATCGGGCATCGAGCGCGGGAGCAGGACGGTGCTCTTCGCGGCGCTGTGGGCGTCGAGCGTGCTCGTGGTGAGCACGCCGACGTCGAGGAGGTCGACGCTGCGCGGCTGGAGCGCGGGCTGGGCCGCGTCCTGCGCGGCGGCGACGCAGGTGCCGGGGGCGGGGAGCTCCCAGGCGGCGCCGGCGATGCGAAGCGCTTGCTCGTCGACGGCTCCCTGGCGGACGCGCACGAAGCGGGCGATCACCGCGTCGCCACGGATGGCGTCGCCTGGACCGGTGGTGCGCTCGACGACGACCACGGCCGTGGCGGTGGTCGCGGCGGCCTCCGCGTCGGGGCGATCATCGGGCGGCGCCACGCAGCCGACGGCGGTGAGCGAGGCGAGGGCGCCGGTCAGCAGCAAGTGGGAACGCATAAACACCTGTAGAGTAGACGCCTCAGCCAGCGCGAGCAACCCACGCCGCGCCTCTCTCTATAGACTCGGACGAGAGGCCCCGGGAGAAACCCCACCCCTGCCGCCGCATTTCCCTCGCGCGCCGCTCCCGCCAGCCCTTTGTGCGCATGCTAACGATCGGACAAATGCCTTGAGACTTCTTGTAGTTGCGGCCTGGGAGCCCGAGCTCTCGAGGCTCCGCGAGCGGCTCGGCACCTCACGTCCTGGGTCGAGGATCGAGGTCGTATTCGAGACGCTTGGGGTTGGGCTCGTCGAGGCGGCCATCGCGATGACGCAATGCGTTGCGCGTCATCGGCCCGACGCCGCGCTCCTGGTCGGGACCTGCGGCGCATTCGGCACGGCCGCGCTCCTGCTCGGGGCCGTCGTCGCCGGAGAGGGGGTCCGCCTCGCCGACGCAACGGTCGCGCTCGGCACGGCCGCGCTCCCAGAACCGATGCCCTCGCACGCGACGTTCGACGTCGCCCTCCACGACGCGCTCGTCGCGACGGGCGCGAGAAGCGTGCGGATTGCAAATACCCTGGGCATCACCAGTGACGACGAGCTCGCGACGCGGCTCGCCGCCGGCGGCTCCGACGTGGAGCATCTCGAGGCGTTCGCCTTCGCACGTGCATGCGCGCGCGAGGGCGTGCCGTGCGCCGCCGCGCTCGCCGTTGCGAACGCGGTCGGCTCTCGGGGACGCGCGGAGTGGCTCGCGGGTCACGTCGCCGCGTCGGCCAGCGCCGCGGACCTCGCCTACGACGCGCTCGACGCAATCGCCTCGGCGCTCGCGCTCAGAAGCTCCACCAGAGCGCGCTCGCCGGAGCGAGCGTGATGCCGCGTACCGTGACGCGGTTCTCGTTGTAGTTGCCGTTGACGACCTGGTAGGCGGCGGAGAGCTCGAGCGCCACGTGCACGTGGTTGAAGCCCGTCGCCACGCCGAAGACCGCCCCACCGAAGAAGCGATTCGCGTCGAGGTGGATGGGCTCGTTGCCGAGCGTCACCGCCTTCGGCTCGCTCGTCAGCATCTCGACGACGTCGTGCTCGTAGCCGCCGCGTGCGCCGCCCCACACCTTGTAGATGCCGCCGCTGCTCTCCCAGCCGACGATCGCCGGGATGTCGAACCCGTAGCCGTGGAGCGCCGCGAGGTCGACGTTCGGTAGATCGCTGCCCTGCTGGCGTCCGTAGAGCGCAGCCGTCAGGCCGAGCCCGACCGAGAGCGCCCACTTCCCGTCCTCGAACGAACGACGCATGTCGGCCCGCACCGCGCGACCGGTGTACGTGAGCCCGCCCTCGTACTGGTTGCCGACGCCGACGCGAGCGCCGATGAACGGCGCGATACCCGGGGCGATGGCGGCCGCGACGAGCGCGCCCTTCGCGTACGCGGGGTTCGTCCCCGGAGCGCCCGGCACCTGCGGGTCTCTCGCGGCGTTGTCCTTCGCGAGGCGCAGGTCCTCACCGAGCGAGCCCGCCGCCACGTTGGCGCTCATGCCGCTCGCGACACGGATGTCACCCGCCGGCAGCGTCCGCGCAGGATGGAGCAGCGGAGCCGCACCCCCACAGCCGACGAGGGCGAGAGCCGCGCCGAACGCGACGGCGCCGCGAAGCGTCACGCGATCACTTGCGGAAGCGAGACGGGTAGTTGTTCACTTCCGCGCGCTTCTTCAGCTCTTCGTCGTCCGGATGCAGTTCGAGGGCGCGCGCGATGAGCACCTTCTCGTCCTCGACGTGGTTAGGATCGGGCAGGCAGCATTCGACCGGACACACAGCCTGACACGCCTCGTGATCGTAGAAACCGACGCACTCGGTGCAGAGCTCGGGATCGATGATGTAGATCTCCTCGCCCTCGCTGATGGCTTCGTTCGGACACTCCGGCTCGCAAGCGCCGCAGTTGATGCAGTCTGCGGTGATGTGGGTCGCCATGGATGTGTTCTTTAGGGGCCGAGAAGCTTGATGTCAAACGGGTTATGGGACTAGATGCGCAGCACCGAAACGCTTTTCGGACCCCCTCCTTTGCCGTCCCTCAGCCATCCCCCGAGCCCGCATCCCCCGAGCCCGTCGCGCTTCGTGCGCCTCGCGCGAGGCGCCGCGCGCGCATCTCGTGACCCGCAGTCGCCGCTCGCGCTCGTCATGGCCGTGCTCCTCGGCGCGCTCTCGGGCTGCACCCCGTCGATCGGCGACAAGTGCGTGCTGTCGACCGACTGCTCGACGCGCGGCGACCGCCTCTGTGACACCTCGCAGCCGGACGGCTACTGCACGCAGTTCAACTGCTCGAAGAACGGCTGTCCCAACGACGCCGCGTGCGTGCTCTTCAACGCGGCCGTCCCCGGCTGCACGTACGACGACCGCGCGGGCGGCTACGGCTCGCGTATCGCGCGCTCCTTCTGCGTCGCGCAGTGCGCGTCGAACAACGACTGCCGCGCCGGCTACGTCTGCGCCGACCCGCACCTCGCGCCCTGGAGCGGACTCGTCCTCGACGACGACCAGAGCCGGCTCACGTGCCTCACGCTCCCGTTCGGCTCCGATGCCGACGCCGGTGCCATCATGTCGCCCGGCGCTCCGGCCCCGGTCTGCAGCGCGGTAGGCCCCGACGTCGCCGCGATCGACGCGAGCGCGCCGCGCATCGTCGAGGCCGGCACGCCGCCCCTCACGCTCGAGGCCGGTGTCGACGCGGGAGCTCCCGGCGACGCCGGTGACGGCGGCGACGGCGGCTAGTCGTCCGGTTCTCGCATGCGCCGCTTCGCGCGCGTCGCCGGACGAGTAGGGGAGGCCGCGCTCGTCGTCCTCGCGCTCGCGACGCTCGTGTTCCTCGCGTTGCGCATCCTTCCCGGCGACCCCGCCGCGCTCGTGCTCGGCGACCAGGCGAGCGAGGCCGAACGCGCGGCCATCAACGCGAAGCTCCACCTCGACGAGCCGATGTGGATGCAATATGCACGCTTCATCGGCGGCCTCGCGACGCTCGACCTCGGCGAGTCCGTCCGTCGCCCCGGTGTCTCGGCCGTCGCGCGCGTTCTCGATGCCGTCGGCCCGACCGCCTCGCTCGCGGCCGTCGCCGTGCTGCTCGGTGCGGTGCTGGGCGTCGGGGCCGCCGTGCTCGGCGCCGGTCCCTGGCTCGGCTCTCGTCGCGGCTGGATCGATCGCGCCGCGACCGCGATGGCCGCGACGCCGCTGCTCGCCTTCGCGCCCGTGCTCACGTTCGCGCTCGCCGCGCGCCTCCGAGTGGTCCCGCTCCCGGGCGACCCCGAGGCCGGCGCGGCGGGGCTCCTCTTTGCGAGTGGGCTGCTCTCGCTTCCGCTCGCCGCGCACGTCGCGAGGGTCTCGCGTGCCGCGCTCGACGATCTCGGGCGTGCCCAGTTCCTCGCTGTCGCGCGGGCCAAGGGCGCGAGCTACTCGCGCGTGCTCTGGATCCACGCGCTCCCCGCCGCGATCGGGCCCATCGTCACCGTGCTCGGTACGCAGCTCGGCGCGCTCCTCGGTGGTGCGGTCGTGCTCGAGCGGCTCTTCGAGCGTCGTGGGCTCGGGACGTTGATCCTCGAGGCCTACGCCTCGCGCGATCTCCCCGTGCTGGAGGCGGCCGTCGTCTTCTCGGGGGCCTTGTTCGTGGGCGCCCAGCAGCTGGCCGCGGCCGCGCATGCGGCCGTCGACCCGCGGGTGAGGTCGTAGGTGGCGCAGCCGTCGCGCGTCCTCCTCGTCGCCGCTCGCGTGACTCCGCTCGCGGCGATGCTCGCCGTCACGTCGGCGGTCGCCTCCGGGGCGCGCTCTCCGACGCATCTCGATCCGGACCTCTCGTGGGCCGCTCCTTCGGCGTCTTGGCCGCTCGGGTGCGGCGAGGCGGGGGTCGACCTGCTCGCGCTCGTCGCGCATGCGACGCAGCGCGGTGTCGTCCTCGCGGCCGGCGTCGCGATGGTCGGCTTCGTCATCGGCTGCCCGCTCGGCGCCGTGGCGGGGCTCGCACGCGGCGGGCTCGAGCGCGCGGTCTCGCGAGCCTGCGACCTCGTGCAGGCGTTCCCCACGTTCCTGCTCGCGCTCGTCGTCCTCTCGGCGGTGCGGACCCCGACGCGCACCCATCTCGCGGCGGTCTTCCTCCTCACCGCGTGGGCGCCCTTCACGCGGCTCGCGCTCGCCCAGACGCGCGTCCTCCGCGACGCCGCGTTCATCGAGGCGGCGCGTGCGCTCGGCGGCGGCAGGGCGCGGGTCGTGCTGAGGCACCTCCTGCCGAACCTGCTCGGCGTCGTGGCGGTCCAGCTCGGCTCGACGGCCGCGGCGATCGTCGTCAGCGAGGCCGCGCTCGCGTTCGTCGGCTTCGGGACGCGCGACGGGGTTTCGCTCGGATCCGTCCTGGATCAGGGCGTCTCCGCGATGCTGCGCGCGCCGCACGTGCTCTTCGTCGGTGCCGCGGGCATCTTCTTCACGAGCGTCGCGCTCATGATCGCCGGGCGAGCCTTCGACCCGTCGATTGCTCCCGGGCGCCGCGGCCACTAGGAAGAGGAGGCCGATGCTCGCCCCGCCGCCGCTTCCTCGGACGCTCGAAGCGAGCGTCCGCGACCTCGACAGTGCGAAGCCGGAGACCCGCGCCTCGGCGATCGCCGATCTCCTCCGGCACGCCACGGCCGGCGAGGCGATCCGCGAGCGCGCCATCCCGCTGCTCCTGAAGCGCCTCGACGACGAGCAGTCGAAGGTCCGTGCGGCCGCCGCGGTAGGCCTCTCCGACCTCGCCGCGAAGGAGGCGGTCCCCGCGCTCCTCCGCGCCGTCGACGACGACGACGCGTACGTGAGGCAGATGGTGCTGAACGCGCTCGGCGAGCTCGGTGACGTCAGCGCGCTGCCACGCCTCCGCCGCGCGCTCACCGAGAAGCGGCCGGAGATGCGCTACCAGGCGATCATCGCCTTCGCGCGCGTCGCCGACGACCCCGACGAGATCTCTCGTGCGCTCCTCGCCGCGACGAACGATGACGACGATGCGGTGGTGCACATCGCGCTCCGGATCGCCGAAGAGCGGCTCGACGCCGGCGAGCCGGTCGACGCACGGCTCGTCACGCGCGCAAAGGCGCTGCTCGATGCGTCCTCGCCCCATCTGGCGCTCGTCGCGGCGCTCGTCCTCGGCAAGTCCGGCGACAGCGCCGGCAACGCGCTCCTCCTGCGCGTCGTACGGGGCGACAAGATCAAGGGCGAGTCGCCCGAGAAGGAGGACGAGCGGGCGGCGGTCGAGCTCGTCGGCGAGCTCGGGCTCACCGACGCCGAGCTGCATCTCGTGAGGCGCGCCTGGGGCGTGATGCACTTCGTCCGCGACACGTGCGTGTTCCACGCGAAGATCGCGCTCGCCCGCATGGGCCATTCGCGCGCCATCGCGGAGATCCTCGCAGACCTCGGGTCCCCGCGGCCCGAGGTGCTCGGTGGCGCCGTCGTCTCCGCGGGCCGCGCCCGCCTCGTGGAGGCACGCGCGCGCATCGAGAAGCTCCCCGCGGGCGCCGTCGACCCCGAGCTGGTGACCGAGGCGCTCTCACGCATCGCTCGAGAGGAGACAGGCGAGCCTTGAACGTCCCGCAGGATCTGCTCGGCCTCCGCTACCGCGGCGGCGGACACGTCGAGAGCTGGTTTCTCAAGGCGAACGAGCCCGGCGGGCGGCGTGCGATCCTCCTCAGGAACACGGTGTTCGCGCAGCCGCGCACGGCCGACAAGCGCCGCCAGCCGACGCCGCCGATGGCCGAAGCGTGGGCGGTCGCCTTCGATCGCGAGCGCGGTCACGTCGCCACCAAGAGCTCGGTGCTGCTCGAATCGGCGCGCTTCTCCCGCGGGACGCTCGACGTCGAGGTCGACGGCTGCGAGCTCTCGCTCGGTCGCGCGCGCGGCGACATCGCGACGGGCACACGGCGCCTCGGCTGGGACCTCGAGGTCGGGCCCGCGCTGTGCGCGCCGATCCTCCACCTGCCGAAGGTCGCCCTCTACGAGGCTCCGCTTCCTTCCTCGAAGCTCGTCACGCCTCTCGCCGACGCTCGCGTCTCGGGGTCGTTCCGGGTGGACCGCGGCGACGGCAGCGCACCCGAGGAGTGGAACGTCTCCGAGTGGCCGGCGATGATCGGCCACAACTGGGGCAAGGAGCGCGCTCGTCTCTACGCGTGGGTCCACTGCAACTCGTGGGAGGACGCCGAGGACCTCGCCTTCGAGGCGGTCAGCGCGCGCGTCCGCATGGGGCCGATGCTCTCGCCGATGGGCACGGCCGTGTTCGTCCGCTGGAAGGGCCGCCGCTGGGATCTCAACGCGCGAGAGCTGTTCGGCAAGAACCGCGGCGCGATCTCGATGAGGCGCTGGGAGGTCGTCGCCTCGGGGCAGGGGATCGAGGTGCGTGCCGAGGTCGCCGCCGAGACCGACGACTTCGTCGGGCTCCACTACCCGAACCCCTCCGAGGACACGACCTACTGCCTCGACACGAAGCTCGCGCGCGTGCGCCTCGAGCTCCACCTTCCGGGGCGACCGCCCATCCTCGCGACGTCACACGCCGGCGCCCTCGAGATCGGTACGCGCGAGCGTGAGCATGGCGTCAGGATGTATTTGTAAAATGCAAACATATCGTCAGCCGAGCCGCGCCGTCGTGACGACCATCGCGATCGTCCAGCTTCTCGCGATCGCGCTGTGGGCAGGAGGGCTGCTCGCGCTCGGCGCGATCGTCGCGCCCATCGTCTTCCGCACGGTTCCCGCTCCGACGAGCGCCGACGCGATGACCCTCGTCTTCCGCCGCTTCGACGGCGTCGCGATCGCGTGCGCGACGATCGCGCTCGTCGCGGAGGCGGCCTTCGCGCACCGGGGCGGCCCGGCCTCGCGGGCGGACCTCGTCCGTGGGGTCTGCCTCGTCGGAGCGACCGTCCTCGCGATCACGATCGGCTCCTGGCTCTCGCCCGGCATCGCCTCGCTCCATCGCGGGGGCGCGGTCCGCCATCTCGGCGAGGCCGGGCTCGAGCTCGACCGGCTCCACCACCTCGCCGAGCGGCTCGCCAAGGGCGAGATCGTCCTCCTCCTCGCGGCCTTCGGCCTCTCGGTGAGCAAGGCCTCGAGGCCGCTTCCGCCGCCCACCGGCTCCCTCCCATAGGCACGGGCATTGCTCTTAGTTCGGGCCCATCGACCAGTTTCGGTTACAATGCGCTTGCGCAAAGCGGTTCTCGCATCAGGATCCCCAGTATTCGTGGGCCAGTGACGACTCAAAGGGCAACGAAAGCCGTCAACAAATTGCCGCGGTGAAGCGGCTGTCATGCCCGTGCATGGGCGGACCAGGTCCACGTGGACCGTCCCATGCTCGGTATTGCTCGTCAGGCGCGCGTTGCGCGCCGCGAACAGGAAAAAGGCGATTGAATATGATGAAGAAAATGTTCGCGCTTGCGAGCGTCACGGCCCTCACCGGGCTGGTTGCCGCCGTGGCGGCCTCGGGCTGCTCGTCGACGACGAGTGTCTCCGGCGACGAGGGCGGCACGTCGGTGACCGAAGCGGGCGGCGACGCCAGGAAGCCCATCGAAGCGGGTCCCGAGGAGGAGGCCGGTCCCGCGACCTGCCCGACCACCGACCCGATCGACGCCACGACGGCCGCCTGGAAGCCGCCGGCAGCGGCCCCCGGTTCCTGCACCGAGAAGCAGATCTTGGACCTCGTTGCGTTCGTCGACGCGAACAAGAAGACCCCCTACGCGGACCTCAAGAAGCAGGTCGCGGCCGGCGCCTGCGCCGACTGCCTCTTCGTGAAGGACGGCGACAGGTGGGGCGCGTTCGTCGAGAAGGCGGACGGCTCGTTCCTCCGTAACAACTTCGGCGGCTGCGTTGCGATCACGAGCGGCAAGGAGGCCTGCGGAAAGGCCTTCTCGCAGTTCGACGACTGCCTCGGCGTGGCCTGCCAGGACTGCGCGGACGACGCCGCGACCAACAAGTGCAACACGGCGGCCGGTAAGGGCGCCTGCAAGGACGCCGCGGCGGCCTTCGTCAAGGAGTGCACGGACGCGACGGCGGTCTCGGCGTGCGACGACCTCTCCAAGACCTACACGTTCGAGGCGGCCGCGAGAGCCCTATGCGTTGGCGTTGGCGACGGCGGCGACGGCGGCTGATCGGCGGTCTCGCCGTCGGGCTCGCGCTCGCGCAGGCCGTGGGTTGCTCCTCTTGCGTCGATGATGCCAAGAAGGAGCCGCCCGCGGTCAGCGGCCCGCAGCTCTCGCCCAAGCAGGCGAAGATCACGGACAAGCGGCCCCACGTGCTTCCCTCGTTCGAGGACGCGGGGGCCGACGCAGCACCCTAGAAACGACGCGAAAGCGTGAAGGAGCACGACCCCCGGCAACAGGCCCGCGGCGTCGTGCTCTTTCGTTTTGTCCGCCGGCCCAGCCGCTCGGTTCGGAGCCGTCGTGAGCGACTGTAGGCACGGCGGTTGCTTATGGCCCGCTCGCAAGCGCCCTACCAAGGAGGATCGATCGAGCGCACGCCGAGCAGGCCCCACAACGGCGGGGGATCTGCGGCGCGCAAAAGCGTGCGCGCCGTTAGGAAGTTATCGCTCGGAATCGGCTGTCATACCCAGCACTAACCGAGCACTAACGCTTGACGGCTCAGGTACCGGCGGGTAGCTTGCGCGCGCCTTTGCCGGGGTCCTCGAAAGAGCGCGTCCTCAGATGGAAGGCGTGCTCTCGGGCGAAGACAAGAGCTCCTACGGGTGGCAGAGGCCTTTCCTCTCCAGCCCCAATCAAGTTTCAGAAACCAGTTTTAGCTTGCGGCAAAACCATCGTTTTTGACCGCGAAAGCAGATGGAGGCGAGGCTCATGGTCAAGAAGTTGTTCGCGCTTGCGAGTGTTACGGCCCTCACGGGTCTCATCGCGACGGTCGCCGTCGCGGGTTGCTCTTCCACGACGGTCCAGGACACGTCGGGCGATGCGGCCGCCGCCACCGACGCCCCCAAGGGCGACGCCACGAAGCCCAAGACGGACGGCTCGGCGGAGGAGGACACCGGCGCGCCGGCCGCGGGCACCTGCCCGACCCTCGACGCGATCGACGCGACGGCCCTCCCCTGGAAGGCGCCCACGAAGCTCACCGGCGCTTGCACCGAGAAGGAGCTCTCCGACCTCGTCACGTACGTCGGTGCGAACAGCGGCGCGAAGTACGCCGACTGGAAGAAGACCGTCTCCGGCCTGTCCTGCAGCTCCTGCATCTTCGGCAAGGAGACCGACGCGACCTGGAAGCCCCTCCTCGAGGACGCCAGCGGCCAGCTCGTCGGCCTGAACGTCGGCGGCTGCATCGCGATCGCGAGCGGCAACGAGAAGTGCGGCCAGTCCTACCAGAACTGGTTCGACTGCCGCTTCGAGGCGTGCACGGATTGCCCGAACGGCGACACCGCGGCCCTCCAGAAGTGCCTCGCAGCCGCCAGCAAGGGCGCCTGCAAGAAGGCGTTCGACGACGCCGGCACCGTCTGTGGTGACACGGCGATCGGCGACGCAGAGACGGCCTGCAAGGGCGACAAGTTCGTCTTCGAAGGCCCCATCAAGGCGCAGTGCATCGGCCTCTCCGAAGGCGGCGGGTGATCGGGATGCGCGGGAAGCGCCCTTCGCTCGCCGCGTTCGCGGTGGCGGGGTTCGTTCTCGCGCAGCTCGCGGGCTGCGGTGGGTGCGTCAAGGACGACCCGGCGCAGAACGACCCGGCTCAGGCGGGCAGGCGGAAGCCGATCGACATTCGGGCAGCGGACAAGCGGCTCTCGCAGTTCTCCGCGGACCCGAATCACGATGCGGCGGCCGACGCCTCGACCGACTGAGCCAGGCGCACCAGCCTAGCCTCTACGGAGATGCAGGGCGTTCCCTTCGGGGGGCGCCCTGTTCTCCTTTGTAGCTGGACGTAGCCATCGTCTGCGATGCTAGGCGGACAATGATGGACGGTAGCGTGGGTCGTCGCAGCAAGTGGGTCGCGTTCTGGGTGGGGCTCGTCGCGAGCGGCGTGCTCGTCGGCGTCATGAGCCAGGGTTGCACGTCGCCCCGCGATACCATCCTGTACCCCGACCCGGAGGGCGGGGCGCCCAGCGAGGGCGGCTCGGGCGACACCGGTGCGGCCGCGCGGTGCCCGAGCGAGGTTCCCGTCGACGCGAAGGATCTCGAGTGGAAGCCGCCGACCACGCCGCAGCCGGGCAAGTGCAACGACGCGGACATCGCCGCGACGCAGACCTACCTCGCGACGAATCCGTCGGCGTCGAACGCCGACTTCGAGAACTTCGTGAAGAACCGCGACCCGGTCTGTCACGACTGCATCTTCGGCGACGCCGACGGGCAGACGTGGCCGCCCGCGCCCGTGAGGGCCGGCAAGGTCGTGACCTTCAACGTCGGCGCGTGCTTCGCGCTCGTCGGGGGCAGCCAGCAGTGCGGGCGGGCCATCCAGAATGCCTGGGACTGCGGCTTTGCGGCCTGCGAGCGCTGTACCTCGGCAGACGCGCTCAACACCTGCCGGGCGAAGGCCCGGACGGGGGCCTGCGCGGGCTTCGAGCAGGCGGCGCGGTCGACCTGCGGCGCGGTGGGCTCGGTGGACGAGGTCTGCGGGGCCCCGTTCGACTCGATCCGCGTTCAGTGCGTGACCACGGCCTCACCCATCCCCGACGCCGGCACGGACTGAAGCGACCGATTCCGACGACGTGAGGGCTCGGGCGACGGCCGAGGGCTTGCTAGAGTTCGCTCATGGCTAGCTTCTCCTCTCTCAGTCTCTCGCTGCGCCGTCGGGGCGTGGTCGTCCTCGCGGCGTTCCTCGCGGCCGACGCGGGCGTGGCCGTGGCCGCATGCAGCACGAGCTCGCCCGAGAGCGAAGGCGCCGACGCCACGACCGAGACGAGCGCCCCCGACGCCGCGAAGGACTCGCCCGTCGTCCAGCAGGACAGCGCCGTCGATGCCGGCAAGGTCGGCAACTGCTCTCCCGCGAAGGGGCCTTGCGACATCGTCCTCCAGGACTGTCCCGCGCAGCAGGAGTGCGTGGTCAACCCGTCGAACGGCACCGAGTGCCGCAAGGTCGAGAGCAGCCAGCAGCTCCCGATCGGCCGTGGCTGCTGTCCGAACAACCCGGGCGGCAATCCGTGCCTCCCCGGGCTCACGTGCGTCGGCGGCCCGTGTGTCGACGGCGGCCCCGCGACGACGGGGCGGTGCTCGCCCGCGTGCTGCAAGGGCGACGATCAGGCCTGCGGGAAGAGCGACCCCGAGGGCATCTCGGGCGCCTGCGACATCACGCTCTACGCCGCGGACACCAACACCGCGCTGCACGACGTCTGCACGTACCGGCAGCGATGCAAGCCGTTCAAGGTCGAGCCGTGCGCCTCCGGGCAGGTGTGCCTCGTCGAGGACAAGGTCGGCAGCGCCAGCTGCGTCGACTCGTTCGGCAAGACGAACCGCCAGCCATGCACGTTCGGTAACGACTGCGCCGACGGCTTCATCTGCTTCGGCGGTGGCGCCGACGGCGGCGGCACCTGCCACACGGCCTGTCTGCTTCCCGGCGCGACGCATCCCTTCGACGCGGGGGTCGAGGAGGGCGGCGCCGGCAAGGGCGGCTGCCCGTCCGGCGAGAAATGCGACATCTCCAATTTCAAGGACCTGCCGTCCTGGTTCGCCCTCTGCTCGCTCGACGGCGGGTGATCGCGCGAGCCGTCGTAGCGTAGGTCGCGTAGGTCGTGTGACTCACACGACACACGCTCCCGAAGGTCGCGTAGGATGCGCGGCGGATGATCACCGAGCCCAACGCCACCCTGCGTGATTCCGATCCCGACGTCGGGCTGTTCACCGTCCTCCGCGAGGACGGCTCGGCAGACCCGGCGAACGATCCGAAGGTGCCGGCGGAGATCGTCCTCTCCGCCTATCGCCACATGCGTCGGCTTCGCATCCTCGACGCGCGCATGATCCTCCTCCAGCGCCAGGGGCGCGTGGGCTTCTACGGCGCGTGCACGGGGCAGGAGGCGGTGCCGATCGCGACCGGCCTCGTCACGAAGAAGGACGACTGGGTCTTCCCGGCGCTCCGCGAGCAGAGCGTGATGCTCGTGCGCGGCTTTCCGCTGCGTCAGTTCATCGCGCAGGTCTTCGGCAACTCCGGTGACGTCGCGAAGGGCCGGCAGATGCCGAGCCATCAGTCGGGCAAGAGCGTCCACCAGGTGAGCTGGTCGTCGTGCATCGGCCCGCAGGTCCCGCAGGCCGTCGGCGCGGCGATGGCGATGAAGCTACGGAAGGACGCGAACGTCTCGTTCGGCTTCTGCGGTGACGGCGCGACGAGCCAGCCCGATTTCCACACCGCGATGCACTTCGCGGCGACGTTCAAGGCTCCCGCGGTCCTCGTCTGCCAGAACAACCACTGGTCGATCAGCGTCCCGACGGCGAAGCAGACGGCCGCGCGGACGATCGCCGTGAAGGGCCGCGCCTACGGCATGCGCAGCGTTCGCGTCGACGGCAACGATCTCCTCGCGATGTACAAGGTGCTCACCGACGCCGCCGACCGCGCGCGGCGAGGGGAGGGGCCGACCTTCGTCGAGGCGCTCACGTACCGCATCGGCGCGCACTCCACGAGCGACGACCCGACCCGCTACCGCGCCGACGCCGAGGTCGAGGCGTGGAAGAAGAAGGACCCGGTCGACCGCCTCGCCAAGCACCTCCGACTGCTCGGGCTCGTCGACGACGCCCACGAGGCCAAGCTCGACGAGGAGCTCTCGGCCGAGATCGGCGTGGCCGTGAACGAGGTCGAGGCCATGGGCGCCCCCGCCCGCGAGTCGCTCTTCGACGACGTCTATGCCGAGCTTCCTGCCCACCTCAGGGACGAGCGGGCCGAGCTCATGTCGATGCCTCCCGCCCCCTCCCACGGGTAGCCGCGAGCGTTCGCGCTCGCTTCGGCCTTCACGTTCAGGTAAATCGGCCCCACCTTCAAGAGAGGCGAACGTAGGAGAACCATGGCGAATCGAACCTGCGATGTGGTCGTGATCGGTGGCGGACCTGGCGGATACGTCTGCTCGATCCGGCTCGGTCAGCTCAAGCAGAAGGTCATCTGCGTCGAGAAGGAGGAGGTCGGCGGCGTCTGCCTCAACTGGGGCTGCGTCCCGTCGAAGGCCCTCATCGCGGCCAGCCACACCTACGAGAAGGTGAAGGACCACGGCGCGACCATGGGCATCCTGTCGAAGGGCCTCGAGGTCGACTCGAACAAGATGCAGGACTGGAAGGCGGGCATCGTCAAGAAGCTCACCGGCGGAGTCCGCGGGCTGTTCAAGGGCAATGGCGTCGAGCTCGTCATGGGCAACGCCCGCGTCACCGGCCCGCGCACGGTCGAGGTCAAGAACGCCGAAGGCGCCGTCGAGACGATCACGGCCACGAAGGCGATCGTCATCGCGACCGGCTCCTCCACGATCGAGATCCCCACGTTCAAGTTCGACGGCAAGCAGGTCATCGGCGCGCGCGAGGCGGTCAGCCTGCGTGAGGTCCCGAAGCGCCTGCTCGTCATCGGCGGCGGGGTCATCGGGCTCGAGCTCGGCATGGTCTACCAGAAGCTCGGCTCCGAGCTCACGGTGGTCGAGGCGACGGCTGGGCTTCTCCCCGGCGTCGACCCGGAGTGCACCGCGGTCGTCGAGAAGAAGCTCGTGAAGCACGGCGCCAAGGTCTTCAAGAACGCCATGGCGAAGGGCTACGAGAAGAACGCCGACGGCTCGCTCGCGGTCAAGGTCGACCTCGGTGGCGGCAAATTCGACACGCTCGTCACCGACGTCGTGCTGGTCGCGGTCGGCATGCGCCCGAACGGCGCGGGCCTCGGCCTCGAGGAGATCGGCGTGAAGGTGGAGCGCGGCTTCATCCCCACCGACATCGTCGGTCGCACCAACGTCGACGGCATCTACGCCATCGGCGACGTGAGCGGCATGCCGATGCTCGCGCACAAGGCGAGCAAGGAGGGCGAGGTCGTCGCCGAGGTCATCGCCGGCCACAAGGCCGCGAAGGACTGGGTCTCGATCCCCGCCGCCATCTTCACCGACCCGGAGATCGCCACGGCCGGCCTCTCCGAGGCGCAGGCCAAGGAGAAGGGCATCGAGGTGCGCATCGGCAAGTTCCCGTTCGCCGCGCTCGGCCGCGCGATGGCGGTGAACGAGACCGAGGGCTTCTTCAAGGTCGTCGCCGACAAGAAGACCAACGAGCTGCTCGGCGTCCACATCGTGGGCCCCGAGGCGAGCGACCTCATCAGCGAAGGTGCGCTCGCGCTCGAGATGCACGCGTTCCTCGAGGACCTCGGCCTGACCATCCACCCGCACCCGACGCTGGGCGAGGGAATGATGGAGGCCGCCATGAACGGCCTCGGTCACGCCATCCACATCCTGAACCGCTCCTAGTGGGGCTCCGCCCCTCGCTTCGCGAGCCTCCCCGAGGCGTGACCTGGCCGGCGTGATTCGCCTGCGGCGAACGGCGTCGCAGCGACGCCGATTTCACGCCTGCGATGCGCGAGGCCGTGACCTTCCACCTGTGAGGTCTCGCGATCGCTCGCAGGTGGCGGATTGAACAAGCGGAGACGCGGAGGACGCTGAGCCCACGCGGAGTCTTCATGCTCGGACACGCGTGACGGTCACGCGTGTCCGGACGAAGAAACGTCCGCGTTTCCTCCGCGCTCTCAGCGCCTCCGCTTGTTTCTCGGATCCTGCGATCAGCCGACGAGGGCGATTACTGGCAGGCGGCGCTGCAGTTCGTCTGCAGGCAGCCGTAGAACGCCTGCTCTGCCGCCTTGCCGGTGGGGTGGGCGTTCTCGCATTGCGTGAAGCACGCCTGCGTCGTGCAGTTGTTGGTGCTGAGGCAGTCGATGATGTCGCCGCACGCCGCGTTGTTCGTGCACGCGGCGCCCTGGGCGCAGCACTTCGAGGCCTGACAGCTGTCGCAGGCGGCGATGCCGGACTGCAGGTTGCCGCAGTTGCCGCCGCTGGAGCCGCTGGAGCCGCTGGAGCCGCTGCTCCCGCCGCTGGTGAGGCAGGTGAGGAGCGCGTTGCCCTCGTCGTCGCAGCCGCTGGCGACGGTGGCCTTGCCGGAGCTGCTGCACTTGAACGACGTCGCCTTCGCGGCGCAGGCCTGGACGGCGTCCGCCTCGGTCTTGCAGCCCGCGGGGATCTTCGCGGAGTCGGCCTCGCAGTCGGCCACGCACGTCGACTGCTTCGAGCAGTTGGCGCTCGCGGCGGCCGCGCAGATCTTGTCGCAGGTGGTGCTGCCCGTCGCGCCGCTGGAACCGCTGGTACCGCTCGTTCCGCCGCTCGTACCGGGCGTCGGGTTCGTCGGGCTCTTCGAGGTCGCGGGGCCGCCGTCGCCCTCGGTGAGGTCGACCGTGTGGATCGTCGGAGACGAGCACGCGGTGGCGAGACCGAGACCGAGAAGCGAAACCCCGCACGCGATGAGAGCGAAGCGCATGGACAAAGACCTCCAGTTGCGGCCTCGAAACGAGGTCGCTTGTTGCACCCGGACGGCAGCGAAGGCCAAGCCCGAGCGCCGGAGTAGACGCTGCGCCACGCGCGTGCATTCACCCGCAATGTCAGCGAATTCGTGAAAAAGAATCGAAGCCGAGCGAGGGAAGGTTCGGCGCCTTCGCGCCGTACACGATGCCTCGCTCTATCGCCGGCCCTTGAAGCCCATCATGTTCTGCACCACGGACTCGCTCGCTTCGGCGATCTCGGCGGTCTCGCGCACGCGGTCCGCGCAGTCCTCGCACATCTTCTTCGCCTTGCCCTCGACCTTGATCGACACCAGCTTCTCCGCCTCGTTCTCGCATTCCTTGCAGGTCGGCATGGCAGATCTCCTGGATATTCCGGGTTTCGGGAGCGGCTTCGGGGGGCGAGGGAGGTGCGTGAGGGAGGTGATTTTCCCGGGCGAAGCGCCCAACCCGACCCTATCATACAGGGCGATGGGCATCTTCGACCGCATGGGCAAGGTCATCTCGAGCAACGTCAACTCGATGCTCGACAAGGCTGAAGACGACAAGAAGCTCCTCGAGCTGAACCTCGAGGAGATGGCCGAGCAGCTGAAGTCGGGCCGGCAGGACGTCATCGCCGCGGTCGCCGCGGAGAAGCAGCTGAAGAAGAAGGCCGACGATCTCAAGAGCGAGGTCGACAAGTGGGAGAAGCGCGCGGAGCTCGCCCTGAAGAGCGAGGACGAGGCGCTCGCCCGCGAGGCCCTGAAGCAGAAGAAGCGCACCGAGGGCGAGTACGAGAGCGTCGACAAGGCCCGCCAGGACCAGCGCGACGTCGCCCTCAAGATGAAGAGCGAGCTCGAACGCATGGAGCAGAAGCTCGACGAGCTGAAGCTGCGCAAGGGGACCATCGCGGCGCGCGCTCAGCAGGCGCGGGGCGGCGGCGGCTCCGAGGGCCTCGGAGCACGCGGCGGCTCGAACGCCTTCGACAACTTCCGCAAGATGGAGGAGAAGATCGAAGGCCGCGAGCAGGAAGGCCTCGCGATGGCCGAGGTCGAGGACGCGCTCGGAACGGGGCCCGCCGAGAAGGATCTCGAAGCGAAGTTCCGCGACCTCGAGCGAGGCGGCAGCGGTGGCGGCGGCGGCGGGACGAAGAAGGACGCCGAGATCGAGGACGAGCTCGCCGCGCTGAAGAAGCGCATCCGCGTCTAGGGTCGCCGGCTGCGCGTGGAAGGACGCATCGTCATCAGCTTCCGCGAATCCGGCGCCGCGCCGGGAGCGCCGGGGCGCACCTTTCTCGAGCGCGCACGGGCCCTGGAGTCGAGAGTCCGCCTCCACGGCGCCGTGATGGTCGCGTGGGACGGCAACCGAATCGCGTTCGCCTTCGACGAGGCGAAGCTCGCACAGGCCCTCGGCATCGCCACGGTGCGTGGCGAGGACACCGCCGACGGTGAGGCTGCATGGTGCGTCGGCGTCGCGCAGGGCGACCTCACGCGCCTCCTCGACGCGTCGCGCGGCGATCTCGCATGGGGGCCGCCGCTCGTCGCCGCCTCGCTGCTCGCGGGCGTCGCTCGGCCCGGCGAGGTCCTGCTCGCGTCGACGGTGCGTGCGCTCCGTTCAGGCGAGCTGCTCACCGACGGAGGGCGCGTCGCTCGCGACGGCTTGCGACGTCTGCGCGGGGCCCGCCTCGACACCGTGGTGCCGTGGAAGCGCCAGGCGACCGAGCGTCTCTCGCAGATGCGCGTCGCGCCGCTGGTCGGGGCTCCGCCTGCGCCCGCCGGCGTCGAGCCCGGCGCGCTGCTCGTCCTCCGTGCGGACCCCGGGGCGGGTGGCACGCGCTACATTTCCGAGCTCGCGTCGCGGGCGTCAAGGGCGCTCGTCGTGGTGCCCGCGGGCTCGTCGTTCGAGCCACTCGGAGCTCTTCGTCGTGCGCTCGCACGCTCGACGACGCGCGAGCTGAGCCCGCTGCTCCTCGAGCTCGCCGGCCCGCTCGAATCGCTCCTCGCCGGCGACGGCGTGTCCCTCGACACGGCCGCGCGCCTCGTGACGGCATTCCTCTGGCCGAAGACGGAAGGTCAGACCCCAGGGCTCCTGCTCCTGGACGACGCCAAGAGCGTCGACCCCGCCACGCTCGAGGCGTGCGTGCGCGCCGCTCAGGACGTGAAGGCGGCCTTCGGCGTCGTGGCTCGTCTCGACGCGACCTGCGGCCTTCCGTCGGTCCTCGCCGCGCTCACCAGGTCGAGCGAGGTGGAGCTCGCGCCTCTCAGTCGCGACGACGCCGAGCACCTCGCCGCGGGGTGCACGAGCGACGCGCTCGACCTCGTGGCTCGTCGCCGGTGGGCACGGCTCGCGGCCAACGTGCCGCTCGGGGTCGTGGAGTCGGTGGCGTACGGCATCGTGACCGGTGACCTCCGCTGGGGGCAGGGCGCGGTGGGGACGCCCGACAAGGCGTCGCCCCGCTCGCGCACGTCGGGGCGCGGCAAGGTGCGCGCCGCGTCGGAGTGGGTCGCCTTGCGCGCGAGGAGCGAGAGCTCCGCGTGTCAGCGCGTCCTCTGCTTGATCGCGCTGCTCGGCGGCGAGGCCAAGGTCGCGCGGCTCGGCAAGATCCTGGAGCGCGCGGGCGAGCACGTCGACGTCGAGGCCGTCCTCGAGGAGCTGATCCGCGGTCGATGGCTCGTCGACACGCAGGAGGACTGGGTCGGTCTGCCGTCGCGCACGCATCGCGAGGCGCTCACCGGTCTGCTCGACGTCGAGGCGAAGAGGCCACTCCATCGCGCCGCGGCCGAGGTGATCCAGAAGGAGGAAGGCGTGTTCGGGCGTGTCGAGGCCGGCTGGCATGCCGCGCAGGTCGGTGACGGCCCGGCGGCCGCGCGGATCCTCATCGCGGCGGCGCGCGCGACGGCGGCCGCGCGTCTCGAGGCGAGCACGACACAGCTCATCGCCTTCGCCCGCCGCGCCGACCCTTCGTGCGAGGAGGCCGCGCTCGAGCTGCTCGCGAATGCGCTCGAGCGCGCCCCGAGCATCGCGCCGGCGAGGGATCGCTCGGCGCCGCCGCCGCGATCGGTCCCGCCGATCCCTCCGATGGCGCGCCCGCCGAGCCTCGAGTCGCTGATGCCGCCGCGCTCGCGGCCGAGCAACTCGGCGGAGCTCGCGCCGTTCGAGATCGACACGTCCCACGACTCGGAGCCCCCGACGATCGCGAAGATCGACCTGCCGCCCATGTCGCAGAAGGAGATCGTGGCCGCGGTCGAGCCCGACGTCGTCGAGTCGCCCGAGCCGCCCATGGCGTCCTCGGGCGCGAACATCGCGGTGCGACTCGGCGAGCTCGCCAAGGAGGCCTTGCTCAGCGCCGACAACGCCGCGCTCGAGCGGTGGGTCGACGGCCTCAAGGCCGCCGGCGAGAGCCCGATGTTCACCGAGCGGCTCCGCGCGCTGTCACGTCTCGGCCGAGGCGACATCGGCGACGCGCTGCGCGTCCTGCGTCGCACTCGCTCCGCGCTCGCCCCGACCGATCACAAGCAACGCTGCCAGACGTCGCTCGCGCTGGGCGTCGCGCTCTCGGTGGCGGGGCGCCCGCAGGAGGCGCTGCTCGAGGGCATGGATGCGCTCGCGCGCGCGCGTCATGCGGAGGACGAGCACGGTGCCCTCGCGTGCCTCGCGTTCCTCGCGAAGCTCTACACCGCGCAGGGCCGCGAAGAAGTCGAGGTCCTGCGCGCCCCCATCCGCCGCAGCGTCGCGCCGTAAGTCTCCGAGCCCGATTCTCGTTCCTCGAATCGAGCTCGGAGATTTACTTCTACTCAAGTGGGGACTTCGTCCCCCTCACTCGCTGCGCTCGTGAGCCTCCCCTGTCTCGCCTTCGGCGACCCGTGCTTCGCACTTGCGCCTGCGGCGTGCGGAGCAGGACGGTCGCCGAAGGCGAAATCAGGGGGGCCCGCCGCGGAAGATGACCCCCGAGTGCATCTCAGGTCCGCGGAAGTCGAACGCTTCTCGAGCGTGTGGTGGAACCCGTGGCGTCGTGGCGACCGGAAACCTTGCCCTCATCCCCGTCCCTTCTCCCGGAGGGAGAAGGGGGCCGGCAAGCACGGCGGACGGCGCGCGTGCGCCCGTGGTCGCGTGCGCTTCGCACATGACTTCGCTCAGCTCGCCGCCGCGGTGAACCTCGCGAGGATCGCGCGTCTCTGCGTAGCCAACTGTGTGATCAGCGCGTGGTGACCGAGCCGCCAGCGGCACCCGACGGACCCCTCGTTTGCTCGTCTCGTCTCGCCCGTAAACGTGCACGTGGCCGTGCCCGTGCCCGATCTGGGGTGTGTCGGGTGCGAGCCGGGCACGTGCACGTGCACGTCTACGGGCGAGATGCCGCGTTTTACACCAGTCTCCTAGAGCGCCGAGTGCGATTCGAGGGACGAGGATCGCGCTCCGCCATTTAGCGGGCCACCTCAGGGGGGCGCGTCGCCTTCGGACCACGCTTCGCGGAGGATCTCCGCGACGGCTTCGTAGAGGGCCTCCGGGATGGCGCTGCCGATCTCCAGTTCCACCAGCGCGCGCGCGAGCGGGATGTCCTGCAGCACCGGGACGTTGTGCGCACGCGCGGCCTGGACGATGCGCGCCGCGAGGTCGCCATGGCCGGAGGCGACGATCACCGGCGCCTCGTCGCCGTCCTCCTCGTCGTAGCGGAGGGCACATGCAACATGCACGGGGTTCACGATGACCACGCTCGCTTTCTGGACGTTTGCGACGGTGGCTGCCGCCAGCATCTCGTGGTGCGCACGCTCGCGAGCCGCCTTGAGCTGAGGGTCGCCCTCGCTCTCCTTGTGCTCACGCTTCACGTCGGTCTTCGACATCATGAGCTTCTTGCGCCAGGAGCGACGCGTCACGACGACGTCGAGGACGGCCAGGAAGACGCCGAGGAACGCGGCGCGCTTCACGACGCCTAGCGCCAGGTACCCGGCGAGCGCCGCGGCCTCCGGCAGCCGACCCGCGGTACGAGCGATGTCACCGGCATGCTCCCGGAGCGCGGCGTAGGCGAACCATGCGACCGCCGCGCCGAAGAGCGCGGAGCGTGCGATGGCCACGAGGCGCGAGGTCGAGAAGAGGTTCTTGAAGCCCGCGATGACGTCGAGGCGCTCGAGCTTCGGCTGGAGGCGCTTCGTCGCGAGGATGCCACCCGACTGCACGACCGAGGCCACCGCCGCGGCGACGGCAGCTGCGGCGAGGAGCGGTACCGTGAGCGCGACCACCGAGGTCGCTACGGGCAGGGGCTCGAACGCGACCACGGGCGCCTGCTCGGCCGCTCGCGCGATCGCGGTTCTGAGGTCGGTCGTCGTCTTGGACGCGAGCGCCGCGATGGCGGCGGGTGCGACGAACGCCGCGCAGAGGAAGGCGACCGACTGGCTCGCGAACGCGGAGATGGGACTGTCACCCTCCTCCTGCGCCTTGCGGAGCTTCTTCGGTGTCGCTTCCTCCGTCTTGTCGCTCATCGCCCCTCACGCCTGCGTGGCGCACTCTCCGCCGTTCAGCGTCGCCCCTTCGTCGCCTTCTTCTTCGCAGTTGCCTTCTTTTTCGCCGCCTGCGCCGATTTGCTGGCGGCCTTCTTCTTCGCGGGCGCGGCCTTCTTCTTGGCGGCGACCTTCTTCACGGGTGCCGCCTTCTTCTTGGCGGGGACCGCCTTCTTCTTGGCGACGGCCTTCTTCTTTGCGGGCGCGGGCTTCTTCTTGGCGGCGGCCTTCTTGGCAGGTGCTGCCTTCTTCTTGGCGACGGCCTTCTTCTTTGCGGGCGCGGGCTTCTTCTTGGCGGCGGCCTTCTTGGGCGCGGGCGCCATCTCCTCGGCGTCCACCGCGTCCTCCGCGGCTTCGAGTGAGGGCCTCGACTCCACGTCCGGCGGCGTGTCCCAGTCGTCGACCCGGCCCTTGCCGGTGACGAGCTTGTAGAGGTCGATGGCGAGCTGGCGCACGCCCTCGCCGGTCGCCGAGGACACGAGCCTGAGATCGATCTTCTTCTTCGCGAACTTGGGGCGAAGCTTCGCGTAGGCCTCCTGCACCTCGGGCAGATCCGCCTTGGTCATCGCCACGAGCTGCGGGCGCGCGGCCAGCTCCGGGTCGAACTTCGCGAGCTCCGCCTGGAGCGCCACGTAGTCCGCGAACGGCTCGCGGTCCTCCGACGGGTCGAGCGTGATGAGGTGGAGCAGCGCGCGGCACCGCTCGACGTGCTTCAGGAATCGATGTCCGAGTCCGGCGCCCTCGGAGGCGCCGGGGATGAGCCCGGGGATGTCGGCGAGCACGAAGCTCGCCTCGTCGCCGACCCGCACCACGCCGAGGTGCGGCGTGAGCGTGGTGAACGGATAGTCGGCGACCTTCGGCTGCGCACGCGATACCGCGCGGATGAACGTCGACTTGCCGACGTTCGGGAAGCCGAGGAGGCCGACGTCGGCCATGACCTTGAGCTCGAGCCGGAGCTTCAGCTCCTGGCCGGGCTCGCCCGGCTCGGCGCGCCGCGGAGCGCGGTCGTACGGCGTCGCGAAGTGGATGTTGCCGCGCCCGCCCTTGCCGCCGCGCGCCACGACGATGCGCATGCCCGGGGTGTCGATGTCGTGCAGGAGCTCGCCGGTGTCGCGCTCGTAGACCTGCGTGCCGACCGGGACGCGAACGAGCACCTCCTTGGCGGCGCGGCCGTAGCAGTCGGCCCCCTGGCCGTGCTCGCCGTGCTTGCCGCGGATCGTTCGCCCGTAGGTGAGATCGAGGAGCGTCGAGAGGCCCTCGTCCGCGACGAAGACGATGTCCGCGCCGCGCCCGCCGTCACCGCCTGCCGGACCGCCGAACGGCACGAATTTCTCGCGCCGGAACGCGACGACGCCGTTGCCGCCGCTGCCGGCCACCAGGTCCACATTGCAGGAATCTACGAACTTCACGCACGTGGGATAGACCAGGCACCAACCGGAGGCCAGCGTCACGGCGAGGGTGGCGAGCCAGACGTCAGCCGTGCGACGATCGCTCGCCCTCGAGGCGCCGCGAATGAACGTCCATCACATCAACCTGTGCACGATGTGCCCCTACGGCGGGACGCACATCGACGGCCGCGGTGGAGGCCTCGCGACGCCCGGCGAGATGGTCTGTCACGCGCTCGTCGTCGAGACGAACGACGGCGTCGTCCTCGTCGACACCGGCATGGGCCTCGCCGATGTGCGCTCTCCGATGCGCCGCCTCGGGCCCGGCTTCGTCGTGCTGGCGCGCCCGCGCCTCCGCGAGGAGGACACCGCCCTCCGCCAGATCGAACGCCTCGGCTTCCGTCGCGAGGACGTCCGCCACGTGGTGGTCACCCACCTCGACGTCGATCACGCAGGCGGCATCCCCGATTTCCCCGACGCGAAGATCCACGTGCACCGCGCCGAGCACGCCGCGGCCATGGCGCCCGCGACGCTCGCCGAGCGCAACCGCTACCGAAAGGTGCACTTTGCAGGCAACCCGAAGTGGGAGCTGCACGAGCCGGCGGGGGAGCGCTGGTTCGGCTTCGAGAGCGTCCGCGCCGTCGCCGAGGACGTGCTGCTCATCCCGCTCCAGGGCCACACGCGCGGGCACTGCGCGGTCGCCGTCCGTGCTCCGAGCGGCTCGTCCGCCGAGTGGCTCCTGCACTGCGGGGACGGCTACTTCTTCGCCGGCGAGATCGAGGAGCCGCCTTCGTGCCCGGCAGGCCTCCGCATCTTCCAGCGTGCCGTCGCCGTCGATGATGCGGCGCGCGTCGCGAACGCCAGGCGGCTCCGCGACCTCCACAAGGAGGCGGGCGACCGCGTGCGCATGTTCAGCGCGCACTCGCCGAGCGAGTACGAAGCCCTGAAGACGCCCTACTGAATCGAGACCGTCAGGCGGAACACGCCTTGCACCTTGGTGATGCCGGCGCCGTCGACGAACACGCTGTACGATTTTCCGGCGATGACGGGGAACGTCATCGTCTCGCCGCCGACGCCGACCGTGTTGTGCGCGCAGGCCAGGTTGGCGATCGGCGTGCTCGTGCAGCTCTGCGTCACGTAGAGGAGGCAGTCGTAGTCGGTGTCCGTGGTCTTGACGGTCATCACGCCCGTCTTGTGGGCCGTCACGTTGAACACGCGGTCGGGGCCGGCCGAGCCGGACGTCGGGTTCAGACCGTCCGACTTGCAGTTGGGGCTGAGGCTCCCGGTCTGGGTCGAGCCGACCGTCGTGCCGACGTACATGACGGGCTTCGACCAGACGTGCAGGTCGAGGCCGGGGCACGAGCGCGTCGCGAGGGGGTTGGTGCCCGCGAGGTGACAGGTGCTGTCGCAGCCGTCGTCCTCCACCTTGTTGCCGTCGTCGCAGTCCTCGCCGTCCTGGACGAGCTTGTCGCCGCAGGTCGCGGACGTCACCTGCGCATCGGGGTCGCCGGCGTCGACGTCCGGCGGCGGGTTGTTCGGGTCGTCCGGGAGCACCGGGTTGTCGACGGTCTCGCAGGGCTCGCACTTGCCGAACGAGTGTCCGTCCTCGTTGCAGACCTTCGTGCCCTCCTCGCGGTTCTGGCACCGGCAGAATACGTAGTTGCCGGCCGTGCACTTGACCGTGGGGGTGTCCGTCGCGGCGGTGCTCGAGGCGCAGCCGCCGGCGATCACGAGGCCGAGGGCACCGGCGAGGGCAAGAGCGAGGATCGAGGAGATGCGGCGCTGCAGCATGGTCGTAGGGGAGGGGCTCAGGGGAGCTCGAACTTGATCGTATACGACCCCTTGGCGTTGAGTGCCCCGTCTGCCGCGACGTAGATCTTCTCGCCGGCCGTCACGGGGATGGTGAGGACCTCCGCGACGCCTGCCGACCCCACGTTGCACTTGGTGAGCGTGTCGCCGGCCTGCATATTGGCGTCGGTGCACGTCTTCCGGGCGACGAGCTGAACGTTGTAGGTCGGCTCCGTGGGGGTCATCGTGACCTTCAACGTGCCCGCCGAGTGCGCCGTGACCTCGTAGACGTGATCGAGCGCTGCGTTCGAGCCGATCGTCGGATCACACGAGGTCCCGGGCTTGTTGAACGTATTGGCGTAGGTCGTGGTGCTGCCGGTGCCGCTGACGGTCGTGCCCTTCCACATGGCGACCTTGTGAGGGTTGACGCAGTCCGCGCCGGCCGGGTCGCCGTTGACGCCCTTGCAGCTCGGCGAGCAGCCGTCGCCGTCGACCTTGTTGATGTCGTCGCAGGCCTCGCCCTGGTCGACCTTGCCGTCGCCGCAGAAAGAGCCCGTCGTGAGCTTGAGCGTGAGCTTGTACTTGCCGGCGCTGCCCGACGCGCCGTCGACGACGAGGTAGTAGTGCTGGCCGGTGAGGACGTTGGCCTGGATCTTGACGAGCTTGCCGGCGCCAAGGGGCGGCGCGCACTCGGACTGCGACGCCTCCTCCGTGCAGGTGCTGCGGAGGTAGATGAGCGGGTTCAGCGCATCCATGCCCTGCACCTGGATGTCGAGCGAGCCGCTGCCGGTCGGCACGAGGTCGTAGACGTGATCGGGGCCGCCGCCGCCGACGGCGCACGCGCCGGGCCTGCCCTGGAGGTCCGACGCGGCGCCGGTGGTGTCGCCGTCGACCACGATCGCGGCGCCGGGCGTCACCGCGATCGGCTTGCCGGGGCACGCGTCGACCGGCGAGCCCGGGGCTCCGGCCTCCTGCGGCGGTGTCGGAATCTGGTCGGGCGGGACGGGGGTGCCCGTGCCGGGGTCGGTGAGATCCTCGCCGCCCACGCACTCGCCGGACGCGCCGGTGGTGCAGGCCTCGAAGCTGACCCCGTCGTCCCTGCACAGCTTCGTGCCCTCGGCGCGATCCTGGCAGCGGCAGAAGACGTAGTTGCCGGGGGTGCAGTGGATGCCGCCTGGGGTCGCCTCGGTGGAGGCACCGCAGCCCTGCGCGCCGATGAAGACAGCCGTCGCAGCGAGCGCCGCACCAAGCAAATACGAGATCTTCATTGTTTTCTCCGGAGCCGAATCGCGCGGCGTGAGAGCGCCGCTGCAAGCATACCCACACCCATCACCGCGAACGAGGCCGAGCTTCCCGCGGGCGCTTTTCGGTCGTCGGCGCTCCCGACGGCAGACACGGCGCAGAGGCCGCTCTTCTCGGGAGAGTCACACGACGCGCTGAAGCCGCCGCGAGGCTTCGAGTCACAGGCCACGCCGTTGTTCGGCGGATAGATCGCGCAGACCGCGTCGATGTCGTCGGGCGTCAGCTTGCGCTGCGAGGTCGAGCCGGGCGAGTACGAGGCGAACATGACCGCCGACGACTCTGCCGAGTGCGCGATGCCGATGAAGTGACCGACCTCGTGCGTGAGGATGGCCTGGAGGTCGTATTCGATCTTCGCCGGGTTGTCGGAGATCGTGACGGTGTTGTTCGCCGCGTTGACCTCGATGTCCGCGTCGTAGATCTCGCCGGTCTGGTCGTTGTAGGTCACGCTGGTCTTCGCGAGCGTGCCGTCGATGCCGCGGTACTTCCAGTCGTCGTCCTGGAAGAGGACGACGTTCAGGTTGGGCGCGTCCTTGTTGTATTCGCTCTTCTTGCACGAGACGGGGGGCCGCTCCTCGAACGTCATCGAGGCGTTGCCGCCCTTGGGGCAGGGGACCTCGGTCCAGGCGAGGAACGTCTTCCGGATCACGTCGGCGGTGTCGACGGGGTCGAGGTCCTGCGTGCCCTGCTCGTTCACCGCGTAGCTCACGCAGCTCGTCGGCCAGAACAGCTTCGCGCCGTCGGTCGGGCAGCTGTTCTCGTCCGTCGCGCACTCCTTCGCGCTCGACGTACGGCACGTGGTCGAGCGACAGAACGCCGAGGCGTCACCTGCGGTGACGAGGATCGCGCACGCGGAGAGCGCGGCGAAGGCGGCGGCAAACGTCCTCATGTCCGTAGACTAGCGGTTGCACGAGCCATGCCCTTGTAGGACAACGTGGGTCGTCGCGTCTTCAGGTCGATTTGCGGGCGAAACGCGCGCAAAACCCAGGGCGGCGGGCCCGATTCGGCCGTCCCGGGATCGCCTCCGATCCACCGGGACTCGGCGGTCATGGGGTCGCTTCGGCCGGTGGCGGCGACAAAGAAACGGCCGTGACCGCCGTGGCTGAAGCGGCGATCACGGCCTGGACCAGGACACTGCACAGAGCTGGAGAGCACCCGCGCGCGCATCCGGAAGGCTTCGACACCGAAGGCAGTGAAGTGACGCCGAGGAGAGGGGGAGCGGTGAGACGTCCACCTCACCGCCTTCAGTGTCGAGCGTCATCAATGCTTGCGGCGTGCCTGTGCGGTTCGAGCCGTTGCCTACAAACACGCATCGCGAATGATCGCGGGATCGGCTGCGTGCGTCGTCCCTCACAGGATCGTCGTGCATCCAATCGCCCTGGTCGCGTTTTGCTCGCCCGCGGGGAGAGCGACTAGAGTGTCGAGATCATGATCTCGCGCACCGCGCCCGTCCTCGCGTTCGCATCGTGGCTCGTTGCTCTACAAGCAACGCAGGGCTGCTCGCGCAGCGACGCGTCGAGCGGCTCGGGCGCCGACGCGCTCGCGGAGTCGCCGTCGCGCACGAGCAACTGCGACCGCATCACGGCGATGGGCGTGTGCTCCCAGTACTCGGGCTCGTACCTCGTGATGAACGAGGGGGTGCTGCGCGAGAGCTGTCGCAAGCTCGCGGGGACGTTCGTGGGCGGCGAGTGCCCGAACACGACCGTCCTCGGCTCGTGCACGCTCGCGACGACCGAGGTCCGGCACTACTACGCGAGCGGAGCTTCGCCCTACGACGCCTCGAGGGCGGAGAAGGAGTGCACCGGCAACTACGCGGGCAAGTGGGCGGCGTTCAAGTGACGGGTCACTCGCCGGTCGCGAGCTCTTGCCGAACGTCCAAACGCGCTATGATTCAGAGGTGAAGGCGATCGCGTGGACCACGCCCGAGGACGCATCTCGCGAAGAAGCCCGGTACTGGGCTGGACAGACCGTGACGTCTCGCGTCGCCGCGGTCGAAGCGCTCCGACGCCGCAGCCCCGGGATCTATGACGATGGACCTCCCCCAAGACTGGAACGAATTTTTTCGGTTGTTGAGCTCGAACCGCGTTCGCTTCCTCGTCGTCGGAGCGCACGCACTCGCGGCCAACGGTCGCCCGCGCGCGACCGCTGACCTCGACATCTTCGTCGAGCCGACGCGAGCGAATGCCAAGGCTCTCGTCGCCGCGCTTTCCGCCTTCGGGTTCCGGGCGCTTGCCGCGGAGGTCGACGCGTTTTCCACGCCCGACCGGATGGCGACCCTCGGCAACCCACCGCTGCGCATCGATCTCATGACGAGCATCACGGGCGTGACCTTTGCGGAAGCCTGGAAGACTCGACTCGCAGGGAGGATGGGAAAGAACGATGTGTTCTTCCTCGGGCGCGAGGCGCTCATGAAGAACAAGCTGGCGTCTGGCCGTGCCAAGGATCTCGCCGACGTGGCGATTCTCGCGGAGCTCGACGGTCCTCCTCCGCCGCGCCCCGCCCGCTCGTCCCGCACGGCGACGAGGAAGGTTGGCGCGAAAAGCAAAGGCCGCGCGCAGAAGCGACCGCGGTCGCGTTGACGACCCAACAGAGCGCCGTCACTCGACGGTGACGGTCTTGGCGAGGTTTCGCGGCTGATCGACGTCCAGGCCGCGCTCGACGGCCACGTAGTACGAGAGGAGCTGCATCGGGATCACCGAGAGCAGCGGGAGCACCGCCTCGTGGGTCTCGGGCATCGAGAACGTCGCCTCCGACAGGGCGGCGGCGTCGCGGTCGCCCTGCGTCGTGACCGAGATGACGCGACCCTCGCGGGCGCGGACCTCCTGCATGTTCGAGAGCGTCTTCTCGTGGTTCCTGTCCTTCGGGCACAGGACGACCACGGGGAGGTCGGCGTCGATGAGCGCGATCGGCCCGTGCTTCATCTCGCCCGCGGCGTAGCCCTCGGCGTGGATGTACGAGACCTCCTTCAGCTTGAGCGCGCCCTCGAGCGCGATCGGGAACTGCGTCCCGCGTCCGAGGAAGAGCACGTCTCGCGCGGTCGCGATCGACCTCGAGACCTGGGCGACCCGAGGCGCCTCGGCGACGAGCTCGCGCATCTGGCCCGGGGTTCGATGGAGCGCGGCCAGGATGTCGCGCGAGGCCTCGTCGGAGAGCGTGCCGCGCTTGCGGCCGAGCCACACCGCGAACATGAGGAGCGCGGCGAGCTGCGTGGTGAAGCACTTGGTCGACGCGACGCCGATCTCGGGCCCGGCATGCGTGTAGAGTGCACCATCTGCGGCGCGCGGGATCGCGCTGTCGAGCACGTTCGCGACGGCGAGGACGCGAGCGCCCTGGCTACGCGCCGCCTTCACCGCGGCGAGGGTGTCGGCGGTCTCGCCGCTCTGGCTCACCGCGACGACGAGGTCGTTCGGCGAGAAGACCGGGTCGCGGTAGCGCACCTCGCTCGCGATCTCGACGATCGAAGGAATGCGCGCGAGCTGCTCGATCCAGTAGCGACCGACCATCGCGGAGTGCGCGCTCGTCCCGCAGGCGACGAAGTACACGCGGCCGATGCTCCGTGCCTGCTCGTCGTCGATGCCGAGGCCGTCGAGGACGACGTCCGCACTGCCGCGCTCGACGCGACCGCGCAAGGTTGCCTCGATCGCCTTCGGCTGCTCGTGGATCTCCTTGAGCATGAAGTGGTCGAAGCCGCCCTTCTCGGCCTCCTCGATGCTCCACTCGACGCGCTTCGGCTCGCGGAGCACGGGCGTGCCGTCGAGCTTGGTGATGATCGCGCGCTCGGCGGTGAGCGTCGCCATCTCGCCGTCCTGGAGCAGCGTGACGTCGCGCGCGTGCATGAGGATGGCCGGGATGTCGCTCGCCGCGAGCCAGGCGCCGTCGCCGCGCCCGAGGACGAGCGGCGAGTCGAACTTCGCGACGACGACCTTGTCGGGCTCGTCGCTCGAGAGGACCGCGATGGCGTAGGCGCCGACGAGCTGGGCGAGCGCCGCGCGGACGGCCTCCTCGAGCGAGGGCGTGTGAGACCAGCGGTCCTTCGGGCGGAGCGCTTCGGCGACGAGGTGAGCGACGATCTCGGTGTCGGTGTCGCTGGCGAAGCGAACGCCCCGCGCCTCCATCTCCCGCCGCAGCGTCGCGTGGTTCTCGATGATCCCGTTGTGGACGACCGCGACGGGGCCCGACGTGTGCGGATGCGCGTTCCGCTCGCTCGGGCGACCGTGCGTCGCCCAGCGCGTGTGCCCGATCCCGGTGCCGCCGCGGAGCGGGTTCTTCTTCAAGGCCTCCGCGAGGTGGACGAGCTTGCCGACGGCGCGCACGACCTCGACGCTCCGCCCGTTGTGGATGGCGAGGCCCGCGGAGTCGTAGCCGCGGTATTCGAGGCGACGGAGGCCGTCGACGAGGATGGGGGCGCAGTCCTTGGGGCCCACGTGGGCAACGATTCCGCACATGTCAAAGGCTCCAGTATCGGATGCTGCGTTCCATCTCGGCGGGCTTCAGCATGCTCTTCGCGTCGATGACGACGCCGCCGTGGCGGACGAGCGAGAGGAGCTTCTCCTGGCCCATGTCGCGGTACGCCTTGTGGCCGACCGCGACGATGAGGCCGTCGAGGTTCCGGATGTCCTCCCACTTGGTCAGCTTGACGCCGTACTCGTGCATGGCCTCGGCGGCGTCTGCGTGCGGGTCGTGGATGACGGCGTCGATGCCGAAGGAGGCGAGCTCCTTCATGATGTCCGGCACCTTGCTGTTGCGGAGATCGTTGACGTCCTCCTTGAAGGTGAGGCCGAGGATGCCGACGCGAGCGCGCTTCACCGGGATGTCGCTCTCGATGAGGAGCTTCGTCATCTTGGTGGCGAGGAACGAGGCGACGTTGTTGTTGATGCGACGGCCCGCGAGGATGACCTCGGGCTGGTAGCCGACCTGCTGCGCCTTCGCGGTCAGGTAGTACGGGTCGACGCCGATGCAGTGGCCGCCGACGAGACCGGGGCGGAAGGGGAGAAAGTTCCACTTCGTGCCGGCGGCCTCGAGCACGTCGATGGTGCGGATGCCGAGGCGGTCGAAGATGACGGCGAGCTCGTTCATCAGGGCGATGTTGAGGTCGCGCTGGGTGTTCTCGATGACCTTGGCGGCCTCGGCGACCTTGATCGAGGTGGCCTTGTGGACGCCGGCGGGGACGATGCCGCCGTACATGGCCGCGACGCGCTCGAGCGTCTCCATGTCCTCGCCAGAGACGACCTTCACGACGGTCTCCAGCGTGTGGACGGTGTCGCCCGGGTTGATGCGCTCGGGGGAGTACGCGAGCTTGAAGTCGCTTCGCTTCAGCCCGGAGACCTTCTCGAGGATCGGTCCGCAGACCTCCTCGGTCGCTCCCGGGTAGACAGTCGACTCGTAGCAGATGATGGCGCCGGGCTTGATGTGCTTGCCGACGAACTCCGAGGCCTTCACGAGCGGCGTCAGATCCGGGACGTTGTTCTCGTCGACCGGCGTGGGCACCGCGACGACGAACATCGTGGTCGTCGCGAGGTCGTTCGGGTCGCACGAGAACTCGAGCGCCGTGTCGAGGAGGACCGCGCTCGCGGTCTCGTTGTTGCGGTCGTGGCCCTTCTTCAGCTCCTCGATGCGCGAGCAGTTGATGTCGAAGCCGACGGTGTGCGGATACTTGCGCGCGAACGCGATGGCGACGGGCAAGCCGACATAGCCGAGGCCGATGACCGAGATCTTTTCCTTCATGACGTGGCGACTCCTTGACGGTCCGATCGATTCCAGTGCTTCTCAGAATTCCTGCTGCGAGAACGGGGCCACCGCTCTCGCGGTCAGCAGCCTCCGCCGCCGATGACGATGACGGAGGCCTCCGGCGCGCCCTCCCGGCTGATGCGAATCGTGTTGTCTGCGCCATACGCGCAGACACCGATCGTTCGTTCGCCCGTTCCCGCGTCGATGCTCTGACGGATGGTCGGCGGCTTGCCGAGCGCGGCGCGAGCGCCCGTGGCGATCAGGGTGGCGAAGCTCGCGTTCTTGGAGTGGCGGTTGTACTCGACGGCGTCGGCCGCGATCTTCTTGCCGTAGACCTCCGACACCCACCCCTGCATGCGATTGCTCGTGCCGCGCACGCTCGCTACCGTCAGTTGTTCGCTGATGGCTGGCTCGTACTGCGCGGACCAGTTGCCGATCTGCGCGACGAGCCCGAGGACGAGCAGGTGGTGGAAGGGCGAGTTCTCGATGTCGACGCCGTCTGCGTCGATGTTCGTCACGCGCATCTGCTCGAGCCGCTCGATGCCCATCGCACGCCAGCTCGCGGCGCCATCGAGGTCGGGGAAGTTGTGGGCGACCACGAGCAGCGCCGCTGCCTCGGTGAATCCGTGGTTCGCGTGTCCCTCGAAGCTCTTCGTTAGCACGAGGAAGACGCCGAGTCGCTGGAGTGAATCGCGGATCCCGGTCTGCAGCGTGGGCGAGAGCTCGCCGAACTGCTGGAGCTTGAAGTAGACGTTCGTGAGGACCATCGCGCGGTAGGACGCGGCGTGGGCGTTGTCGAACGAGTCGACGTCGGGGGCGCGCGTTGCGTCGTAGGCGACGTAGGAGTCGAGGACGCCGATGAGCTTGTCGAGGTATCGCCGGTCGTGGGTCGTCTGGTACGCCCAGAGCAGGTGCTCCGTGTGACGGAGCGAATAGAACATGAAGCGGAAGTAGGCGTCCTTGTACGGGTCCTCCTTCCACGTGAGCGGCCACGCGAGCTTGGCGTCGGGGTATCCGCGCGCCGGCCAGAGGTCCTGGAGGAGCGCGTCCGCGGTCTTCATGTCGCCCTGGTTCATCTCCAGGTACATCGCCTCGGGCCCCGGCGGCGCGTCCGCGGCGGGCGCGACCCACGGTGCGACGCGCGGCTGAGGCGGGTCGCACGCGGCCGTGGCGCCCATGGCGAGGACGATCGCGAAGCCGAGATGACGCATGGTGGACCTCGAAGTCATTGGATCTGCGTGTCGAGGGTCGTCGTCGTGCGGCGAGTGCCGTCGGTCGCGACGAACGTGAGCTGGTGCGGTCCCGACGCGAGCCGCGCGAGCGAGAAGCGATACGGCGCGGTCGAGGTCGTCTTGACGAGCGCGCCGCCGTCGTACATCTCGACGTGCGCGCAGACCTCGTCGAAGTTCGCCGCCGCGACACGGATCGCATCGGTGCGCGCGTACCGAGCCGCCGGATTGACGAGGTGGAGCTCGGGGTCGGCGATGAGGCCGTCCACGCGATACACGCGGAAGTAGTCCACTTCGAACGCCGTGGTGACCGGCGGAGGGCCTGCCCAGCCGCCGACCCACGAGTTGATGATCCAGTAGACGGGCTTCGTCGGAACGCCCTGCCCGCTGCTCTGCATCTTCGTGACGCCGTCCATCGCCCACTCGAGGTGGTTCGGCGTCCACGAGACCGTGTACGTGTGGAACGTGCTGACGTCGGTGTCCGAGAACGTGACGTATGAGCGTCGCTCGTCGGCGGGGATCGGCGGCGCGGCCCAGTGGTTGACGAAGTAGACCTGGGACCGCGGGATGGCCGCCGTGTTCAGGATCTCGATGTCGATCTCGGGGAAGGCCTCGAACCAGGCACGACCCCACATCGCGTGCCACACGCCGGCCGCGTACGGGAAGCGCGCGCGGAACTCGACCTTGCCGTAGGTGCTGGCGAACGTGCCGAGCGATTCGATGTAGCCCGACGTGTACGGGTAGCTCGGGTCCGTCGAGGTGTCGTCGACGCGGATGCGGAGCGCTCCGTTCACGAGCGTCGCGTTCGCGGGTGACATGGTTGACGACGGTGGAAGGGGCCGCGCTTGCCCGAGCCGACGTTCCACTTCTTCGTGTCGACGCTCGTGCCGTCGAACTCGTCGCTGTAGACGAGCACGTCACCCGGTGTGCTCGAGGGAGCGCCGGTCAGCGTGCAGACCGGCTCGGGAACGTCGTCGGGGATCGCTGCGTCGACGTTCGACCCGGCGTCGGTGTGGGTCGTGGGCTTCGAGGACCATGTCGCGTCGACGGGCGTGGGGTCGCTCGGAGACGAGCAACCCGCGAGGGCGCAGGCGAGGACCGCCCACTGCGGCTGGCTGACGGTGCACTTACGTCGCGCCGTCAGACGGTTGGCGCTCGAGGCCTTAACAAGGGCGTTCGTCGCGGGGTCGCTCTGCCTTCGTCGCTGCATGCGGGGCCTCGTTGCAGCGAGCGTGCCCGCGCGCACGTCGAGCGATGCGCGAAGCTTCTCTATAGATGCCGGTGCTCTCACGGCCGTCCGTGGCGAAGCCCTTCGCCGTCAAGAGGTCGTCATCGAGCCACGCGCATGACGCGGTGATTGTCGACGCTGGACGCTTTGCCCGGCTCTTTTCGCGTCGCGCGACCTCCGCGCGTCACTGCGATGACAGGCACGGAAGGTGAAGGGACGTTTGCGTGAGCAACCGAGACCCGTCGAAGACCGGCGTTCGCAACGCCGATGGAGAGCCCGAGGTGATGAAGTCGCGCTGTAGGTCCAAGCGGATCAGGTATCTCGCACGGCTCTGTTCTGCCGGCGCAGCGCTCGCCGTCACCGCCCCAGTGGCACCGGCCATGGCTGACGACACACCGTACTGTCGCAAGGTCCGTGCGCGCGCTGCGAGCGATGCGGCGCTTCTCATCGCGCCCAGCCTCCGCCTCGACGGCCTCAAGCTTCCGACGGCGTTCCAGACCGGCGCGAACCCCATCGACCCCGTGGCGGTCGGTCGCGAGTATCAGGTTCGCGGCGGCGTCTCCGTCTCTCCCATCGACATCTACAAGCTGACCATTGGTTCCATCTCTGCCGGCGACAGCGGTCAGAGGGTTGCAGTATACAGATAATGCTTTCCATCGAGGCTGAGACCGAGTTGATTGCGCATCATGATGGAGCCGGCAGCGTGGGCGGAGGAGCAGTTCCGAGGGGTTGATCTAGGGGACCGGCGTAGAACCTCGCGCCTGGTGAGCATCGCGTCTTCCGTTGCGAGGTTCCCTGCGGGTACGGTGACGAGCGTGTTCGACAACGACGCGGAACGATAGGGCACGTACGACTTCCTCGAGAGCCCCCACGTCAAGTCTGCCGCTCTGGAGCGAGGCGCGGGCGAGGCCGTCGCCGCGAGATGTGCGAAGGAGTCGCGCGTCTTCGTTGCGGTCGACGGCTCGAGCCTGACCTTCGTCGATCGGACCGGTGAACGTGGTCTCGGAGCCGTTGGGACCTATGCGGCTGGAGCGGTCGGGCTGAAGGTGACCACG
>Ga0335397_10000952_pt1 | contig 39078 bp, 39 predicted proteins | sample MAT04_FD_205740 | JGI IMG/M metagenome (GOLD analysis project Ga0335397, IMG submission 205740) | Freshwater microbial communities from Lake Fryxell liftoff mats and glacier meltwater in Antarctica - MAT-04 (spades assembly) (version 2) ... | reverse complement strand
AAATTCTGTGCGTATATCCTGTATAATCTTTTGTGAGTTGAAAGTCATGAGGTTTCTCCTGAAGTGGTTTTTCCAAACTCACTTTACCAGAGAGACGCTTGACTTTCAACTCAAATGAAACGCACCCTTTTCATTTTTCCGCTCGGACAAGTGTCCCGCCGCCCCAGCACGGGTAACGCAACCCATTAACCAAAAAACCACTCTTCAAATATAAATCCTTCCATCACCCGTTCCTCCCGCTTCACCCAAGTCAACCGCTCCACGTCCTTGTGCGCCTGAGCACCGAGCGCAAACCTGCGTTGCTCATCTGCCAGCAAAGCCTCAATCGCCAATCTCCAATCTCCAATTCCTGCCCTGAGCTCAGTCGAAGGGACCAATTCCCAATCTCCCGCCTCACACAACACCGCATTGCCCTCATTCAACACCTCGCGGATCGACGTCAAATCAGCTGAAACAATTGCGCGCCCCGAAGCCATATATTCGAACATCTTCATCGGGTTGATGACCTCAGCGATGTCCTGCCCACTGCTGGCAGAGATCGAGCGGCTGTACGGCATCAGCAGCACATCCGACGCGGCTTGGTAGAGCGGGATGATCTCGTGCTTCACAAAGCCCGTCATCGTCACATTGGTCACGTTGGCTTCGGTCAACTTGCCGCGCCAAAAATCCACCAACTCGGGCGTGCCGCCCACCCACAAAAAATTCACCTGCGGCATTTGCTTCGCAAGTTCAAATAATAATTCCGCGCCGCGCCCGGGATAGATGTGACCTGTGAATCCAACCGTCAGTCCATCGGGCAGATTCAGTTGACGACGCGCTTCGGCTGGACTCGGCAACCCGTCATATTTTTCCAGTTCGACGCCGTTCGGCGCGACGAGCAGCGATGCATCCATCCTTCGACTTCGCTCAGGACGAAACTGGAGTTTGGTCGAGCGTTCTAAAGCATTTCTCAACGCTGACGTGGTGACCGTCATCACCTTTTTCCCCTTTGCCTTCCAAAATTGACTCAGCCACCACGCGCCCATTTTGCCCGCCACATCCGCGTGCATTTCGAGCACAACGGGATAGCCCATCCATAATCCCAGCGCCGCAGATTGCGGAAGCCAGGTGTAAATTAGATCGGCGTTGAATCTTTTCGCGGCACGCTGGGCATGGAGGATAAAGTCAAGGCGTTTGAGTTGCCTGATGGACGGAAGCAGGTCAAGGGGCGGTGTGATGCGTAATCCGTAATGAGTCAGCAGGGATTCGCGAGGCGCAGATTCAGTTTCGGCGGGAGCAAAGAGTCGCAAATCATGTCCCAATTGCATCAGAGCTTGCGTGACCTTCATCGCCTGAATCGAATTGGCGGTGAGCGACGGAATACGTGAGTTAGTGATGACTGCGATTTTCATTTTGACGAACTTCCTTCACGCCGCGCAAAACAATTGCGCCCACAGACGTGATGTAATAAAGAGATAAAAGCGCGGCTTCGGCAACATAGCCAAAACGCGGCACGAGCGGAAAAGCCAGCGCGAGTTTGGCAACGCCCGCAATGACGGTGGCTTTGAGCGGAAACTCAGGCAAGCCCAACGAAAGCAAAAGCGGACGATTCCAAAAGAGGGTGTAATTAAATGTGAAGCCGACCAGCAATGCGATCAACGCGGGATAGGCGGCGGTATATTGTGCACCATAAATAGACAACAACCATTTGCCAAAGATGATAAAAACCGCGGCAAGCGCAAGGTTATACGCGGCGGCAACGGTAGTGATCTTTTTGAGAAAATCCTTCAAACGCGACCAGGATTTTTGCACAACCAATTTGTTGATCTCAGGATAAGTTGTGAGAATAAATGGATTGGCTGGCACCGAAAGCAAACTGACGATGGCATACGCGGCTTTGTAATATCCCGCCGCCTCACTGGTGAGGAAATATCCCACCCAAAGAATTTCGCTTTCGCGAAAGACAAGAATGGCAGTGGCGCTGAGATTGGATGTGAATGCAAATTTGAAAAGTTCGCGGAAATTCATGTCATTGCGAGGGCGATGCACTTCGCCCGAAGCAATCTCCAAATTAGCAGGAGATTGCTCACCTGCACTGGCGTGCGGCGCACACTTGCCCTGGCGGGCAGTGCCAGGGAGTGTCGTCGCAGAGAACGCTCCTCGCAAAGACATACGCCACCAGCCGCCCCCAAGTTTTTTTGTCAGGTGAAAAAATGCCGTGGAAAAAATACCCAGCCCCAAAACGACTTTGCTCGCAAGGTAGGCGGTCAAAACAAATTGCAAACTTCCCTTTGTGAAGAATGCAAACGTAATCATCCCCGCCGTCAGCAAACTTTGGACAAGATTGACCGCACCCTGATATTTGATTTTCCCCAACATCTGCAAAACGCCCGTGGATGTTTCAGTGTTGAAGTTTGCCAGCAAGCCGAGACTGTAAACGATAAAGAACGGTGCCGTGTTGGGAGTCTTGGCAATGTATTTTGATGCAAGCGTGGCTGTGAGTGCAACGACAAAAAACGCCAGCAGAGAAACAGTCGCTTCGCTCAACGCCGCCGCCTTGACCAGCGCGGCTGTTTTTTCTTTTTCATCTTTTTCAAGATACTCGCCGCCGTAGCGCACCACCAACTCGCTCATGCGGAAAGACAGAAATCCGTTCACAGTGGTGGCGTAACTGGTGATGATGGCAACCAGACCAAAGTCAGCAGGTCCAAGCAAACGCGCGGCGAGGATGCTCTGCACCATGCTCAACCCCAGGCTGATGGTGTTACTGCTAAACAGCGCCCCGCTGGAGCGGATCACCTTGCCGAGCAGCGGGTCGTCTTTGAATTTTGAAAGAAGGGACATGGGGACTATTGTACACAAAAAGCATGGTGCGCGTAAAAAGAAAAAGACCTCCGAGTTCTTCGAGAACTCGGAGGTCTGCATTGCTACGGAGTGAGTATATCTTTTGCCCAGTTTCGTTCTGCTTTGTACCACTCGATCAGATTCCCGATGCCCTCACGCAAGTTGACCTGTGGATTCCAGCCGAGCATTTCGCGGGCTTTGGTCACGTCAGCTTGATTCATGAACATGTCTGCCAGATTGGGCGGACCATATTGCACGTTCGCTTTTTTGCCTGTCAGGTCTTCCACCAATTCAACCAGACCGTTGATCGAGATCACTTCATGTCCGCCGAGATTGATGATCTCATAGCCAAGCGGCTTAAGCGCGGCAATTGTTCCGCGAGCGATGTCATCCACGTAGGTGAAGCCGCGGGATTGCTTTCCATCACCATTGATGCGGATCGGCTCGCCCTCCATGATCCACTTCACGAAGCGGAAGATGGCGAGGTCGGGTCTGCCTGCGGGGCCATAAACCGTGAAATAGCGGACGACGGTCACGTCAATATCGAAGAGGTGATGATAGGAATGTGCCAGCGCCTCTGCACCTTTTTTGCTGGCGGCGTAGGGTTGCATCGGCTCGCTGCTCGAAGCTGTCTCAGGCGTCGGGTATTCGGGGTTCTCGCCATAAATGCTGGATGTGGACGCGACGATGAATTTCTTGCATCCAAACTGACGGCACACTTCGAGCATGTTCAACGTGCCCATGACGTTTGATTCTAAAAACACCCAGGGATTTTCCACGCTGAAACGAACGCCCGCGCGCGCCGCAAGGTTGATCACGCCGTCAAATTGGCGATCCTTAATCGCTGATTTACGAGTGAGAATTCCCTTGTCTGAAATATCGTCGCGGACAAAGTCAAACCCATTTAATGCCTGAAGTTTCTTCAAGCGATACTCTTTCATGCGTGGATCGTAGGCGTCGTTCATGTTGTCGATGCCTGCGACGGTATGTCCCTGCTCGATCAGCAGGGTCGAAGTTCTTGAACCAATAAAACCAGCCGCGCCTGTTACCAAATAGTGTGACATAAAAAGTGCTCCTGTTTCAAGTATCGAGTGTCAAGTGCCAGATTGTACCTGACACTTGATACCGAAATACCTGACACTTTACAACCTTTCAATCTTTTCGTGATTCTTCGCGATACTGCCTGTGGCATTACGTGAGTCAAAGACAAATTTAGCATTCTCGATGATCGCCTTGTAATCATAATCCTTGTGATCGGTAACGATGATGACCGCATCCGCTTCCCGCACAGACTTCATCACATCCGGCACGCTGTCCATCTGCCAGCCGTCATATTCATGGTGGATATGTGGAATGTAAGGATCGTGATATTCCACAAGCGCGCCCTTTTGTTTCAAAAGCCCAATCACATCCAACGCCGGAGATTCGCGCACATCATCAATGTTTGGCTTATAAGCCACGCCTAGCACAAGCACTTTCGAGCCTTTGAGGTGCATGCCGCGATCATTCATCGCTTCCAACACGCGGCTGATAACATATCTGGGCATATTGGTATTGATCTCGGAAGCCAATTCAATAAAGCGGGCATTGTAGTGGAAGGACTTCATCTTCCATGAAAGATATAGCGGATCAATCGGGATGCAGTGACCGCCCAAGCCGGGACCAGGAGTGAATTTCATGAAACCAAAAGGCTTGCTGGCGGCGGCGTCGATCACTTCCCACACGTCCACACCAAGGCGCTCGCACATGATCGCCAACTCATTGACCATGCCGATATTAATCATGCGGAAGGTATTCTCCAACAACTTGGACATTTCCGCCGCTTCGGCCGTCGAGACACGATGTACGGTCTTGATCGCACCCTCATACCAGACGGCTGCCACATCGCCGCAGGCTTCTGTGATTCCGCCCATCACCTTGGGCGTGTTGATCGTGGTGTAGTCCTCGCGGCCTGGGTCCACGCGCTCGGGAGAGAAGGCCAGGAACCAATCCTCACCAACCTTGAGACCATGCTCCACTCCTAATTTTGGCAAAAGTAGTTCGCGCGTTGTGCCCGGGTAGGTAGTGGACTCTAAAACAACCACCATGCCTTTGTGCATATACTTCGCCAGTTCTTCGGTAGCCGAAATAATGAACGACATGTCCGGGTCGCCTGTCTGTCGCAATGGTGTCGGCACACAAATGCTGACCGCGTCCATTTCCTTCAACACGGAAAAATCGGTGGTGGCTGTAAAATGTCCGCTTTTCACCAGTTTCGCAACTATTTCCGTCTTCACATCAGGGATATAGGATTTCCCCTCCACCAGCGAATCAATCTTACGTTTATCAGGGTCAACCCCAGTCACCTGAAAACCCGCTTCACCAAACACAACAGCCAGAGGCAAACCCACATACCCCAAACCAAGAATAGCGATCTTTGCAGTTTTATCCTTCAACTTCTTAATCAGGATTTCTTTTGCAGACATTTTCACTCCTTTGCCAAACACATCTGTTTGCTAAAATAAATTTAGTTGCTTTGGTCTTTCATCGGGGACTTCTTCAATTTTCCGTTTCACTGCAATGGCGGGCTTGCCCAACGCCGTACGCGCTTCATTCAACTGATCTGGTAATTTTGCAAAATCACCCAAAATGGACGGTTTCAGCGCGGACTGATGTAACGCCGCCGCAGGGTGAAACATGGGAATCACGAAGCGCTCGCCGATCCTTTGCATTTGTCCATGCACCGTGCTGATCTTTGCGCCGGGAAAAAACTTGTTCATCGAAAAACGGCCAAGCGTCACAATAATACTGGGATTTATGGCGTTGATCTGCGCCTCCAAATAGGCGTCACAGACTGCCAGTTCATCAGGCAAAGGGTCGCGATTCCCGGGCGGACGGCACTTGACCACATTGGCAATGAACACATCGGCGCGCGTCACACCCGCCTGCGCCAACAACTGATCTAAAAACTTTCCCGATGCACCCACAAATGGATGCCCCTGCTCATTCTCATGAAAGCCCGGACCTTCGCCAATAAACATGATCTCGGCATTTGCGGGGCCATCGCCTGGCACTGACTTCTTGCGCGACTCATGCAGCGCGCATTTCGTACAGGCAGAAACTTCTTTTGCAAGTTGATTCAATATTTCTTCGGCAGACATGTTCCTCCAAATTTTCGACCTTCCAACCTGCAACCACCTTCAACCTGTAACCATCCTTAATGTCATCAGGATCGCATCTTCGTTGTTATCCTTGTAATAGCCCTTGCGGCGTCCGCTTTCCACATAACCAAATTTATGATACATCATGATCGCGGCAGCATTGTTCTCACGAACTTCCAGAAATGAAGTGACCGCGCCTTCAGCCTGTGCAGACTGTAAGGTAAACGATAATAATTTTTCACCAAACCCCTGTTTGCGAAAATCAGGATGCGTCGCAATGGTCGCGATGTGAATTTCATCCACAATCAACCACGCGACCACCATGGCGGCAATACGTCCATCCAACTCAACCACCCAACAGCGCGAAGCGGGGTTATCGGTCAACTCGGAATAAAATGAACGCACAGGCCACGGCAAACTAAACGATATTTGGTCAATCGCGATCACCTGTTCCAGATCATCCAAAATCATTTTTCGGATGTTGACGCTCATAAGATCGGCGTTCCCTCAACATGCAGATAAACGGGCGCAAGCGAGGCGGCGTCATCCACTTCATTTTTTTGCCAGCGCGCCCAGGCCATATCCGCGAGGATGGATGGACGGCGAATACAATGCACAGGCGATGCCAGCAAGATGTTGACCCGTTTCCGCGCCAGCCGGCTTCGGTCATCGGATGATAACTCGCCTGCCACATACGTTGGACTCTCGATCTCGTCAGCCAACTCTTCAATGGTCGCGCCTTTTACCTCGTCCTGGGCTTGCCACTTGTTCTCCAGGCATTCGTACCAGCCGACAGCGATCCGCTTGCGCCCAGCCTGAATCACCACCGCCAGCCGCGAAGCGTATGTCCCCACGGGCTGTGCCGCCGCGATAATATCCAAAGTGGAAATTCCGATCACGGGAATATGACGCGCAAGCGCAATGCCTTTTACCAAAGACAAGCCAACACGCAAACTTGTAAAGGAACCCGGTCCCACCGCCACACCCAAAGCGCTGACCATGTCCATGGGAACGCTGCAGCGCTTCAAAAGTCCGGAAATGGCCGGGGCTAATTCGGTGGTGTGATGCTGGCGCGTTGTCCAGGTCATCTCGCTCAGGATTTGCATCCCGTCGTATAAAGCCAACCCAACCTGTGCAGTGGATGTATCAATGGCAAGTAACATTAAGCCCCTCCAAACATGGACTGACGAATGCCTTCGAGCAATTCGTCGTAGCGTTTGCCGTTCGCGTTGAAACGCATCTGGCGATGTTCTTCCTGAATGTAATCGAGGTTGATCCACATCCGTTCCTTGGAGATCAGATCGCCCAATCTTTCAGGCCATTCAATGATCAGCGCGCCTTCGGCAAGCATGAAATCAAGGTCAAGCTCTTCAGCCTCTGGCACAGATTCAAGCCGATACGCATCCAGATGAAATAGCTGAGCGCCATTTGTGCGGCGATATAAATTGACAATCATAAAAGTTGGGCTTGAAACAGAATCCTGAGACCCCCAGCCTTGCGCGAGACCTTGTACAAAAGTCGTCTTCCCCGCGCCGAGGTCGCCTTGCAAACAGATCACATCGCCTGCTTTTATCTCGCCGCCAAGCCGCATTCCAATACGGCGCGTTTGCTCGGGGCTACGGCTGAAAAATTCAATGGTGTGAGAATCTAAAATGGGCATCGGTTGAGAATTATACTCCCTGATAATCCACGAACAAAAAATTAAACACGAAGGACACCAAGGGCACGAAGAAAAAAGCCTTTGTGTACTTTGTGTCCTTGGTGTTTAAGCACTTTTTAGAATTTCAATCTTGCAGAAATACGCGAGACAAAACTTCCGCGCCAGTTTTGCAGAATAGCTTCAAAATAAAGATTCTCCAGCGTGCGGACCTGTGTTTCAATGGAAAATTTTGTACTCAATTCCATGGAGCGTTTCCCATAGCGCTCAAGTTTTTCAGGGTCAGATAACAGCGCCACCAATGTATCGCTAAACGCACCCACATCCATCGGCGTCAAATGACCGTTCTCATTTTCCACGATCATGCCCTCGAAGGCTTCATCCTGCACCGCCACCAAAGGCAAGCCGGATGCAATCGCCTCAATGATCGAAATCGGATGCACCTCGGTGATGGAAGCGGAGAGAAAAACGGTCGCGTCGTGCAAAAGGTCTGGCAGCACAACGCGATCGACCATGCCCAGAAAATGGATGCGATCATTTACATTCGTAATGGCGGCATGTTCTTCCAACTTTTTGCGCGCGCTTCCATCACCAGCAAAGACAAGATGCGCCTCAGGGATTCGCTCTGCCATACGCGCAAAAGCGTCAATCAGAAAATCAAGATGCTTCTCCGGATCAACCCTGCCAACGGATAAAAGAATCGGCGCATCCGGCTTTAACCCGAGCTTGTTTCTAAAACTCCCGGGGTTTTTCGCCGCCTTGAATTTGCTCAGGTCAATTCCGTTTGGAATGGTAACGATTGGTTTGGTAACTTTTTGCTCCAAAAGCAGGCGGTGGAATTTTGGCGAGGGCACCACAATTTGATCGCCGAGATTGGTGGATGTGGTACTAAACCAGCGCGCCGCGTGACGGATCACCGCTGTGCCGCCAATGATTTTTAGGTAATGGGTGTAATCTGTGATGGACGTGTGATAAGTATAAATAAGCGGCAGGTTCTTGGTTGAAGCCGTGAAATATGCCAGCAGTCCAACGGTCAGCGGGCTGTGCGCGTGCAGCACGTCAAAGTGTTTGCGGGTCAACGACCAGGTACTGCGCGGAGTGCCAAGCACAGCGACATAAATAGGCGGGTCATTCAAATATTTCAAAGATGGCAGGCGCACCACACCCGGCTGGTCATCTGTATAACCGGGAATTCTTGGCGCGAAAATTGTGACCTGATGCCCTCGGCGCTGTAATCCCTCCGATACTAGCTGCAAGGAAATGGAAACGCCATTGATCTGCGGCGCATACGTATCTGTGAATAATCCGATACGAAGTGAAGACGCCTTTGGGCTGGATACTGCTGAGGTTTCTGCCATGTTTAATTTCTCCTGAAAACAATTAAGGTGACAGTCACTCGCTTTGCGAAAGTGACTGTCACCTGCTATTTTGCTTCTTCCTTATTTTCTTCACGTATTGTTAGGTTTGCTTTCATGCGTTTTACCAATTCGCGGCGGGTCAGCATCACACGATGCTGACAGCCTTTACATTCCAGCCCAATATCTGCTCCGAGACGAATCACTGTCCATTCATAAGAGCCGCATGGATGCGGCTTCTTTAAACGCAAATGGTCATTCAATTGTAAATCGGGAAGCATGTACAGGATTATACCGCCACGACACAAATCTCCGTCCTGAGCGGAGCCGCACGCTCTTATTTTTTTGTGCGGCGTAGTCGAAGAACAGAGTAACTCTCGCATCACCTGTCCTTCGACTACGTTCCTCGAAGATCACTGTCACTCCGTTCAGGGCGAATCAATTATGTGTGACATATTTCCCACTTCACATGCGAAAACTTTCCTTGAGAGAAAATCCACAATAGCGATAATAAGGTTGTAACTACAAGGTGACAGTTACTTTAAAAGTGACTGTCACCTGCGAGATGCGCAACCTAAATGGAGTCATATCATGAACGATGAACTGAAAATCAAATTCTGGGGTGTACGCGGAAGTTATCCCACACCCGGCGCAGGGACAGTGAAATACGGCGGGAATACAGCATGTGTGGAGATCTGTGCGGGCGAGCGCACGATCATTTTGGATGCTGGCACGGGCATCATTCCGCTGGGACGTGAGTTGGCGAAACGCGCTGTGCAAGAGAAGCGACCACTGGAATTGATGCTGCTCTTCAGTCACTTGCACCACGATCATACACAGGGTTTCCCATTTTTCATGCCTACATATATTCCAAATACGCGACTGCACATTTTTGGTCCCGGCGGCACACCAGAAACATTGAAGCATGTATTGAAACGCAATCAAGCTGCAGAAACTTTCCCGCTCAGTTTGCGTGATATGCCCGCCGCGAAACATATTGAGTCGGTGCGCGAGTCGCAGATCATTGTTTGGGATGAGGAAAATGTTCGGGTGGTAGAGTCAGGCTTGGGCGCAGGTCCAGATGCGGTAGTCATCCGCATCCACAAATCGTACGCGCATCCTGGCGGAGTCTATGTCTATCGCATCACGTGGCGCGGCAAGTCGGTGGTGTATGCCACAGACACCGAAGGCTACGTGGGCATGGATCGCAAACTGGTGGCGTTCGCGCGCGATGCAGATGTGTTAATCCACGACGCGCAATACAGCGAAGAGCACTACCGCGGACAGCTTGCTGGATTCCCGTCCACACAAGGATTTGGACACTCAACTGCGGCGATGGCTGCGGAAGTTGCCGCTGCCGCCGAGACGGGTGAGCTGGTTCTGTTTCATCACGACTCTGTCTACTCTGACGATTTGGTGGCGGCGCAAGAATCAACTGCGCAAAAGTTATTCCCTGATTCGCGCGCGGCGTATGAAGGATTTGAAATTAGTTTGAAACCAGACCCTAAATGTTTTTTGGGAAAAACAGATGGGACATTTACGGGAACATTGCGATTGGAACGTAATTTTGATCGCAATGGAAACCTTTAGGGTCTAAACTTTTGAATGGATGTAAAATATGTTAAGAATGATTGAACTCAAAAAAGACGACACCCGCAATCTTCTTTCGGACATCAAGTTGTTCGAGGGATTAACGCAAACTCAATTGGACTGGGTGGCGAAACAGGCGCATCGGCGAGTCTTTGCGGCGGGGACGAATGTGATGACAATTGAACAGCCCGGCGAAGCGGTGTTCATCATTCTTCACGGCACGGTAAAAATCCACATTGAGCAGGGTGAGCGTGACGTGATTTTATCTGTGCTGGGCAGCGGCGACCTGCTCGACGAGATGAGTTTGATAGACAGTGTAGGACGTTCTGCGGGCGCGATCACGCTCGAAAACTCGCTCATGCTGTGGATGGATAAAACCACATTCAATTACTTGCTGGATAACTTCCCGCCTGTGGCGCGTAATTTGGTGAAGATACTATCAGCCCGCGTGCGGCTCTCGGATCAGGTGATTCAATCGCTTGCAACGCTGGATGTGAACGGACGGGTGGCGCGTCAGTTGCTTGCATTCGCAGAACGATATGGACGTGAAGTAGCTGATGGTGTGCAAGTCCGCATTGTTTTGACTCAAGGTGATCTCGCTGACCTAGTCGGCGCCTCGCGCAAACGTGTGAATCAAGCCATGGTCTTCTTCAAAGAGCAGGGACTGGTCAGCACGGATGTGGACGGACGGTTCACCATCCACGACAAGGAAGGCTTGGCGCAGTTTTGTGATTGAGGGAATTGGTAGTGGTAATTAGTGATTCGTAATTGATAGTCGCTTTTTGTTTCAACTGGCGACTATTTGGTTATGTAACTATCCGACTAACCACTATTTGACTATAATCCTGCCATGACTAATTTCAAATTCTTCCACACAGTCGAAGTCCGCTACGGGGATTTGGACCCGCAAGGACATGTCAACAATGCCAAGCACTTGACTTATTTTGAGCAGGCGCGCATTGCCTACATGATCGAGTTGGGATTGTTTACGAAAGACCAATCCTTCATGGAGATCGGCGTGATTCTGGCGGATATTCACATCACTTATCTCGGCCCGATCTATTTTGGCGAACATATCAAAGTTGGAGTCCACGCTTTGAAACTGGGAAACAAGTCCATGACGTGGGTGCAGAATATCGTGGATGCGAAGACAGGTAAAGAGTTAGCCAGAGGGGAAGTAGTGATGGTGACGTATGATTACCGCAAAGCGGAAACGATCAATATTCCACACGAATGGCGCGAGAAGATAAAACAGTTCGAAGGTTTGTAAATTACGCATGTCATGCTGAGCCGTTTTTTGGCGAAGCATCTCTATTGATGATTGTAGAGACCCTCACCGCACTGGCGCGCGGCGCAAGTGTCGCTACGCTCAGGGTGACATGAATATGTTATATGGAGAAACCCATGTCCCTACCCAAAATTGACGAAACCTATTTCACCACCTTTCTCGTTGACTTGCTCAACATTCCCTCGCCGACCGGCTTTGCGGAACCTGCGATTGATTTCGTGGAAAAGGAATTATCCAAATACAAGCAACTCCAACTTTCACGCACACGCAAAGGCGCGCTGGTTGCGAAGTGGCAAGTCGAGTCAGATTTACCGCCCGTTGCACTCACCGCTCACGTCGATACGCTTGGCGCGGTGGTGAAGGAGATCAAATCCAACGGGCGGTTGAAGTTGAGCCGTGTTGGCGGGATCCAATGGCCGAGTGTGGAAACCGAAGGTGTGTGGATATTCACGTCCAAAGGTGAAAAGATTCGCGGCTCGGTGTTAATTGAATCAGCGTCGGGTCATATTTATGGCGCGGCCGGAAGTGAGACTCCGCGCGACGATGCTCACATGGAAGTGAGGCTCGATACGCGCACAACTTCTGAAAAAGAAACCCGCGCACTTGGCATCAACATCGGCGATTGCGTGGCGTTCGATCCGCGTGTGGAAGTGACCAATGGATTCATCCGCTCGCGATTCCTCGATGACAAGGCCTGTGTGGCAAATCTCGTAGCGGCGATCAAGTCAATAGCTGAAGCAGGCCAGAGCCCGGCGCGAAGCGTGTACTTCCACATATCCAATTATGAAGAGGTTGGTCACGGTGCGGCGGCGGGCATTCCATCTGACGTTGTTGAGTTGATCTCAGTAGACATGGCTGTCGTTGGCAGCGGGCAGGAGTCGGATGAATTCCACGCGACCTTGTGCATCAAAGACAGCGGCGGCACCTATCACGATGGGCTGAATAAAAAAATGCGCGCGCTTGCCGAGCAGCACAACATTCCGTACAAAACAGACGTGTATCCATTTTACAGCTCAGACGGCGAAGCCTTCTGGCGCGCGGGCGGCGACGTGGCGCTCTCGCTCATCGGTCCCGGCATTGACGCCTCGCACAATTACGAGCGCGCCCACATGGACGGCTTGAACGCGACGACCCATTGGATCATGGCTTATTTGTTGGATCATTAATGCCAACGTCAGGAGACGTTGGACTCCGTATGAAAAGGAAACTATGAAACTCGATGCCGCACTTCCACCCATTCAATTAAAAGATGTCCCAGCGATTGCGAAAGCCGCGCAGGAAATCGGATTTGACGCGCTGTGGACTCAGGAAACCCAACACGATCCTTTCCTACCTTGCGCGCTGGTTGCTGAACATTCAGAGACTCTGCGCTTCGGCACCGCAATCGCGGTCTCGTTTGCGCGCTCGCCCGCGAACCTGGCCTACACCGCCTGGGACTTGTCTGCACAGTCTGGCGGGAGATTCATCCTGGGGCTTGGCACTCAGGTCAAGGCGCACGTCGAACGCAGGTTCGGCATGACCTGGCCCGAGTCAGTGACGGGAAAACTGCGCGAACAGATTCAAGTCATCCGCGCGTTTTGGGACACGTGGCAGAATGGCACAAAGTTAAATTTCCGCGGCGAATATTACAAAGCCACATTGATGTCGCCGTTCTTTAATCCTGGCGCGATTGAACACCCGAATATTCCAATTTATATCGCAGGCGTCAACACAGGACTTGCCAAACTGGCCGGCGAAATGTGCGATGGATTCCACGCGCACCCGTTCAACAGTCCGCGCTATATGAATGAAGTGATTCTGCCTGCGCTTGAAGATGGTCTGCAAAAGAGCGGACGAACCCGTAAGGACATCACCATCTCAATGACCCCGTTCGTGGCAATCTCCCCCGAAGAAGAAGCCTCCGCGCGGATGCAGATCGCGTTTTACGCATCCACGCCATCGTATCATGCGGTCATGGATTTGCACGGCTGGAGCGAGACCGCCCAACAGTTATCGGGCTTCGCCGCCAAAGGCGAATGGGCTGAAATGCCCATGCTCATCACCGATGAAATGCTGAATGAGTTTTGTCTGATCACCACGCAGGAAAATCTGGCAACTGATTTGAAGAAACGCTACGACGGTCCTTCGACAGGCTCAGGACAGCGCATTGCAGATCGGCTGACGCTGTACACGCCATTTGTCCCGAAGGAAAAGGATGAGTGGTGGAGAGATTTGGCGAGGGCATTTGATTTGTGACGTGTAGTTGCGACTTCAGTCGCTCTTCGCCCATAAAACACGACTAAAGTCGTTACTACGAATATGTACGAGAGGATAAACCATGCTTGATCTGCTGAACAAAATTCGTCCTGCAAGCCACATCAACGCTTATCCAGTCAAAGTGGATATCGAAGAAAACCTGGCGGTTGAAGAAATCGGTAAGACTGCACTTAAACGTGGTTGGTTTTTTTGTCCGCGAATTCACGCGAATTTTCGCTAATCTAAAAACAATTTGCGCAGATTTGCGTAGATTAGCGGATAGTTTTTGCGTCTGAGAAAGCCTCTACGTTTAACTGTCGTGCTACCAAGAAATCCACGCCTGCAACAAAGTAATGTAAAATCCATACATAAACTATCCGAATAAAGGAATCTCACATGAACTTCACCGACTATCAAACCAAATCCCGCGCCACTGCGAAATACCCCGCCATTGGGCACGCCGTTATTTACCCAACTCTTGGGCTTGTCAACGAGGCTGGCGAAGTGGCAGGCAAGATCAAGAAGGTCTTCCGCGACAAAAACGGCGAAATCAACCCCGAAACCCGCGAAGCCCTCAAAGCAGAACTGGGCGACGTCCTCTGGTATCTGGCCCAAACTTGTACCGAATTGGAACTTTCCCTCGACGAAGTAGCCGAATCCAACATCGCCAAACTTTTGGACAGGCAGGCGCGCGGTAAGATTCAAGGCGATGGAGACAACAGATAGGCAGTTCAAAGCTGCAGGTTTAAAGGTCGACAAGTTTACAGGTTCAAAATCAAAATTTGTTGTCTAAACAAAAAGCTCTTCAACCTGCCAACCTATAACTTTTCCACCCTAAAAACTCTAACCTTATTCCAACACGGAGTCGCCCGCCTTTTTGGTACAATGCCTAAAGATAATAGGAGATAATATTATGGCCGGCATGGAAAGATTTACCCAACGAGCAAGACGCGTCCTCAGCCTTGCACATCAAGAGGCAGAGCGCGCTCGCCAAAATAACATTGGAACCGAACACCTTATCCTTGGATTAATGGATGAAGAAGGCGGAGTCGCAGGGCGCGTCCTGCGTGACCTTGGCATGACACCCGAACGCGTGCGCGAGATGGTCGAGCGCGTTTCAGGCGCCGCAACCAATTTTGACCCCACTCACATCGAACTTGCTGCGGAAACCCAACAAGTTCTCGAATACGCAATCGAAGAAGCCCGTAGACTCGGGCATCACTACATTGGAACCGAGCATATTTTGCTCGGGCTCATCCGCGTTGAATCAACGGGGATGGAAGTCCTGCGCAGACTCGGCGTCACTGCGGAACAGATCCGCAGGCAGACGCGGCGCGTGCTGAACGAATCCGCACCCTCCTCCCCGACGCCTGCTGGTGGTCCCCAACCGAGCAAAGGTGGTGCCGCTGCCACTGGACCCAAGACCCCGCTTGTTGACCAACTCGCCACCGATCTAACCTCGAAGGCTGAAGAGAAAAAACTTGACCCCGTCATCGGGCGTCAAAAAGAAATTGAGCGTGTGATTCAGATCCTTGCACGCCGCACAAAGAATAATCCTGCGCTGATCGGCGAACCGGGTGTCGGCAAGACCGCCATCGTGGAAGGACTTGCCCAACGTATCGTTGACGGCGATGTCCCTGCCCCGCTGATGAACAAGCGCGTGTTGCAACTCGACGTGGGATCGCTCGTTGCGGGCACCATGTATCGCGGTCAGTTCGAGGAAAGACTCAAACGCATCATCGACGAATTAAAACTGTCGGGTGCGATCCTGTTCATTGACGAAGTCCACATGCTGGTCGGGGCGGGAGCCGCAGGTTCCTCCGTCGACGCGGCAAATATTCTCAAGCCTGCTTTATCCAGAGGCGAATTACAAGTCATCGGCGCAACCACGCTTGACGAATATCGCAAGCATATCGAATCGGATGCCGCGCTCGAACGCCGTTTCCAACCCGTTCAAGTGGACGAACCCTCCGAGGAAGAGACCATTCAAATCCTCAAAGGTATTCGTAGCGCGTACGAAGAGCATCATCATTTGGTGATCTCCGACGAAGCGCTTGAAGCCGCGACGCATTTGTCCTCGCGCTATGTCACCGAAAGATTCCTGCCCGACAAGGCAATTGACCTGATTGACGAATCATCCTCGCGCGTCCGCATGTACAAGAGTCCTGCCGCGAAACACGCCAAGGATTTGTTTGGTCAATTGCGCGCTGCGCGCCAGAACCGTTCCCTCGCGCAGGAAGAAGGCAACTCGGAAGACATCAAGGAATGGGAAGATCGCGAGACAGACCTCGGTGCGCAGATCGAACGCTTGCGCACAGGCTGGGACCGTGCCAACAGTCCCGTAGTGACCGCCGAAGATATCGCCGAAGTCGTCTCCATGTGGACGGGCGTTCCGCTCATGCAGCTTGCAGAAGCCGAATCGCAGCGCCTGCTCAAGATGGAAGATGAACTCCGCAAAGACATCATCGGTCAGGAAGATGCCATCGTTGCCATCTCACGCGCAGTCCGCCGCGCGCGCGCTGGCTTGAAAGACCCCAAGCGCCCGATTGGTTCGTTCATGTTCCTCGGACCCACAGGCGTAGGTAAGACGCAATTGACCAAGACCCTCGCCAAATTTATGTTTGGCAGTGAAGAAGCCGCCATTCAACTGGACATGTCCGAGTTCATGGAACGCCACACCGCCGCCCGTTTGGTGGGTGCGCCTCCCGGATATGTCGGATACGAGGATGCCGGTCAACTGACCGAAGCCCTGCGCCGCCGACCCTATTCAATCATCGTTTTTGATGAGATCGAGAAGGCGCATCCCGAAGTCCATAATATGCTTTTGCAAATCATGGAAGAAGGTCACCTGAGCGACGCGAAGGGACGCAAAGTGGATTTCCGCAATGCGATCATCGTCATGACCTCCAACATCGGCGCAGAAATGATCAAGAATTCGACTTCGCTTGGCTTTGCAATGAAACGCGATGAAGCCACCGAGGAAAAACTTTCCTACGAAGAAATGCGCAAGAAGCTGAACGAATCGCTCAAACGCGCTTTCCGCCCCGAGTTCATCAACCGCATGGATTCAGTCGTCATCTTCCGTTCGCTCAACAAGGAAGATATTCAGCAGATCGTCTCGCTCGAACTGGATAAGGTTGCCCTGCGTCTCAAGGATCATGAGTTGACGCTGACTGCCTCGGAAGAAGCCTTGTCCCTGCTTGCCGCCCAAGGCTACGACGCAGAATTTGGAGCGCGTCCTCTGCGCCGTGTCATTCAGCAAAGAGTGGAAGACCCGCTATCCGACCGTGTGCTCGCTGGTGAATTTGTGAACGGCGATGCAATCAATGTGGATATCAACGAAGACGGGGAGTTGGTCCTCAATAAGTCTGAGGAAAAACTTCCTGAGCCAAGCATTTAGAAAAACAAACCAGTCCCTAAAGGTCTTAAAGACCTTTAGGGACTAATCGTAATATATGAACAAAAAAGAACTCTTCAAGCAAGCCGATTACACCTTCCAACGCGGCAACCGCGAACTGGCGAAAAAATATCTGACGGATTTTCTCGCGCAATATCCCAACGAAGAATCCGCGTGGATGTTGATGGCGCGCATCGTGGAGGAATCTGAACGCAAGATCGAATGTTACGAACGCGCGCTCAAGATCAACCCGAATAACTCCGAAGCCAAACTCGGACTTGCGCGTATTAAATTCCCCAGCAAAACCCTGCCCATACACGGCGTCGTAGCTGAAAATCCATTTCAGGCTTCGCACCCATTCAAAAATCTCCTGCGCGGAGTTGGTATCTTCGCAGCGCTGGCGATTGTGTTCGGCACAACTTCGTATGTTGTGGCGCGTAACAACCCGCAATCAGCGGTTGCAAAATTATTGATCATCGCCACTCCAACATTTTACATACAATCTCCACTCACTGGGGATGTTGCTTTGCAAACCCGCGCAGAGATGAGCGCGAACTATCCACAATATGCGCCGCTTGTGGATGCATTGATCGGTTTTGCAATGAACAGCGCTGAAAGCGGATTGGAAGGCGCACCCGAACGCCCCGGCGCGCAAATCCTCCCATCTGATGCGGCAGGACTGGAAGCCAGAACCACTCTCGAAAAATCGCTGCCACAGCCTGGGTCGCTATCCTCTGCCACGCTTACAGAACGACAGCTCACTTCATGGATTGCGCTGGAAATGAAGAACAGTCCCGATCTGCCGCTAAGTGATGTGCAAGTCTATTTACGGAATGACAAAATACAAATTTGGGGCACGGTGGTCGGCAGTACCAACTCCACATCAGTTTTACTTGTGGGGAATCTAAAAATTGATTCGAATAAAAACCCAAACATTCAAATTGAGTCCATGCAGATTGGCGCGCAAACAATTCCAGGCGCGCTGGTTTCTCAAATGGAAAACTGGCTCAACCAACTGCTGATCGAAGAAGTCAACAAACAGGCTGCCGGACTGGAAATCATGAATATCAATATCAGCAACGGACTTATTACGATCTCAGGCATGAGATAAAAACTACGCGATATAATTTCGCCATTCACAACATAGGAGAATCCCAATGGCTGACCCACGTGTAACCAAATTTGCAAAAGTATTAGTAGAACATTCCGCGCGTGTTGTCCCCGGTGACCGCATTCTGCTGGAAGGCACGACCGCCGCCGAACCATTATTGCGCGAACTGTATATCCAAATTCTGGAAAAAGGCGGGCATCCGCATTTGATGATGACTCTGCCGGGCTTGATGCCTTTCAGCCAGGACGAGACCTATTTGACCTATGCCAAAGATACGCAGTTGGATTTTGTGCCAACCTTTTATAAAATGGCATACGACCAGTTTGAAGGGCGCATCCGCGTTCACTCAGCGACAAATACACACGGCACCACAAACATTGACCCGGCGAAACTCCAGCGCTACGGCAAGGCGCTTTCAGCCATTACTGAAGCGCAGTTCCGGCGCGGCGCAGACGGCTCATTCAAATGGGTGACCACCCTCTTCCCCACCGACGGCTACGCACAGGACGCGAATATGAGTCTCAAGGAATATGAAGACTTTGTGTTCGGCGCTGTCCACGCCAATGAAGATGACCCGATCGCGTTTTGGAAATCTGTGGAAAGTAAACAGCAATCTGCCGTGGATTTCATGAAAGGCAAGAGTCAGGTCATTCTGCGCGGTCCCAATGTAGACCTGACACTTTCGGTCAAGGGACGCACGTTCATGAATTCATTCGGCACATTCAACATGCCCGACGGCGAAATTTATACAGGTCCCGTCGAAGACTCTGTCAACGGCTGGGTCAAGTTCACCTATCCCGCCAACTACGGCGGCACAAGCGTGGAGAACGCAGAGTTGACATTCTCGAACGGACGCGCAACGACAGCCAAAGCCGATAAGAATCAAGACTTTCTGCTTAAGACACTGGACATTGACGCAGGCTCACACTATTTGGGCGAATTTGCCATCGGTACCAACTTCGACATCCAGCAGTTTACCGGCAATATTTTGTTCGACGAAAAGATCGGCGGCTCCTTCCACATGGCACTCGGAGCAGGCTACCCGGAAACTGGTTCGAAAAACAAGAGCGCCATCCACTGGGACATGATCTGCGACATGCGCAAAGATTCTGAGATTCTTGTAGATGGTGAGTTGTTCTACAAGAATGGACAGTTTGTGTTTGAGAAATAAGTTTGCAGGTTTAAAAGTTGGAAGGTTGAGGAAGTTCCTCAACCTTCTTTTTATTTATTCACTCGCCTTACGCAGAGTCTAATCCCGAAGGGATGGAATGATTTACCCAAAAAACTACGACACCCTTCGGGGTTGAAGCGCCCATTTTATTCAAATCTATAATCATTACACTCCTTCGGACACTCCTTCGGAGTTTTTCGCGTGAGCGGCAATATGAGTTATTCATCCCCAAATGAAATGCCTACACTTCTTGCAGTGACAACAGCGTCGTCGTCCAATTTTACGCGCTTGGGTATGGCGGTTGCATCCACAAGGGGAATATCGGTGATGGTACTGCAATGCAGCGCGACCATGCGGTCAAACCCGCCGCGTGCCGCAAGACGAACTGCCGCCGCTCCATACCGTGTGGCAAGCGAACGGTCAAAGGCGGTGGGCGTGCCTCCTCGTTGCAGATGCCCCAAAACGGTTACGCGTGATTCGAAGCCCTGTCGCTCGATATATTCTCCAACCGCCTGACCAATCCCACCGAGGCGCGGCACGTAAATTTCATCGCCCTTGCGGGAAAATACCTGCACCCCGTCCTGCGACTTCGCGCCTTCGGATACTGCAAGAATACTGAACTTGCGTCCCTTGTCGGCACGCTCACGAATCTTCGCCATGATACTTTCAAACTTAAATGGGATTTCCGGGATCAAAATCACGTCCGCTCCGCCAGAGATGCCTGCCTGCAAAGCGATAAACCCCGCGTCGCGTCCCATGAGTTCAAGCACCATCGCGCGGTGATGTGACTCGGCTGTGGTGTGCAAACGGTCCAAGGCTTCGGTGGCGATATTGAGCGCAGTGTCAAAACCAAAGGTGATCTCAGTGCCGCCGATGTCATTGTCAATGGTCTTGGGCACGCCAATAACAGGCACACCTTTTTCAAACAGTTCGTGAGCGATATGCAAAGTACCATCGCCGCCCAGAACGAGCAAGGCGTCCAGTTTTAATCTGTCAATTCCTTTTACGATTTCATCTGAAACATCCACGGTCACTTCCTTGCCATCGCGGATTATTTTCCGTGCATACGGGTTGCCGCGATTCGCCGCGCCAAGGATCGTGCCGCCGCGCGGCAAAATTCCGCGCACATCTTCAATCCCCAAAGGCACGATACCATCTTCTTCAAGGAAGCCATCGTAGCCATTTCGAATACCAAAGACTTCGCAGCCATATCTGCTGATGGCAGTCTTTACCACCGCGCGGATCACGGCATTTAATCCGGGCGCGTCGCCGCCGCCCGTGAGAACTCCAAGCTTTTTCATTGCCAAACCTCCTTTTGAATCTTCTCACCTTTTACTTCTCACTTCGAAGTATACATCTTTCTTGCCATCCACTCTCGTACCCCATATAATGAGCCAAATGGAAAATCAATCGATCAGACAAAAATTACAAAATATTCTGCGCTGGTTCGTACCCGTTGCAGCAGTCCTCGCCTTTGCGGCTTGGATGTATATTTCTCCCGAAGGCGCGCTCGGCAAACTGGATGCAGTCGGTTATGCCGTTTGTCATCGCATTGATGCGCGCTCGTTTCACATCGGTGACCGTCAGCTTCCGCTGTGTGCGCGTTGCACAGGTGAATTCTATGCGGCGGGCGCTGCGCTTATTTTTCAAGTTTTCATGAGCGGCAAACGCACCAGACTCCCATCACGTGGGATCATCGCCGTGCTGGTGCTCTTCTTCCTTGCCTTTGGTATTGACGGTAGTAACTCCTATCTTTATTTGCTCAAACAAACGTCACATGGAGCATTGGATAAAATCCCAAACCTGTATATTCCAAACAATGTATTGCGTCTCTTCACAGGTAGCGGCATGGGAATTGCGCTTGCGGCGGTTTTGTATCCCGTTGTCAATCAGACCCTGTGGCGTGAACTTGATAACCGTCCCGCGCTCGAGTGGAAATCGTTCGGCATTCTTATTGGTATAACCGTTATTCTGAACCTGCTGATTCTCACCGATAGCCCCATTGTTCTTTATCCCATTGCCTACCTGAGCGCGCTTGGGACATTATCTTTACTCGTAATTGTCTTTGCCATTTTGTGGATCATGATTATGCGGCAGGATAATACCTTCGAACATCCGCGAGAACTCTGGCTTCCGCTTTTGTCAGGATTCACTTTGGCGATGCTGATGATCCTGAGCATTGACCTGTTCCGCCTGCAACTCACTGGCACATGGAGCGGGTTCCCCGGGTTGTCGGGCTAAAAAACTTTGAGATGATTTCTGCGTAAATATTTTATGGAGTTCACGCAAAAGCAGAGCTTTTGCACTCCGCCAGAAAAAGGAGAGAAAAATGGAAATGTTACTCGGCATATTTTCCGCTTTCGGTCTTTCAGCCAGCGCGGGATTAAACGCCTACATCCCCCTGCTGGTTGTCGGTGTGATTGGGCATTATTTTCCCGACACGCTAAAACTCAGCCAACCCTGGGACTTGATCGCCAACCCGTGGATTCTGATCCTGCTCGGAGTTTTGGTCATCATCGAAATGGTCGCGGATAAAGTCCCGGCGGTCAACCATATCAACGACTTGATTCAAACCGTCGTGCGCCCTGCGGCGGGAGCGATTGCCTTCGCGGCAAGCGCAAAAGTTGTAACGGATATTAACCCGGTGCTGGCATTGGCGTGCGGCTTGCTTATGGCTGGCGGCGTGCATGTGGTCAAGGCGGCGGCATTGCGTCCGGCGGTCACAGCAACTACAGGCGGAGCGGGGAACGTCCCTGTTTCCATCGCTGAAGATATCGTTGCATTTGTCACATCCGTATTCGCCATCCTGCTTCCCGTCGTCATGGGAACCGTTCTGGTTGTTCTGCTGGCGCTAGTACTTTGGTGGCTCTGGCGCCGCACAGACAAAGCACAAACTGCCTGATATAATCCGCCCTGTCAGCCATTCATCAAACAAAGTTTTTATCCAATCTAGTACAAAGGAGTAGAAATTATGAATGAAATGAACGAAATGCCTGTTAGTCACGAAGCCCCCAAGAAAAACAATACTGGGTTGATCATTGGTATCGTTGTCGTTGTGCTGCTTTGCTGTTGTTGTGCACTTGTCGCTGGCGGCTGGTTCTTCGGCGACCAGATCGTACAATCGCTGAATTTCTAATTGGACTCACAAAAAACCCTCCGAGTCAGCTCGGAGGGTTTTTTGTTTTTAGAAAAGCCTGTAATTCCTTCAAGCTGTCATAAACTTTTTGCTTCAACTCATCATCCAAATTTAATTCTTCCAATTCGTCTTCATCCAAAACAGTTTGTGTTCCATTTGCCGAAACCCACAAGTCCAACGCCAGATCGACATACGAGATAAAGTCATCTTCGATGATGGCGGGCTTGCCGATGTTGCAATACCAGCCTTTGAAGTGATTATCGTCGCGGTCGTAGATTTCAAAGATGTTGTACCAGTGGTCGGAATAAAATGTTTCCACAAAGCGGTCATTGCGTTTTAGCACAATGTCCATGAACGGCATGTCGTCGCGGTTGAACAACGCTTCCAACGTGATTTCATTTTCGCCGTGATGCAAAACCACGCCTTCGTATTGCCAGACCACTTCACCTGCGAGATTTTTCTTCAAGACTTTCATGCGAGGCATTCCACCTGAACCTTCACGCGGATAATTTGACCGATCTTCGGCGCCTCTTTCATGTGGATGACAAGTCCGCTCTTTGTCTTAACCTGAAACTGATCCCGCTTAAATAGCACATCCTCCACCTTGAGTTTTATCTCATCAACGCCGTCCTCTGACTGTTTCAATAACAACGAAATTTTCTCACCCTTTGAGTGTTTGTGTCTGCAATTCAAAGTAAATATGCCAACTTCCGTTTTGACTTTATTCGGCGAAGTAACCACGCCTTCGATAACATTGCCCATACCCAACATTCTCGCCGCATAGACAGAATTTGGATTCGTCCACACTTCATCAGGCGTGCCGTCGCGGATGATTTCGCCGTCGTACAAGAACAGGATGCGGTCTGCGATAGTAAAGGCTTCGTCCTGGTCGTGCGTGACATAGATGGCGGGGATTTCTGTCTTATGCAAAATAATACGTATTTGATTCAACAAATCTTCCTTCAAAGATTTGTCCAATGCTCCAAGGGGTTCATCGAACATCAGCAGGCGCGGACTTGGCGCGAGGGCGCGGGCTAATGCCACACGTTGCTGCTCGCCGCCTGAGAGGTCGGTTACTTTTCGTTTTTCAAAACCTTGTAGATTGACCAAGTCTAGCATTTCAGCGACGCGTGAATTTATTTTTTCAGTAGAAACGTTTCTCATTTTCAAACCGAACGCGACGTTGTTAAAAATGTCGAGGTGGGGAAAAAGCCCATAGTCTTGAAAGACCAAGCCAAAATCACGGGCGTGAGGCGGAGTCTGGGCGAGGTCTATCTTGTTAAACAGGATATGTCCACTTTCAGGAAACTCCAGACCAGCGATCATCCGCAAGAGAGTGGATTTTCCGCTGCCCGATGCGCCAAGCAAGCAAATGGTCTCGCCTTGTGAAACGGAAAATGAGATGCCGCGCAGGAGAGGTTTGTTTTCGTAGGATTTGAATAGGTCTCGGATTTCGAGCATTTTAGAATTCTCCCGAATTGGGCAAACGAAGTTTTTCGATGATCAAAATAGCAAGCGTGGTGAGCAGCATCAGCAGGGTCGCCATCGCCATCGCCTGACCGAAGTTGAGACCACCAGGTTGCGAGAGGAAGCGTTGAATGGCAATAGGAATGGTTGGGTATTCGGGGCGAGTCAGCAGAAGCGTTGCGCCAAACTCGCCAAGCGAAACAGTGAAAGCAAAGGTCGCGGCGCTCAGCGTGGCGCGCGAAAGAATTGGAAAATCAACGGTCTGCCAAACACGAAACGGCGAAGCACCCAAAGTGGAAGCGGCTTGACGCAACCGCTCAGGAATGGATGCAAGCGCAGGCTGCAACGTGCGAATGACAAACGGCAACGCAACGAGCGTATGCGCGATGGGAACGAACCACGGCGAAGCAAGCGAGCGTCCGAAAGAAATGATAAAACCGAGACCAAGCATGACAGCCGATGCGCCAAGCGGAAGCATGATGAGCGGGTCGAGAAATTTTTCGAGTCGGGTTGGTTTGGCAAGCGCATACGCGGCGGGATAACCGAGTGCGAGTGAAAGCAAAACTGTCAGGCTGGCGTATCCGAGTGAATTTCGCGCGGCATCAATTGGAGGAACATAAAATAATGATCCGCGGCGGTTGATAAAAAGCTCCTTGTAGTAGTCAGTAGTAAATCCATATTGAACTTCGCCACGTTGACCACGGTCCGCTTCGAGACGGGTGAGGGAGCGGATGGGGAGGGAGGCGAGGGGGAGAAGGAAAAAAGTAACGAGTAATAAGTAAAAAGTAAGAACAAAAGCGCGTTCGCAGAAAGATTTAGGAGGTTTGGAAATGGAAAAGCGCGGGGCGGTTTGGGTGGTGACTTGGTTAATGGTGCGGGTGTAGAGAATGGAAAAGATCAGAGTGAAAATCAGTTGAACAATGGAAAGCAGCGCGGCGAGCGGCAGGTTTGGAAGTTTGAGCACACGCAGATAAATTTCCACTTCGAGTGTGGAGAAGTTTGAGCCGCCCAATAAAAGGATGACGCCAAAACTGGTGAAGTCAAACATAAAGACGAGCAATGCCGCGGCGAGTAATGATGGACGCAACAACGGCAGGGTGATATTTTTCCAAACGCGAAATGTGTCCGCGCCGAGGGAACGCGCGGCTTGCTCCAGTTTTGGGTCAAAGCGTGAGAGGGCATTGCCGACGATGCGAATGACGATGGTGGTGTTGTAAAAAATATGAGCGAGAAGGATGAGTGAAAAGGATGAAGGATGAAGGATGAAGGATGAATATTTCGAATCAGAGATGGAAGAAAATAAGCCATGATTGCCGAATAGAGCGTTGAAGCTTGAGGCGACAACGACAGTGGGCAACATGAAGGGAACGGCGGTAAGAGCGCGGAGCAATGACTTGCCGCGAAAGTTGAAGCGGGAGAACAGGATGGCAGAGGGTAGTCCGAGGATGAAAGTTAATATTGTGGAAAGCGCGGCTTGATAAAAAGTAAAACTTAATGTGGATAGGATTAATTGGAAATTTGTTTTTGTGAGGGCGGAAGTGTTGAAAGCAAGGATGAGAATTTTAGAAAGAGGCAGAAAGAAATATGAAAGAAGAAAGACAATGGGAGCAATCCAGAGGAGAACACGGAAAAACCTCGGAGACTCGAAGACACTGAGAATTGATCTTCTCAGCATCTCAGTGCCTTCGCGGTTCAAAATTTTATTTTGCATTTATATCGAGTTGTCGGGTTAGCAACCCGACCTACTTCATTGCTGCTGTCCAGGTTTCGATCCACAAATCACGGTTGGTAGCGATCTCTAAATAAGATAGTGAACCAGGATTTTCTGCGACCTGTGCGAATTTCACAAAGATACCTGGAAGTTTTGCGTTTTTATTTACGGGATACACAAACATATTAAGTGGCATGTCCTCTTGAAATTTCTGGCTTAACATAAAGTCTACAAATTTTTGGGCGAGGACTTGATTGGGCGTGTTCTTGAGAATGCCCACGAATTCGATCTGACGGAAGCACATGTCTGACGCAACGATGGAAGCCGTTGGGGATTCAGTCAAAGGTTCGGAGGCGAAGAAAACTTCCGCAGCGGGGCTGGAAGCGTAGGAGAGGACCATTGGCTGCGGTCCCTTACCAGAGGATGCAGAGAAGTTTGTGTAGTACGCGGTTTCCCAGCCATCCACAACGACTGCTCCATTGGCTTTCAGGCTTTTCCAGTAGGTGAGATAGTCATCACCAAAATGAGCACGAGTGGCGAGCAGGAAGGCAAGCCCAGGGGAGGAGGTAGCGGGATTTTCCACGACCAGCAAATCCTTGTATTCTGGCTTTGCCAAATCTTCAAAGGTTTGCGGAACAGCCAAATTGTTTTCAGTGAAATAGTTTTTATCATAGTTGATGCAGACATCGCCATAGTCCACGGGCAGGGCGCGGTTGGATGGATCAAGTTTGAATTCGTCAGTAATGTCACTCAGCGCGGACGATTGGTAGGTTTCGAAAATATCCGCATCGAGGGCGCGGGAGAGGAAAGTATTATCCACGCCAAAGAGGATGTCTGCAATTGGGGCATCTTTGGTGAGGACGGCTTGATTGAGCACAGCGCCCGCGTCACCGCTTTGCAGGAAAACAACTTTTGCGTTGTTATCCGCTTCAAAGGCTTTGATCACATCCTCGCTGATGGCGAATGAGTCATGGGTGAGGATGGTGATGGTTTGAGGTGTGACGGGTTTTGGGGCACAGGAAGAGAGAAGTATAGTAAAAAGTAAAAAGTAAAAAGCAGGTTTCATTTTTTAGTCTCCGTTTAGTGGCTACAGGTGACAGTCACTTTTAAAGTGACTGTCGCCTACTTATTAATACGGCGGTGAACGATGAGAAGCAATCCAGATTTAATTTGAACTGTGGCAAGATCGCCTAACATTTCGTTGCTAATGCCGCGTGTTTTGTGCGGATATAAAGTTTCGTTTTGCAAAGCCCATTTGAGTCCACTCGTGACAATGCCTGCAACTTCTCCCTGCCAGGGAATGAGCGAAACGATTTCGCTGCTTGTTCCTTTGATTTCGCAGTTATCATGGCAGAAGAAAACTTCTTCGATGCCGTCGTCAAGACGAAGGATGAAGGATGAAGGATGAGGGATGAATGGATTGCTAATCAAAGCAATATTGCCGAGGGTTTGGTCAAGGCGTCCGCCGAGCGCGGCGAGGATGATGACCTGTTCGGGATTCAAAGTCAGCGCGTGGTGAATGGCGAGTTCGAGGTCGGTTTCGTTTTTATCCTGGGAAAATCGAATAATTTCACCATTGAAGGTTGAAGGTTCAAAGTTTGCAGGTAAAGAATCCAAGTCACCAATGATGATGTTGGGGATTCTTCCAAGCGCGAGAACGTGGCGCGTACCGCCGTCTGCGGCGATGATGAAGTCGTCGTCATGCAGAAGGGCGCGGGCTTTTTCCAAATCGGGCAGGTCGCCGTTGGCAAAGATGATGGTACGTTTTACAAACAAAAAATCCTCCGAAGGCGGAGGATGGCTGTGAGATCAAGAGTCCCTCCGCTGGTATTAACCAGATCAGGTAATGCGGGTCGAGCGCGTATGCTCCTCTCAGCCTGTCGCGGCAGGCTCCCCGTTCAATTGTGTTTTCAGTATATGACCGCGCTAGGCGGATGTCAAGTCAAAAAAACGTGGATTTCCTTCGGTCCATGCACGCCAATGGTCAGCGTCATTTCGATGTCTGCCGTGCGCGAAGGTCCCGTGATGAAAACCGCCGCACTTGTATTTTTGATGAGATGCATTGCATCAGGCAAAGAAGGCAAAATATTGGATGACTTCAAAACTGCGATGTGGATTTCTGGAAGCAGCGAAGCTTTGAGCGGATCGCCCGCCCCATCCACGATCAAAACGGACCCTGTATCTGCCAGCCCACAAAGGGCATTCGTTACCCCGACAGTGATTTGCGGGTCAGGCTCATGGGTGAAATCAATTCCTGCTGCGTGCAAGAGCATTTCATCCAGTGTGTTTGGCTCAAGGTGAATTTTGTCCACGCCGCGCGATTTCAATAATTGGATCACTGCCAGTGTCGGGTTTTGAGTCGAGGTGACATGCCCGCCAAGCGCGGTAAGTTCGGTGGTGAACTGAACTTCGGTAAGCGGCATGGTGTTGGATTGGGATGCGGCAGATCGGGGTTTGGATGGTTTGGGGGTTATTGGATTTCCCAATTTTGCATCCATCAATTTACTCTGATAACTTTCCCGAAACGTCTTCCCTGCAAAGCGCGGAAAATCCTTGCTATAGCCCCAGCCTGTGAATGCGGGTAGTCGAACCCAGCGCGAAAGCGGTGCAAGCAGAAAAGTTCCCAGTGAAGCGAATTTTTGAGAAACAGCATACAGCCACGGGCGAGTCGCGACGCGGGCGAATAGCTGCAAACCCAATCTCGTTGAGGGAGAAAGTCCTCTACCGTCGCCCAACGTCGGTTGAGTCGCATATCCAGCCCTCACGCGGGTAAGCAGTTTAGGCAGGTCAATATCCACGGGGCAAATTTCCTTGCACGCGCCGCAGAGTGATGACGCCTGCGCGAGTTGAACATAATTCTCGCCGAGCAAGCCAGGCGAAATGACCGAGCCGATTGGACCTGGGTACGGCGCGATGGACAGGTCACTGCCGATATAAGCGTGCCCGCTCAGTTCGCGGAAAACAGGACAGGCATTCAAACACGCGCCGCAGCGGATGCAATACAAAGATTCTTTGAGCGGGGAATTTCGCAAACGCGTGCGACCATTGTCGAGGATGATGAGATGACGCTGTTGATTCGCAAGCGGCTGGTGAAGCAGTTGAGTATAGACCGTGAGCTTTTGTCCCGTTGCAGAACGCGGCAGAAGCGAAAGCATGAGCGCGAGATCATCGAGATTGGGGACGATACGTTCCATGCCCATCAGCGCAATGTGGACGGGCGGAAGGGTTGTGACCATGCGCCCGTTGCCTTCGTTGGTCACAAGGCAGATGCCGCCCGTTTCAGCCACGCCAAAGTTGACTCCGCTTAAGCCAATATCGGCGGTGAGAAAAACTTCGCGCAGAATTTCGCGAGCTTTGGCTGTGAGCGTGGGAATATCCACCGTGTATGGAATTCCAAGTTTTTCGTGGAAGAGTTCGCCAACCTGCTCTTTGCGTAAATGCACCGCAGGCGTAATGATGTGGCTCGGTCTTTCGTGGCGCAATTGCACAATGTACTCGCCGAGGTCAGTTTCTATGACTTCGATGCCTTCTTTTTCAAGCGCATGATTGAGCTCGATCTCTTCGGAGATCATGCTTTTTGATTTAGCGATTCGTATCGGAGTCTGACGTCTCCCGTCGTCGGTTTTACTCCAACGTCTGGAGACATTGGAGTCCGTAATTTGCAAAACAATTTGAATTGCCTCCGCCGCGTCTTTTGCGCGATGGATGATGACGCCGTTCTCTTCACTCTTTGCGATAAATTGAGCCAGGTATTCATCAAGATGTTCGATCACATCCGCACGGATGGCATGGGCACGCTGACGTCTCTCGCGCCAATCGGGAATGGATTTGAACGCGAGTGCGCGCCCCTTCAAACGGCGCTCAGTATTATTATCTAACGCGATTTGAAGATTTTCGTTATTAATTGATTCGCGAATTCTTTGACGGAATGTGCCCATGTTTTATCCTGATGTATAACCTGCCTTGCATTTTCGTCGCCCCAACGCAACCGTTTTTCCATCATACCTTCGGCGGTTTCCTTACGGATCGTACCGATGATGCGCATGGCTTGCTCTCTTTCCACACCGCGCCAGCGCAAGAGACCATAAGCAACCGTGCCCGTGCGGTGAATGCCTGCTGAACAATGGATTAGAAGCGAACCGCCTTCATCCAGCAATTGCGAAAGTTGCGGCATGGCTTGAAGGAGACGTTCGTGAACTTCTCCTTCGGGATAATTTCCATTGGGAACTGGCAGCCAGAACCATTTGAGTCCTGCGTTCCTCGCTATGTTGCCATACTTCTCGGCGTGCTCGCTCTCTTTCAGCAGAGTCACAACATGCGTACAACCAATCTTGCGCAGGTGTGGAAAATCCACGCCGCGCGGTCGGTGGTTGAGGGCAATTCGTCCATTGCCCACTTTTACAAAGTTGTACGTTGAAGTTTCCTTAATCACTTCTCACTTTTTACTTCTTACCTTTTACCGATTATTCAATACTTCCGCAATGTGCATCACCCTCTGTGTTTTACCAACTCGATGCAATCCGCCTGCGATGTGCATGAGACAACCCGCGTCGGTAATGACCAACGTTGGAGATTGGGTCGCTTCCAAATTGCTGATCTTGCGCTTTAGCCATTCCGCCGAAAGTTCAGGGTGCTCGACAGACATGATGCCGCCGAAGCCGCAACACTCTTCGGCGTGGGGAAGTTCAACAACCTTTGCGCCTTTTACCTTTGCAAGCAGTGCGCGCGGTTGTATGTCCACGTTGATGCCGCGCAGGGTATGACAGGATGGATGATAAGTCAGCAAGCCGTCCCATTTTGCGCCGACGTCGGTTACGTTCAATTTATCAACGAGATATTCGGTGAATTCATAAGTCCGTGCGGCGAGGGCTTGCGCACGCAGAAGCCAGAGCGAATCGCCTTCAAACAGTTCGGGGTAGTTGTGCCGGAACATGTGCGCGCATGAACCAGAAGGCGTGACAATATCCCCCGTTGTTTTCTCAAAAACTTTAATCGTATGCTCGGCAATGGCGCGTGCATCTTTGCGGAGACCCGCATTAAATGTCGGCTGTCCACAGCAGGTTTGCTCACGCGGGAAGTCCACGTTAATGCCAAGGCGTTGAAAAATGTCCACGACGGAGGTGCCAGTTTGAGGGAAGAAGGAATCGACAAGACAGGTGATAAAAAGTTGGACGGTGGTCATAAATCCATTTTACCGCTTATTGCATAATTTATTAAATTTCCAAAATAAAACGCGCCAGACTCGGCGAGTCTGGCGCGCAATTTCACAAAAATCAGATGTTAGCCAAATGAAATTTCGAGATCCTTGGCGGTCAGGACGATATCCGAATCCATCGGCACCATCTTCATTTTCCCCATGGCTTCTTCGATGGGCACGTATTTGACCTGCGGCGGGTCAAGGGCAACCATCACGCCAAACTGCCCCTCTTCCAGTCCGCGGACAGCGGCGGCGCCAAAGCGCAGGGCTGTCAGGCGGTCAAAGGAAGTGGGTGAGCCGCCGCGCAACAGGTGACCGAGGACAACTACACGCGTTTCCTTCCCTGAAATAGCGTGGATGTCAGCCGCCACTTTTTCACCGACACCACCCAATCGTTCAGCGCGTCCGGCTTCATGTTCAACCACTGATACTCCGCCGCCCATTGGCGAAGCTCCTTCAGCCACAACCACGATGGTAAATTTGCTGCCGCGCAGGTCGCGTTCCTTGATCTTTTCAACAACTTTTTTAATGTCGTAGGGTTTTTCGGGAATCAGAATCACATCCGCCGAGCCAGCCACGCCCGAGTGCAGGGCGATCCAACCGGCGTAACGTCCCATCACTTCCACCACCATTACCCGCCCATGCGAAGCGGCGGTTGAGTGCAGGCGGTCAAGCGCTTCGGTAGCGAAGGCAACAGCGGTATCAAAGCCGAAGGTCACGTCTGTTTTATCCAGGTCGTTGTCAATTGTCTTGGGGACTGAGATCAGGCGCAGTCCTTTTTGCGACAGAACGCTTGCAATCGCCAGCGAACCGTCACCGCCGACTGTGATGAGCGCGTCAATATGGTGCAGGCGAAATCCGCGGACGATCTCGTCAGTGCGATCCACTTCCTCAATAGTCCCATCGGGGCGCGTGATCGGATATTTCAGCGGATTATTGCGGTTGCTTGTTCCCAGAATGGTTCCGCCCAGGTGAGTAATTCCGCTTACTCTTTCGCGTGTAAGTGGAATAAAACCCCCGCTTGGATATTCTTCCGGCGATAATATTCCGTGAAAACCGTCCAGAACACCGTACACTTCCCAGCCGCGCTTGATTGCAGAAAGCGCCGCAGCACGAATGACCGCATTCAAACCGGGGGCATCGCCTCCCCCTGTGCTAATTGCTATTTTTTTTATTGGCGTATTTTGATATGTGGGCATAAAGATTCTCCATGTAATTTTTTACTTTTCAGGCTGGATTATAGTACCAGAATCAGGGTAAACCAGTTGCAAATGTAATTTATCAGCATCTTTGTCAAAAGTAAGCCTCGTTGAGAATTGTCAACACAAAATCTTCCGACCTGTAAAAATGCGGTATCATTCCCCGCTATGGAATTCAAAACAAAACCCTCCCAAAAATTTGACCTGCCCAAGCGCATTGCACGCCTTGGCGAATTAGCCTACAACCTGTGGTGGACGTGGCAGCCTGAAGCTGCGCGTCTCTTCGGCAAACTCGACTACGACCAATGGGGCCGCCTGGGGCATAATCCGATTCGTTTGCTAAAAGAAATCAGTCCAGATCGTTTGGCGCAAGCCGCAAAGGACAAGGATTATCTCGCCTTATATGATGATCTTTTTGAAAGATTTGATGCTTATTTCACCAAACAATCCTGGACGCAAAAAACGCATCCGGAATTTGATAACAAACCCGTCGCATATTTTTCGATGGAATTCGGCTTGCACGAAACCCTCCCCATTTACTCAGGCGGACTCGGCGTACTGGCTGGCGATCACCTGAAAGAATCCTCAGACCTCGGACTGCCGCTGATCGCCGTCGGCTTCATGTATGGGCAGGGATATTTCTCCCAGCGCATCAGCGAAGACGGCTGGCAGGAAGCGATCAACAATCCATTAATTTTTGAACACCTCCCTGTTTCGCTTGTCACAAAAAACAAGAAACCCGTCACTATTCAGATCGAATTTCCAGATCGCAACATCACCGCCCAAATTTGGGAAGTGCGCGTCGGGCGTGTTCCACTTTACCTGCTCGATTCAAATGTCGAAGGCAACAGCGATTATGACCGTCAACTCACCGCGCGCCTGTACTGGTCAGACCTCGACCGCCGCGTGATGCAGGAAGTCTTGCTCGGAGTCGGCGGCGTGCGCGCCTTGCGTGCATTGGATTATTCTCCTGCCGTCTGGCACATGAACGAAGGTCACGCATCCTTCCTGACCCTTGAGCGGGCGCGTGAACTCGTGGCATCTGGCTCCACCTTTGCAGACGCCGCCAAAAAGACCCTTGGGCAAAATGTGTTCACCACCCACACCCCTGTCCCCGCCGGCAACGATGAATTCCCATTCTGGCTGCTCGATAAATATCTCGCAAAACTCTGGCCCGAGCTGGGACTCACCCGCGAAGAATTCGTAAACATTGCCAAACATCAACAGGCTCACAGCGAAACCTTCTCCATGCCAATCCTCGCTTTGAGACTTTCAAGTGGCAGCAATGGCGTTTCAGAACTGCACGGACAAGTCTCGCGCGAAATGTGGAACTTCCTCTGGCCAGAAAAAGCAGAAAATGATGTGCCGATCCAGCATATCACCAACGGAGTCCATACCGCCAATTGGATGGCGCGCCGTTTGAAGAACCTGTTCGAAAAATATATGGGCGATGACTGGTACGACCATTTGGACGAACCCGCTTTTTGGTCCAAATTGGACAGCGTGCCCGACCCTGAACTTTGGGCTGTGCGCCTGCACCTCAAACGCAAACTTGCCTTCTATATGCGCGAACGCGTCCGTGACCGCTGGTCTGACGGCGGATTCCATCCCGTACAGGTGGTCTCCTCTGGCGTGCTGATCAATCCCTATGCGTTGACCATCGGCTTTGCGCGCCGCTTTGCCACTTACAAACGCGCCAACTTGATCATGTCTGATATTGACCGACTGCTCAATCTCATTAACCGCCCGAACATGCCCGTACAGATTATCTTCGCAGGCAAGGCGCATCCCGCCGACGAGCCTGGCAAGCAATTAATTCAAAAAGTTTATCGCACCGTCAAGAAAGCCGAGACAGGCGGACGACTGGTCTTTCTCGAAGATTACGACATGAACCTCGCGCGTTACCTTGTCCAGGGTGTGGATGTGTGGATGAACACTCCGCGCCGCCCGATGGAAGCCAGCGGCACTTCAGGCATGAAAGCCGCACTCAATGGCGCTCTAAACTTCTCTGTCCTCGACGGCTGGTGGCGTGAAGCTTACAATGGCAATAACGGCTGGTCAATTGGATCGGAAAAGGAATACGAATCAAACGAAGTGCAGGATGCCGCTGACGCTGAAGACTTGTATCAGACCCTCGAAAACAAGATCATCCCCTTATATTACAACCGTGACCCGAAAGAGATTTCACACGAGTGGGTTGCAATGATGAAAAATACAATGAAGACCGTCATCCCACAATTTTCCACCCGCCGCATGGTAAAGCAATATGTAGAGAAATTCTACGCACCCGCGTTGAAAAACAAATAATTTGTAGTAGGGGCGGTTCGCGAACCGCCCCTACGGAGAAAACATGTACCCTGAAATCACCGTCACCGAACTTGGCGAAAAGTTAAAATCAGACGAAAAATTTATTCTGCTGGATGTGCGCGAACTGTCAGAGTTGGAACATGCCAAAATAACAGACAGCAGGCTCGAGGTCACACCCATGAGCCGTCTGGCTCGCGAGGGCATCAAAGCCCTATCTGAAGTTGTTCAATCCCAGGAAATTCCCGTGTATATTTTATGTCATCACGGCAGCCGCAGTGTACAGGTCACGATGTGGCTTGCACAGCAGGGATACAAAAATGTAGTCAACATCAGCGGGGGAATTAATGAGTACGCACGCAAGGTAGATTCTTCAGTAGGCTTTTACTAATCGTTGACTTCATCGTTGGCAGGTTGGCAAGTTATCACGTTGGCAGGTTGAGAGTTGCAAAGAACTTTCAACCTGCCAACTTTTTAACCTGCCAACAATTCCTTAAAACCAGAATGCCATCCTTGCGGATGGCATTCGTGGGGCGCTGTGGCAATTCTTCGTTAGATCACGGAGAGGGATGCCACAGCGCTGGGTTTACTGCTACTATTCATAAGTGACATCACCTCCTCCATTTCATAGAATGGCATTTAATTGTTTGCCCCCAATCAGTGCTGGAAGTATGTCACAAAACAAATCGGATGTCAATAGGTTGATTTGAATTCTCATAAAATTGTAATATTGTATTTTTGACGATTTATGATACCTTTTGATAGCTTCCGCCAGTCCATCTCGGCTATCCTTTCTGAAATTCAATCAGGAGAAACCCATGAAAACCAATCCCAACAAACTCTGGATACTTGTCTTTGCCCTCGGCTGGCTGTTCGATTTCCTATTTTGGAAAATGAAACCTGGCGTCAATTTTGCAATTTTTGCGACGGCTTGTCTGGTCACTGCCTTCTACCTCTTGTTGAACGATGGGCTTCGCCCGAACCGCACCAGCCTAATCCTGCTCCCGCTCTTCGGCTTTTTCGCCGCTGTGACATTTATCCGCGCCGAACCGATGACTACCTTTCTCGCCTACACTTTTACGCTGCTGGCAATGACCCTGCTGGCAGTGACTTATCTCGGCGGGCGCTGGATTCAATATACTCTCACAGATTACGTGCGCAAGTCTCTGCAATTACTGGGGAGCATGATCGGGCGTCCAATTGCTTTTATGACCGACGTCCGCAAAGAACAAACAGAGGCGGGTGTTCAACCCTCTAAAAGAAATATCTGGCCCGTGGTACGCGGAATTGTGATTGCCCTGCCCATCATCGCCATTTTTGCATCCCTGCTCTCCTCGGCAGACGTAGTCTTCGGTCAACGGCTGGAGGAGTTGATCAATTGGTTTAAACTTGATAATCTGCCTGAGTTAATCTTCCGCTTCGTTTATATTGTCATCATCGGGTATGCGCTCGCTGGGGTTATCTTGCACGCCTCCACCCAATCAAAAGATGAAAAACTTACCAACGAAGATAAACCCATCATCCCGACATTTCTTGGCCACGTGGAAGCGACCATCGTACTGGGGAGTGTGATTGCGCTTTTCGCCGCATTTGTAGTCGTTCAATTCCAATATTTTTTTGGCGGTCAAACCAATATTCACATTGACGGATACACCTACGCCGAATATGCCCGTCGTGGATTTGGCGAACTGGTGGCAGTGGCATTCTTTGCCCTGCTCATGCTACTTACATTAAGCGCTGTCACCAAACGTGATACTGAAACACAACGCCGCATCTTTTCGGGGTTGGGCGTAGCACTCGTGACCCTCTTGATGGTCATGCTTTTTTCAGCATTCAAACGCCTCGGCTTGTATGAAGAAGTTTACGGCTTCTCGCGCTTGCGGACATATACCCATGTTTTTCTAATCTGGCTTGGTTTGCTTTTGATCGTCACCATTGCGCTTGAAATTTTACGTAAGGAACACTTGTTTACTTTAGCCATGCTGATCGCTTCATTCGGATTCGCAGTTTCACTCCCCATTCTCAACGTGGACGCTTTCATCGTCAACCAAAATATTCAACGCGAGATGCACACCCAGGCAAACGATAGCACAGACCTGGATGCTCAATATTTTCTAGATCTCTCCGATGATGCAGTCCCCGTTCTGGCAGACGCGTACAATGACAAAGCGCTTCCGAATAATATACATGAAAAGGTTGGAGCAGCTTTGGCATGTGTTCGCTACAACCGTGGACTCGATGACCGCAAATTGTCATGGCAATCTTTCCACTTCGCCACCCTCAACGCGGATAACGCTCTGGCATCCATCAAAAATGATCTCAAAGGTTATAAAATAAACGACACTGATTATCCTGCAACAGTAAGCACTCCCTCTGGAGAACAATTCTCCTGCTCAACATATTATTACGATTAGCCATATTTTGTAGTAACGACTTCAGTCGTTGTTTCTAACCAAACGACTGAAGTCGCTACTACGTTTTTCTGAATGAACAAAAAAGAGCCGAGGTATTCCCGGCTCTTTTTTGTTCAAACATGAGGGGTGACTTTTGCAGACAACTTTTCCTTCGGCTGAAAACCAGTCATACGTTCCTTGATCTCGCCGCCTTTGAAAAGCATCAGGGTCGGGATGCCCATGACACCGTATTTCATCATAATGTTTGGGTTTTGGTCAGCGTCGAGCTTCACCACCTTGACCTTGCCCTCCCATTCACCTGCAAGTTGTTTCACGATCGGCTCGATCATCTTGCACGGCTGGCACCAGGTTGCGGTGAAATCCACAAGGACGGGCAGGGCGGCGCCGATCACTTCTTCCTGAAAGTCTGCTTCGGTCACATATTTAACATCTGTCATTTTTACCTCCAGCCAGATAGACGTGTTGTTAATTATCATTATTACGTTGACGCAAATAATTACACGTGATAGAATGCAATCCGCTTCATAAATGGGCTCGTAGCTCAATGGCAGAGCAGTGGCCTTTTAAGCCATTTGTTGAGGGTTCGACTCCCCCCGAGCTCACAAAAAAGACCTCCGTTTCGGGGGTCTTTTTTGTTTTCTGTAAAAGTGTCATTTTGCGAGGCGGCGGACTTCCGCCAAAGCAATCTCATCATTGTGTTCGGGATTGCTTCGGGCAAAGAACACACCTGCCCTGGCGAGCGATGCCAGGGAGAGCGCCCTCGCAATGACATAAGCTTTACTTATCTTCGTCGAGTTCATCTTCGTCATCGAGAGTTAATAGCTCAAACTTATTGAACTCTTCGGTGAAGTTTAGGTTTTCGAGTGCGTCTTCGAGGAATTCAACCAAATCTTCATCTTCAGTTTGGTCAATCAGGGCGGTCAGATAGACGCGCGCGTCATCGCCGCCGATCTGCGAAAGCGCCCAAATGGCTGCGGTAGCCACGTCGTCATCCTCTTCTTCATTTTCAAGGATCTGGAGCAGGATGGGAGATGCCTCTTCAATTATGAGTTGACCTGCCGCTTCAACTGCGGCAAATTTTATGAGCGGGTCTTCATCGAGCAGCATGCTGACTACGTTTTCGTTCCAACGCTCGTCATGAGAACGTCCCATGGCACGCAGGGCGCTGGCAATCCAGGCAGGATCAACACGTTCAAAGGCAGATTCGATCAGTGCTGCGACTTCAGGGCGTGAAGAAAAACTCAGCGATTCGAGCGCGCGCTTGCGTAAAACTGAATCAGTTTCACTGCGAACTACCGAGAGCAAGGCGTCTTCCATTTTACGCTGTTGACTTGGATTTATTTTATCCAACTCACCCAGCAAGACAAATTCGCCAAGCAATTGCACGGCTTCGAGGCGCGGAGCAAGGTCTGCGTCGTTGAGGAGAATATCGATTAATTTTCCAGCAAGTTTCGGGTCATCTGATTCGACGAGCAGGCGGATGGCGCGCGCGCGCGCTTCTGAGTCAGGGTCATCCAAAAGCGCCCTGCCAATCTCTTCGTAGGAGACGATAGAGTCCGAGTCAAGGTGAGATAAAAGCGCATCAAGCAGGACCAGTTTTCGGGTCGGTTCCACGCGCGGCCAGACATCCAAAAAAAGTTTTAGGGATTTCGAGTCAAGGTCTGAATAAAATTTCAGGTGGCCTTGCGGAATATCCTTTTTGGATTCCAACAGGCGATCAAGAACGTTTTGAAGGGAAAGTTTTTCAGTCATATTTAGTGACTACTCAGGCATCTAATGGGACAAAAGTGGGCAAGAAAGGGGTGCCGGAAAAAGCCAGACGCAAAGCGGCCAATGGTTTTTGACCATTTTTTCTGGCAGTAGAAATATACCCACGCACTTGG
>Ga0335397_10000951_pt1 | contig 39099 bp, 38 predicted proteins | sample MAT04_FD_205740 | JGI IMG/M metagenome (GOLD analysis project Ga0335397, IMG submission 205740) | Freshwater microbial communities from Lake Fryxell liftoff mats and glacier meltwater in Antarctica - MAT-04 (spades assembly) (version 2) ... | reverse complement strand
CACGTCATGTCTGACGCTCAAATCCGCCTCGCAAAGCCCATAATTGACCCGATCGCTTGGAAGATCCAGGCCGAAGCCATCGTCAAAAAACACTTCACGAGCGAATGGCTCGAAGAGGTCAGGCTGGGGACAATCGAAGCTAACCAACGTCTTGCATCTTTCGGTTTTGAGCGATCGCCGCTCAATATCTGGAACATGGACGACGTGTTTTATATGGGGCGAATTATCGATCGCGATCTAGGACCATGCAATTTAAGTGAAGTCATGGAAATCGTCCAACTGTGGCATGACCAGAAAATGATGCCGACGAGAATTGCGTCAATGGTCGCGGCCGCGATCAATGACCGCACCACGGCACAACGGGAGACCTCGCCAGCCGCCCCGACCGTGACCAGTTCGGGGGGGCCCGAAGGGGGGACACAGCCGACAGCTGATGCCCCGCCGAGTTGGATCGACCTTGGCTGTGCGAAACAGGCGATACTCACTGTGCTGAACACGTCCACCGATCGCATGCAGGGGATGGGGATAGCGAAGAAAGCCGGCTATAAGCCCGGGACTTTGCGACATCACTATCAAAAACTGCAAGACTGGAACTACATCGAAAAGACGAATGACGGGTACGCGATAACCACAGTTGGGGGCACACTCGTGCCGTGTAAGTCGGTGCAAGTCGGTGCAAGTCGGTGTGAGTCAGGTGTGAGCGCTCACACCTGACTCACACCGACTCACATCATCGCGGTCTATCGTGTGGCATCCGACATCCGGAGGCTGCTACATGACGACGACCCCCCCGCCGCCTGATCCGCCGATCCTACTCCCCGACGACGACCACATCCGCGCCGAGATCGAGGTGGCGGACGAGCGCGCCCGCCTGCTGCGACGCCTACTGCGATTGTCGCTGCGGATGCGTCTTCATCTCACCACTGCCGACCGTCTGCCTGCCCCCAAAAAACCAAATGGGGGCAGCGATCGTGCTTGACGCAATTCCCATTCGCATCGCCTCTGATCCGCTCGCCGACGCCGACGGCTCGCCGCTCGTGGTTGATGCTCGCCGCCTGGCCGCGATGCTCTGCTCGGGCATCCGCACGGTGCGGACGTGGGACGCCGCCGGAAAGCTGCCCCAGCCAATTCGAATCGGGGGGCGAGTGGTCTGGCGAGTGGAAGAAATCCGCGCCTGGCTCGCTGCCGGAGCGCCCGACCGTGAAACATGGACGGCCATTCGCGCCGCCCGGAAGTGACATCCCGTTGACACTCTCACCACGAAAGGGCAACGGGCCGGGTGCCGCCAAGCATCCCCGACCCGTTGCGATTGGAACCCTATGTCGATTCTATCCCCCACCGGGGCCGATGGCGAAGCACTTCGCGACGCTGCCCTGAACCTTCTTCGCGTTCGTCGCGGAGAACTCATCCGCGAATTCACCGCCGCTACGATCCGCGTCGCCATCGAACGTGGCGAGGTAACTGCGGACGATGTGCGGCCGCTCGTGCCGATCCCGCCTGACATTTCTCCGAAGCTGGTCGGGTGCGTGTTCCGCGACCTGGCCGACGCTGGCATCCTCCGCCGCGACGGGTTCCGCAACTCGACCCGCCCCGTAGCTCACTCCCGACCTCTTTCAGTGTGGAAACTCGCAAACGCTGCGGGGGCATCGGCCGCACTCGCCGCGATCACCCTTCCCACCTTCTGACCACCGCGACACGCGCAACCCTGGCGCGTTGCCGGGGCCGCACGTCGCCGACTTTGGAGCTACGATCATGGATTTCTCGAACGCCATCCCCACCAGCGCCAACGGCAACGGGGGCATCAACGCCTTCGATAGCACCGAGGCCGCCCCAGAATTCACGCCGCTTCCGCCGGGGGTTTACAACGCCCTCGTGTTGCGGGGCGAGTATTGCAGCACAAAAGCAGGTGCCGAAGCCTACCGCCTGCGTTTCGAAGTGGCCGATGGACCGAACGCCGGAAAGACTGTCATCCGCACTTGGACGTTTTCCTCGAAGGCAATGCCATACACGAAACGCGACTTGGCGCCATTCGGGTTGACCACATCCGCCGCATTGCTTTCGCCGTTCCCTGCCGCCGGACGGGAATACCTCGTAAAACTCGTGGTCGCGCTGCAACGCGGGGACGACGGCATCGAGCGGAACGATATCAAGCGTATCGACGTCGTTCGCGTGAACGAATCGCCCGCCGCCGCGTTCATGCTGGCCACCCAGGACGAAGGGGAGCCAGCATGATAGGGCCTTGTCATAACGTCGGCGCGTTCGTGCGTGGTTCGCCGACCTCCCCCCGCGCCCTAGTTCGGCACGCCGACCTATTGACCGCCTATGCCGACGGTGCAATTGAAGACGAGCGCGAAGCGTACCTATCGCACTTCGCGTTCGGATCGGAGATGCAATCGCACTACGCCGCAAACCGGCAGTCCGTTGCCGGGTTTGCGGGGCCGTGCTGGTGTCGCTGGCTCATTCTCGACATCGACCGCGCCGACCTCGTGGAAGCGTTGGCCGATGCACGTCGGCTCGTGTCGTTCATTCAGCAGAGATACCCGGAGACTGACGGCAACGTGCCGGTTTACTTCTCCGGGAACAAGGGCTTCCACGTCCTCGTTGAACTCGCCAACAACCCGCCGCCTGCCGTGGGGTTTCAGCACATCGCGAAGACGCTTGCTGAAGCGATCGCCGCCCGCGCTGGCGTGAGGATCGACAGCAATATTTTCGATGCCAATCACATCATTCGATTGCCGAATACCCGGCATCCGAAGACGGGGCTTTTCAAACGACGCATCGATGCCGATGCCTTGTTCCAACTCGACATTGACGGCATTCGCAAACACGCAACGCACCCGTGTGGCGACGGCATCCCGATCGCTCGCACGGCATCGGAACAACTTGAAACGGACTGGCACGAAGCCGAACAAGTCACGGGCCGAACCACCGAGGCACGCACCGAGGCACGCCGCGACTTCGGCAATAGTGCCGACGCCCGAGCACCGCGATTCCTTGTGGACTTTCTCCGGTTTGGCACCGAGGAAGGCGAACGGAGTCAGACACTGTTTCGCTGTGCTGCGTGGTTGTCGGAACAAGGCAGTCCCTCTTCCCTTGTCTCCGCATTGTTGACAGAACCAGGGCAAGACGTGGGGCTGATGCCGAAGGACGTGGCAAGGCAGATTGCGTGCGGCATCGCACACGCTCGCCGACAACGCGGAACGACAACGCAACCGCATCCCGACCCTCGACCCGATCCGGCGACCGACCCCGACGCATTCGAGCGCTGGGCTATCGCGCACGAGGACGATCCGCTGCCACCGGGCGCGATGGACTTCCCGTTCGGAGCACTTGCACCAGAGAGAAACGAAGGGGGGCGAGCATGACGCCGAAGTTCACCACCGGGGCCGACCTTTTCGGCTCGTGGTTCGCGGACGTAGAACGCGGTGACCCGCCAGTGCGGTTCAATCTGCCCGACCCCTTCGCCGCTCTAGACGTGCGACCGGGCCGAATGATCTTGCTCGGTGGCGCGCCCGGAGGCGGGAAAACTGCCGCGCTCCTGCAAGTTGGAATCGACCTGTTGCGGGTGAACGCAACCGCCCGGCTGCTCGTGGCGAACGTCGAGATGGTTCCGGCACTCCTCGTGGAGCGCATCGCGGCGCGACTGTCTGGCGTGCCGCTCACCGCGATCCAGGACCGCACGCTGTCAGCGAACCAGCTAGACCTTGTGCGTGCAGCCGTGGAAGCAATCGCCCCCATTGCCGACCGGCTGGCGTTCTTGAACGCGCCATACTCGCTCGAACACGTCGCCGCTGCCGGTTCCAAGTTTGGCGCGAACGTGATGATCCTCGATTACATTCAACGCTTCGCCGTTGGCGATGGGTCGAAAGATAAGCGGGAGCAGCTCGAAACCGCCGTTACTGTGCTTCGCCGGTTCTGCGATGCGGGCGCGGCCGTGCTGGTCGCCGCTGCGGTCGCCAGACAGAAGAACGCTGGCGGATCAACTTACCGGGGATTGAGTCTGGCGAGCTTCCGTGGTTCATCAGAACTCGAATATGGCACCGATGCCGCCTACATGTTCAACCCGGGCGACGATGGAACCATCACGCTGACCTGCGAGAAGAACCGTTACGCGGCAGTGGCCGACATCACGACCGCGTTCGATCCGATCACGCAGACGTTCACCGTGGCACCGCCACTACCGTGCGGGCTGGGTGGGTTTGACGCCTCGACGCCAGCCCGCCCGAGGGGCAACAACCCGAAGAGGGGATAGCAATGCGACGTTTGACACTCCGAGAAGTGAAAGAATTCCACGGCGGGATGCTACCGTGCGATGCTGTGTTCCGTCCCGAAGACGATGAGATAGCCGCGTCTGAGGCCGCTCTCGCCGCCGCGAAGCCCGCGAAACCCGCGAAGTCGAAACGCCGCACCCGCTCCGAGCGGTTCGCCGTGCTGAACGCCTTCGTGGACATGGGCATGGCGGACCTGACCGGGGCGGAATCGAAAGTCTGGTTGATCCTGTTCCGCGACACGAAGGCCGAAGGCACGGCACGCGCTGGGCAAGCGGACATCGGCCGCCGTGCCGGTATCGATGCCCGTTCGGTTCGCCGTGCCCTCGACACGTTAAGGTCGAAGGGGATGGTTCGGGTTGTTCGCCGAGGCCAACTCAACGGTGGGCCGTCCGTCTATCGGGTTCATCCGGTCGGGGACGCATGAGGACGTAGGCGTCCTGCTGCATGAGGACATTTCCTGTCCGCCACTGAGGACGTAGGCGTCCTCTATCCCAGAATGGGACCAGTACGCCTTCGCCGCTAGTGCGCTCTGGCGTCTACAGAATCAGAATCAGAATCAGAATCAGAATGACGAATCAGAATCAGAATCGGAACTGACGCATCGCCTTGACGCGGGGTATACTCCCATCGCCTTGATCGGCCCGTCTGCCCGTCGTGAGAAGCGGGTGGGCGGGTTCGATCTTCTCACCAAGGTTACACATGCCGAAGCCATTCAAGCCGACTCGTCCGTTCAAACTCCCCCCCGACGCCGAAATCGTGGAACATGAAGGCAAGCCGCACGTTCGCGTGAGAGAACGCGGTAAGCCGGTTCTGTACCGCGTGACGAAGGACGGCACAAAATATCTTCGCCCATCGAAGCGATGGTATTTTGATGTCCGCGACGCGAACGGCACGGTTCGCCGGGTGAAAGGGTACGCCGATCTGAAAGCAACCGAACAACTCGCCGCCGAAACGGAACGCAAGGCATCGCGGGTGCGGAGCGGGTTCACCGACCCGGCCGAGGAACACGCCCGCCGACCGCTCGCCGCTCATCTGACGGATTACGGGGCATTCCTAGAAGCGAAGGGGAACTGCCCAGAGCACAACCGAGCAACGGTCGCGAAGGTATCCGCGATACTTTCCGGATGCGGGTTTGTGTTCCCGACGGACGTGGACGCGGGCAAGGTGTCCGCCTGGCTCGCCGATCTTCGCCGGCCCCGCCGTGTCGCTGCAATCCCACCCGGAGATGCGTTCGCGTCGTCTGCTGTGGCGGAGATGCTCGGTGTGACCGTGGACGCGGTTCGTCGGTTCGTGGCCCGGCACCGATTGCCGACCATGGGCAACGGGCCTGCCCGCAAGCTGCCGCGTGCGACGGTTCAGGCTATCGCCGAACTCACGACGAAGGGAGCCGGCCCGACCACCGCGAACCACTACACCCGCGCCGTTCGTGGGTTCACCCGCTGGCTCGTGAGGCTGAAACGGATCGGTTCCGACCCCCTCGATTCGCTGACGCTCGTAAACGCCGCTGTGGACGTGCGGCACGGTCGGCGGGAGCTGACCGCCGATGAACTCCGGGCGCTGCTCACCGGCACGCGGGAGAGCGGCGTCGCGTTCCGGGGGCTGACTGGCGAAGATCGGTTTATGCTGTACTTGTTGGCCGCCGGGAGCGGGTTCAGATCGAACGCACTGGCGAACCTGACGCCGACCGACTTCGACCTGGACGCGGCAACCGTGACACTCGCCGCACGGTTCAATAAATCACGCCGAACGAAGGTGCAACCGATCCCCGCCGACGTTGCAGCCGCCCTCCGCGAATACCTGACCGGGAAGCCCGCGAACTCACCGATCTGGGGCGGAACGTGGGCGAGCGGTTGCATGGGGGCGGAAATGCTCCGCCGCGACCTCGAAGCCGTCGGCATCCCCTACGTCGTGGACGGGTCAGATGGCCCGATGCACGCCGATTTTCACGCCTTACGGCACACCTACCTGACCATGCTGGGGAGGAACGGTGTCGATCTGAGAACAGCACAGGAACTCGCCGGGCACTCGACGCCACTGCTCACCGCCCGCTACTCACACCGTCGGTTGTACGATTTGGCCGGGGCCGTCGAGAATCTGCACATCGTGCCGCCGAACGCGGAACCAAACGCATCTGAACTCCCCCTTCGCATGCCCCGCACCGAGGGGCCAAAAAGCGCAGTGCCGGGTGCAGTGGGTGCAGTGCCGGGTGCAGTCGCAGGGGGCATTCGGGAGCATCAATCGGCATCATCTTGCAATCTTCGGGTTGTTGGAGTGATTCCGGACGACGTACCGCAACCCCTGGAAATGACAGGGGCCGGCGCTTCTCAGCACCGGCCCGCATCAATCAGCATCAAGTTACCCGGCAAGGATTCGAACCTTGACGAAGAGAGCCAAAATCTCTTGTGCTACCATTACACTACCGGGTAATAACTTGCGCCTTGAGTTCCGAGGAGTTTTGAGAAGAACCTCAACCTCAACCCACGATGCCGAGGTGGGATTATTCTCGCGATCCGTGTGGAGTTGGTCAAGAGGACAGTCACGGCAGTTTGGACACGTCAGAAACATCTGGTCAGGGCTGCGATCTATCGGAATCGAATCCGCGAATGATGTGGCAACGAAGGCGTGTGGGGATGGTGGCTCAAGTTTCGTGATGAGCCAAGGGGTTCAAAGATCCCCCGACAACCGATGGTAGTGATCGCCAACACGATCCGCGCCTGGGACTCTGCCGGGCGCGGTTCGGTTCCGAGATCCATCACACCGGGACGGATTCGCCAGCCTTCAGGATGTGTTTGACCTTGACCCGCACGTATGGCTGGGTGTGGCCCTTCAGCCGACGCGAATTCTTGCGACGACGGAACTTCTGGGTGATCGTCTTCGTCTTCGGGAACTCGACCACCTCGGTGATGATCTTCGCACCTTCCACGAGAGGCCGGCCGATTTGCGTGTCGGTGCCACTTTGGAGCAGTAACACTTTGGTCAGTTCGAGGGTCGCGCCCATCGCAATTTCTCGATAGTCGATCACGAACGTCGCCCCAACCTCGGCCCGATACTGCCGGCTACCATCTTCAACAATCGCGTACATTGTTACCCCAACCCAAAAGCGTGACGCACAAATAAGACTGTTATGATAGTAGCCTGAGCACGGGTGACCAGAGGGAACTGCGAGAACGGTTTGGAACGCGGTTGTCGCCACCTGACAGCCTTGGCCAAATGGGGCTCTCCGCTATTCTTGGGGAAGTGCCTGGTTGTTGGGAGAGCGAGGCGGGCGAGGCTCCTTCCGAGCCGATGCCTGTGGCTCGGCAGGAGCCTCGCTCGCCCTCCCCACCCAGAACTTGATCCACACTGGAACCAGTAACGGCTTCCCAACGCCGATCACGGAGGCTGACCCCATGCTTTCTGCCGACGCGCTCCGTCAGGTTCGTCGGCTCCACCTCCGGGCACGCCGACTTGTCCAAACGCTCCTTGGCGGCGAATATCACTCCGCGTTCAAAGGTGCGGGGCTGTCATTCGAGGAGGTGCGGGAATACCAGCCCGGGGACGATGTGCGTACCATCGACTGGAACGTCACCGCTCGTGTCGGGCATCCGTTTATCAAGCGATTCGTCGAGGAGCGTGAATTGACACTGCTTCTCGTGGTGGATGTATCCGCAAGTACGAAGTTCGGCACGGGAATGCTGAGTAAACGGGCCGCTGCTGCCGAACTCGCCGCGCTGCTCGCGCTGTGTGCCACAAGCAACAACGATCGCGTGGGACTCGTCGCATTCACTTCCGAGGTCGAAGAATTCGTGCCACCGAACAAGGGGGCGCGGCATGTTCTCAGAATGCTCCGCGATATCCTCGCCTTCGAGCCTCGCAACCCCGGGACCAACCTGGCGGCCGCGCTCGATTACGTGACCAAAGTACAGCGGCGGCGGGCGATCGTCTTCCTGCTGAGCGACTTTCTGGGGACTGGCTACGAGAAGTCCTTTCTCCGTGCGGCTCGCAAACACGATCTGGTCGCGATTCGCACAAGCGATCCACGCGAGAGCGTCTGGCCGGCCACGGGACTGGTGCGAATGCAGGACGCGGAGACAGGCGAGCAGGTGCTCCTGGATAGCAGTGACACTGGACTCCGCAAACGATTTGAAGCCCGTGCGGCCGAGCGTTCAGCAGCATTCACAAAACTCGCCCGTGGTGCTCAGGCCGATGTGATCGAGGTCGGGACCGACGGTGGTCACTTCGACGCCCTGCTGGGGTTCTTCCGGAACCGGAACCGTCGGCGACGACATGGTTGAAGCCGTGCAGAACCCGGGGTGCGGAATGTGGAATCAGATGTACAGGATGCAATGCACTGCGATGTTGGCGACATTCTTCGCCACGGTCGCGTGCGCTCAAGACGCCCGGTTCACCACCGACCGCAAAGATCTGCGGCTCTCCGAATCGCTCGTCGCGACACTCACCATCGACGGCCCGGCTCCACTGCGAGTCGAACTTCCCCAGCAACTCCTTGATCCGATCACCGAGCGCGACTGGAAGATTCAGCCGCAGGGCACCCCCACCGTTTCGGCAAGCGGGGACAACCGCGAGAAGTGGATACAGACATTCCGCCTCGATCCGTATGTTCCCGGCGACGCAATGCCCGTAATTTTCGCAGCGGTGAAGGTGAATGGTCGCGAGGTCTTGCCCGGCGGATTCGATGTTAAGGTCATCACGACGGTGACGGACGCGAAGGCCGAGAATGCCAAACCCGTCACTGGCATCGAGGAGTTAAGCCCGCCGCCCGTGATTGACACCCCGGTGTCACTCACGAAGTGGGTATTGGTGGGCTTGGTTCTCGTTGGTGTTATTTCGATTGGAATCGTTCGGTGGCTGCGACAGAAACCGCCGCCGGTGCGTCCACAGGACTGGGCGGAAGCTGCGTTCGATCAGTTGAGCAGCCGTGAGAACACGGGCGAAGCTCTGGTCGCGGGTGCGGCTGCAATCCTTCGCGAGTTCATTGAACGGCAGTTTGGAATTCCAGCCACCACGCTGACAACCAGCGAGTTACTAGCGACGCCGACGCAACCCTGGACGGTCGAGCAGGCCAATACGCTGACGAGGATACTCGATCGCTGCGATCGGGCGAAATTCGCCGGGGACGTACCCGACGACAGTGGGTGTCGGGACACTCTTGCCCGGTGTCGGCAGTGGGTTCACGATGTAAGCCCCGCCTTCCCCGGGCCAGGGTGACGGCAGTTGCGGTCGCGACTTCCCCTTCAGCGCTGTGCCCGGAAGGGGAGTCCACAACTGCGGCGGTGTCCACCCGCCATTCGCGAGTGGTGGGTGTCGGTGGATGAAGCGATTCCGCGAGCGATCGTAGAACAAATCTTGCGGCACCGTGGCGGCAGGCCGAGCCGTGCGTGCATCAATCAGCCCGGTATATGCGAGTGCCTCAAGCGTGGACTGAGCACAGTAGTAGCGCTCGCCAAGGCCGGTCCCTACTCGGGCAAAAAATGCTGTTCGCAGCGGACCCCGAGGACTGAAGGGGGTGCCATGCAGTAAGAAGCGGATGAGCGCGTATCGCTCCCCGTCGGCAGCCATCGCGAACTGGGTCAGTCGGCGATCTTGCTCGGGTGTCAACGGCGTTGTACGGGAGCGTATCCAGAGGAAGCCGGCATACGAATTCAGGCGATAATCGAGTGGCGTGATCCGGCTATAGAGTGTGTCCCCATACCCGGACTCGAACACGCCCAAGCGGCCGTCCGCCATCGTGATGACGATGCCGTTATGCCCGGGTTTGCCGGTTAGCGCGATTCGGAACAGCAGCGTCCAGAATCGGTTCGTGTCGCTCATCAGTAACACATCGCCCGGCTGGGGCGAGTACTGGCGGACTGGAAAGCGTGGCAATGCCTCAACATCGTAGGCGGGCTGGTAGACGTAACCAAATGGTGTCGTGGCCGGAACATACGTCGGCGGATAGACCTTCGGGCCGGTTGGATCTCCAACTGGAGCCAACCCCAACATGAGTGCTAACGCAGGTAACATTCCGTCGGCCCCGTGAACCTTGAGCCAATCCCCTCACTCAGTATTACCGACATGTCGCGAATGGCAATGCATTCCTCAAAACACTCACACAGCGACGGAAAGCCCCAGCGCTACCCACTCCTCACATTCTGAACGACCAACACAACACCCCACATTCTTCTTTCCATTACTACCACCCGGGCACCCGCCGCACCCGCCCTCTGTGGTCACCACCGAATCATTACTCACCTGAGGAGTAAAACCCAATCACCGCGCGCACGGCCTTGCGCCATCCGACGAGTTTTTGCTCACGATCCACTGCCGGCATCCTGGCCTCGAACCGGGTTGCGCCGGCCGACATCAGCATGGAGAGTTGTGCCTCGTTTGTGAGTCCGGATCTCACCGCCGCGAGGAACCCCGCACCCAGCGCGGTCGATTCGCCGTGCAACGCCCTCGCCACTGGTCGGCCCAGCATGTCGGCCTGGAATTGCAGGAACCAGTCGTTCGCGGACATTCCACCATCGACTTTCAAAGCCGTGCCCGGGGCGTGATCTCCACTACCGGCCAGATCCTTCTCGGCCGCGTCGATCAGATCCGCGACCTGGAAAGCCACGCCTTCGAGTGCCGCCCGTCCGAGGTCCGCAGCGGTCGTCGCACGGGTCAGCCCGAAGATCACTCCACGTGCATTCGGAACCCAGTGAGGAGCACCCAACCCCACAAGCCCGGGGACGAACAACACACCCTCCGCAGGGTTCGATTGCCTGGCGAGTTGCTCCACTTCAGCCGACGACTTGAACAGGTGAAGCGCGTCTCGCAGCCATTGCACGGCTGCTCCCGCGACAAACACCCCTCCTTCCAGGGCGTACTTTGGCTTCGCGTCAGTCGTGGCCGCCACGGTCGTGAGGAGCTTGTGTTTCGACTGGACCGCACGATCGCCCGTGTGCAGCAGGAAGAAGGCACCCGTCCCGTAAGTACACTTCCCGGTGCCTGGCCCGAAACAACACTGCCCGAACAGTGCTGCTTGCTGATCGCCCGCGACACCACGAATCGGGATTCCATCGGGCAGGAAGTCCAGCCCCTTTGTGACGCCGAAATCCGCGGCGCTCGGCATCACCTCGGGGAGCATCGCACGAGGCACTCCGAAGAACTTCAACAGTTCTTCATCCCATTGCATCTGGTGAATGTTGAACAGCAACGTGCGGCTTGCATTCGTGGCATCGGTGACGTGTGCGTTACCGCTAGTGAGTCGCCACATCAGGAACGAGTCGATAGTTCCTGCCGCGAGTTGGCCGGCCTCGGCCGCCGTGTTCAACTCGGGAACGTGCTGCAACATCCAGTGGAGTTTCGTGGCGGAGAAATATGGATCAAGGACCAGCCCGGTCTTCGAGGTGAGCCACGGTTGTTCAGCCGCCTTCTCACGGCAAAAGTCGGTCGTGCGACGATCCTGCCAAACAATCGCCCGGCCGATCGTGCGGCCCGTCGCACGTTCCCACACCACCGTGGTCTCACGCTGATTCGTGATGCCGATGGCAGCGATCGATCTGGCCTCGCGGCCCGATCTCGCAAGTGCTTCGCGAACCGTTCGAGCGACCGAATACCAGATCTCTTCTGGTTCGTGTTCGACCCATCCGTCCTTCGGATAGTGCTGCTCGATCTCCTGTTGAGCGGCACCGAGCACCGCGAATGTCGCGGGATCGTAGACGATCGCGCGAGAACTCGTGGTGCCCTGGTCGATGGCAAGGATGATGGGAGAACTCATCGTGAAGGCTCCGGTACGAAGTGGGCCTCGGAGTCAACTGATCGCCGCGTGCTAATACGCCGGGATCTCGACTCGCTCACCGCCCTTCATGGCACTCTCGTGAGCACAGATGCCCACGAGAGTCCAGTTCGCGCTTGTCGGGGCATCCGGGAACGCGGGTTGATCACCGAGGACGGCCATCAGGAAGTTGTGCGTCAGGTGCGGGTGGCTGCCGCCGTGGCCGGCCCCTTGCAGGAAGCTCAGGTGCGTCGCGTCGTGGATCGCGCCCGTGAACTTGCGGATGGGTTCGGGTAGTCGCCCCGCGAAGTCCGGCACCTTCACCCGCCGCGGGATCTGTGCCTCCGGCAGCCCCCGCATGTGCAGCACGGGCTCTTCGCCTTCGACCTGCTGCCACTCGAAGCTCACGTTACTCGCCGTCACGTCGAAGCTCTCGCGATACTGCCGGGCCGTGTCGAACAGGCTACGGGTCACTTCCGCGACCACGTCGGAACCCTTGATCTTGAACGTCGCCGTTTCGATCGCGAACGAACTGTTGTACTTGGCGATCATCTCCTCGCGGATGCGGCCCGAACCGTGACACACCACGCTCTCCGCGAGTGCGTTCTTCCCCTTCGCGGGGTCGCTCAACACCCCGAGGCACGGGCTGACGCAGTGCGTCGCGTACCACATCGGCGGCAGACCCGGCCAGTAACCCGGCCAGCCGTCCATGTCCTGCTGATGGCTACCGCGAAGGAACTGGATGCGGCCCAGCACGCCGCGGTCGTACAGGTCTTTCGCGAACAGGTATTCGCGGCTGTACACGACCGTTTCCATCATCATGTACGTCTTGCCGACCTTGCGTTGAAGCTCGACGATCTCCTTGATCTCGGCCTTCGTCGTGGCCATTGGCACGGTGCAGGCGACGTGCTTGCCAGCCTTCAACGCCTTGATTGTCTGCGCCGCGTGATCGGGGATCGGGCTGTTGATGTGGACGGCGTCCACGTTTGGGTCTTTGAGAAGTTCGTCGTAGTCGGTGTAGGTCTTGGGGATGCCGAACTGCTTCGCACAGCGTTCGAGTTCGGCCTTGTCGCGTCGGCAGATGGCGTACATCTCGGCGTTTGGGTGCGCCTGGTAGATCGGAATGAACTCGGCTCCAAACCCGAGGCCAACAATGGCGACGCGGACTTTGCGGTCAGAAGACATGGGAAGAGGCTCCGTAGCTGCGAGAAATCGATTGCTCGCAGGATACGGTCGCGATGTCTGCCGGGCAACGGTAGTGGCATTCCACCGTGTTCCTGCCCCGTGCCCAGATCACCTCTTGTCGCTGGGGCTTTCGTCGGTGAAGAGAGCACTGATGGATTCGTTCCCGTGAATCCGCTGGATCGCCTTGGCGAAGAGACTCGCGACCGAGATCACCTTCATATTCGCCAACTGCTTCTCGGGCGTGAGCGGCACGCTATCGGTCACCGCGATCTGAACCAGGTTGCAATCGACATTGACTGCCTTCAGGTTCTCGATCGCCTTGCCGCAGAGAACTCCGTGCGTGGCTCCGACGAATACTTGCTTCGCACCGTGCTCGTGAGCCACCTTGATCGCGCCCACGATTGTGCCCGCGGTGGAAATCATGTCGTCGTAGATGATGACCGATTTCCCATCGACGGGGGCCCCGATCAGGTGCCCTTGCTTCACCTCCGTGGCGCTCGTCCGGCGTTTGTCGATCACGGCGATCTTCCCGCCGACGTTCTTCTGGAAGTCGAGAGCTTTCTTGATGCTCCCCTCATCGGGGCTGAGCACAACGAGTTCGTCGGGCGGAATATCGAGGGAGCGGATGTGTTTGGCCAGTTCCTTGACCGCGTACAGGTGATCGACGGGGATATCGAAAAAGCCCTGAATCTGGGCCGCGTGTAGATCGAGCGCCAACACCCGGTTAGCCCCGGCCTTGGTGATAAGGTTAGCCACCAGCTTCGCCGAGATCGGGACGCGGCCCTTATCCTTGCGGTCTTGCCGGGCGTAGCCATAGTACGGCAACACGGCAGTGATTCGGGCCGGGCTGGCACGCTTGAAGGCGTCCAGCATGATGAGCAGTTCCATCAGGTTCTGGTTCACCGGCGTACAGATCGACTGCACGATGAAGACATCGCGGCCACGGACGTCTTCGTCGATGCGCACGCTCGTCTCGCCGTCCGGGAAGTCTCCGATGGAGATTCGCCCGAGCGCACCGCCGAGGTCGATGGCGATTTTCTCGGCCAGCACCCGATTCGCACGACCGCTGAAGATTTTGAGCTTGTGATTATTCCCGTTCCCGAACACCGGTCGTTCCTCCTGGCGATTCCCGAACGGTGTGCATTATGCGGCCAGCGTCGTTCGATTCCAACCTTAATGTGATTTGGGTGAAATCGATCAGGCGTGACCGGTCAGACTTTGCGGAGCCGTTCCGTGTCTCAGAATGGGTGACTTGGGTCGAGAAGCACTCAGACTTCATGGCGTTCGGTTCCGGATGTTTCCCGACCTGTTCATGGCTCTCGTGCTAGAGAAATTCGTCGCAAATACCAGATTAACCAGTTCTTAAACACGATCTGATAATCTTTCTTCCGGACTGATCAATGGTTCCAGAATGGTTCCAGACATGGGTGGGCATTTCGCCCGGAACCGACGTGACAGGGTTGTTTCACGGATGGCGGCATGCATCACCATCACAGTTCAATGTGAAACACAGAACGGCCCTGCACCCGGGTGCAACCTTGTCCTGGGTGGATGCCGACGCTACATCATCTACTGCGATACGTCATACTTTCTGGGTCAGGTCCCAACTCCGCCATACTCTCCCCTCTCACAGATAACCGCAGTTGTGGCCGCACGTCTGTTGACGCATGGTCGCGTGTCGAAACGCAGGAGATTTGCCTGATGCAGCCGGGCGGTATTCTTGATCCCATCGACTCGCGTCTGGCCGGACCCGACAGTCGTGTCACGGCGGCCGCCGTGGCCGCCCAGGTTGCGCGTCGCCGGACGTTCGCCATCATCTCCCACCCGGACGCCGGCAAGACCACGCTCACAGAGAAGTGCCTGCTGTACGCAGGGCAGATCGCGGAAGCTGGAGCCGTTCGCGGGCGGAAGACCAAGCGGGCCGTCACATCTGACTGGATGGCCCTGGAGCGAGAGCGAGGCATCTCGATCAGTTCGACAGCGCTCAGCTTTGAGTACCGAGGGCACGTACTGAACCTGCTCGACACTCCCGGGCACCAGGACTTCAGCGAGGATACCTACCGTACTCTCGCGGCAGCCGATAGCGCCGTGATGGTGCTCGACTCGGCCAACGGGGTGGAAGGTCAGACCCGCAAGCTGTTCCGGGTGTGCGCGGCCCGCAAGATCCCGATCCTCACCTTCATCAACAAGATGGACCGGCTCGGGAAGACCCCGCTCGACCTTCTGGCTGAGATTCAGGCGGATCTGGGGATTGAACCGGTCCCGATGAACTGGCCGATCGGCCTGGGGGAGCAGTTCACAGGGATCTACGACCGAGCATCCAGCCGCACTCTCCTGTTCGCCCCGACCGACCGCGGATCACTCCAGGTTCCGACCCGCATGGTGGCCCTCGCGGATCTCGACGCGGAGATCGGCCCCGAACTCGCTCACCGCTGCCAGGAGGATGTGGAACTCATCGACATTGCCGGCGGGGCATTCGACCACGGGCGGTTCCTCAGTGGGGAGCAGACGCCGGTGTTCTTCGGGAGTGCCGCAACCAACTACGGCATTGAGCCGTTCCTTGATACGTTCGTCGGACTGGCCCCGCCGCCCGGACCTCGCACCGGGCTTGCTGGCCCTGTTCCGCCCGATCGACCGCAGTTCGCTGGGCAGGTGTTCAAGATCCAGGCGAACCTGAATCCGAAGCACCGCGATCGCGTTGCCTTCGTTCGCGTTTGTGCCGGAGTGTTCACGCCTGACATGGAACCAGTCGTGGCCCGAACCGGCGAGCGACTGCGGATGAAGGGATCGCACCGGTTGTTCGCGCAAGACCGGGAGGCGATTCACCAGGCGTATGCTGGGGACGTGATCGGGCTGACGTTCACCAAGGGCGTGAGACTCGGGGACACGTTATACGACGGGCCACAGGTTGAGTTCACCGGGCTCCCGCAGTTCAGCCCGGAGTGTTTCGCCACGATTCGATGCACGGACAACGCCCGCCGGAAGCAACTCACTCAGGGGCTCCAGCAACTCGCTGACGAGGGGGCCATCCAGATGTTCACCGACCCGGACGAACCGCTGGAAGCCATCCTGGCTGCGGTCGGAGAATTACAGTTCGAGGTGGTCAAGTTCCGTCTGGAGTCGGAATACGGTGTGGATGCCGAGATCGCGCCTCTATCTCACCGCGCCGGCGGATGGGTCGGTGGGGGCCGGGCCGCGTTGGCCGATTACAAGCCTCTCTATTCGACCCGCCTTGTCTTCGACCACCGCGGCCGTCCGGTTATCCTGGCGCAGGATGCATTCACCATCAGATACTTGAAGGGCAAGGAACCGGGGCTTCAACTCCGCCCGTTCAGTGATGATCTGTTCGCACCAGCAGGATAACGCTATCTCGAACATCACGTGGCAGCGAACTTCGGAGGACTCCTTGGAAGTCGTTTCGGGGAGTTGACCCGGGAACCATGCTCTTCCAATCGCCGGGCGACTCACAACGCGTTTGGCAGGTTAATTCCCTTTTATGTTGAGTCGCGGGCCAGGCGGCTGGCCACTTCGGCTTACAATTCCCGCGCTGGGCAGAGATCGCCAAGTCTGGCATTGGGAAAGAGTCGCGATGCCCGAACCACCATCGCTGCTCCGGTACCGCGTGAACGCGACGTGGTTGATACTGGGCGGTGCCATCGCGGGGCTGGCGGTTACGATCCTGTCGCCCGACCGAGCATGAAGCTGTGGAGTCAACTGATGGGCGTATCGAGTGGCAAGGTCATGGCGGCGGTGGTTCCCGTGTTTGACTCGCTTGTCAGTTCGATCGCGCCGCCGTGGGCCGTGACGATGCTCCGGGCGATGCTCAATCCAAGACCGGTCCCGCCCAGTTCGCGACTTCGGGCCTTGTCCACACGGTAGAAACGGTCAAAGACACGCGGCAGGTGTTCGCACGGGATGCCCTCGCCGGTGTCCACAACGGTGACGACTGCCAGGCTATCATCCCGCCGGACACTTACCCGCACCGAGCCGCCCTCGGGCGTGTATTTCACGGCGTTGTCGAGAAGGTTCATCACGACCTGTCGGAGCCGGGCCGGATCGCCCCGAACGACCACGCAGACCGTCACATCAGCGACGAGCGAAAGCCGCTTGGCCTCGGCCAGAGCGCGTAGTGCCTCGGTCACCCCCCCAACCAGTTCATCGAGGTTCACACGAACCGGTTCGTGATGTGTGACTCCGGCGTCTTCCCGTGCCAGCGCGAGTAGCTGGTCGGTCAGTCGAGCCATCCGACCACACTCCTCCAAGGTGCTTTCCACCAGCGCGCGGTAGTCTTCCGGTGTCGTGGCCCGATCAAGCGTCGCTTCGGCTTCTACCCGGATCGCGGAGAGCGGCGTGCGGAGTTCGTGCGAAGCGTCGGCGGTGAACCGCTTCATTTCGGCAAACGACTTCTCCAGCCGCCCGATCATAGCGTTTACCGTCGCTGCGAGCTTGCCGAGTTCGTCCCCCGGGTTCGGGGTCGGCAGCCGGTCATGGAGCCGGTCGGCGGTGATCGCCTCGGCCGATCGGCGAAGCGAGTCCACCGGGGCCAGCGCCTTTCGGGCAAGCAGGTAAGCAACGAGGGCGGACACGAGAAGCGCGACTGGCACGGCCCCGGTCAGCACGCGAGCGAGTAGGGCCAGTTCAGCGTCTGCCTCCCTGAGCGGGATGAGCAAAAGCACGACGAACTCGCTGTCCCCAGCACGCACGCCCTTGCTCGACACAACCCACCGATTTCCATCGGGATCTGTATGCCTTGAACGAGCTGGCGGGGCTGGCGGTGGGCCACTGAAATGATTGGCGAGTTCCGGGTGGGCCACAACCGGCGAGCCATCCGGACCGTAGACTCCAGCCAAGATCCCCATGTGCTCGTCGAACTCGTGGACCCAGTACCGCACTCGCGCATCGGGGTTCGCCGCAAGTTGGGAATCGGTCTCGACCAGCCGGAAGCCGGCGTCAGCTGTGCGGTCGGCCTGCTGACGCAACGCGCGGTCCACGAGCAGGTAGACGATCCCGGCGAAGCCGACCAAGACGGTGGCGAAAGCGAGCGCGTTCCACAGAGTGAGTCGGTGGCGAATGCTCATCCCCACGGGTCATTCCCTCAGGCAGTACCCGACCCCTCGGACGGTGGCGATCGGCGAGGGGCCGTCGGCGGGGGCGAGTTTCTTGCGGAGCAGGTTGACGTATACCTCGACCACGTTGGTCAGAGCGTAGTTCGGGTCTTTCCACACATCGCGACCAAGCATCTCACGTGTGACGGTGCGGCCCTTGTGTCGGGCCAGGTATTCCAGGACCTCGAACTCACGCTGGGTGAGCGCGATATCGGCTCGGTCCCGAGTGACCCGGCGACTGACCAGGTCGATCTCCAGACCGGCAGCACGGAGGACAGTCTCGCGGTCCGGTTGGCCCCGCCTGAGCAATACCTTCACCCGGGCGAGGAGTTCCGCGAGAGCGAATGGCTTAACAAGATAATCGTCGGCCCCGGCTTCCAGGCCGCCGACTCGGTCTTCGACCGCGTCGCGGGCCGTGAGCAACAAAATCGGGACAGTGCGACCGGATTCGCGGACGGCTCGAAGAATCTCCATGCCATCCGGGCCGGGCAACATCCAGTCGAGGACTACGCAATCCCAAACACCGCCCAGCACAAGGCGTAAACCTTCGTCGCCGGTCGCGGCGGCGATGACCTCGTATCCGGCCGACCGGAATGCTTCCTCCAGCCCTCGGCGAATTTTCCGCTCGTCCTCGACGATCAAGATGCGTGGCATGTGCGCTCCCGCACGTCATGGTAACGATGACTGTGGGCAGTGATTACACATTAATTCGCCTTTAGATTTCAGCCCGCGGCGTGTCGGTAGCGTAGCGATCGGTGGAAGTCGAACCTGTCCCCGCTCGCTCTTGTTCATCCTCGTGCCTTCCGTTACTGTCACCCCGAAACTCAACCTGTGATTTACGGAGTCCCCATGACGCACACGCTCCTGTCCGTCGCTTTCCTGAGCCTTGCCGCAACGTCCGCGGCCGCAGAGGAGGCGTACCCGCGACCCGAACTCCTCGTCGAACCCACCGCACTGACAAAGCCCGAGGATGCGAAGCGATTCGTTGTCCTCGATGCTCGTAGTCACGAGAAGTATGCGAAGGGTCACGTCCCCGGTGCCCTCTGGGTGGACCACGCCGATTGGGCGAAGGGTTTCGGGGAAGGGACTGACGCTGTGGCATGGAGCAAGCGTATCGGTGGCCTCGGGATTACTTCTGACACCCGAGTGGTGGTGTACGACGACAACCTCGGTAAGGACGCGGCTCGGGTGTGGTGGATCTTGCGATTCTGGGGTGTGAATGACGTGCGATTGCTCAATGGTGGCTGGATCGGCTGGGAGAAGGGTGGGCATCCGACGGACAAGGGTGAGACTGCGCCAGTGCCGGTGAAGTTCGCCGTCAAGGCTCAGGCAGACCGGCTGGCAACGAAGAGTGACATCCTCAAGTCGCTCGATGGAGGAAAGCTCCAGGTGATCGACGCCCGGTCGGAACAGGAGTTCTGCGGGACCGATAAGTTGACGAACAAGCGGGCTGGGGCGATCCCTGGGGCGAAACAACTCGAATGGGTTGATCTACTCGACAAGAACTCCCAGCGTTTCAAGAGTCCGAGTGATCTGAAGAAATTGTTCGACGCATCGGGCATCAAACTCGACCAGCCGTCGGCGACGCACTGTCAGTCGGGCGGCCGGGCTGCGGTGATGGCGTTCGGTCTTGAGTTGATGGGGGCGAAGGACGTGAGGAATTACTACAAGAGTTGGTCCGAGTGGGGGAACGCCGAAGACACTCCTGTGGTCAAACCTGAACCGAAGAAGCCGTGAGGGCCGGTCCTGCGTCGGCTGTAAACTAGTACGTCCGTACGGTAGGATGGCGGGCAGGCTGGGGCCGAAGTCATGGATATCGAACCACTCCCGCACTTGGTCACCTTCGCGGTTGCCGCCGAACACTCCAGCTTCAAAACTCTGGTACGGTGCCCGACCTTCACGTACTCGCCCACATTGGTGACGATGGGGAGGATGCGGTTAGTGCCCATGACGTACTCCATCCGGTCATCCGAGGCCCACTCCCCAGCGGACTGCCGCCTCGAACGTGCCCGACGGCATCAGCCCGTGGGCCAGGTTCGTAGCCCGTGACTGAAGGCCGATCGTGTACCGGGGCGATGGCCAGTCCGCCTTCACCACCTTCAGGACGGTCTCGGCAACTCGCCTTGGATCCATCCCCTTGCGGATGTGCTCGACGGCCAGCGCGTCCGCCTTCTTCCTGCGGTCGGCGTAGTCGGGGATGTGCCTCACTGCCCGCATCGCTTTATCCCCTGCGGGTGTGCTGACTGGGCCGGGAGCGACGATGACGGCGGCGATGTTGAACGGCCGCAGCTCGTGCCGTAATGCCTCGGTGTACCCTTCCAGTGCGAACTTGGTCGCGCAATAAAAGGCGGCGAATGGCAGGGCTGCCACGCCGCCGGACGAACTCATGTTGATGACGGTGCCCGCTTTCCGCTCCCGCATCAGTGGCAGGACGGCGTTGGTCATCCGCATAACCCCGAAGAAGTTGATTTGGAACAGCCGCAGGGCTTCGTCCGGCGTGACCTCTTCGGCCGCGCCGATGATGCCCGTGCCGGCGTTGTTGTGAACCACGTCGATCCGTCCGCCGGTGCGCTCCGCGACCGCCTTCACGCAAGCCGCTACCGACTCATCGGAGGACACGTCCAACTGCAGAAGCTCGTACCCGTTCCCGGACTTACCGGTCAGGTCGCGGCTGGTGCCAAACACGCGGTAACCCTTCGAGGCGAGCAATTCCGCCGTCGCCTTGCCGATCCCTGACGTGGCCCCAGTGATGAGCACCACTTTACTCTCGGTCGTCACTTGTTTCCTCCGGCGAACACCGACTGGTCGAACCGGGCGAGCAGGTCCGCTGGGTCCGCGTAGATTTGAACGGCCCCCTTTAAGTCCGCGTCGCTCCACCCGCCGCAGCGGACGCCAACCACGCGGATGCCGGCCTTCAGGGACGCCTCCACGTCGTAAGGCGTGTCGCCCAAGAGGATCACCCGATCCGGCGATTGGCCGAGTTGCTTCAGGGCAGCGTGGACGATGTCGGGATCGGGCTTTGAGTTCTCGGCGTCGTCCGACGAGGTGCTGGCCTCAATGAACTCATCCGCCCCGCACACCTGGAGGAGGCGTTTGAGTTGGTCTCTTTCCGAGGAACTGGCGACCGCAAGCTTCAGGCCTTCCTTCGACATGCGGGCGAGCAGTTCCTTCGCCCCTGGAAACGGGCGGAGCTTCGGCAGGTACTCCGTTTGGAATATCTCGTCCCGCCGCTTGTTGATCGCCTGACCCTTATCAGACTCGGCGTCGATGCCTGCTACCTCAGGCAGGAGCTTGTCCCCGCCCTTGCCGATCAGGCGACGGACGGTCGCGAACGCGGCGGAAACGCCTGCTTCGCCTAGCGCCCGGGTCCATGCTTGGGCGTGCATGTCATTGCTGTCGACCAGAGTGCCGTCTACGTCGAGCAGCACGCCCGTGGGTCGTTGCATTACCGTCTCCCGGAAACAAAAGACCCCGGCCGGGGCCAGGGTCTTGGCGTCACGCTCTGTTCGTCGCCCTGACACCTCAAGACCGAGAAATAGCTAGCAAACGGCGCGCCCGCGACGAGCATTACTTCTTCGCCCGGCTGTTCTGAGCCACCGCGGCCTGCACGAGCGCCTTGAACGCGTCGGCGTCGACCATTTCCCCTTCGCGGATGTCGATCGCGCGTCGCGTGTTTCCTTCGAGGCTGGAGTTGAAGAGGGACGACGGGTCGGGAAGGCTGGCTCCCTTGGCAAAGGTGAGCTTCACGACTGCCTTGTACGTTTCCCCGGTGCAGACGATCCCGTTGCACGACCAGACCGGGACGCCCACCATATCGTTAGAAGGCTTCTTCCATTTCTGCTCCTCGGTCATCTCGGGGACAGCTTCCAGGATTAGAGCTCGCATGCGGACGAGCGTCTCCTCACGCCAGTCCTGCCGGATGACAGGTTCGACGGTCTCCGTTGGCTCCTCGACCTTCAACTTACCCTTGGCTTTGTTCATCGATTGTCCCTTCGTAACAGGTAGTGATCAGCGCGCGGGATTTCAGGGCCGTCATCTCCACTTCACCCCCGCCGCGCGGCCTGGATGGCGGCGACGTCGATCTTCTTCATCGTCATCATCGCCTCGAACGCCCACTTGGCCTCACCGCCACCCCCTCACACCGCGAGAGTCGGGGCAATGAGCGCCCCTCATCCACGGAATGCGGCGAGGTACTGAGCGGTCCGGCTTCGCGGTGCCTTGGCCACCTCGGCCGGGTGACCGGCGGCGACGATCCGACCGCCCTCATCGCCCGCGCCGGGGCCGACGTCAATCACCCAGTCGCTCCCCGAAACGACCCGCATGTCGTGCTCGACCACGATCACCGTGTTCCCCGCGTCAACGAGCCCTTCGAGTTGGGCCATCAGGCGCTCCACGTCCGCCGGGTGCAGCCCCGTCGTCGGCTCGTCGAGGACGTAGAGCGTCGTCCCGCGCTCGGCCCGCTGCAATTCGGTCGCGAGCTTGATCCGCTGCGCCTCCCCGCCGGACAACTCGGTCGCCGCCTGACCGAGCCGCAGATAGCCCAGCCCGACGTCCCGCAGGACGCCGAGCGAACGGTGGACGTGCGGCTCGTCGGCCAGGAACTCCCACGCCGTGTCCACCGTCATCCCCAGCACGTCGGCGATGTTCTTGCCCCGGTACTCGATCTCCAGGGTCTTCGCGTTGTACCGCGTGCCGTGGCAGGCCGGGCACGGGCTGTACACGCTCGGCAGGAACAGAAGTTCGACCATGACGAACCCCTCGCCCGTGCAGGTCTCGCACCGCCCCTTGGCGACGTTGAACGAGAACCGCCCAGCGTCGTACTTCCGGGCCTTCGCCGTCTTCGTCCCCGCGAACAGTTTGCGGACGTGGTCGAATAGCCCGGTATAGGTGGCCAGGTTCGAGCGCGGGGTGCGACCGATCGGCCGCTGGTCCACCACGACCAATCGCTTGACCGCTTCCATACCGAAGACGATCCGGCCACCGACCGGGGGCGCGGGGGCATTCTCCAGTTCCTCGCCTTCTTCCTCCAACGGTGCGGAATGTCCGAGGTGCCCGGCAACGAGTTCTACCAGTGCTTGACTGGCCAGGCTCGACTTTCCCGACCCGGACACACCGGTCACGGCGGTGAGTATGCCGAGCGGGAAGGCGGCGTTTAGTTCCCGCAAGTTGTTGCGCGTCACCCCTTCGAGTCGAAGCCAGCCTTTCGGGTTCCGAGGCTCTCGTCTCACAGCCGTGCGTTCGGGAAACAAGAAGGGCCGCGTCCGTGACTCTTCGATGGTCCTGAGCCCGTCAGGAGGGCCGCTGTAGAGGACGCGGCCACCGTGCTCGCCCGCCGCCGGCCCGACGTCCACGATCCAGTCGGCGTGGCCGATCACTTCCAGCTCGTGTTCGACGACGAACAACGAGTTCCCGGACGCCTTGAGCCGGTCGAGGGCACGCAGCAGCGCCTCGGTGTCCGCCGGGTGCAACCCCGCGGACGGTTCGTCGAGGACGTAGACCACACCGAACAGGTTCGACCGCACCTGGGTCGCCAGCCGCAACCGCTGTAACTCGCCCGGGGAAAGGGTCGGGGTGCTCCGCTCCAGCGTGAGGTAGCCCAGTCCCAGGTCGAGAAGTACGGTCAGCCGGGCAACCAGATCCTGGGCGATCCGCCGAGTGACCTCCGCCTGTTCGGGGTGCTCAGCGTCGCGCTTCTTGCGGCCCGGTGTTGTCTCGTCCGCGAATGGGTGGAAGATCGCGGCCAACCGCTTGAGCGGCTGGCGGGACATGTCGGCAATGTCGAGGCCGGCGAACGTCACCGACAGGGCTTCGGGACGGAGGCGCTTCCCCTTGCAGGTCGGACAGTCGTTGCTGACAAGGTACTGGGCTACACGCCGCTTCATCGAGGCGCTCTCGGTCTTCGCAAACGTTTCCAGGACGTAGCGACGCGCGCCAGTGAAGGTCCCCTGATAGTTGGGCGGCTCCTTGCGCTTGATAGCCCGCTGCACCTCTTCGACGTCGTAGCCGGGATATACGGGCACCGTCGGCTGCTCGTCGGTGAACAGGAGCCAGTCGCGGGTCTTCTTGGGAAGATCTCGCCACGGCACGTCCACGTCGTGCCCGAGGGTCGTGATGATGTCGCGCAGATTCTGCCCGTGCCACGCGGGCGGCCACGCGGCGATGGCCCGATCGCGGATGGTCAGCGAATCGTCCGGGACCATGGAGGTTTCGGTGGCGTCGTACACCCGTCCCAGACCGTGGCAGTTCGGGCAAGCCCCCTCCGGTGTGTTCGTGGAGAACGATTCGGCGTACAGGAGCGGTTGGCCGTGAGGGTAGTCGCCGGCCCGCGAGTAGAGCATCCGCAGCAGGTTCGACAACGTGGTGACGCTGCCGACCGACGATCGCGTGGTCGGCGTGCCGCGCTGCTGCTGGAGCGCCACCGCTGGGGGCAGCCCGTCAATCGAGTCGACCTCGGGGACGCTCAACTGGTGGAATAGTCGTCGGGCGTAGGGGGCGACCGACTCAAGATACCGACGCTGGGCCTCGGCGTAGAGGGTGCCAAAGGCGAGGGACGACTTACCCGAGCCGGATACGCCGGTGAACACGACCAGCGCGTCGCGGGGGACGTCGACGTCCACGTCTTGCAGGTTGTGCGTGCGAGCGCCGCGGACGCGAACGAATCCTGCGAGTGGTGATCTGTCTGGAGGAAGCGGATCGGACTTTCCCATACGAGATGCTCAACGTCAAACCGGGTGGTGCCTGAGCCACCACTCCGACACATCAGGATACGGATCGGGCGGCGCTTCGCGTGTTTGCGATGTCGATGAAGAAACCGCGAGTTGCTCGTGCGTTACATCGAGGCCGAACGGACGATCAAGCACACGGGCCGAAGGGTCCGGCTATCCTTACCCCGGAATCAGATTCCGCCCGTCACTTCCTTCAGTGCCTCGATGAGTTGATCGATCTCGGCAACCGTACTGAACGGTCCGGGGCTCACGCGTGCCAGCCCGTCGGGATAACTGCCCACGGCTTTGTGAACATATGGGGCACAGTGCAGACCGGGGCGAATCGCGATGTCAAAGGATTGATCGAGGATCGCCCCGAGGTCCGACGCGGGCATCACCTCGCAGCGGAAACTCACGGTGCCGACGCGACGGGTCGGATCGCCGTGGCCGAACACTTCGAAACCGGGCATCTCCGCGAGCGCCATTCGCAAACGGTCGCACAGTTCCAGTTCGTGATGCAGAATTGCCTCGGGGCCGCGTTCTTCCACAAAATTCAAGCCCGCAACCAACCCCGCGACACCAAGCACGTTCGGCGTACCGCCTTCAAGGTAGTACGGGAACTCCTTCGGTTGCGTCGGCGTGGACGAGTCGCCGCCGGTGCCACCTTCACGCCAGGGCCGCACGGTTGCTCGCGTGCCGACGTACAGCGCTCCGGTGCCGGTCGGGCCGAACAGCGACTTGTGGCCGGGGAACGCGAGCAGGTCGATGCACGTGGCCTGCACGTCGATCGGGATCACGCCCGCGGTTTGGGCCGCATCCACGAGGAACAACGCATCACGAGATCGCACCAACTTCCCGATCTCGGCGATGGGTTGCACGGTGCCGAGTACGTTGCTGCCGTGCGTGATCGCAACGAGTCGCGTCTTCGGCGTGAACGCAGCCTGGATCGCAGCCGGATCGACGGTGCCACCACCATCGGCCGCGATGCGAGTGAGCGTGATGTGGCCCGCTTCGGCCATCGCGACCAGCGGCCGCGACACGCTGTTGTGTTCCAGGTCGGTGGTGATGACGTGGTCGCCATCGTTCAGCACACCCTTGAACGCCATGTTAAGGGCGTCGGTGCAGTTGAGCGTGAAGATCCACCGATCGGGCCGTATGCCCGCGAAGAAGCGGTTGAGGCGGTGGCGAGCGTCGTCGAGCGTGTGCTCAGCCGCGAGTGCCATCTTGTGGCCGGCCCGTCCCGGATTGGCGAGGGTGTGCCGTGCGAAGTGGTCAAGCGCGGTGTACACGCCTTCGGGCTTCGGGAAACTCGTCGCTGCGTTATCGAGGTAAATCACGGGAGCAGTTCCTTCACCGAAATTCGTCCGAGTTCTTTGCCACCAATCACAACGGGCACTTCGTCGTCGGGGCCGTAGTTCGTTTGCTGCTTGTAGGTCGGGTTCTTCCCGCCACGCGGTTGCGTGTACACCTCCACGCAACGTTCCTTCACGTTGATGATCCAGTACTGAACGATTTTTTCACCCGCATAGATCGCGAGCTTGGTATCGCGGTCGAAGTCGAGCGACGAGTGGGACACTTCTACAACTAAGACGAGATCCTTTGGCCCAGGGTGGCGGGCATCGAATTTCGATTCCGGGCCGGTCGCGGCGTAAAAATCAGGCTCCGGTTCGCTGTCCGCAAGGGTGATCGAATCCTGGATGCCGACAACCCAATCGGGTTCTGGGAACAACTCCCCCAGCCGGCGGTTGAGCCGGCGAGTTGAACTCGAGTGCGGTGGGCCGGGCACTGGTTTCTCCAAGATCATGCCGTGAATCAACTCACACTTCGGGCCTGCATCGAATACCCCCGCGTCGATGAGTTGGTGGTACTGATCGACGGTGAATTTGTAGACGGGGCGGCCGGACAGTGCGACCACTGGAGGCTTTGGGTCGGGCGGTGTCGTTATCCGGGCGGCGGGATTCAAGTGCGTCTCCGTTCGGGATGCTCCATCATACCGCGTCAGTGGCCAACGTACTTCGCGTACAGGGTGCGGGCCTTGTCGGTTTCGCTTGTGCCCTTGATGATCGCTCGGCCGTCCGGGAACACCGTGAACTCATACGGGTCGCCGTTCTCGACCAGGCTGAACTTCAGCAGGAACTTGTTGTAACTCACGGTGCCGGTTTGCTTCAACACACCCGCGAGGTACTCGAAATCGAGCTTGGTTACTTCACGATGCGACACCTGCACGGCGTTACGCCCGCACAGCGTCGTCGTTTGCGTGCCGTGAGCACCGTCGAGCCACTCGAAGTTCCGCTGCGCACAGCACGGGCACTTCCCCTTGCGACCGGCCAGCGGCGCGATCTTCACGCGGCGATTCGTGTTCTCCCACACGTTCATCACGAGTAGTTCGCGGTTCACAGCCGCCTTGTTGCCCGACAGCAACTTGATCGCTTCGGTTGCCTGATAGCTCGCGACGATGCTCACGATCGGAGCCAGCACGCCGGCCGTCTCGCACGTCCCCGTTTCGCCGGGGGCCGGTGCTGCCTCGAACACGCAGCGCAAGCACGGCGTTTCGCCAGGAATGATCGTCATCGTCATTCCTTCGCTCCCCACCGCGCCGCCGTAGACCCACGGCTTGTTGTGTTTGAACGCCACATCGTTGATGAGGTAGCGAATCTCGAAGTTGTCACTGCCGTCGAGGATGAGATCGGCGTCTTTGCAGAACTCCTCGATGTTGGTGCGGTTGATGTCCGCCACGATCGGCTCGACCGCCACCGACGAGTTGATCTGCCGCAATTTGATCGCGGCGGCCTCGGCCTTGGGCATGTTGTTGGCGACGTCCGATTCGTCGAACAGAACTTGGCGTTGCAAGTTCGATGGTTCGACGAAGTCGCGATCGACGACGCGTACGAAGCCGACGCCGGCACGCACCAATGTGTTCGCGAGCACGGTGCCGAGGGCACCGCATCCGCACAGCGTGACGCGGCTCGCGAGCAGTTTTTCCTGGCCGACTTTGCCGATGCCCGGGTGCCGCATCTGGCGGGAGTATCGTTCGAGCGGGTTGGTGTCTGTCATGTATGGTGAAGCCGCTTGCGGCTTCGCAAGGGTGAGAGGTGCGAAGCCGCAAGCGGCTTCAGGGTTAACCAGTTATTCCGTTGTCTTTGAGGAAGTCTTGCAGGAAACGGACCTGCTGTTTGGGCCACTTCTCGGCCTTGGCGAAGCCGGCGAGGGTGGCCATGTCTTCGCGCATCCGGCGGAGGACTTCGCCCTCCGCACGTTGGAGGTAGCCGACGAGGTAGTTCATCGCCTCTTCGGCGACCGCCGAATTCAGCACGGCCGCGTCGGAACCTTCGAGGAAGACGTAGGCGTGAAGTACCGCGAGTAATAGCGGGTGAACACCCAACTCCTCAGGGATCAGCGGAAACACCGCTGCCCCGTCGGGCGCTTCATCGGGCGTTTCTTCGGTCGGCTGTGCGTCGTCGTCGTCGGACATGGTTCACCCGCCTGCAACAGCGGGAATCAACGCAATCACCACGCCATCGGTTACCGCAGTGTCCATCTCGTCGAGGTAACGAATATCCTCGTTGTTGATGAACACGTTGATGTACGGCCGAATCGTGCCGTTCTGGAACAACTTAGGCTCCAGCGCCGGGTGTTGCTTCACCAGATCGGCCAACGCCGCGCCGACAGTCGCGCCGGTCACGGTCACATCGGTGTTGCCGCCAGCTTGCTCACGCAACGGGCCAGGAATCTCAACCTTGATCGCCATAGTTAGTTTCGAGTTTCGAGTTTAACGTTTCGAGTTACAACGCGGTTTCGTGCCTCGCTTCGCTGTTCCGAGTCTGTCTCCAACTCGAAACGATGAACGCGAAACTCGAAACTACACCAGTGCCGGTTCGCCCGCCTTCAGGCCAGCCAAGTCCTCGAACGCGGCCAGGGTCGGGGCGATGGTCGCGGGTTGTTCCAAAGCGTCGAACACCGCGTCCTGCGTCTTCAGGCCATTGCCCGTGATGCAGATCACGATTTCTTCGTCGCGAGGAATGCGGCCCGACTCGATCAACTTACGGGCTGCGGCGAGCGTTGCACCACCGGCGGTTTCCGCGAAGACGCCTTCCGTCTTCGCAAGCAGAATCATGTTCTCGACGATCTCCGCGTCGGTCACGTCCTCGGCCCAACCGCCCGATTCCTTGATGAGCTTGGCCGCGAAGTAACCGTCGGCCGGGTCGCCGATCGCGAGGCTCTTGCAGATCGTGTTCGGCTTCCGCACCGGTTTGTGGCGCTCGCGACCGCTCTTCACGCAGTCCGCGATCGGGTTGCACCCGGCCGCCTGCGCCCCGTACATCTTCGTCGTGACGGGCGTGTCCACGAGACCGACGTTGTGCAGTTCCGTGAACGCCTTGTGAATTTTGCCGATCAGCGCGCCACCGGCCATCGGGCAGACGACGTGCTGCGGGAAGCGCCAGCCGAGTTCTTCCGCGATCTCGAAGCCCATCGTCTTCGAGCCTTCCGCGTAGAACGGCCGCAGATTCACGTTTACGAAGCCCCAGCCGTACTTCATCGCGATCTGCGTGCAGACGCGGTTCACTTCGTCGTAAGTGCCGTTGAGCTTGATGACCTTCGCCCCGTACACGGCGGTGCCGAGGATCTTCACCCGTTCGAGGTCGGCAGGGACGAGGATGAACGTCTCCAGGCCCGCGCTGGCAGCCTGAGCCGCGACACTGTTCGCGAGGTTACCGGTACTGGCACAGCCGACGGTTCGCATGCCGAACTCGCGAGCCTTGCTGAGCGCGACCGAAACCACGCGATCCTTGAACGAGAGCGTGGGGAAGTTTACCGCGTCGTTCTTGATCCACAACCGTTCGACACCGATCGCGTCTGCGAGGCGATCCGCGCGAATGAGCGGGGTGCCGCCGACGTGCTCGCCAACGGTGGGTTCGCCATCAAGGGGGAGCAACTCACGATAACGCCACATGTTCCAGGGGCGCTTTTCGAGCTTGGCACGTGTGAGAACGGGTTTGATGCGTTCGTAGTCGTAGCAGACTTCGAGGGGGCCGAAGTCATCCACGCAGAAGTTGATGGCGGACTTGGGGTAGACCTTGCCGCAAACGCGGCACTTCATTCCGGTCGAAAAGTCACTACTCGCCACAGTGCACTCCCAGTACGGGCGCAGGAGGATTGCGCCACGGATATTGGGGTGAGTCTTGTTCCAGGAAGAGCCGCCGGGGAGCCCGGTGGGTGCGGTGAGATAAGAGGAATCGGCGGAGGTTACCCCCCACACGAGATCTTATCTTCCCCGGCCATACCCGCTCTTGACAGAGCGTGGCGTTTGCCGGGCAGGAGTTAGCACCTGCGAAGGTATTGCGGATTTCGGATTTCGGATCGCGGATTGAGAAGAAGGTTATCCTGTCTTTACAATCCGCATTCCGCACTCCGCGTTCCGCAATTCCCTCCGGTTGCTGTGGCGTCGTCGGGCCTGGCCCCTCAGCCACTCTGGATAAGATACTCACCAGTTCAAGTTGTCAGGTTCCAAAACGGCGCAGCCGTATGGAGTTGGGTGAAGGATAGGCGAGAAACTGACCACCGGCAACGGGAATGTCGGAATTTATCGCGCTGCTGTATGATGTCAGGGCATCACCACTGGAGGGTCGAGTGAATCACTCCGGAGTATTTTGGTCGCAAGAGTGAGTGGTAGACGCTGCCCATAAATTGGGAACGAGCATCCCAACTACAATGCAACCAGTGAGATGAGCGTAACCCAACTGGCCGTCGCCCAGCATAGCAGGAAGTAGCCGACCACCAGCAGAAGTGTGACCTGGCCGTGTGAAATTCGGTTCATGAACCAGCTCCGCGAGGTTCGGTTGTGAATCCGATTCCGTCGCGGGTCCGTTATTCCAGCTCAATCCGTGGCCCCGAGTTCGTCGATGGCCTCAGCAGCGGTGTCGTACAGAGCCCACAGCGTGTCGAGGGCGGTTGTGCGAAGGAGTTCGCGAATCTGCTTGTTCACGCCCGCCAGCACCAACTCGCTGCCGCGATTCTTCGCCATGAGATGGCAACGCAGCAGGAACGTGATGAACGCCGAGCCGAAATAGTTCACGCCCGACAGGTCAACGATGATCTGGTTCGGGGGATTCTCCTTCAACGGTGCCAGCACCATCTGGGCGGCCGGTTGCAGAAGCGTTTCGGGTAAATGCTCGATTTGTGGCGACGGGATGATCACGGCGATGTCGCCGTGCCGCCGGACCTGGAAGAATTCCTTGGTCAGGTCCGCGTCGATGATCATTGCTGAACCTTTCGTGGTTGTCGAGGTCAGACGCGGGCGAGTCGTCTCTCAAAGCGTAGCCGTGAAGATGGCACGAATCAAGCGCCGGCTTGTTGAAGACGGTAATCGGGTGTGGCAGAACTAGCTGGCGGGTGAGGCTCACTTGGGCACCAGGAGTTCCACTCGCTCCCTTCGGGACCGTCGTATCACCCCTGGTGATCAACAGTTGCCCCGCTGGGACTGGCAAGACAATTGGCCATCCGACTTCTGATTCCGGTGTCAACCCCCTGGAAACGACGGACACACTCCGCCAGAATCATTTGCCACACCCGAGCGTCGACTGGCTTTCCGGGTGAGGTTCCAAACTGTACCGGCGAAATAGTAAGATGCGGGGGACACAGCCACCCAACTGTGGCTCTCCGCGGTCGATGAGGCGTTCATGCTCCTTCCTTTCCAGTGGTTCCTCTTGCTGTTCGCCCGGGTCCTACTCGGCCTTCGATACCGCATTCAGGTCACCGGCATTACGGACGCGCTAAAGAAGCCAGGACCGTACCTTATCCTGCCGAACCACCCGGCCTACATGGACCCGCCGAACGTGCTTCGCGCTCTGTGGAGCACATTCCGGATGCGGCCGATGCTGCTCGAAACGAACTTCGAGAATCCGGTGCTGGGGCCGTTCGCGTGGTTCCTTCGGGCAATTAAGGTGCCCGACCTCGACCGCGCCAGCGCCGAAGCCCGGCAACGCACCGAAGGAGCCGTGAACGCCGTTATCGAAGCGCTCAAGGCCGGCGAGAACGTCGTCCTGTGGCCGTCCGGTACACTTTCGCGAGACGGTACCGATTCCCTCGGCGCTGCTCGCACGACGGCAGATGTTCTGAAGGCAGTGCCGAATGCCACGGTTGTGCTCGTACGCACTCGCGGGCTGTGGGGCAGTTCCTTCAGTTGGGCCTACACCCGAACCCGCCCGCCCCTCCTTCCCCGGTTGTTCCGTGGCATCCGGATTCTGCTGTCGAATCTCGTGATCTTCACGCCCCGGCGCAAGATCACGATGCACCTCGAAGCGTTCGGCTCCGGTGAGCGGCCGGAACCGAAGCGAGACGCGATCAACCCCTGGCTCGAAGCGTGGTACAACGTCGATGCCCCGGAGACGCCGACGTTCGTGCCTTACCACTTCGCGTTCGGCCCACGCACTTACGAGTTTCCGCCCCCACTGGTCGGCACCGGAATCGACCTGTCAGGCGTGAAACCCGCCACGAAGGCCACGGTAGCCGAGTTCCTCACTGAGAAACTCAAGCGCCCGCTAACCGACAGCGAGAACCAACCCGACACCACGTTCTCGCAACTCGGAATCGATAGCCTGGAAGCGACCGAGATCACGCTCGAAGTGGAGCAACGATTCGGGTTCAGCGGCGACACGGTTCCCACGACGATTGGCCAGCTCTGGGCACTCGCAGAGGGGTTGCTCGACAAGGGACCGCCGAAGCCACCGCCCGAGTTGTGGTTCCGCCCGCCGTCGGACACCCGATCGTTCGTGATCATGGGTGAAACGATCCCCGAAGCATTCCTGAACCGTGCGGCATCGCATCCCAAAGACGTCGCGGTTGCCGACGATATCGCCGGGGCGCTCAACTACGAGCGATTGTTGATCGGCAGCCTGACGATGGCCCAGCGATTTCGTGAACTGCCGGGTGAGAACGTCGGGTTGTTGTTGCCAGCATCGGTCGGTGCCGACATCGCGTTCCTCGGGTTGCATCTCGCAGGGAAATTGCCGATCGCCTTGAACTGGACGACTGGTCCGGCGAACCTCGAACACGCGGCCAAGCTCACGAAATTGTCGCATGTCGTCACCTCGAAGGCGTTCATCGATCGCACGCACATCGCGGTGCCGGGGACTCAACTTGTCTTCCTCGAAGACATCCGGCGAGGCGTCGGCAAGGTCGAGTTGCTGAAACGACTCTTCGCCGTGCGTTGGTTCGGGAGTTCTGTGCGCAGGAACGTCCTGGCAAGTCTGCCGAACGATCCACACCGGCCGGCCGTGGTGCTGTTCACGTCCGGTTCCGAGAAAGCTCCGAAGGCCGTGCCGCTGACGCACGCGAACATCATCGCCGATCAGCGCGCCGCGGTGCCGCCGCAGAAGCTCACGCGGGCCGATTCCGTTCTCGGGTTTCTCCCGATGTTCCACTCGTTCGGGCTGACCATTGCGAGCCTGTTCCCAATCCTGGCCGGCGTGAAGGTGGTGCATCACCCGGACCCCACCGACGCGAACGCCCTCGCTCGCAAGGCCGCAGGCTACAAGCCGACGATCCTCATCACGACGCCAACATTCCTCGGGTTCATCCTCAGTCGCTGCAAGCCCGGGGATCTCGATTCCCTGCGAATCCTCGTAGTGGGTGCCGAGCGTTGCCCGGACGAGATGTTCGACCGCGTGGCACACCTCGCGCCGCGGGCCACCGTGCTGGAAGGCTACGGCGTCACCGAATGCGGCCCGTGCGTATCAGTGAACCCCGTGGATGCCACCAAGCGTGGCACGATCGGCAAGCCGTTGCCGGGCGTCGAAGTGTGCGTGATCGACCTCGAAACTGATCAGATATTGCCCGCAGACTCGCGAGGAATGCTGCTCGTCTCGGCACCCACGGTGTTCCCGGGTTACCTCGGCGACGGCGTCGAGTCACCATTCCGCGAACTGAACGGCAAGCGCTGGTATGTAACGGGCGACCTCGCAGCACTCGACCCGGACGGCTACATCGTCTTCCACGGCCGGCTCAAGCGATTCCTGAAAGCGGGCGGCGAGATGATCTCGTTGCCGGCCCTCGAGGAACCGTTCACCAAGGTCTACCCGCCAACGGACACGGGTCCGCAGGTTGCCGTGGAAGGAATCGAGCTACCCGGTGGTGGCCGGCGCGTGGTGCTGTTCACGACGCGAGATCTTCCCTTGAAGGAGGCGAACGCGGTGCTGGTGAAGGAGGGTTTCCGCGGCGTGATGCGGCTCGACGAGGTAAAGAAGATCGACGCGATTCCCGTACTCGGCACTGGCAAGACGGACTACAAAGTGCTTCGAGGAATGATTGACGGCCACGCCGTTCACTCGAAGATAGATTGAGTGACGATGGCGTAATGATCGAATCCGTTACCGGTGATGGGTAAGGTGTTTCCCCCTCACCCGCGACTCGAAGACTCGTCGCGACCTCTCCCCCGAAACCGGGGGCGAGGTGGGGCTGATTGGTTTCTTCTGAAGGCAATCGATCTGGGGAGGCTGAAGAGAAGACGCTGCGCCCCCACCTCGCCCCCGATTTTGGGGGAGAGGTCGGCGAGGCTTTGCGAGCCGGGTGAGGGGGGATTTACCTTCACCACACCCTGGTACAATCTCACTCATTACCCCACCGTTTTTAAGTTCTCGCGGTCACGGTGAGGCGTGTCGGCCGACTGGGCTTAGTTTCTTCTCGGGCGTTACATGTTCCGTCTCCGCTATCTTCTCGTGATTGTGCTCGCGGCGTACCTGCTCACTGGTGTGGCGCAGGTGTCGCCGGAAGAACGCGTCATCGTGCGGCGGTTCGGCAAGGTCGTTGCTCGCCCCGGTCCGGGATTGTGGATCGGGCTGCCGTGGGGGATGGACCGCATCGACCGCGTGCCCGTTCGCACCGCCCTGCAACTGACCGTCGGCTACGACCCACAAATCGCGTCCGACGCAGCGGGCACGCCACCCGGTCAGTTCCTCACCGGCGATCAGAACCTCGTCAACGTGCAACTCGTGCTCGACTATGCCATCGGGGAAACGGACGCCGACCTCGATGATTTCGTGAACCACCGCGATCGCGTGGACGCAACGCTGAGCCGGATCACGGAGGCGGCGGTCGCGGAATGGGCCGCTGGTCGTGGCGTGGATCGCGTGCTCATCACCGGAAACGCGGCATTGCCGGCGTGGGTGATGGCACGGGTTGGCGAGCGGCTGCCGGCGTATCGGTTGGGCGTGCGGCTCCAGCGGGTGAGCGTGGGGTATCTTGCGCCGCCGGAAGAAGTGCGGGCCGCGTTCGAGGCCGTGACGCAGGCTCAGACCGGCATCCGCACCCGCGAGTTCCAGGCACTCCAGGAGAAAGAACAGCGCGAACGGCAATCGGATGCGTTGCGGTACAAACTGGAGCAGGAGTCGGAGGAATTCCGGGAGACGCAACTGCGACAAGCCCGAGCCGAGGCCGCCGCGTTTCTCGACGAGTTGATGGCGTATCGCGAAGTATCCCGCGACAACCCGGATTCGCTGGCCTTCATCTGGTGGGCGGAAATGAGCAAGGCGCTGGAATCGCTCGAAGCTCGCGGCGGCAAAGTGCGACCCCTCGATCAGCATCTCCAAAACGGCGAACTCAACTTGACCGAGTTCATTCCCATCCCGAAGCGGTAATCACTCGGTATCACTCGCGGTTCGAGGCCATCAAAAGAACAACCGCCAGCGTTGGACGCGGCGGTTGTGTTGTTTGTGTTCGGCCCGAATGCGCGATTAGCGCTTCGAGAACTGCGTTCCACGGCGTGCACCACGAAGACCGTACTTCTTACGTTCCTTCATGCGGGCATCGCGGGTCAGGTAACCCGAGTCGCGGAGCTTCTTGATCATACCGGTCGCGACTTCGACCGGGTCGAGCGGGGCGGCGGGAGCCGCAGGCACGCCGGTGGCAACTGGGAGCAACGCGGGGCCACCAATCACTCGCGGAACAACCGGTGCCTTCACGACAACGGCCTTGGCCTTCTCGCGGGCCTTTTTCTCGTCCTGGTAACCCTTGATGATCGTCGTGTTGTTGAACACGCGTGACTTCTGCTCTGAGGCCGGGCTGAACATCGTCTTCATCGCACGGGCGAGACCCTGGCACACGGCTCCGGCCTGGCCGGTGATGCCGCCGCCGTTCGTCTTCACGAACACGTCCACGCGGTTGATCTGGTCGGTGATCTTCAGTGGCCCGAGCACGGCGGCGCGGTCCTTGTCTTCCGAGAAGTAGTGCTCGACGGGGCGATCGTTGATGAGGATCGTCCCCTTACCTTCGGTGACACGCACGCGGGCAACAGCGGTCTTGCGCCGGCCGGTGGCGATGTAGTACGTCCGCGGGGCTTTGCTGGTCTTCTTCTCGGCCATGATCGTTCGAGTCCGTTGCGGGTGTTCGTATGTGTGGCTGGTCCGGGGTCACGGACCCCGGCGAAAACGAGTTAGCGCTTGGTGCAAGTCAGCTTGAGTTCTTGTGGTTGCTGGGCCTGGTGCGGGTGCTGGTTGCCAGCGTAAAGCCGGAGCTTGGTCATCTGCTTGAAGCCCAGTGGACCGCGAGGCATCATTCGCTTCACGGCCCGGCGAATGATCTCGCCCGGCTTCTTGGCGAGCATTTCCTTGGCGGTGGTGATCCGCTGGCCACCCGCGTAGTGCGTGTAGTCCTGATACTCTTTCTTTTCCCACTTGTTGCCCGTGAACTGCACCTTCTCCACGTTCACGACGACGATGAAATCGCCCGAGTCCGTGTGTGGGGTGTAGTCGGGTTTGTGCTTGCCGCGCAGGATCGTTGCGATGGAGACGGCAAGGCGGCCGACCACCAAATCCGTCGCATCAATCAAGATCCATTTCGGCTGAACCGTGGCCGCGTTTGCAATCGTCGTGGACATCGTTTCGATCCGCCGCAAAAAAGCCGGGAAATACGCAATTCGTCCGGAATTAACCGGAAGTTTATCATGGTACGAGCCTGCGCGAGAGCGTCAACCCCGTCATTTCGAAATGCCGTGCTGAATGCGGAACATGCCGGGATTTCTATGCGGGAACAATAGCGCGGTGGACAATCTCACAATCTTTCCTCCAGACGAAAGCGGATGGTTCTGAGGAGTTGGCGTTGATTCTGAGGAGTTGGCGTTGATTCTGGAGTCTCTGGAGAGGGGTGTCCCTGCCGCCTGGAAACAATGAGAACCGCTTGACAATTGCCAGGCGGTTCGCGTCAAACTCCGGTTCGGGCTGCCGAGGCAGGCGGGGAAACAGAGTCAGTTCAGTTCCACCATCGCCTTGACCACGCCGGTTTCGGGCTTCAGCCACTTCGGGAACTCTTCAATCATCGCATTGAACGGGACCGAGTGGGTGATCCACGGCGTCGTGTCGATCACACCGCCCTCCATCAACCGCACGATCCGCGTGAACTCGTGCGACACGGCGTTGCGGCTCGCCATGAACGTCATCTCGCGGCGGTGCATCAGCGGTTGCATCACCGTGAGCGGGTCTTGCGTGATGCCAACCCACACGAGCCGACCCGTGAAGCCGACGTAGTTGTACGCGGCCACCATGCTCTTCGCGTTCCCAGTCGCGTCCACCACCACGTTCCCGAGCTTCCCGGAGGTCAGGTCGGTGAACGTCTTCACGTCGGCTTCCAGGCCCTGTGCCTGAATCGTTTCGGTGACGCCCATCTTCTCGCGAACGAACCGCAACCGCTGCTCGTTGATGTCCATCACCACGACGCGGGCACCCGTGATTTTGGCGAACTCGACGACGCTCAAGCCGATCGGGCCGGCTCCGATCACGAGCACGGTTTCGTCGGCTCGGGGGTTCGCCCGGTTGACCGCGTGCAGGCCGATGCCGAGTGTCTCGACCAGCGCGAGTTGATCGAACGTGAGCTTCTTCGAGACGTGCAACTTGCGAGCGGGGATCGTGAACAGCGGTTGCAAGCCGCCGTCGATGTGAACGCCCAGCGTCAGGTGATTTTCGCAGCAGTTGGTGTGCCCGCGGGTGCAGGAGTAACACTTCTGGCAGTTGATGTACGGCTCGATGGCCGCGCGATCGCCAACCTTCACGTTCGTCACGTCCGGACCAACGGCGACCACTTCGACACCCAACTCGTGACCCGGAATGCGGGGGTAGCTGAAGAACGGCATCTTCCCGAGGTAGCCGGACAGGTCGGTGCCACAGATGCCGACGCGGTGGATCTTCACCACAGCGTCGCCGGGGCCAGGCGACGGCGGCTCGGGCACGTCGATCATGCGGAACTGTTGCGGCTTCTCAAGCTGAATGGCGTGCATGGTAGTGGGGTGGAAGAGGGGTCGCGGATCGGGTCAGGATTCAGTGAAGGATAGTGAGAACACGTAACAAGGATAAGGTCGGTGCTTCCCCCGCTGGGTGTGGCAGGGTACAACCAAACAACAGCTTGGGAAGGAAAACGGGAAAAGGTAAAAGTCAAAATGTAAGGCGTTCCCGAGCCGTCATTTTTACCTTTTTCCTTCACGAGATGCCGTCCATCATCCTACTTGGAGTTTGTATGAGCCGATTCCTGTTCGCCGCGATCTTCACTCTGCTCGGTGGAGCGATCGTGGTAGCAACGCCAGCCCCGACCGCCGCGCAACTCGATCCCAAGCAAGTCGCTGAACTCAAAGCCAAACTCGAACAATTGATTGCTGATGTGCAGAAGGCCAAAGTGGATGCGAAGAAGGCCGACGAGGAGGCCAAGGTCGCCGCCGACGAGTTGGCGCAGCTCTTCGAGGCCGGAAAGCTCGGCAAGATCAACGCCGCGGTTCTCGAACAGCTCAAGGCGAAGGCGTCGGAAACACAAGCCAAGGCGGATGCCTCGAAAGCAAAGGTCAAGGAACTCGAAGCCGCGGTTGCTCAACTGAAGGCCAAGCTCAAGTTACCAGTTCCGCCGCCAGCCCCGACCGCGCCGCAGGTCGATCCGAAGGTGGTTGCCGAACTCAAGGCGAAGCTGGCAAAAATCACTGCCGAGACCGCGAAAGTTGCCAGCAATTCCCGACCGTTGATATTTCCCTGAAAATGTAGCCTTTCTTGATCTTCCCTTTCGTAAACGCACTCGGCGCAGTACTTTCCCAGAACCCCCATCTTTTCTTGTGGGCAGTCAGACAAACG
>Ga0335397_10000950_pt1 | contig 39120 bp, 34 predicted proteins | sample MAT04_FD_205740 | JGI IMG/M metagenome (GOLD analysis project Ga0335397, IMG submission 205740) | Freshwater microbial communities from Lake Fryxell liftoff mats and glacier meltwater in Antarctica - MAT-04 (spades assembly) (version 2) ... | reverse complement strand
ACCTGCTCACGCCACTCTCGGAGTTGCAATGCAAGATATTGCACGACTCTGTCTGCCCATCCAATCTGTATCAACGCTGGTTCCCAAAATCTTGGAAACCCCTCAAAATTTAAGCGAAAGACCTGTATTGAGATAGCAAAGAAAATTGCTGGATAAAATATGCCTACAGCCACTGACCGCAAACTCCGCGTTTTCCTCTGCCATTTGCAAAAGCCAAATACAATAAACTCGGATGTCACAATGACATCCGAGTTTATTGTTACTTTCCTAACCTCGCTCGTTCCACTTCGATTACTTCATTCTCCAATTTCTTAAACAGCGAACCTGGCTGGCTTACTTTTTCTGTTCGCCCCATCCCCCACGGGGACCGTCGAACAAAATAGAAAGGGCATTCAAAATATTCCTTCCCAAAATCCCCATAGGCTGGTCAATCAACAGAAACTGCCCTGTAAACTTTTTCCCAAGAAAAGCCAATTCAAGTTCAACCATATCTGCCATCTTTGAGCGCCCGTCAAAATCCTGGATTTCATAAAGAACATCTTCGTTTGGCAAAACTCCCAGCCTGTTAACAGAATCGCGTGGCAGCAATGTGACATCCGCTCCCGTATCAATTAGCATGGGTACATCCGACACAGACAAGCCCGTTGCCAAATCACGAAGCGTGACATAAGCAACTGGCGCAGGCGGGTCAAAGTTAGCAGAATCGTATTTCGGCATGGCTTATGTCTTACTAACTTTCATTTTGAAATCGGCAGATTGTTTGCGTTTGGCAAGGTGCGGTGTTAGTACACGAACAGTTTTCTTTGGCTTTTTTGCCTCTTGCACATCAGCAATGATGACATACACTTTTGCATTTTCAGGCAATTTGACGCCCGTTTTCAACCGAATTTCGCCTTTTTCTACAATACCTTCATAAGTTGTGACAGTCATGGTACACCTCTTAAAGAAATTATAGCACGAGGATTATTTTCCTAATCTCTCACGTTCCACATCAATTACCTCAACATCCAACTTCTTAAACAGCGGACCCGGCTGATTCAACTTCTTCCCAGGCTGTAAGTCGCTGGGCTTCCATTGCAAGCCTTCAATGGGTTTATATCTCAACACCGTATGCTCGCCGAGCGAGTCTTTAACTGTCTCGGTGTATTGCTCTCCGAAGAGCGGAGTCTCGTAGTTGAAGAAGCCGTGCAATTTTTCGCAGGTGAACGGCAGGAAGGGGGCGAACATCACCTTGAGCGAGTCAATGGCTTTGAGCGCGGTGTAGACGGTCTTGCCCGCGCCGTCCTTGTCCACTTTGATGGCTGACCACGGCGCGTTGACATCGAGATACTGATTGACCACCGTGGCGAGTTTCATCGTCTCGCCCAATGCAGAGCGCAAATGCACAGCTTCGAGTTCTGCGCCCACAGTCTTGAATCCGTTTTCGATAGTGGCGAGCAGTTCAAGGTCCGCGGGGCGCAAGGCAGGGGCGGATCGCGATCCGCCCGTACCCAATTCCAGATCGGGCACGTGTCCATCCCAATTCTTATAACAGAACGCCAGCACGCGGTTGGCAAGGTTGCCCCAGGTCGCAACCAGTTCGTTATTGTTACGTGCCACAAACTCTTTCCAGTCCCAATCGCTGTCCTTGCTCTCGGGCATGTTGACGGTCAGGTAATACCGCAGTGCGTCAGGGTCGAAGCGCGTCAACACGTCGCGTCCCCAGACAGCCCAATTACGCGAACCGCTGATCTTCTTGCCTTCGAGATTCATGAATTGATTGGCGGGCACGTCATAAGGCAAAATCAGCAGGATTTCTTCGCCCGCGTAGATTTCCATAAACGCGTTGCCGACTCCCATCAACTCGGCGGGCCAAAGTGACGTATGGAAGAAGATGTTGTCCTTGCCAATGAAGTGGAATTGTTTCGCTTGCGGATTTGTCCACCAATCGCGCCACGCATCTGGGCTACCCGATAGCTGACTCCACTCAATGGGGGCAGAGAGATACCCGATCACTGCTTCGAACCACACGTAAAGTTTTTTCGTTTCCCAACCCGCCTCGACGACCGGGACGGGGATGCCCCAATCAAGGTCGCGGGTGATCGCGCGCGGTCTGAGTCCCTCGGCTTCGACCTTCCTCAGCGACTCGCCCAGCACGGTATCGCGCATGTGGTCCGCGTGTTCCTTGAGATAGTTTTTGACATCGGGTTCGAGCTTCGAAAGGTCGATGAAATAATGTTCGGTGTCGCGCAGTTCAGGCGAAGAGGTATCGCCTTCGACCTTTGATTTCGGGTTGACCAGTTTGGTCGGGTCGAGCACGTTGCCGCAGGCGTCGCATTGATCGGAGCGCGCGCCTTCGGTGCCGCAGATGTAGCAAGTCCCTTCGATGTAGCGGTCAGGCAGGAAGCGTTTCAGTCCGGGCGAGAACCATTGCGGCTCCACTTTGGTGAACAGGAATCCGTTCTTCTGCAGCGCGAGGAACATGGTCTGTGAAACCTTGAAATGATTCTCGCTGTGGGTGGTGGTGTACAGGTCATACGAAATGCCGATCTGCTTGAACAGGTCAATAAAGCCTTCGTGATAAGACTTGTACACTTCCTCGACCGGCTTGCCAAGTTTGTCCGCGCTCATGGTGACGGGTGTGCCGTGTGAGTCGGTGCCGGTGATCATTAGCACCTTATTCCCCTTGAGACGGTGATAGCGTGCGGCAATATCCCCGGGCAGGTGCGAACCAGTCAGGTTTCCGACGTGAATTTCAGCATTGGCATACGGCCAGGCAACGGCGATTAGGATGTTTTTGGACATGGTGAACTCCCGTTTCTATATGTCGTTGCGAGGCGGTGTTCTTCCACCGAAGCAATCTCCTTGACAATTGGGGATTGCTTCGCGAAGTGCGCTCACAATGACATCTTAATATACAAACAAAAAGGCCGTCCGCGAAATGGACAGCCCGTTTTTGCTCAGGTGTATAAACCTAACGTGCTTTCCACTCGGTGCGGCGGAATATTTCCATTCGCATGGCCATGGTCATTGTCACCATTGGGTAGGCAGGTTTTGTATTCATGAATGTAGTTTACTATGTCCCGTAATATGTTGCAAGGCGACTATCTTATGGCGAAATTAATACTGGTAAGCAGGAAAAGCAGGAAAATAACACCGATAATCCAGAAGGCATAATGCCTTGTTTTCTCCCGCTCCTCGTAATTGACTTTTCCCTGCCCCCACTCGAAACTTGATTCGGGTCCGAATAATATCCGTAACCCGTGTGGGTTGTAGCTAAAGAAGGTTCTTGCAGCGCCGACAGCCACCATCAGCATGGACGCCAGCGCGTAAACAAGCAGCCACAGTCTCGCGAATGGTTCTGTGAGCCAGGGTTTGGGGACGATAATATGCGACAAATATGTTGCGCTCAACACCGATAGCGGAATGGCAAACAACCAGAAAATGATGTCTGGTGAGTGATGTCCTTTGGGTGTGTTGTAGACCTGATCTTCAAGCCGGTCGATATAGTCTGACGCCCACTTCCTATCTTCCGACATGACGCGAATACTGATCTTGTCATGGCGCGTATCCCATAAATCTTTTTGAAGAATACTGAAAATTACGCGGATATTCCAATTCTCCCGCGTTCCCCTATGAATGATGTCACCTTCAATGCGCGCTGGTTGTTCGATAAATCCCGCATCAGCAATAAGCTGGATAATGCTTATTTTCTGCACCTCAAGATCATGTACTACATCTTCGATTCGTCTGGTCTCAAAGTATCGAAAGTCAGATGTGACCACTGTGTACACAACCTCTGCAGGCGCCGGAAAACGCTGGGCGGCATTTCCCATAATTTTATGGAATTCCCTCAGCCCATCTTCGGTGAGCACAAAGCTCTTGTAATATGTTTCTTCCACGCCGGTTGTTAATGCCATTATCCACTCACGTTATAAATAAAAAACTGTCCATGCGTATGGACAGCCCGTTATCGTATAAATACGAAGAAACTAACGTATTTTCCAGCCGCAGGTCTGTATTTCCATTGTCTTTTATATAAGAGACGCAGGTCCCATTTTCAAGGCGTGTAGTTTACTATGTCCTGTGTCGGGTTGCAAGCCTTCATTATTTTTAACCAGTGCAGCGTTATCATGTTGTAAGAATTCCAAAAGTTTTATGTGCTAGACTACTTATGATGCAGCAGCGAGATAAAGCCTGCGCTTTCTGGTGCTAAAATATAGGCTATACCGAAGTGATAGTTTGATAATTTGTGCAACACTCTGCAACTTACGGAGGTAGTCCATGGACTGGTATAAAAATCGAACGATGGTTCGTTATGTTGCGACGGGGTTTTTGGCGGGATTCTTATTTCCCCTTTTTGGATTTTTGCTCGAATTTAATATGGGACATCTACCCTACACGTTTGGGTCTTTTTTATCCGTTCATCAGACTCAACCTTTAATCTGGATCATAGAACTTACCCCGCTGGTTTTTGGCTATGCGGCAGGCTTGTTGGGGCAACAGCATAGTTTTTCCATCGCCTTTTCCCAGGCAAAAAAAGAATGGGAAACCACCTTCGATGCCTTCTCTGACCCGGTCTTTATCGTCGATAAAGATGGCTGCATCATTCGGTGCAACCATGCAGTATTGGATAGACTTAATTCAACATATATAAAGGTGCTCGGAAGGAAATTGACGGAGGTCTTATCGGAAGGACTGGAGGAAAATATTGGAGAGGTTAATTATTCAGATAGTGAATTCCCATGGCTCAAACGTATTTATGATAAGACGATCTGCCCGGTCAATATTGAAGGGATGTCTGAAAACGTAATTTGTATTTTGCATGATGTCACCGAGCGCGTCCGCGTAAATGAACAACTGCGTAAACTTTCGCGCGCAGTGGAGCAAAGCGGTTCCACGATTGTCATTTCGGATGTGACTGGTAATATTGAATATGCAAATAAAAAATTTGTGGAGACAACAGGATATACACTTGAAGAAGTCATTGGACAGAATCCGCGTGTCTTAAAATCAGGTTATACCTCACCAGAGGAGTATAAAAATCTATGGGAAACGATTTCGGCTGGGGGGGAATGGCACGGTGAATTTCACAACAGGAAGAAAAATGGCGATTTGTACTGGGAGTCTGCAATAATTTCACCAATTATTAATGAAGGTGGGAAAATTACCCACTTTCTTGCAGTCAAGGAGGATATTACTGCTCGCAAGGAGGCTTTGGAAGCCCTCAGCGCTTCCGAGGCTGAAATGCGCGCCTTTTTCTCGGCAATGATGGACGTTATTGTTGTTTATGATTCAAAGGGACGCTATTTGAAGATTGCGCCAACGAATCAATCAAACCTATATCGCCCGCCTGCTGACATGGTGGGGAAGACAGTTACAGAGCTTTTCCCTCCAGACCAGGCGGCTTTCTTCCTCGGAAATATTCGCCAGACGTTAAAGACTGGAAAGTTAACCAGCGTCGAATATAGCCTGACCATTGATAATAAGATGGTTTGGTTTTCCGCTCTTGTCTCTCCCATGACGTCAGATTCTGTTATTTGGGTGGCTCACGATATTACAGCTCGCAAGCAGGCAGAAGAGAGGTTGGAGGTCGAGAGTAATTTACTAAGTACGCTAATTAACAATATTCCCGATTACATTTACGTAAAGGATATGCAGGGACGCAAGATCATTTCCAATATCGCAGACTGGCGTAACGGGTCGGGCGGGAAGGCAATGGAAGATGTGCTCGGAAAAACGGATTTTGATACATACCCGCCTGAGCTGGCTGCCAGATTTTGGGCTGACGATAAGTCTGTTCTTGATTCGGGGATACCGATCATAAGTCGCGAAGAACCCGGGCGGGATAGCCAGGGCAACACAATATGGGTTTCAACCACCAAAGTGCCATTACGAGATGGAAATGGGCAGATCACGGGGCTTGTAGGTGTTGGACGGGATATTACAGCACAAAAGCGAATTGAATTGGAAACCAATCGTCAGAAACAATACTTTGAGGCGCTTGTGCATGCCAGCCCTGTGGCCATCGTTGTGCTTGATAGTGAAGAGAAGATCATATCCAGCAATCCAGCTTTTGAGAATTTGTATGGCTATGTAAACACAGAAATTATAGGCGTCAACCTGGATGACCTTATTGCAAATTCAGAGACGCGTGAAGAAGCCGTCCGTTATACACATGTTGTCAAGACTCAGGCGGTTCATTTCATCGGGAAGCGTAAACGCAAAGACAACTTCCTTGTGGATGTCGAGATTTTCGGCGTGCCAGTTTTCGTTGATGGACAGAAGACCGGTACTCTGGCCATGTATCATGATATTTCTGAACTGGTCCGCGCCCAACGTGAGGCCGAGGAGTCCAACCGCTCCAAGAGCGAATTCCTTGCGAATATGAGTCACGAGATCCGCACCCCCATGAACGGCGTGATCGGAATGCTCGAACTGGCACTGGACACAAAACTTACTTCCGAGCAGACCGATTACCTGCAAACATCGCTTCACAGCGCAGAGGCGCTCCTTTCCCTGCTCAATGACATTCTTGATTTCTCCAAGATCGAGGCGGGCAAACTCGAATTGGAAGCGATCAATTTCAGCTTGCGCAACGCTGTTGAAGATGTGGCGTACACGCTCGCCAAGCGCGCACAAGACAAGGGACTGGAGATGGCCTGTCTTGTCGACCCAGACCTGGCTTCCTCTCTGCGCGGCGACCCAGGACGCCTACGGCAAATACTGGTCAACCTCGTTGGCAATGCCATTAAGTTCACACATCAGGGTGAAATCGTCATTCGCGCTGAGCCAGGAGAAAATACAGACCGCCATGTCACTGTGCATTTTTCTGTGCAGGATACCGGCATCGGCATCCCTTACGAACGGCAAGCTGCGGTCTTCGAACGTTTTACGCAGGCAGATGGAACAACCACACGCACATACGGCGGTACCGGTCTGGGACTTACGATCTCGAAACAACTGGTTGAAGTGATGGGCGGAAGGATCGGTCTCGAAAGTAAGCCTGGCATTGGAACCACTTTTTGGTTTGACCTCCAATTTGAGAAACTACTTCCTGAAAAACGCGGCGTTACAGGTCCGCTCACATCTGGACCTGCAAATCTCGGCCGCGCGCGCGTCCTCGTTGTGGATGATAACCAAACCAACCGCATGGTGCTGATCAAGAATGTTGAAGCCCTTGGCTCGCGGGTGGATGCCGTCTCCAGTGGTGCGAAAGGCATTGAAAGTCTGCGCAACGCGCATCGCGCAGGCGACCCCTATCACGTGGTTTTACTCGATATGCAAATGCCAGGCATGGACGGTGAACAGACCGCCCGCGCCATTAAGAGCGACCCATCTGTCAAAGATGTCAAAATCCTGATCCTCACCTCCATGGGGCAGCGCGGAGATGCTGTCCGCCTTGAGGCGTTGGGTTGTTCTGGTTACCTGCTCAAACCTGTTAAACAACAAATGCTGTTTGATGCCGTTCTGGCTGTACTTGGCCGCAACGAAGATGAGGCGGCAGGTCTCATTACACGTCACGTACTTACCGATAAAAGAAAAATCGGCATTCGTCTTTTACTGGCAGAAGATAATCCCGTCAATCAGAAATTGGCAGTCATCTTGTTGCAGAAAGCCGGCTATCTGGTGGATGCAGTGGAGACAGGCGTGCAGGCTCTTGAAAAAGTACAAACCCATGAATATAGCGCCGTGCTGATGGATGTCCAAATGCCCGATATGGATGGCTTTGAAGCCACCCGCCAAATCCGTATCTGGGAACAAAGCAATGGCTTACACATTCCGATCATTGCCATGACCGCACACGCCATGGCGGGCGACCGTGAACGCTGTATTGACGCGGGCATGGATGATTACGTTACCAAGCCGCTTGAACCGCGTGTGTTATTCAACGCCATTGACCGCTGGGCACAGAGTTTGGATTCAAAAAAAATATCGGATGTGGAAATAATACAGGATGATAACCTTCAAGATTTTTCAGCCGACTTGGGACGGGACTGGCTTGGCGAAAATATACCCGCCGCATCTGGGCTAACGCTGGAGCCTGTTTCTATTTCCCGGGCAGATTCTCTCCCCGAAAAATTGCCCGCAGACCTTGAATCTGCACTGTTTCGTTTCGGCGATGACCGAGACTTTATGAAGGAAATGTGTCAGGAATTTAATGATCATTTACCTGAACGCATAGACGAATTTAAGTCCGCCTTAAACGACGGCGATATTAATAGCCTCTGCAGACTGGCGCATAACCTAAAAGGTGTATCCCTGAATTTCAATGCCGAACCATTAGCCGAAGCAGCGGCAAAACTTGAAATATGCGGCAGGCAGGAAAACCTTGCCGAAGCCCCTGCGCTTGTTGAACAAGTTGAAAAGGAAATCACGCGTTTGCAGGAATATCTTGCTCAACAACTGAAGTAGACCGGAAGTGCAGCCACATCACCATCCCCAATACAAGGATCGTCGTCCCCAAACTCCACAGATCTTTTGACGTTTCCGCCTGTTTTATCAGCGCAAAAAATGAAACAAGGTCAAGCGCGATCAAAAAAATAAATGCGCTCAGATAACTTTTTGTTCTTTTGACAAGCGTGCCAACAATCCAAACAATCGGGATGATGTACAGCAGTTGGTCATACGCCCACAAATAAATGGTGGACGCAAACGCAATTGGCAGGATGACGTTGAACGCCTCCCATGCCGTGATTTTGTCCTGTGAGCGATTCCCCACAGGGGGTTGTGCCTGCCAAAGGAAGAATCCGCCCAGTCCAAGCAGGATCAGGCTCAAAGTCCCGCCGAGAAGCGCGGAACATGGCGAAGTCCCATCGCAAGCTAAATAAGCGAACGCCCACACATTTGAATGGACGCCCTGAGTCCGATCCATCACCGCTTCGGTTGCGCTACGAAATTTGATCACCCACAGTGGGTCTTGAATCATGCCAATCATTAATAATGCAATTCCACCAATTGCAACGCCATAGATCGCCTTCCAGTCACGCCGCGCAAGAAACCAGATTCCTGCAAGCAATAAAATCGTCAGCCCTTGCGGCGGCTTGAGCATGGTCAGCGAGAGAACCATCCCTGCCAGCAAGGATTTATCTTTTTCAAGCAGTAGAATTGCACCCACGATTGCTAATAGCGCAAATGCGCCAACCGAACCTGTGTGCAAGGTTAGATACAGCGGACCAAAGAAAAACATCGCGGCAAAAATGGGGACAAACAATCGTCTTGGCGCGGCTTCCTGCCAGTGATTTAACAAAATAAAAATTGTTTCTGCCACGATTGCAAGTGTGATGACCTGCCAGGTAATATACGCAGCGGGCAACGAGAGCAAGCTAAGTGGAATACAAAAAATAGCCAGCGGCAATGGGTAGGGGAATATTTTATTGGGCTGCCATTTGATGCCGTAGGCTTCATGCCCCGCAAGATATTGTGTTTCGTCGTATGGATTTTCGCCTTCCAGCACCATGCGTCCTGCCAGCCAAAAGAAGGTAAAGTTTGAGCTTTGAAAATCAAAACTGGTGGCGCTGATCCGCGCACGTAAAAAGATCATTCCCCCGATTAAACCAGCCGTGATGATAATTCCAAGAATCTTTTGGATTGTGTTTTTCATGATGCAATATTGAAGTGACAGTCACCTTTAACGTGACTGTCACTTCAGTTGAGTAAATCTTTGAGCTTTGCGAACGGCGAATCGGGTTGTATGGGTTTGTGACCGCAATCTTTCTCATTGAGATTTTGACCACACTCGGCGCATAGTCCCTCACAATCCGGTTTGCAGATCGGGCTGATCGGCACTTCAAGGAATGCATATTCGCGCATGAGGACGGCAAGATCAATTTGTCCATCTTCGGGAAGGATGAGTCCTGACTCTGTTTCGGAGCGGGCATCGAAGGCGTATAGCTCGGTGAATGACCAGTCAAGTTCATGATTAAATTCAGTCAGACAGCGCACGCATTCAAGCGTGGTTTCGGCTGAAAAATCCGCCTGAACAACTAATCCCTGCGGCGTTCTGCCGATATTTACAACGCCGTCAAAGTTACGCAGTTCAAGATCATCGCCGAGGATGATCTTGTCAAATTCAAACGGGAAATCATGGTTGCGTCCGATTTCCTCATGGGCAATAAAGCCGACATTAATACGGAAGGGTTTGCGTGAGTTAGGCATAGGGGGAAAGGATAAATTATGAAGGATGAATTGTGAAGGGTGAATTATGAAGGGTGAAGGCATTGAGGCAAATAGGTCAATTTCCATCAATCTATTAACTTGCAAACCTGTCAACCCGTTTACACTTTGCGATCCACAATATATTTTGCGAGGTTTTCCAGCGCGTCGCGTTCGGCGCAGGGTTCCATCGCGTTGAGTATGGCGAGGGCGCGGTCAATGTGTTGATCGGCTTCGCGCATGGCTTGCTTCGATGAGTTGCTGGCGCGGATATTATCCACAAGGCGCGTCATGTTCTCTGTGTTCGTCCAGCCGCCATTGGGCAGGGATAGGATGTCTGGGTCGTTGGGGTTTGCTTCGGCGTAGTAAATGGCTGGGAGGGTGACCAAGCCGTTATGTAAGTCAGAACCGAGCGGCTTGCCGACAGCGGCTTGCTCGCCGTTGAAGTCCAGAATATCATCCACAATTTGAAATGCCATGCCGATCTGATATCCAAAATCGCGCATGGATTCGGCTGTTGTTTCATCAACCGGGCTGACCATTGCCGACGCGCGCGAGGTCATTTCAAATAACGAGGCGGTTTTGGCGTAAATGCGTTTGTAGTAATTGTCGCGGCTGATCAACCCGCGCGAGGTGAACATTTGCTCCAGTTCACCGTTGACGATGGTTGCCAGTGTTTCAGAAAACAATTTCATCAAAGGCAGGTGGTCTGTTTCTGCGGCGAGTATTGCGGCACGCGCAAACAGGAAGTCGCCGGTTAATACGGTGGCAGGCGGCGACCAGCGCGCGTTCAATGTAGCCATGCCGCGCCGAAGCAGCGAGCCGTCGATCAGGTCGTCATGCACGAGGGTTGCGGTGTGTAAAAGTTCCACCGCCGCGCCGAGCGTGACGATTCTTTCAAGGGGCGCTCCCAGCATATTTCCGACGAGCAGGCTGAGGGTAGGGCGGATACGTTTGCCTCCCGCCGCAAGTAAATGCTCAAGGGCTGCACGCAGGTCGGCTTGTGAGTCATCCGCCTGGCTCCGCATTCGTTCTTCGACGAGTTTGATTTCTTCTTGTACAGGTGATAGAAAGGTTACCGCGTTCAAATCAGTCTCCCCATGCAAAGAGATGCGCCGCATTGGCTGTGGTAAGGACGGCGATCTCCGCAGGGCTTTTGGAATGGATTTCTGCTATTTTATCAGCAATATGATGAACGTAGGCTGGTTCATTCCTTTTGCCGCGGAACGGCGCGGGGGCGAGGAATGGCGAGTCGGTTTCGATTAAAATTTTGTCAAGTGGAAGCTGTCTGATAATTTCACGCTTTTCTTCCGCGTTTTTGTAAGTCACGGGACCTGTGATTCCGAGATAAAAATTGAGCGCCAGCGCCTTTTGCGCAGTTTCAAGATTTCCATTGAACGAGTGAAGCACGCCAGGTTTTTCTGCGAGTGCGCTCTGCAAACTTTTTTGCCAATCCTCCAGAATTTTCAGCAGGTCTTGCGAGGCTTCGCCAAACCACGCATCATTTTCCTCGCGCATGTGAATAATGACCGGCTTGTTGATCTCTTTTGCAAATTGCAATTGTTGTTGCAGCGCCTCGCGTTGAAAGGCGCGCTTGTCTTTTTCCTTGACCCAATAATAGTCAATGCCGATCTCGCCAACCGCAACCACTTTTGGATGTTTCGCCAAATCCTTAACCTGCTGGAATGTGCTTTCCGAGAATTGCTCCAGATCAGTTGGATGGAACCCAACTGCCGCATACACGCTGGGATTTGACTCTGCCAACCGCACCGCCTCTTTGCTTGACCTGTGATCAAGTCCTGGCACGAGCAGCCGAATCAACCCTGAATCGTTCGCGCGTTGAATTACTTCCGCGCGGTCAGAGTCGAATTTGTTGTAATCGAGGTGGCAGTGGGTGTCTGTGAGGTTCATGAGGGAAAGGATTAATGTTTCATGTCGCGTTGTTTAGTGTTATCCATTGCATAAAAAATGCCGCCTTATTTTTTGGCGGCGATTTTCTTTGTGGTTTTTCTGACGACTTTGTATTTCGCTTTTTTTCGCCAACCTGTTTATTTGGGATAAGCGCTATCAATGCGCGTAATGCGTTGTTTACACTTTCAGAATCGGGGAAATAAATCGCAACATCAGGTTCAAGAGTGACGGTTGGTCCGAAATGCTGCAAAGTGGTTGTTCCATCTTCGTTATGAATGCGGACGGTGTAGCCTTTGCGTAGGCTTCGATAATATTTTCCGCGCACGCCTTTTTGCCCCGTGAAATCATATTCGGGCAGCATTCCATCATCGTAATCTTCGGGTTTGATATTATTTGCTTTCTTCATATATTTTTCTTTCAGGTAATGTGGCTTTGCGGCAACTGATAATGCGAATTAGAATGAAATTTTCTTTTTCTAATTTTTCCACATGAACAACCAGCAATAAGTGTTGATTTTTTGATGCGCCTATACTTATCAAACGTTCTTCGATGGTGGAATGAAATTTATCAAGATATGTAACGAGAAAAGGGTCTTTGAAAACTGTTTTGGCTTCTTCAAAGCTGATTCCATGCTTTGCTAGATTGATTTTTTCTTTTTGTCATCCTAATCAAATTCATAGATCAAATCATCATTGAATTCCATGTCCATATTTGGATTATACCTCTATTGATTTGATGACATTAATCTTGTGGCATGCTGAAAATTGAAAAGTTGGCAGATTGGAACGTTCAAACATTCCAACCTGCCAACTTGTGAACAATCATTTAATTCCCGCAACCTTCAAGCCATCTTCCAAAATCGCCTTGACCTTGTCCTTGTGACGGGTCTCAGTGTAGACGCGGAGAATGGGTTCTGTGCCAGAGAAGCGGATCAGCATCCAGCCGCCGTCTTCGAGCTTGAACTGGAAACCGTCCACGGTGACGAGTTCGGTCACTTTCAGTCCGCCGAGGGTCTTGGGATTGTTGTTGCGGATGATTTGCTTGCGCGCTTCGGGGTCGCCGCTGAAGGGGCTGTCCACGCGGTCATAGAAATATTCACCACCGACTTTGGCGAACAAGTCTTTCAATAATTCGGTGGGTTTCTTGCCGGTCTTGACCATGAAATCGAGCATGTATAAGCCAGCCAAAATCCCGTCACGCTCAGGGACGTTGCCGCGGAAGGCATAGCCGCCGCTTTCTTCGCCGCCGATCAGGGCGTTGGTTTCGGTCATCTTTGGCGCGACGAACTTGAATCCCACGCCAGTTTCATGGACGGGGACGCCATAAAGCTCGCCGAGTTTATTGAGCATGTTGGTCGTGGAGAGGGTCTTCACGATGTCACCGCGTTCGCCGCGCACTTCGAGCATGTAGTACGCCAGCAAACCAAACACGCGCAATTGGTTGATGAATTCGCCGTTCTCGTCGCCGATTCCACAGCGGTCTGCATCGCCGTCGGTGATGAGCAACACGTCGGCTTTGTTATCAACTGTCGCCTTCAAACCCACGTCAATATTTGGCTGAATGGGTTCGGGACGTCGCATTTCAGGAAAGGATGGATTGCGGTGGTTGTGAATTTCGATCACGCGCGTCTTTCCGCCTGCGAGCAAACGCGGGAACCAGCCCATGCCGTTGCCCCACATCGTATCCACCATCACGGTCAAGCCTGCGTCTTTGATGGGTTGCAGGTCGATCAATCCGTCACGGGTGAGGTGTTCAATGTAAGGAGTGGCTGCGTCAAACTTGACGATTTCGCCAGCGGCGGCGGCTTCCTTGTAATCTTTGCGTTTTACGTCTTTGATGTCATCGGGGATTCCGCCTTCGATCTGATTCAACCCTTCGGGGTCAATCGCGCCGCCCGTGTCATTGCGGACTTTGAATCCGTTGTCAGTGGGCGGGTTGTGGCTGGCGGTGATATTAATTGCGCCCGCAGCTTTTTTGTCCACCACAGCATAGGCAATCACAGGCGTGGGTGTGGCTTCCTGAGTCAAGTAAACTTTCAAACCGTTGCCTGCCAACACTTCCGCGACAGCCGCTGCGAAATGTTCACTGCTGAAACGCATATCATGACCGACTACGATCCACTGTCCCTTTTTGCCCTGTGCCAGCATGTAGTTCGCAAAGCCCTGTGCACAGCGGCGGACATTATCGAACGTGTAATCCTCTGCGATAACTCCGCGCCAGCCGTCTGTACCAAATTTTATTTTTTGTGCCATTGAATATTCTCCTGAGAAGTAGTAACGTGCAAAATTATATCATCCGAAAAAATAAATCTCCAACTTGTGATAGCCTCAAAATAGTATCCTCATTTTAGCCCCAGCATTTTACTGATGGGGTTCAATAGTCTGATTATAAGAGCCGCTCTGCTGTTGGATATTGCAACCAGGACGTTGGCAATGATGGTAACGCCAACGAGCATCATGGTGATAAACTCCAGAACTTTTCTGGATGCATTATTCTGACTCAATTGCTGATATTCCCGCCCAAGCAAAATGGTAGTTAATAAAATTAAGGATGGCATGAAATCTTCGATATATCTCATGGTCACAAAGTAGAAGGATAAAATTACAAACATCGCGATAAAACATGAACCTGCAAAAATAATAATTAACCAATTTTCAGAGGGAGCTTTTATTTGGCGCGCGCCGGTCTTTTTGTTAAAGGCTATAAAATTGCTAATTTCGCGAACCAAGGGAACGGATAGAAGGAGTATGTATGGGGATAAATACATTAATCCCGCAAGCTTATCGTTTGACGAAGGGTATTCAACTCTCTGTAGATACGGAAATCTGGATTGTATTTGAAGGGGATGAAAAAAATAATTATATAAATTTTCAGTTATATAACGACTGGAAAATGAAACCTTGAATAAATTGTAATCAACGTTGGTAAGTTGATACTTTAATCCAAACTCAAAGATCGATTCAAACCTTGCCCAGTTGTACCAACTTAAGCCGGAAAGCGCTAACAATAAAGGCATTCCCATGATCGCGAGTATTGGCAGATATGCTTTTGGAGTAGTTGCCTTATAGACTTTCATTATATATATGACTGTGGCTGCGGCAGTAAAAAGGATTACCGGCAAAATGGTGATCCTTGTCCCCAGGGCAAATGCCCAATGGATGCCCGCCAAAACAAGTTTCCATAAGACAGGCTTGTTATCGCTGATCGAAGAGTATGCCCAATAACACCCGCCTACAAAGAAAAATTGACACCCAAAAATTGCCGCTTCATATATTCTGGGGGACTCAAGCATTATGGTTACCGGGGTCGAGAATCCAATTGCCAGTAAACAAATACCAAGTATCCAGACAGGCACATTTTGAAGCGACTTATACCAAAAAGTGGCGGTAATCAATGCGGCGTAAAAAAACAGCCCGAATGCAAATGCCAAAGCTACATAATGGTCTCCAATCTGGGAGAGTTGATCATAGCTAAATATAGTCAGGATCAGCGAAGGAGCGGGACCCCAGTAAGTATAAAATTTATTATTGTAGAGCGATACATCCCATGGGAAATCCTCAAGATTGTTTTGCTTTCGAAGATAATAATTGTAGGGATTACTGAGTGATAAAAGTGCGGGAGATGGTTCTTCTGTCAAATATAGGTTGCCCAGCTTAAAACCGATGGACAATTCGCTGTAATAGTTGTAATTGTGGCGCGCATCCCTGGCGATTGGCCGCACAAGCCAGATATATGTAATCAGGACGATTGTCGCCGCAATGAACGAGACCAGCAGGATTTGAGTTGGACGGTCTACATTAAAGTGTTTATAAAAAAAAGTAGATATGTGTCTTTTGAATTCTGTTAATTTGTTCTGGAAAACAACAAGCAATACCCCTCCCAAAATAAAAACCAAGCCTGCCGCCAGAATGATGATCCTGCCCCTGCCCCAACTTTCGTCATTGTCAATCCCAATTTGTTGGGCAAAAACTGCTGCCATTAACAATAAAATTCCTGCAATCAGAAACGCTTTTCTCATGGCATGTCGATTTGATGGATTAGGGCGTCACAACTGGCTCGATTGTTGGCGGTGAAAAGGGAGTTGGCGTGAACGTTTCTTGTATTGTGGGCGGAGCCGTCAATGTTGTGGATGGCGTGGATGTGAATGCCGCTTCGCCGCTCATTAATATTTGCCATGCAATTTCCAGATCGCCCGCCGCAACAACGGGGAAGGCGGGCAGGTTGCCGAGCGCCAGTTCCAGCCGCGCGATTGCCTGACCACGCGCTTCATCTTCTGTCTCCGCTTGAAGCGCCGCCAGCAAGTCGCGCGCCGAGTTTACATCTTCACGCGCCAGACCAAAATTACTTTGCGCCAGATATAACCTTGCGCGCCCAAGCATATCCAATGCGCGGGTGAACATTACTTCATGTTTTAGCTGTAATAAAGTTTGATCGTTGCTCGTTTGGATCTCATCTTCAAGCGTCGCTTGTATTTCATCAAGTTTACTCAGCGATGCAGTATGAGCTTCGATGGATTTTTCCAACGCGCCCACGCGGCTGTTCGTTTCATCAAGTTGCGTTTGCAACGTCTTCACTTCAGATGCGAGGCTATCAATTTGAACGCTATTCTTTTCGATAGGCACGATCACTTTTTGATTGATGAACGGCAAGCCGTAATACAGCCCCGCGCCGATTCCGCCGATCACCAGCGCAATTGCGATCAATCGAAACAGGGCTCTTATAAAAACGATAAGCGCCCGACCCAAACGTGAGAGAAAGGAATCTTCAGCTTTGGCAGATTCCTTCGGAGGCAGACTCCGCTCAATGGGAGCGGGCGCCGCTTCCTCCTCCACCTGAATCAGGGCTCGGCTTTCTGGAATATTTTCCCCCGCCTCAAAAGTGGACTGCATCCGCGTCAGTAGGTTTTTTCCCATGCCGCGTACGTTCAGACAATCTTCTTCAGAATTAAAAGGTCTTGCCGCGATAATGTTCTCTGCGATGGGATTTGTAATGCCAGGGGTTTTTACCAGCGTATTGAGGTCGGCTGTGTTGAGAAAGTTTAGAAAATCGCTCATGTTGCACCTGTATTTGATTTATTGGATTTGCTTGTCTATTTTATCACCCATGCAAAATTGTTTGCTATAATCCCTCTCATGATTTACCTTGATTATGCCGCCACTACTCCCGTTGACCAACGTGTTCTTGACGCAATGCTTCCATATTTTCGAGAGACTTACGGGAACCCATCTTCAATCCACCGCTACGGACAGAAAGCCGAAACCGCGGTGGATGATGCGCGTGAGAAAGTTGCTGATGTGCTTCATTGCAGACCAGAGGAAATTATCTTCACATCCTGTGGTTCTGAATCAGATAACCTTGCGCTTCGTGGGTCGACACTTGCAAGACGAAAAGCTTCGGGAGAAAAGTGGATTCTCACGGCTAGAAATGAACATCACGCGGTAAGCAGAACAGCCGAACAACTTGAAAAAGAATTCGGCTTCCTTCTCGAATGGCTGGACTTGGACGAACACGGCGCGGTCACGCCAGCATCTTTGAGCAAGGCGGTTTGCAACGATACGGCTCTGACTTCGGTGATGTATGCCAACAATGAAATCGGCACGATCAACCCGATCAAGGAACTCGCTGCTGTTGCGCGTAGCAATAACGTCATCTTTCACACGGATGCCGTCCAAGCCGCCGCATATTTGGATGTGAACGTCGAAAGACTGGGCGTGGATTTGATGTCGCTCGGCGGGCATAAATTCTACGGTCCAAAAGGGGTGGGGGCGTTATACGTCCGCAAGGGGACTGGGCTTATTCCGCACCTAACGGGTGGCGGACAGGAATTTGGTCTGCGGGCAGGGACTCAGAATGTGCCATACATCGTCGGCTTTGCCGAGGCGTTGCGTCTCGCCGCCGAAGAACGCGAACCGCGCACGGGGCATGTCAAGCCATTGCGTGACCAGGTCATTGGGCGCGTACTTGAAGAGATTTCTGATTCCCGTTTGACAGGGCATCCTGAAAACCGTTTGCCAAACCATGCCTCATTTGTCTTCAAAGATGTAGATGGCAACCTGCTTTTGCAAATGCTTGATTCGGCAGGCTTCGCCTGCTCTTCTGGCTCGGCGTGCAAAACAGGCAATCCCGAACCGAGTGAAGTGATCACGTCCCTTGGCTATTCCCGTGATTGGGCTTTGGGTTCTCTGCGAATCACCCTGGGGGTTGATTCAACTGCTGAAGGCGTGGAATCATTTTTGAAAACTCTGCCTGGTCTGGTCAAAAAAGCAAGGTCTTTAAACCACAGATAAACACGGATGAACACTGATTTTTGATAAAAGGATGGGAAAATGCCTTCGCCTGATGTTAATTTGATTACTCAAAAAATTATCGGTTGTTCATACGATGTTAGTAATGTGCTTGGTGCTGGTTTTGTCGAGAAGGTTTATGAAAATACGCTAGTTCATCGAATACGTAAGTCGACTGGTCTGATTGTTGCCCAGCAGTATCCGATTGAAGTGGTTTATGATGACGTAGTTGTTGGTCAATTTTTTGCCGATTTGCTCGTGGCTGAGCGTGTTTTGGTTGAGTTGAAATCTGTTTCCATGCTTATGCCAGAACACACGGCGCAAGCCCTGAACTATCTTCGCGCAACAGGCTTGGAAGTTTGTCTGTTGATTAATTTTGGAAGAACCAAAGTCGAAATAAAAAGATTTCTGCCTTACACAGATTGGAAAGAAAAAACGAACGACAAATGAATTCTGATAAAAACAGATTTTTTGATATGGCATTTCAAAAAAAGGTTCTTAAATCCTTTTTATCTGTGTTTATCTGTGGTGAATAAAAACGGTAAATAAAATTTGAAAACCCAAATCATCACCCTCGAATCTCACGATGACCTGATCTCTGTCCGCGATAAATTATCGTGGGCAAAGACGCCGCGTATTTTGCTGGTCTGGCCCAAATATGCGAAGGTCACATTGCGCGTGCTGGACTTGAAAGTTTTGCAGCGCCATGCCGATTCTCTCGGCGCACACCTGGGGCTTGTCACTCGCCGCGCCAAGGTGAGACGTGATGCAGAATCGCTCGGGATTCCGGTCTTTGTTTCGACGACCAAAGCGCAACGCGACCCGTGGCCTGATTCTGCTCCAAGAACTAGGCGCATCCCGAAGCCTCCGCGCCGTGACCTCCGGCAAATCCGCGACAGCGTTTACGAGAAAGAAGCTTCGTGGCGCACTTCTCTGTTGGGACGTATTCTCACTTTCACGGCGGGAGTGTTGGCTGTTTTGGCTTTGACAGGCATTTTCGTCCCGCGTGCCGCACTGACTCTCTATCCCGAAGCTAAAACTCAAAGCATCGTTATCCCTGTCTCGGCGAGTGAATCCACCGAGGCTATATCCGTCACAGGCTTGATTCCTGCGCGGGTCGTTTCGGCAACTGTCAGTGCGGAGCAATCGCTTGCCATTGTCAGCGAAATTTCTGTGCCGAAGTCCAAATCAAAAGGAGTTGTGCGCTTCACGAATTTGAGTCAGAGTGAAGTGAGTATTTTAGCAGGCACACTGGTTGCGACAAAATCTTCCGCGCGTTTTTCCACTTTGAACAATGCGCGCCTGCCCGCTGGCGTTGACCAGTTTGTGGATGTGCCGATCGAAGCGCTGGAGGCGGGTACACAGGGAAATGTCGCGGCAGATGCGGTCGCCATTGTGGAAGGCTCGCTGGGACTTTCGATCTCGGTCACGAATCCGAACCCGCTCAAAGGCGGCACGAATTTGCGACTCACTGGCGCAACCGATGAAGACCGCGCAAAACTGCGTCAGGTTGTGATGGATAATTTGCGCCGCGATGCCGAAGTAAAATTACGCGCACAGATCGCTCCCGCCGACCTTTTGTTGCTCGATACTTTTGAAGTCGTGCAAATCACCGAGGAAAATTTCATGCCGCCAGCGGGTCAGCCCGGGAAAACACTGAATTTGAAAATGCAGGTTGAATTTTCAGCGCGCCATGTTTTGGATGATGACCTGCGCCAGCTTTCGCTTTCCACGTTGAATGCGTCTGTTGAAAATGGTTTTGAGGCGACGGCGTTGCCAGCTTACAAAGTCATCGCCGACCCATCAACTGATAACTCAGGCGTCAGTCATTTTGAATTGAAAGTGACCCACACCCTGCTTCGTCAAGTGGATGAAATGCAGGTCTTCTCCCTCGTGCGCGGACACAAACCGCAGTCCATTCAAAATGAATTGGTTTCCAGTTTATCCTTGCGTCAGCCACCTGAAATTACAATTACGCCTTCGTGGTATCCCTGGCTTCCATTAATTCCCTTCAATATTTCGGTTCAAGTCAAATAGCCCACATTTGAAGTGTGATAACTGCCGACAAGCAACTTCACACTTCTCACTTTTTACTTTCCCTCTATTCCTTTCGGAGCACAAATGAGAATCCTCGCAATAGATCATGGCGAAAAAAGAATCGGCGTTGCGCTCAGTGATGCCACCGCCACCATTGCCACTCCGCTCAAAGTGGTTGAGCATGTTTCACGTGCCATTGACGCCGCACAGGTCGCTGACCTTGCCGCTCAAAACGACGTGACCTTGATCGTCATCGGTCAATCCTTTGACGAGGATGGCAACCCGAATCCCGCAGGTCGCCGCGCGGGCCGTTTCGCGGACGAATTGAAAAACCAAACGAACATCCCCATTGAACTCTGGGACGAATCCTTCAGCACACAAGATGCGCGCGCCGCACGTATTCAACTTGGCGTTTCAAGAAAAAAACGCGCCGGTCATCAAGATGCCTTCGCCGCGGTTGTGATTCTGCAATCCTATCTTGAGTCTCGCAGACAAGAAAACAAGTAACACGCCATTCACGCGAAGTCTTCATCCTTCATCCTTTCCCTCCCCCCATGCGCCGTTACCAACTACATTTCATTCTTGCATTTATTGCCCTGTTAATTTTTACCTGTATCTTCCTCGCGCTTGGTTATATTCCCGCACGCGCATCCATGCTTTATGGTCCGCCTGCGCGCCTGCTTTCAATTTCAGGTCGCATTGAATATTCCACGCGCCTGCTCTCACATGGCAGTCTTCTCACCACGCCGCTCAATCCAAACGGCGCGGAACAAATTTTCCGCATCGAACAAGGCGAGTCCATTGCTTCTGTTTCCACACGGCTTGAGCAATCTTCCATCATCGCAGATGCGCAGTCATTTTATGATTACGTTGTTTACACCGGACTAGACCTCACCATTCAAGCTGGCGATTACACCCTCAGCCCCGCACTTTCGATTATTGACATTACCCACGAATTGCAGGATTCGACTCCCTCAGACGTTACCTTCGTCATCCTCCCTGGCTGGCGGATGGAAGAGATCGCCGCTTCGCTCTCAACCTCCGGGCTGGATATTTCACCCGAAGCATTTACCCACGCCGCGCAGACTGCGCCCCAAGTCCTCGCCTTGGAATCTTCCGCCACAATGGAAGGATTCTTTTTCCCTGATTCCTATATCCTGCCGCGTACCACAACTGTCGATCAACTTCTCGACATCATCGCGCGCAACTTTGTCCTGCACATCACCGATAACATGCGGACAGGTTTTGCCGCGCAAGGTCTGGACTTGGTTCAGGCGGTCACGCTCGCATCCATCATGGAGCGCGAATCCATCCAAAATGATGAGCAGTCATTAATTGCATCTGTATTCCTCAATCGCTTGAAGATCGGAATGACTCTCGGCAGTGACCCCACTGTGCAATACGCGCTAGGCTATGATTCAGTCGAGCAAACCTGGTGGACAAATCCACTCAGTCTCGACAACCTGAAATTTGACTCCCCATATAACACCTATATTTACGCAGGCTTGCCGCCCGCGCCCATTGCAAATCCCAGCCTCGGGGCGTTGCAGGCTGTCGCTTTCCCCGAAGTCTCTCCATATTATTATTTTCAAGCCAAGTGTGATAACTCAGGCTATCATGTCTTCGCGGTAACATTTGAAGACCATATTGCGAATGGGTGTCCGTAATTATTATTTCTTTCTCGGCTTCATCCATCTTCCTCCCGCAGCCAGCGAGATGATTATGCAAGCAACAGCCGCCCACGAGAAGGCGCTGTTTTTTGTGCCGATGCCTAGGGTTAGAAAAGCCATCCCAAGAATAAGCAAATATCCAGATAGTTTGCGGCGGTCTATTTTCATGATTTATCCTTTCAAATTTGAAGCTGACTGATTCTAAATGGTTTTGCATAAAACGGAACACGGAGGCGTGATGTTATTTTTTGCCCTGAGTATTTTTCTTTCAGCATTTTTGTTATTTCAGATCCAGCCGATGATCGGCAAATTTATCCTGCCGTGGTTTGGCGGCACGCCTGCCATGTGGTCCACAGCTATGTTATTTTTTCAAACGCTTTTAACAGGCGGATATGCCTACGCCTATTGGCTTGTCAAACGCCCGAAACAGGGCTGGATTCATATTGCATTACTTGGGATAACGCTCGCGCTTCTGACCGTGCTCGGGTTTGTGTGGTCGTCCCCAATCACTCCCTCCGCTGATATGCGTCCTGCGGCGGGAAATTTTCCCGTACTCCAGATATTCCTGATTTTAACAGTTTCCGTTGGTTTGCCATATTTTGTGCTCGCCGCCAACGGACCATTGATGCAGGCATGGTTCAGTCGTATTTTCCCTGAACAGTCTTACGCGCGATTATATGCATTATCCAATGTTGGTTCTTTGCTTGGCTTGCTGGCGTATCCTGTTTTGATCGAACCTTCGCTCACATTGCTGCAACAGGGTTGGGCATGGTCAGGTGGATTCGTCCTCTTTGCTCTGGTTGCAGGCGTCTTGAGTTACCGCGCCCGTCACGCAGGCGGGATCATGGCTCACGAGTCAACAACGGAGAAACCTTCGCTGTCATTGCACCTCCTGTGGATCGTGCTAAGCGGCATAGCCTCATTGTTTTTATTGTCTGTCACGAATCAAGTCTCGCAGGAAGTGGCGGTCATCCCGTTCTTGTGGATCGTGCCACTTGCCATCTATTTGATCTCGTTTATTCTGGCTTTTTCCGATTCGCGTTTTTATGAGCGACGCGCATACACTTTATTGTTTAGCCTGGCAAGCCTCGCCATGTTATGGGCTTTGATCCGTGCCGACTCGCTGAATGTGCTTGCTCAGATCGCGATATATAACCTGCTGCTGTTCCTTGCCTCCATGATCTGTCATGGAGAGTTATATCGTCTACGCCCACACGCCGACCATCTGACCAGTTTCTACCTGATGGTTTCCCTCGGCGGCGCGGCGGGCGGCATTTTTGTAAACCTGGTTGTGCCCTTTATCTTTACCGGATACTGGGAATTTTATCTGGCATGGCTTCTCACCATTGTTCTTCTGGCTGTGATGTTATTGCCGCGTTTCTTCGGGCAGGTCAACTTGCAGGCGCGCGCGATCGGCATCTCATTTTTGATCGGCGTTGTACTTTTATCTCTTGGCTTGAACAACTACGAGAATGCGCTTTATGTCGAGCGGAATTTTTATGGCGTAATCCGTGTCCGCGTATGGGACAAGAAAGCCAACGCCATGATCCACGGTATGACGGTGCATGGCGTGCAGTATCTTAATGACCGCGCACGTCCCACCACATATTATGTCGAAGATAGCGGCATTGGCTTACTCCTGCTCAATCACCCCCAGCGTGAACAAGGGATGCGCGTTGGGGTGCTGGGCCTTGGCGTGGGAACTCTTGCAACCTACGCTCAGGATGGCGATGTCTATCGGTATTACGAGATCAATCCCGTTGTTATTCAGTTGGCGGAAGGTGAAGGCGGCTTTTTCACATTTCTCAAAGACAGCAAAGCTGAGACAACTGTCATCACTGGCGATGCGCGTATCTCACTTGAGCAGGAACTGGCTCAGGGTCAGCCGCAGAATTTTGATGTGCTTGTGTTGGATACTTTCAGCAGTGACTCGATCCCCATTCACCTTGTGACAAAGGAAGCCTTTGTCTTGTACCTCAAGCATCTCGTGCCTGATGGGATAATCGCCGCCCATATTTCAAACCGTCATCTGGATTTGCGTCCTGTCTTCTGGCAACTCGCGCAGGAATTTGGCTTGGACATTGTCCTGGTGGACAAGTCTGCATCCTCAGGCGAGAAAGGCTTTCCTTCCGAATGGATTTTACTCACCCGAAATTCTGGACTTCTTAATATCCCCGCGATCAAATCTCACGCTATTTCTTTTGAAGGCTATTCAACTTCCATCAAACTATGGACAGATGATTACAGCAATTTGTTTCAAATCTTGAAATAGTCTCATAAATAAAAAGGCAGTCACTTGGAAAAGCGACTGCCTTTTTTATAGTTATTGAACGGCTGTTGGCGTAATCTCCACTTGAGCCAGTTTATCCCTGCCAACCTTGTAAGCCTGCGCGATGGTCGCATACATGATCAACGTGAGGTACATGGTAAGCGCGGGTACAAAAAAGGGCAGGAGGCACGAAAGAATGATTGTCGCCATGATGATCTGAAGTGCAATAGTCAACACCATGGATGCTGCGTAGTAGATCGCAAACGCCGCGATAAATCCGCCCAGGTTGGCGCGGAAGATTGACCACCATTCACCGAAGCGAAAGCCCGCGGCAAATTCGTTTTTATCCACTGCGTGCATTTCTGCGGCTGGGATGATCGCGGCGAGCGGGATCGAGAGCGGGATTATCAGGCACATAGCCCCAAACATAATTAGCGAAAAGACTGCGATGACCGTATCGGCATTTGCGTTATTTACATTGTCCATAATGATTGGCAAGGAAATTCCTGCAATCATAAGCGGAATGGCAATAATGAAGATCGGCAGCGAATAGATCATTCGCACGCCGAACATTCTTGCCCCATCCTTGAGCATACCGCCCCAGTCGTCCCAGGCGATCATACGCGGGGTTTCGCCGTTAAATATCTGTTTCGCGATCCGTGCGGCGTATCCAAAAAGGATCAGGTAGGGAAGCACGGGAACAATAAAACCCGCGAGTGCAACCGCGCAGCCGATCAAAAAATATTTGCGCGCTTCGGCATCTTTAAACGGGAATGTAAAAATCTGGTTGAGATCGATTCCGAGGATCATGTAATTCCTTTTACAGCGCCACGCCCAGCACGGCTACAAAGTGAGCCGCAGCCGCGAGCAGAACAAAGATGTGCCAGACTTCATGGAAGCCAAACACGCCTGGCTTGAAGTTGAAGATTTTGGTGATGTAAACGATTGCGCCGAGCGTATAAATTATGCCGCCGATGATGAGCCATGTTAGTACCCAGGTGGGGAGCGTCGCGAGCAACTGTCCGCTTGCGCCGACAACCAACCAACTCATGGCGAGGTAGATGCCCGCATTCAACCAACGCGGCACACGGATAATGAATATCTTCATGCCGATGCCGATTAAGGCCAGCGACCAAATGGTGGTCAACATGCCCCACTTCCAAAAACCTGTGAAGGCATTGATGCAGAATGGCGTGTATGTGCCGGCGATCAGAAAATAAATCGCAGAATGATCGATCTTGCGGAAGATTTCTAGCGCCTTATCTTTCACACGTACCATGTGATAAGTGGCGCTGGCGGAAAATAAAAAGATCAGGCTGACGCCGTAGACGATCAGCGAGGCAACCTTGACGGGTGTGCCCCAGCCCACAATGAGTAATGCAATCAACCCTGCCAGCCCAAGGATTGCGCCGATCCAATGGGTGAGGCTATTGACCGGTTCGCGTAATTTTTTTAACATTTTGACTCCTTTTATTTGCAATCACAACTAATAAGTTGCCTGATTTTACTTCAACAAGTTGGACTTCTGGTTTGAAGTTCACACAGACTAACGTTTCTATTATTTTTGATTTTATGGATTCGTACGCATCAGACGGACTTTGCCCCGTGACTTTGAACAGCCGCGCAAGCAGTGGATTCTTCGGCCACGCCGCCAACAGGACGATGAGCCTGCCACTGCTCCGAAGGACTCGGTGCGCCTCTGACAGAGTCTGCATGTCGAAAATATATTCAGTTGGGAAGGTGGCGATGATTGAGTCAAAAGACTCGGAGGCGAAGGGGATATTCTGCGCGAGCGCGCGGGCGAGTCTGTGTGAACTGCCGAGGCGGCGTTTGGCGAGCATCCCCATCGGCGCTGATTCGTCTATCGCAACAGCGACCAAGCCCCGGTCAAGCAGGAGGCGCTGCAAATGTCCGGGACCATGTCCCAGCTCAAGGATGCGAGTCCCGCTTATAAGGGGGAGAATGCTATAGACCCAATTGTTCCACTGACCGAATGAAACGGTTGCGGCGACAAGGTCGTATGTGAATGCGAAGGAGTGATAGAGCAGGTTGAAGAAGACCCGCATGAAGCGTTGAAGAAGGTTCATAAACAAAACAAGGGTCTGACCGCGAAGCCAAACCCTTGCTACGTTGAAAGTATGTTATGAGAGTGTGACTTCGCCGTCACCCTTCTTGGGTTTGCGGACGGCTTCGACTGCGCTCTTGCTGCGTTCGCGAACTTCAGCAGCGAGTTCGGTGGCGCGGGCACGGGCTTCCTTTGTGAGTTCTTCGGCGCGCAGGCGGGCATCGGCGGCAAGTTGCTCAGTGCGGGCAAGCGCTTCTTCAGCGCTGACTTGTGCTTTGTCGCGTAATTCGATGCTCTTGTCTTTGATCAGAGCGCGGGTTTCTTCACCAGATTGGGGGGCGAATAATAAGGCTACGACGGCGCCAGTAAGACCACCGACGATAAAGCCAACGAGAAATGCGCCAAATTCATCACGTTCAGACATGGTTACAACTCCTTTGGTAATTGGTTGAATGTTTTTATTTTATCTATCAAAAGACGGAGTGCAAAAGTTTTACTTTTGCGTTTCGGAAGTAGAACTTCCGAACTCCGAAATTATTTCTTTTTGATGCCCATTAATTCTAACATACGAGTCAAACCAGCCATGTAGCCGCTGAGTTTCATGACGGGTTCGATCACTTCTTCGCCTAAAAATTCGACTGTGCCGCGCAGGGTGTTGACAGTTTCATTTGTGGCATTCAGGATCGGGCGGACTTCGTTTTGCAGCAGGTTGATGAGACTCGCCAACTGCACGATCAGCACGATCAACGCCACACCGATGACCAGCGATTCGAGCGCGACGACGATAATAAAGATATCGCGGATCTTGGCTGTAGGAGCGCCGGGTTGCAGGAGCAAAATAATTGATACAACCAGCAATATAAGAATAAAGACGGCGCCAGCAATTACACTGGTGATCATCGTCTTCTGTTTGCGTTCCTGCTCGCGCAACTCAGCGAGTTGTTCTGCGGTGAGTTGCGGCGCGGGCGGGGGGGCTTGTTGTTCGGTTTGTTGTTCAGGTTGAGGCATTGCCATACTTGAATTATAGCATCAGATGATGTGTTTTTTCAAATCCGATTTGCTTGTTCACTTGAATGAAGTTGCAGCGTCAACACTGTCTGGTTGTTTTGGTATAAAATCAAACCCACCAACCATGAAAACTTTCCCTTATTTTTCCCCAGTCTGGCAATACTTTCTTTCTGGCGTTTTAATTGCACTGACAACATTTCTTTTTTATGTGTTGCGCGATTTGCTGGATACAACGATTGTTGCACTTCTGTATTTAATCCCAATTGGGGTTATCACCACCTTTGCCGGGTTTGCGCCCGGAATTACCAGCGCACTTCTTTCCTTTTTGACTTTCAATTATTTTTTCATCAAACCTTATTACACACTTGCCGTTCACCATCCCCTTGACCTGGTGGTGTTGATCGTATTTCTTGTGGTTGCGGTTGTGTTGAGTCAGTTGGTGGCGCGCGCGCAGGCAGGGCTTGCCGCCGCAAATGCGCGCGAACGGGAAGCCACCCAACTCTACGAACTCAGTGTGGCGCTTGCCGGTTTGCATGATGAGTACAAAGTTGCCCAGATACTTGGCAGGCAGGTGTCTGCTCTTTCCCAGGGCGAGTATGTGGAAGTGAATATTATCGGTTCGTTGCCTGTGCGTTTTTGTTTGCCGCAACAAGCTGATTCGCCTGTGCGTCCGCCGGAGTTGACCGTATCCATCCAGGCGGCGCGAAGTACTTTGGGCGAGATTCTGCTTTGGCGTACCGCGCCAGTCATCTCGTTGGGCGAGACGCGCTTGATCCAGACCTTTGCAAGTCAGGCTGCGTTGGCGTTGGAGCGTGCGAGGCTGGCGCAGGCGGAGTCGCGTGCAAAAGTTCTGGAAGAGAGTGACAGCCTGAAGTCAGCGATCCTGTCTTCGGTGTCGCATGAGCTGCGCACGCCGCTTTCCACGATCAAGGCGGCGGCATCCAGTTTGCGCGGACATGATGTCAGTTGGGATTCTCCCGCGCGGGTGGAGTTGATCGCCGCAATCGACGATGAATCCGACCACTTGAATATGCTGGTCGGAAATCTGCTTGATATGTCGCGCATTGAATCGGGCGTGTTGAAGCCGAAGCGCGAGTGGAACATGATATCCGAGATCATCGGCGGTGTGCTTGCGCGTATGAAACATTCAGCGGAGGAGCACAAACTTATAATTGACGTTCCTGAAGACCTGCCGCTTGTGCCGGTGGATTACGTGCAAATGGAACAGGTTTTTACAAATTTATTGAGCAACAGTTTAAAGTATGCGCCTGCGAATACAGTGGTGCGGGTCCGTGTGCGGATTGAAGGGGAGTCGGTTCATGTGTTGGTAAGTAACCAGGGTCCGCAAATTCCGCGTGAACATCTTGAGCGAATCTTTGACAAGTTTTATCGCATCACTGCGGCAGACCGTGTAACTGGCACGGGGTTGGGGCTTTCAATTTGTAAGGGGATCATCGAAGCGCACGGCGGACGTATTTGGGCAGAGAATTTACCAGACGGTTTGGGATTTAATTTCACCGTGCCGCTTCTTTGGGATGGCAGGTCTGCTCCAAAACTTCCAATGGATTCGGAGGTCGAGTGAGCAACGCCCCGCACATTCTTGTTATTGATGACGAACCCCAAATTCTGCGCGCACTTCGCACGATCCTGATCGAAAAACAATTCAGAGTTTCTGTGGCGAGTCGCGGTGAAGAGGGGCTGACGATTGCGGCGACTGCCGAACCCGACCTTGTGATCCTCGACCTGGGGCTGCCTGATATGGATGGTGTGGAAGTTTGCGCGCGTTTGCGTGAGTGGACACAATGCCCAATCATTATCCTCTCTGTGCGTGATGGCGAGCGAGATAAGGTTGCCGCGTTGGACAAAGGCGCAGACGACTACCTGACCAAGCCTTTTGGAATTGAGGAACTGCTTGCACGCGTTCGTGTTGCCCTGCGGCATTCTGCGCAAAAGCAGGGCGTGCAAAGCAAGGTTGTAAAAGCAGGGAATTTGACGGTTGACCTCGCATGGCACATCGTCAAACGCGGCGAGGAAGAGGTCAAGTTGACGGGGACTGAATATAAATTACTATCCTATCTTGCCGCAAACCACGGACGTGTGCTTACGCATCAAAGTATTCTTATAAATGTTTGGGGACCGGCAGATGCCGATCACACTGAATATTTGCGTGTTTACATGCGTCAACTGCGTAAAAAACTTGAAGAAGATCCCGAGCGCCCGCAGTACATCCTCACCGAACCTGGGATTGGGTACCGGTTTATCGCGGATGAATAACTGATGTCATTGCGAGGGCGCTCTTGGTTTTCGCCCGACACTTGCGCCGCACAGTGTTTGTTGCAGTGCAGGTGAGCAATACCTAAGCGTGCCTGAGATTGCTTTGTCGGGAAGCGCACCCTCCTCGCAATGACGTAACTCCAGACTCCTTGCATTGCCCTTACGAAAGGGAATTTTTATTTGTTCTTTATACGATTGGGGGAAATCTTTGTCACCGTTTTATGTGGACTTGCTAAAATTTGTTCATAAGAGGTGATTATGAGCAAACTTGACAGTCTTCTTCAAAATACATATCTGGGAATTTCCCACGATGATTCGGTCAGTATGATTTTCAACCCTGCTCCGCGGCTGCTGGTCCTTGTTTCTGGTGTTGATGTGGACGACATCACTTTAACCAGAAAAATTTGGGAATTAGCCAAACCCCAGGGTCTTGAAGTTGTCCTGCTCGGACTATGTAACCACTTTGACCAGGAGGCACAACTACGGCGCAAACTAGTCACCATGGCGTCCAGTATTCAGGATGAAACCATTCGTACAGATTTTCTTATTGGCTATGGAAACAATTGGTTGAAATTGACAAAGCAGGAATGGCGGTCTGGTGATATTTTTGCATGTGGCTCGGAGCAGTATATAAATTTATGGGGCAGTTCATTAAGTCAGACGTTGACTTCCAATTTCAAAACGCCTGTTTATGTTTTATCCGATTTTCATTCACCAACCCGTCCAATACCAAAAATTCTGTCAACAGCTGCATTTTGGCTCGGTTCCATCACCATCATAGCCATATTTTTTGAAGTGGAGTTTAAGGCGGCGCAGTTGCCACAGGACTGGGCGCATACTTTTCTCCTCTATCTATGCGTCTTTACCGAAGTTGGGTTTCTATGGATATGGAATGCCTTGTTCTAAAAAATCATATTTTCTCATTTTCAAAAAGGTTAAATTATGTCAGAAACAAATTCAAAACAAACATCTTTATCAGACAAATTATCGGAAGATTTTAATCGCCAGCAAAATCTATTTGCCGCTCAACCCACGATCATTCAGCACTTTCTTGAGGTGCAGGGAAAGCAGATCGCTGATGCCATCGTAGACGGCGCATCGCAGGTCAGTTTCACCCTGCCGGATCGGGTGGTGTGCATGGTTGAGAATGTGGATCAGTCCGCTTTGGTGACCATTCCACAAAACCAACGTCAGCATTCTGCGGGAAGTTTTTTCAATCGTTTTCGCAAACTTGAACTTTATAAGGAATTGCGCCACGCGTTAGCCGAACTGGAGCAATCTTCCGACCGCGCCATCTATGCCGCGAGCAGTTTGCTGCGTCATGCCACGGTCATGCACATGATCTACAACATGCTTCCTGCGGGACGGACGGTTACATATAAGCCAGTTGCCGAAGATGAAACAATCCCTTCTGTTCCGGAAGGAGATGATCTTGAACCACGGTCCGCGATTACAGCGGAGACAGATGCCATTGCAGAAGAAGGCAAAGCAGAGGATGGGCGCGGTGACCTGCTTGTGCCGTTTGTGCCCTATGCCCGTAAATTCTATTTGCCCCAATGGATCGCCTTTGACGAGAACGGGGAATTGATCGCTAAGTCTGTTGAGGAAGCGGCGGCGCACGTTAAATCCATGCAGAGATTTATGGAAGTGTTGTTCCTGTCTGTTGCGCTTGCGCCATATATTTCTGTAGATAAGGAATACGCGCAAAGACGCTATGGGATGCTGGGTCAGTTGGTGAATCAAGGACGCGCACTGGCAATCTATCAGACGAAGGAAATCATTGCCCGAATCAAGGAACGTGCCAAGGCGGGGAGTTTGAACCGTGGGCTTCGTCTCAGTCTGCCATATTTCGACGATCAGGAACTTCGCCTCGGTATTTCCAATTTTGAAGTCATCCCTGCGGGGCGCATCATGTTCGTCCCTGCGTTTGTTGTGCGCTCTGTCCGCCAGGAGGAAGTGAAGGTCAGCCAGGATACACGCTTCAATCCATCCACGCGCAAGCATATTCTTAATTTGCTCAATTTGCTTGAACAAGCATTTGAATCTGAAAACCAATAGGTAAATAATGTTTTTCTCAATCGCTTTTTTAATCGTTATCTTTTTTGTGGCTTTACGTGCCGCTCCGAAAGAATCTCAGGAAGATGCTCACGTTCATGGCGCCGGGCAGATCGGCCTGCTGGCTGCGCTGGCGCTTTTTGGCGTGGATTATTTCACATCCTACTTTTATGCCACCGGTGAAATGATGAGTGCCTTGCATCCATACGGATTGCAAAAGTATGCTTTTGTCGCGGTGGTTGTCATCGCGTTTGCAAATCTTGTGTTCGGCGCGTTGTACATGTATTCACTGGGAATTTTCAATGAAGGCGGCGGTTCATATACAGCCGCAATGCGTTATCTGGCTCCCGGGCTGAGTCTGGTGGTTGCGGTGGTCTTGATCCAAGACTATATTTTTACCATCGTGGTTTCGACTCTTTCGGGCGTTGACCAATTACTTTCTCTTACGAATTCCTATGCCATTGTCTGGACTGTCCGCTTCGGGTTGGGGGCGGCGATGGCGGCGGTCACTTGGTATCTCACCATTCGCGGACGAGGAGAATCGTCGCGCGTGGTCTTTACCTTGTTGGGCGTTTTTGTACTTATGACAGTTGCTCTGGCGGTTGGTTTGTTCATTGCAAAAGGAAAAGGAGTTCCGCCCGCGCCTTTTACCGAACAAATTACTACGCCATCTTTTTGGCAAGCCGCATATCACATGCTGACCGCATCCATGAAAGGGCTGGTGGCGCTCTCAGGTTTGGAAGCCATGTCCAACGGTATCCAATTTGTCATTAACGAAGATTTCGCTCTGGTGAAGTGGGGCAAGAAAAATATGACGAAACTCAACGGCTTGTGGAACTTCTATAGCGGGAAGTCTGGTATTGGACGCATGGTGCAAACTTCGTTCCTGTTTTACGGCGGATTCACCACTGCTTTCCTGGCGTATTTTGCTATTCAATTCAACGTATTTGACGGCACGCTCGGACGTTCGCTGGTAGGCAACCTGGCTTTTATCGGCTTTAGCGAACTTCCTGGCGGCATCATCCTTTATTGGACTTACCAGATATTGGCTGTCGCTTTGTTGGCTGCCGCTTCGATGACTGCTTTTCAGGATTTACAGGCAACCGCATGGCGTGACGTTGCCATTGGAGAAATCCCAGAGATTGTTGTTTACCGCAATCCGCAGGGGACTTTTACCCGCTCGGTGACTGCTGGTTTTATTGTCGCTGTGGTAATTCAATTCCTGGTAAAAGGGAATACCAGCGCGGCTGTGCCTTATTATGGCATCGGTGTTTTTATGCCGATCATGGTCATGGGCTTTGCCATCCGTAAGCATATTTTGGCAACTGCTACTGGCTCGGCGCGTGCCTGGGGTAGCTTTGGAGCTGGCTTCGCCGCAATCCTTTCTGGCTTGGTGTTCGTAGGTCAGATCGTGGGCAAGTGGAGCGAAGGCGGCTGGGTGGTGTTAATTACCTTCAGTCTCCTTGTGCTGGCTGCTAACCTCTTGTTGATTTCTCCTATTGGGTATCGTGATCCAAAAACGATCCATCGCATCGTGCGCGAGAAGGCTCGTGTGGAAGGTTCGATGGCTTCGATTGTGGAATGGCAATCCTTGAAAATGCAGGAATATCGTCATTCCTTGCGCGGACGGGTTTTGGTGGGCGTCACCCGTTTCTTTGAATTGTTTGGCGTTCGCCGCCCGGTTCGATTTGAACCCGAACCTATTTTTGCAGGCGATTATGATCACGCCCTGCATTCCGATCATCCCGATGCACCGTCTTTGCTGGAACAATACCTCGACCACCCCGAACCACGACTTGGCGGTGCCCCGAAAGAAACTGCCCCTGGCGAAGAGGATTTGTAGTTTTGATATGTCATTGCGAGGAGCGGGTTTTGCGCCGAAGCAATCTCCTGGCTAACAGGAGATTGCTTCGGGCCGCGAAAAGCACGCGGAACAGGAACGCCCTCGCAATGACATGCTTTTTTCATCCTTCATAATTTATCCTTTCCCTCATGCCTACTCCCATCTATAGTCTGCGCGTTCCAGAAGTGTATCAAACACTGGAAACTTCTTCCCTCGGAATCACCAACGCCGAGGCGGAGTCGCGTTTGCTATTGTATGGTCACAATATTTTATCGAAGCAAAAGAAAACCCCCAGTTGGGAAAAACTGATCCTTGAGTTTATTCATCCGCCCGCGTTGGTTTTGCTGACGGTGGGGCTGATCGCGCTGCTGGAGAAGGAAATTCTGCTCGCAGGAATTATCTGGAGCATCATTGTTGTCAATATCGGCTTTTCATTCTGGCGCGAACACCGCGCCGAGCAAGCTATTGAAAAACTACGCGCGATCCTGCCGTCCTTCGCCCACATTATCCGCGAGGGGAAAGAGATTTATCTTCCATCCAGCGAGGTAGTGCCAGGCGATGTTCTTGTCCTCGCGGAAGGCGATAACATTCCTGCCGACGCGCGCGTGATCGAAGATTATGGCTTGCGAACCAATAATGCGACTCTCACCGGCGAAGCGATTCCCGCGCGCAAGACTGCCGACCCATCCTTTCAAAGCGGAATCAGCGAACTGGACCGCCCCAACCTGATCTTCGCCGGGACGTCCATCGCCTCTGGCACGGGGAAGGCTGTTGTCTACTCGACCGGCATGATGACTCAGTTTGGGCGGATCGCACACCTGACTCAAACCATCGCCGAAGAACCAACTCCGTTTCAAAAAGAACTTGCTCAGTTAAGCAAAGTTACCGCGTGGGTGGCTTTGTTCATCGGCGGCATTGTGGCAGTGATCGGATATTTTGACTTGCGATTTCCGATTAGAGAAATCACCTTGCTTGCTTTCGGCGTCGCTGTGGCGGTGATTCCAGAAGGACTCGTTGCCACGCTCACACTGTCGCTTGCCGCAGCAGCTCAACGGTTGGCAAAGCGCGGCGTGCTGGTGAAGAAACTGTCCACAGTGGAAAAGCTCGGACTTGTCTCCGTCATCTGCACCGACAAAAGCGGCACGTTGACTCAGAATCAAATGACGGTGCGCGATGTGTGGGTCGCTGGGAATCGTCTCAAAGTGACAGGTGTGGGATATGAACCTCAGGGGAAATTTTCTCCTGATCCAAACGGACAAGTTTGGGAAAAAGATTTACTTTGTTTGTTGGAATCCGCCGCGTGCTGTAATAACGCGCGGGTGAACGCGCCGTCCGTTGAACATCCCACATGGACAAGTCTCGGCGACCAGACCGAAGCCGCGCTGAAAGTGACGGCAATGAAGGCGGGCATAAAAGAAGATGCGGTCAATCGCATTCTGCCGCGTGTGCATGAAATTCCGTTCGATGCGCGCCGCAAACGAATGACCACCATTCATCGTGAAGTGAATCAGGAGATTGCTTTTGTCAAAGGTGCGCCGCGTGAAGTGCTGCAACTTTGCACAATGATTTCGTTCAACGGCGAAGTCAAACCTTTGACCAATGAATTGCGCGCCGAAATCCTTTCAGCCAACGATGAGTATGCGCGCGGAGCTTTGCGCGTGCTGGCCTTGGCTCGCCGCGACCTTCCGCCGCGTTCTGGTGCGTACATCGCTGAAAATGTGGAGCGCGATCTGGTCTTTCTTGGTTTGATGGCAATGATGGATCCGCCGCGCCCGCAAGTGGAAGAGGCGGTTCGGATTTGCAGACAGGCGAATATTCGTATCGTGATGATTACAGGTGATTATGGCTTGACTGCCGAGTCACTTGCGCGGCGTGTGGGGATGTTGACCACACCCAACACCATCATTTTGACAGGCGCGGAATTGGACGAGCTGTCGGACATTGCTTTGCAGGAAATACTTGATAAAGAAGTGCTCTTCGCACGCATGGCTCCCGAACACAAAATGCGGCTTGTCTCTGCCTTCCAACAGCGCGGTGAGGTGGTGGCTGTCACTGGCGACGGCGTGAACGACGCGCCCGCCTTGCGTAAAGCTGATGTGGGCATCTCGATGGGAATTGTCGGCACGGACGTGGCAAAGGAAGCCGCCGATATTATTTTGACCGAGGATGATTTCGGCGCGATCACTGCCGCCATCGAAGAAGGGCGCGGCGTGTTCGATAATATCCGCAAATTTATCACGTATATTTTCTCAAGCAATATTCCCGAGTTGATGCCTTTCATTGTCAAGGCGAACCTGCCGCTTATTCCGCTTGCTTTAAGTGTCAAACAAATCCTCGCCATTGATTTGGGAACCGATATGTTCCCCGCGCTGGCGCTGGGCATGGAAAAACCCGAACCGGATGTGATGAAGCATCCGCCGCGCCCGCGCAATCAACCTTTGCTGGATAAAGATGTTTTGTCCCGCGCGTTTTGGCTTGGCATGATCGAGGCAATCATGTGTTTTGCGGGGTTTATAATTATTTTTATGCTTTCAGGACATGCAGGCGACATCGGGTTATCCTTCCTGGCAAATATATCCATACCCGAAAACTGGAAATTATCCCTGACGCTTCGTGAAGCAACAATTCTTGGTTCGACTGTTTACCATGCGGGTGTGGTCATGGCGCAGATCGGGAACGCCTTTGCCTGTCGTTCTGACCGCGCGCGCAGTTCCTACCTTGGATGGTTCAGCAATAAATATTTGCTGGTTGGCATATTGATCGAGTTGACAGGTATACTAGGCATCATATATATTCCATTCCTTGCCCGTATCTTCAACCACACTCCCTTGCCAGCATGGATGTGGGTAGGCTTGGCGTTGTACGCGCCGTTTTTGTACACCATCGAGTGGATTCGAAAGGCGATTTATCGCGGCTCAAGCAAATATAAAAACAATGAAAAGCCTTCCAATTTGTCACTTCAGGAGGTAAGCCAATGAAAATTATTGTCATGGGGTGCGGGCGGGTAGGCTCGGCAGTCAGCTTGCTGTTTGCGAGGCTCGGACACGAAGTTACGGTCATTGACCACGAGGACGCCAATGCGCTCGTTAGGCTTGGCGCAGACTTCAAAGGCAGGCTTATACACGGTGTCGGCTTTGACCGCGACACTTTGATCGAGGCGGGAATTAAAAGCGCTGAGGCGTTTGTTTCAGCCAGCGCTTCAGACAATGCAAACATCGTCGCGGCACGGACCGCGCGCACTATCTTCCACGTGCCGCGAGTGATTGCGCGGCTTTACGATCCGCTGCGCGCAGAAATCTATCAGCGGCTGGGACTGTCCACGATTTCCACCACAACCTGGGGCGCGGAAAAGATCGTGGAAGTCATCACGCACAATGAGTTGGACGTCATCCATTTATTCCGTGATAACGGCGCAACCTTAATCCGCGTGGAAGTTCCGACCCGCTTCAATGGATATAAAGTCATGCAGATGAACATCCCAGGTGAAGTAATGGTGATCGCCATCACGCGCAGCGAGCAAACCTTTGTCCCCGTCTCTGGCACGGAATTTCAGGAAGGCGATACCGCATACCTGACAGCCATCCCGTCTGCCATGCCCAGGCTCGAAGAATTGCTGGGAAATTAAAGGAGACTATCATGTATGTAATTGTTGTCGGCGGCGGTAATACAGGAGCGCAACTTGCAAAGTTTTTGCTTGGCGCAAATCATAAAGTGTGTGTGATCGAAGAACGCCCTGCTGTGCTTCGCAAATTGGAAACAGAGATTCCGCAAGAGTTGATTCTCATCGGGGATGGAAGTTCTCCTGCTGTTTTGGAAAAAGCCAATATTCAAAAAGCACAGGTGCTTGCGGCAGTCACAGGTTCTGATGAAACCAATTTGGTCATCACCTCTTTGGGAAAATTTGAATTCAACGTGCCGCGCATTATTGCCCGCATTAACAACTCCAAAAACGCATGGTTGTTCACACCCGAAATGGGGGTGGATGTTTCGCTCAATCAGGCGGAAATCCTTTCGCGCCTTTGCGCCGAGGAAATGTCTGTTGGCGACATGATGACCATGTTGAAGATTCGCCGTGGAAAGTTTTCCATTGTGGAGGAAAAGATCGCATCCGGCGCGCCGATCATTGGTCTGGCGATAAAAGATTTATCCCTCCCGAATAATTGCGTCATCTCCGGCATTATCCGCCACGGAGATATTGTCCTGCCGCGCGGCACAACCGTCCTCGAAGAAGGTGATGAGGTACTCGCGCTGGTGGATGACCCTGCCCGCGAATTGCTGGCGAAGTTGCTGAGTCGTAAAAAAGCGTAAGTAAAAAAATTCTATTTTCTGGTTGGGTAAAGTTTATCTTTACCCATTTTTTTTATTCTTGAATATCCAGAATCCTTGACTCCTGTTTTAGCCAGTAGTAAACTTTTACCTACCTACCTACCTACCGTTCGGTAGGGAAGGAGACTTGATGACCAGAGACGATATTCTCGACGCCGCCGCGCAGGTATTTCGCCAGAAGGGATTTCATGGCGCGTCCATGTCTGCCATTGCGGAGGCTGTGAATTTACAGAAGGCGAGTCTTTATCATCACGTCACATCCAAGCAGGAGATTTTGCTTGCGCTCCTTGACCGCGCCCTCGGCATGTTGACTGACCATATTGCAGGCATCGCCGCCCAGAACATTCCTGCTGACCAGAAACTACGCCAGATGATCTGCGCATATTTATCGGCACTTGCCGATAATTCTGACCTTTCCTCGGTCTTGCTTTTTGAACATCGCTCGCTCGATAAAAAATCCCATGCTCGCCATGTGCCCCAGCGTGACAAATTTGAAAAATTATGGCGGGATGTCGTTGATGAGGGAGTGGCTGCGGGAGTATTTTCGTGTTCCGATTCAGGTTTGGCTGTCCGCGCATTGATGGGGGTGATGAACTGGACTCTGACCTGGTATAGCTCCGAAGGCGGCAAATCCATTGAAATAGTTGCAGATGAATATGCCGACCTGATGTTTCATGGATTGCTAAAATGATGTCACCCTGAGCGTAGCGAAGGGTCTCTAACTTAGTGCAAGAGACTCTTCAGTCGCTATCGCTCCTTCAGAGTGACATAGATAAAGGAGAGAAAAATGTATTCGTTCGAGCCAAGTGAAGAACAACAAATGTTGATGGACGCGGTGGGGAAGTACGCGCAAAATGATCTGCGTCCCGCCGCGCACGATGCCGAGGAGAGCCGCGAACTGCCGAAGAAACTCATCAGCAAGGGCTGGGAGATCGGTTTACTGCAAGCCTCCATCCCCGAAGCCTACGGCGGATTTGGTGATCGTTCTGCGGTCACGGGCGCACTGGCAGTCGAAGAAATGGCGTTCGGCGATTTGGCGGGTGCGCTGGCGGTGATGACCCCGTCGCTGTTTGCAACTCCCATTTTGCTGGCGGGGACTGAGGCGCAAAAACAGGAGTTTTTGCACTCCGTCATTGAGGGCGATTGGACGCCGTATACTGCCGCGTTGATCGAATACGCCTTTGACTTCGACGCGAACGACCTCCGCACCACTGCCAAAGCCAATGGCAACGATTACATCCTCA
>Ga0335397_10000949_pt1 | contig 39137 bp, 29 predicted proteins | sample MAT04_FD_205740 | JGI IMG/M metagenome (GOLD analysis project Ga0335397, IMG submission 205740) | Freshwater microbial communities from Lake Fryxell liftoff mats and glacier meltwater in Antarctica - MAT-04 (spades assembly) (version 2) ... | reverse complement strand
CCAAGCTGCTCTACAGCCTGCTGCGCAACATCATCGACAACGCCATCAAGTACACCGATACCGGCGGCGTGCTGGTCGGTTTTCGTCGCCGCGGCGGCCAAGCCTTGATCCAGGTCTGGGATACCGGCATCGGCATCGCGCCGAACCTGCTGGAATCGGTGTTCGATGAGTACGTTCAGATCGGCAACCCGCAGCGCGACAGGGCGCAAGGCCTTGGCCTCGGCTTATCCATCGTCAAACGTTTGTCCGTTATTCTGGATTGTCGAATTCGCTGTCATTCCCGCCCGAACACCGGTTCCCGGTTCGAGATCAGCGTGCCGCTGGCGGTTGCGACGGCGCTCCCTGTTATGTCGGCAGCGCCGCCGACGGGTATCGATGCCACCCATCCAGGCCTTCCCGAAGATGACGCATCCGGCTTGGTCGGGCTGCAGGTGGTGGTCATCGAAGATGATGAAATGGCCGCTGAGGCGATCGAGATTTTGCTCAGCGCAAATGGCATCAAAGTCACTCGATTCGGCAGCGCCGAGCACGCTCTGGCCGACCCGCACATTACGCAGGCGGACTTTTATTTTGTCGATTTTCGGCTGCCGGGCATCAACGGCATGCAGTTTCTCGATAGCTTGCAAAAGCGGGTCCAGCGGCCAATCAAGGCCACCCTGCTGACCGGGGAAACCCAACTGGAAAACATCAATAGCGCGCCATCGTCGAATTGGAAAGTGTTGTTGAAACCGGTTGAATCGGCCACCCTGATGGCGGAAATCAAAGCCCGAATGATGTAGTGCACAACGTGTAGTGCATAACGGATCAGGATGGTTCTTCTTGCACCGCCATCCCTTGGCGGCGGGTTTTGCCGCTTGGGGGCTGTCCGTGAATAACCTGGATGGTTATGGGTGTCCTGGGGGGATGCGATGCAAGGCGCCGGCCGCACAGCATGATCATTCCCTGCAAGCGGCCGGCAACGTGGCAGCGCGCCCACCAGTGCAGTCCAGAATTTCCAGGTTATTCATGGACAGCCCCTTAGGCATCCGCTGCGCTTGGCCGAAGCCTACAATCTGCGCTTGCGATATCGAAAATGTTCGTGCCTGTCAAACAGCAACCGATCTGGAATTCTGAAGTTTGTCCGCCCTTTCCCCGCTTTCCCTGTTTTTCTTTTGTGCGTTGATCAGCGCCGGTTCTGCCCACGCGCTGACGGTGGAGATCGACGCGCCGGATGATCTCAAACCGTTGTTGACGCAGCATCTTGAAGCGGCGCGGGCGGCACGTTTGGGTGAGGCACTGAGTGAGGAAGAACGGGTGCGGCTGCGGGCTAGAAGTCTCGAATCCGCGCGCGAATTGCTGGCAACGGAGGGCTATTTTTCGCCGAAGATCGATAGCGCGATGACGCGCACGGATAACGACATTCTGCTGCGCTTCGCCGTATCGCCCGGGCCACTGACGCGGGTGCGCGCGGTGAACATCGGTTTCAGTGGCGCCTTGGCGGCGGCGGAGTCGGCCAACCAGCGGCGGCGGGATCGCATCGAACACCAGTTTGCCCTGCAGCCGCCGATGCCGTTTCGCCAGGCCGACTGGGATGCCGCCAAGTCGGCCGTGTTGCGGCCTTTGCTGGCGGCGGCGTATCCGGCGGCGCAGTTGAGTCTGAGTCAGGCGCGTATCGACCCAGCCACGCAAACGGCCGATCTGAGCCTGAATATCGACAGTGGCCCGGCCTTTTATTACGGCTCGCCGCAGATCAGCGGGCAGCAGCGTTACCCGGCATCGATCATTCGAAAACTAAATCCGCTCAAGCCGGGGCAACCGGTCCGGCAACAGGATCTGCTGGATTTCCAACAGGCGTTGGAAGAAAGCGGCTATTTCACGCAGGTGGTGGTCCGCATCGAGCCAGAGCCGGCATTGGCAGCGGCGGTGCCGATCCGGGTCGAGGTGGTGGAGCGACCGTTGAAATCGTTCAGCGTTGGCGCTGGTGTCAGCACCGATCAGGGCGTGCGGGCGCAGGTGTCATGGCTGCATCGAAATGTCCTCGAGCGTGGCTTGCGCTTGAAGCTGGAGTCGCATCTGGAAGAAAAACGCCAGGCTGGTTCAGCCGAACTGGCCTGGCCGCGCAGTAGCGACGGCTACGACAACAGCCTGGGTCTGCAAGTCAAACAGGAAGATATCGAGGGCCAGGAAACGCTGACTTCGTTGGTGGTTGCCAAACGCAGCCGGATCAAGGGAAGCAACCTCAGCAATGCCGGCGGCGAGATTGAAGTCACCCAGGCGCTGCAATACCAGACCGAGAAGCAACGTGTTGGCAGTCTGCTGACTTCGCACAACCAGGCGTTGACCGCCAATTGGAGCTGGACGCGGCGGCGGGTGGGACGCAACTTTTATCCACGGCAAGGCGACGTGATAAGTGCGCAGATTGGCGGCGCCAGTGAAGCCGTGCTGTCGGATACCTCTTTTTTGCGCCTGCTTGGACGCTACACCCGTTATTTTCCGGCGGGTGAACATGGCCGCCTGATTCTGCGCGGTGAACTGGGCAGCGTGCTGGCGGACACGGTTGACGGCATTCCGACCGACTTTCTGTTCCGCGCCGGGGGTGACAACTCGATACGCGGCTACGCGTTCCAGAGCCTGGGCCGCGCCGAGGGCGGCGGTGTCGCGTCGGTACGGCATCTGGCCACCGGCAGCGTCGAATACAACTATTTCTTCCCTGGCAATTGGGGGGTGGCGCTGTTCGTCGATGCCGGCGATGCCGCCGATCGTCTGGAAAACCTGTCGCCCGTGTTCGGTGTCGGCATCGGCAGCCGCTACCGCTCGCCGGTCGGGCCGATCAACCTTGACCTGGCCTATGGCGAAGCGACCGATGAACTGCGCCTGCATTTCTCGCTCGGGGTATCGTTTTGAAGCGTATTGGTTGGTGGGTTGCCGGGTTGTTCATTTTGTTGACGGTACTGCTCGCTGCCGTCGCCTGGATGACCAGCAGCCCGAGCGGCTTTCTTTGGCTGACCCGAACCGCCAGCGTGCTGAGCCAGGATCGTCTGGCCTTTACGGCTGTTGAAGGGGATTTGAGTGGTTCGCTGAGTATCGGAAAATTGATTGTGGCGACCGACCAACAGCGGATTCAGATCGAGAATCTGCGTCTTGAATGGCAGCCGCAGGCGCTCTGGCAACAGCGTGTCGAAATCGATTTGCTGGCGGCACAATCGATTCAGCTGACGCGGCTCAAGTTCGACCCAACGCCGCCCGAGTTGCCGCGCAGCTTGCGTTTGCCGTTCGAAGTGCAGTTGCGAACACTCGACATCGCCAGGTTGGAAATCGTGCAGGCCGGGCAAAGCTTTGAGTTTCACGATCTACGAGCCAGCCTCGAAGCGATTGAGGCACGCTATCGGCTGACTCGGGCCAGCGTGATGACACCCTGGGCGGCGGTGCGCGGTGAGATCGAACTTGGTCAGGATGCGCCGTTCAGGTTGCAAGGCCGGCTCAATGCAGTCCGCGAGCAACCTTTGCCGGTGCAGGCTGGCATGCAATTGAGCGGCACGCTGGCGGCGCCGGAATTCAGCTTGCAGGCCAACGCCGACGGTATGCAGTTCATCGCCCAGGGCGAAGCCGCGCCGTTTGCCAAAGTGCGGCTGCCGCGTTTGCTGGTCAGCGGGCAGGGCATCAATCCACGCCATTTTTCTGCTGTCGCGCCGAATGCGGATCTGGCGTTTTCCGGCTTGTTTGAGGGCCGGGTTGAAGATAAAAGCGAAGAAATAAGCGCAGGAAATAGCGCAGGAAATAGCGCAGGAAATAGCGCAGGAAATAGCGCAGACCCAACGCAAGGCGCCGAACGCCTGTTCGGCACCTTTAGTTTGAGCAATCGGCTCGCCGGCCGCCTCGACCAGCAGCGTCTGCCATTGACCAACCTGAGCGGCGCGGTGTTGGGCGATGACACCCAGGCTGAATTCAGTTCTTTGTTGATCGATCTCGGCGCGGCCGGCCAGTTGACCGGTGATGGTGTCTGGCGGAATGCGCAGGTGATATTGAATCTGGCCAGCCAGAAGCTGAATCTGGCCGAGCTGCATCGCTCACTGAATGCCACGCAACTGAACACCCGTTTGCAATTCAGCAGTGACGCCAGGCGGCAGCAACTCAGTGCTGAAATCAGTGGCGATGTCAGCCAGGGCTGGAGCCAGGGCCGCTTCAAACTGACCCACAGCGAGGCCGCGCTGCGTCTGGAAAGTCTCGATTTCAGCGGCCAGGCCGGGCAAATGACGGCGAATGGGGCATTGCAGCTCGACGCCAGCCGCGCCTTTTCCGCCACCTTCGACGCTACCCGGATCAACCCGGCGCGGATCGGCAAGTTTCCCGCCGCGCGCTTGAATGCGCGCGGCAAGATCAGCGGCGCATTGGAGCCCGATTTGCGGCTGCTTGCCGAGTTCACCTTGCCGCCGGGCGAACTCGAAGGGCGGCCGGTCAAGGGGCGCGGCCGTCTGCTTTATGAACAACAGCATCTGGTTGATGCCGATATCGATCTGGATCTGGCCGGCAATCTGGCCCGCTTCAGCGGTGCCTATGGTCGTGCCGGCGACCGCCTGGCGTGGAAGATTGAAGCGCCAGCGCTGGCGCGCCTCAACATCAACCTCGGCTTCGGCCTGGCCGGGCGTTTGCGCAGCAGCGGCAACGCCAGCGGCGATCCGTTGAAGCCGGCAATCGAAGCCTCGCTGGAAGCTGAAAAACTGCGGCTGCCAGGTGGCTATGCCGCTGACAAGCTGAATCTTCAACTCAACCTGCAAGCCGCCACCAATGGTGCTTTCAATGCGGCCATCGAAGCGCGCGGTGTTGCGGTTGCGGAGCAGCATTTTGACCAGATTGACGTCATCGCCAAAGGTCTGCGCTCGGCGCATACGTTGTCGCTCGACGCCCGCCAGCGTGAGTGGCGTTTAATGGCTAGTCTGGCTGGCGGTTTTGATGACCTGCCGGCCAAATTGGCTGCGTCGGCCTGGCGGGGTCTGGTCTGGCGTGGTCAATTGACCCGTGCCGAGTTGGGTGGTGAGTTGGGTGCAGATTGGCCAGTCAGTTTGACCGCACCGGCCGGCCTGCTGCTTTCCGGCCAACAACAGCAGGTCAACAATCTGGCGTTGAGCGTGGCGGGCGGTCAGTTGAATCTGGCGCAGCTCAGTCATCAGCAAGGTCGGATTGCGAGTCGCGGCACGCTGGGCAACCTGCCATTGGCGCCGCTACTGGCGATGCTGAAAAGTGCAACAACAAGCCTGCCGCCGTTTTCAACCGACCTGCGGCTGAACGGGGATTGGAATCTGAGCCTGGGTGAAACGCTGGACGGCCAGTTTCGGCTGCGCCGCCAATCGGGTGATCTGCGGCTGAACGATCCGGCGCTGAAGCTGGGTTTGAACACCCTCAACCTCGAACTCAACGCGGCTGCCAATCACATCACCGCTGAGCTTGACGCAAGCAGCGCCGAGATTGGCCATCTGCATGCCGATGCACGTGGCACGCTGTTGCGCGAGGTTGGCGGTTCAAGTGCCGGTTTCAGCGCCGGTTTCATTTTTCCGCGCAGTGCGCCGCTGGCCTGGAACGCGCAATTGGATGTGGCCGATCTGCGCCCGCTGAAACCGTTCCTGCCGCTCGGCATGCGCGCCGACGCCAGGATCAACGCCCACTTGAACGGTGCCGGCAGCCTGGCGGCGCCAAAAATCGAAGGCCGGATCGACGCCAGCCAGATTCGTTTTGCGATGCCGGAAGAGGGCGTTCTGATCGCCGATGGCAGCCTTAAACTGGTTCTTGCGGATGACCGGATTCGCGTCCAGGAAGGCGTTCTGAATGGCGGCAGCGGTCGCGTTGTGGTCAGCGGCGAGGCGGAATGGAGGAACCCGCGCGCCGGTCTGACGTTGAGTTTCGAGAAGTTCGCCGCCAACAATCGCAGTGATCGCCGCGTCATCGTGTCGGGCAATACCAAACTCAATCTGGATCAAAAACGCCTGCAACTCAGTGGCGAACTCACCGCCGATCGCGCCCGTCTGGAAATGCCGGCCAGCAGCCGGCCGGAACTGTCGTCGGATGTGGTGATCGTCGGGCAACCGACAAGACCGCCGTCGGCCAGCCAGCGCTTTCCGTTGGCGCTCGATCTGAAACTGAATCTGGGCAAGGATTTTCTGTTCAAGGGCGCCGGATTCGATGCCCGCCTGGGCGGCCAACTGCGTGTCTTTACCGTCAACAACCAGTTGCGCGGCGACGGCAGCATCCGGGTCGAGGAGGGCCGCTACGCCGCCTATGGCCAGACCCTGAACATCGAGCGCGGCGTGTTGCGCTTCATCGGCCTGATCGACAATCCGGGTCTCGATGTGCTCGCCGTGCGCAAGACCGCCACGGTGACCGCTGGCGTGCAGGTTCGCGGCACAGTGCAACGGCCGCTGGCGACGCTGTATTCCGACCCGGTGCTGCCGGATACCGAAAAGCTGTCCTGGCTGGTACTTGGGCACGGCTTAAGCAGCGGCGGCCAGCAGGAATTTGCATTGCTGCAGATTGCCGCCGGCACCCTGTTGAGCCAGGCCGATTCGGTGAACTTCCAGTCGCAGTTGGCTGCGGCGCTGAATATCGATACCTTCGACGTGCGCGCTGGCGACAGCCCGGATCTCGCCAGCAGCGTGGTCAGCGTCGGCAAGCGGTTGTCGTCGCGCACGCTGCTCAGTTACGAGCAAAGCCTGGACGGCCTGAGCCAGGTGGCGAAAGTGCTTTATCAACTGACGCCGCACGTCCGCCTGGAAGCGCAGGCCGGACAACAGCGCAGCAGTTTCGATACCTTCTACAGCGTCGAATATGATTGATCCTGACTGATTCGGCGGCCTGAACGATACTGTTGCCGTCACGCCTGGCTTGCCGATTCAGCGAGCTTGCTGCATGGTTCACCCGATAATGATTTCTGGAGCTTTTCATGACCTGGTTGATTCCCCTGTTTCTGGTTCTGCACCTGTTGGCCGCTATTGGCTGGGTAGGTGGCATGTTGTTCGCGCACATGGCGTTGCGGCCCAGCGCGATGGCGTTGGAGCCTCCGGTGCGGCTGGCTTTGTGGCAACGCGTGTTTTCGCGCTTCTTCCCGTTGGTTTGGGTCTGCATCGTGACCTTGGTAGTCAGTGGCCATGGCCTCACCGGCATGGGCGCCGGGCGCGGCTCGCACACGGTGCTGACGATGACGGTGATCGGCTGGGTGATGGCTTTGTTGTTCGCCTATCTCTATTTCAAGCCTTACGCCGCGCTGCGCGCCAGCCTGGCAGCGGCAAACATCCCGGCGGCAGCGGCGGCGCAGAACCGGATTCGGCAGATCGTCGCGATCAATCTGACCTTGGGCTTGATCACCTGTACATTGGGCGTGCTGGCGCGGTTCTTCGGTTGAGCCTGGGGTGAGCCTGGGTTAAATCGTGCTTCCGGGTTGGGAGCGCGTTTTTTCTGTGCGCGGGATGGAATAAAATTGAAATACACCGCGTCCTGCAGCGCGAATGGCATTTCATTCGTGCCGTTTTTTTATGCCGAGTCTTTTCCAGCCTTTTCAAGCTTTTCCAACACCCCGAGGAGATATAGATGAAAAAAATGCACACCATCGCCGGTATTCTGCTGAGCAGCGTACTCATGTTTGGCGCCATGGCCGCCCCAGCGTTGGCAGCGGAAAAATCAAAAATGGTGATCCAGGTCAGCGACAACGACGCTGCCAAATGGAATCTGGCGCTGAACAACGCCAAGAACATCCAGAAAGACCTCGGCAACGCCAATGTGGACCTGGAAATCATCGCCTATGGCCCGGGCATCAACATGCTGAAAGCCGAGTCAGAGGTAGGCAACCGGATCAATGAAGCGGTTGAATCCGGCGTCAAGGTGCTCGCCTGCCTGAACACCATGCGCAACCAGAAGCTGAACAAGGACGACATGCTGGGCAGCATCAGCTATGTCCCCGCCGGCGTCATCCAGATCATGCAGCAGCAGCAAAAGGGTTACGCCTACCTGCGTCCCTGAAAGTAGAACGCATCAAGCAAACAGCCGGGCTTGCCCGGCTGTTTGCTTTTAACTTGATGGTTTTGGCTTGATGCTTTTTGCTTGCAGCGTATGTCTATGCCAATCCCTCAATGCGCCTTGTCAGCCGCCGCCAACGCTTCATGCACGCGTTCGATCGCCCCGACCAGAATGCGCACATCATGGCTGACGAGTTGCGGGTAATGCTCATGAATGATGCGATGCGCCACATAGTCGATCGGGCTGCCAGCCCAGTCATGCCGATTGTGGAAGACATGATCGATATGCGACCGTGCATCCGGATAAATCGCCCGCAAATGCGGATAACGACGGCGTTCAGGGTGTGCGCGTTCGGTGTGTGGGTTATCACCTTGGGCTTTGGCTTCTCTATTCATGCTGATCTCCTCGTTTGGTGGTTGCCGTGCAGCGGTTTGATGCCGATGCGAAACCGGCAAATCTCATGCTAGACGCTTTCCGGAAAACAGAAAGTCATTACTTATCAATAGGTTGATCCACGGCAATTTCCGTCATGTCAGGCATGTCGACTGCTTGCAACGTCTTGCCATAACCACGCCGCGCCGCGCACGCCGCTGGAATCGCCGTGCATCGGCGCGACCAGTCGGGTGACGACATGGTCGGAGAAGACGTACTGCGGCCACAGGCGCGGCACGTTGTCATACAAGCGCTGGATGTTGGACAGCCCGCCGCCGAGCACGATGACGTCCGGGTCGAGCAGGTTGATGACATTCGCCAGACCGCGTGCGAGGCGGTCTTCGTAGCGTGCCAGGCTGGCCAGGCAGGCCGGGTCGGCGTTGTCGGCGAAGTTGGCGATAGCGTCGGCGGTGAGGTTCTGGCCGTTCTGCGTGAGGTGATCGCGCGCCAGGCCGGGGCCGGAGAGCCAGGTTTCGATGCAGCCATGTTTGCCGCAGTAGCAGGCGGGGCCTGGCCGTTCGACGTCGGTCGGCCAGGGCAGCGGGTTGTGGCCCCATTCGCCACTGATGCCATTGGCGCCAGCAAGGACCTGGCCGCGCACGACAATGCCGCCGCCGCAGCCGGTGCCGAGGATGACGCCGAACACCACTTCAGCGCCGGCAGCAGCGCCATCGACGGCTTCCGACAACGCAAAACAGTTGGCATCGTTGCTCAGCCGGACTTCGCGTTGCAAGCGCTGTTCCAGGTCGTGCCGCAGTGGTTGGCCGATCAGGCAGGTGGAATTGGCGTTTTTGATCAGGCCGCTGACGCGTGATTCGGCGCCGGGCATGCCGATGCCGACCGTGCCGCGCGCCTGCAATTCGTCTTCGACGCTTTCAACCAGTCTGGCGACGCTTTCCACGCTGGCGCGGTAATCCCCTTGCGGCGTGGCGACGCGGCGGCGCAGGCATTCGCGTCCATCGGTATCCAAGGCGGCGATCTCGATCTTGCTGCCGCCCAGGTCTATGCCAAGTCTGAGCATGGTTTCTCCTTGATGTAGATAGGGTGTTGCGGCCGTTTCCGGGGCGCGGGGGCGGTGGTATCCTGCCCGTTCTCCCGCATTGCAGCACATCTCATGAACTCTATCGCCGCCCGTAATGAAGTTGAACGCCTGCTATCTGAAATGGAGCAGGGCAGTCTTGACCCGGAAACCTTTGCCCGCCAGTTGTTGGCGCACCAGGTTTTCATGCCGATCAAGGATGAAAAACATCAGATTGCCGGTTTCCAGCTCTCTACCAAAGCGGATCCGCTGGTGATCGAGGACGATGAAGGCAATCGCGTTTTCATCGTCTTTTCTTCGCCCGAACGCGCCAAGGAATTTACCAATGAATTCCCCGGCTACGGCGGCGGTCTGCTGACCGAAGTATCCTGGATCGTGCAGCGTATGGGCGCCGACATGGGCTTGTCGATCAATCCCGGCCAGGATGCCGGCTTCGATTTCGATGCCGACATGGTGGCGATGCTGGCGTCCTTGCTGCCGGAGCAGGATCAATGATCACGCGTCAAGTGGGTGAGGTCTACAGTCCGGAACATGCCCGTTACGATGAAGGCGCGCGCTATACCTACAGCGGCGGTGCGCACGAACTGGTGCTGTTCTGGAGCAGCCCGACACCGGCTGAAGTCGATGGATTTCGCTTGCAGCCGATGGATATCGGACTCTTCACGCATGGCCCGGCGGCGTTTCTGCTGTACAAGATCAAGGACGTTTGCGAATGGTCCGACGTGGCCTTCAACATCCATATGATCCCGGAAGCGCAACGCGAATTGCCGAACGAAACGGCGGGTGATCGGGCGCGTTTCCGGATGATTCTGGTCGATGCCGAAGACGGCGTGATTCGAGCCAAACGCATCGTTTCGCTCGACAAGGTGATGACCCAGGCGGTCAAGCACATCATGGCGGATCAGGCCAGTTCGGGGTTCAACCGGATCATCTACGAAGCCGCCGTGCAGGAGGTTTACAGCCGCTACGCCGACAGCGACGCCTTGGCCAGCGTTGCCGAGGTGGTCGAGCCGGCGCTGGGTTGATACGCGCTATGACACCTGACCTTTTAGGGTGCGCCATGCGCACCGATTCAGATGCAACGGTGCGCATGGCGCACCCTACGATCTGATGCTGAACAGCGAAATCCTCGCCGAATTGCAGACGCTGCTGGGCGTTGACCGGGTGTTTTCCGATGCCGCCACGCTGGCGTTGTATGCCAGCGATGAAACACCGAAATCCTGCCTGCCGGATGCAGTGCTGTTTCCGACCCGGCACGATGAAGTGGTCGCCATCGTCAAACTGGCCAACCGGCATCGGCTGGCGCTGGTGGCGCGCGGCGCCGGTTCCGGCAATGTCGGTGGCGCGATGCCGGTCACGGGCAGTCTGGTGGTCAGCTTCGAGTGCATGAACCGCATCGTCGAGTTCGATGCCGCCAACCGGTTGGTGGTGGTCGAACCGGGCGTGGTCACTGACGACATCGATGCATTGGCGGCGACTGTCGGCCTGATGTATGCGCCCGATCCGGGTTCCGGCGCCTATTGCCGCATCGGCGGCAATCTGGCGATGAACGCAGCCGGGCCGCGTTGCGTGAAATATGGCGCGACGCGCGACCATGTCCTCGGCTTGCGCGCGGTGACCGGCGACGGGCGCGAAATCCGGGTCGGTAGCCGCACCACCAAGTACGCCACCGCCTACGATCTGACCCGCTTGCTGGTCGGTTCGGAAGGCACACTGGCCTTGATCACCGAAGCCACGTTGAGGCTGATTCCGGCGCCGGAAAGCGTCGCCACGCTGCGCGTCTGTTACGCCAGCAACGCGGCGGCGTGCGCGGCCGTCAGTCGGATCATGGCGCAGCCCGTCGTGCCCAGCGCGCTGGAGTTCATGGATCGCCGCGCGATCGACGTGATTCGCGAATATGGCGCGGCGGAAGGTCTGCCGGCCGGCACGCAAGCCGTGCTGATGGTGGAAGCCGATGGCGTCGCGGCAGATGTGCCGCGCCAGATCGCGGCGCTGGAACAGGCGCTGGTCGGCGACGGCTTGCTGGAAATCCAGAGTGGATTCACCGCCGAAGCCATCGCGGCGCTGTGGATCGCGCGCAAATCGCTGTCGCACGCGGTGAAGAAAATCGCGCCGCTGAAAATCAACGAAGATGTGGTGGTGCCGGTGGCGCGCCTGGCCAATCTGGTCAACGCCATCGATGCGCTCGGCAAACATCATGGCGTGCCCATCGTCAGTTTCGGCCATGCCGGCAACGGCAACCTGCATGTCAACCTGATGGTGCATGCAGACGACGTCGAGGAAATGGCGCGCGCGCGCGATTGTCGCGACGCCCTGATCGAAGCCGTGCTCGGCCTCGGCGGCAGCCTGTCCGGCGAACACGGCATCGGCAGTGAAAAGCGGCATTACGTCGGGCGCGAACTCGATGCCGCGACGCTGGCAATGATGCGCGACGTGAAGCGCCTGTTCGACCCGCTCGGTTTGCTCAATCCGGGCAAGAAACTGCCCGACGCGTGAGCCGAACCCGCACGCTGGCAAGCCGAGTCGGCCCGCGAGCGGGTTCCTGCTTGGCCGTCAAGCGCGCCAGCGGGCCCTGAATTCTTCAATTGGTAGCGGGCGGTCGAACAGATAGCCCTGAAACACGTCGCAACCGCGCGACTGCAGGAAGGCGAACTGGGCTTCGGTTTCGACGCCTTCGGCAACCACCGATAGATTCAGGTGTCCGGCGACCGACAGGATGGTTTCCACCAGCGCGACATCGTTGGGATCCTGCGGCACGTCCTGCACGAACGTGCGATCGACCTTCAGTTCATGCAGCGGCATGCGTTTCAGGTAGGCGAGCGAGGAATAGCCGGTGCCAAAGTCGTCGATCGAGAAATGAATGCCGATCTTGTTGAGTTCTTCCATCTTGACGATGGTGTCGTGGATGTCTTCGATCACCAGCCCTTCGGTCACTTCCAGCACCAGATGCGTCGGGTCGGCGCCGGCGTCGCGCAGAATCTGACTGACTTGCGCGACAAAGCCGGTGTGGCGGAACTGACGCGGGCTGACGTTCACCGCCAGACGCAAAGGCCGGCCGAGGTCGTCGCACTGCTTCAGCAGGCGCGCCGCTTCGCGCAGCACCCATTCGCCCAATGCGAGAATCTGGCCGGACTCCTCCGCCACCGGGATGAAGGCCAGCGGCGAAATCAGGCCTTTCGTCGGGTGATGCCAGCGCAACAGGGCTTCCGCGCCGACCAGGGCACGCTGGCCGTCAACCTGGGGTTGCAGGTACAGACTCAGTTCGTTCTGGCTGATCGCCTGATGCAGGTCTTGTTCCAGCGCCAATCGGGCGCGTACGTTTTCCTGCATCGCCGATTCGAAATAGACCACGGCATTGCGGCCGGCATCCTTGGCGCGATACATCGCGGTATCGGCTTCGCGCATCAGGTCGTCCTCGTTTTCGCTGCCTTTCGGGAAGACAGTGATGCCGATGCTGGCGCCAATATGGAAATCGGAGCCTTCAACCTGAAATGCGGTTTCCATCACGCCGCGTATTTTTTCCGAGACGCCCATCGCCAGCCGCGCCGCGGCCTCCGGTGAATTGGCCAGGTTGGTCAGCAGCACGACAAATTCGTCGCCGCCCAGTCGCGCCACCGTATCTTCATCGCGCAGGAAACGCGTCAGGCGGCCGCCCACCTGCTGCAACAGCGCGTCACCGATGCTGTGTCCACGCGCGTCGTTGACGCGTTTGAACTGGTCGAGATCGATGAACAGCAGGGCACCGATATGGCTGCTGCGCCGGGCTGCCGCCAGCGCTTGGCTGAGCCGGTCCATGAACAGGCGTCGATTCGCCAGGCCGGTGAGTTCGTCGTAGTAAGCCAGGCGGCGGATGTCCGCTTCGGCCTGGCGTTGGTCGGTAATGTCGAGACAGTGCCCGACGTAACCAAGGAATTGGCCTTGCGTGTCATAGCGGGGCTTGCCTTCGTCGAGCAGCCAGCGGTATTCGCCATCATGCCGCCGCAAGCGATACACCATGCTGAAGGCTTGGCGTTGATCAAACGCTTGCCCATAGGTGTCGAGGCAGTGCTGGTAATCGTCAGGATGCACGCCCAGCGTCCAGCCGGTGCCGCGTTCCTGTTCCAGCGTGCGGCCGGTGAAATCGAGCCAGACCTGGTTGAAATAGTCACAGTTCTTGTCCAGGCCGGAGGTCCAGATCAGGGCTTGTCCGGCATTTGCCAAGGTGCGGAAATGCTGCTCGCTTTCGGCCAGTGCGGCGTTCAGTCGGTATTCCTCATCGACGGTGTGAAACACCATGACGACGCCGCTCAGATGGCCGCTGCCATCGCGAATCGGTGCGGCGCTGTCGGCGATGTGGTAGCGCTGGCTGCTGCGCGAAACCAGCACGGTATGGTTGGCCAGCCCGACTACCAGTCCTTCCGCCAGCACCCGGTCGATGGGTATTTCGGCGGCTGCGCCGGTTTGTGCATTCTCGATCTGGAAAACCTCGCTAATCGGCCTGCCGCGCGCTTCCGTCAGCGTCCAGCCGGTGAGTTGCTCGGCGACCGGGTTCATCAATGTGACCTGGCCGGCAAGATCGGTGGAAATCAGCGCATCGCCGATCGAATGCAGGGTCACTGTCAATTGTTCTTCGCTGGCCTGAAGATTGGCGACGGCGTTATGCAGACGTTCGCTCATTCGGTTGAAGGCGTCCGCCAGATCGGTGATCTCGCGCGGACCGGCTGCCGGCGCCTGGCAGCTGAAATCACCGCTGGCAATCCGCTGGCTGCAGTGCATCAGGGCGCTCAGCGGCTGGCTGACTTGGCGATGCAACAGCCAGATCAGCAGCAAGGTCAGGATCAGCGCGGCGAAAAACTGCGGCGCATGCGCTTGCAGGACATCGATTCTTGCCTGGCGTTGACGGTCGCTCAGGTCGTATTCCAGATACACCGCGCCTTGTTCCAGGTTGCGCACGGCGGGACCAGCCGCCGGCGGTGTGAACGCCATCATTGCCGACGGATGCAGGCTGTTGCTTGCTTCCGTCAGGTCGGGCAGACGGCGGTGCGCGTTGCGTTGAAAACGGCCGTAATCAAAGCCGGGAATGACATCCGTTGCCAGCTTGCCCTTCCAGGCCAGATGGTTGGCGAAAATCACGCGTCCTTCCGCATCAAGAACAGCGGCAATGGTGACCTGTCGATGCGCGCCGGCATGCGTGATGTCGGCCTCGACCAGATGCGGCGCATCCAACAGGCCGCGTTCTGCCAGACGTGCCAGATCCGAACTCTCGTTCATCAATTCGGCCCGCGCGTGACTGAACTCGAACGTGCTGCGCTGCCAAAGCGTGATGCCGATTGAAAGCGCGATGATGGTTAGCCACAGCGCGAGCAATCCGAATGGCAGCGCGATCTGCAAAGACAGCCTTTTCCTGCTCTCTGGCCGGGTCATGATTCCAGCTCCGGCAGGCTTCCGGTAGCGATGAACTGCTTGACGTCGATTTCCCTGGCGAGCAATTTTTCACGCAGCATCAACGCGGCCAGTTGTGCTGCCGTGGCTTCCAGTGGTGCCGGCACGCCGCTGAGCAGTCGGTAGTTCTCGGCCAGATCGGGCAACACCAGCTTGGCATAGCCGGCTTGCACGCCGGCTGGTGTCAGGCCGAGCCGGGGCGCCAGGCGGCGGCTTGCGTCGTCCGGTTGCTGCTGCAGATAGTGGAGGGCGCTGAAATAACGAGTCAGCAAGGTGCGCAGCGTTTTCGGGTTGTCGGTCAGCGCCTTGCCGGAAATAGCCAGCACATCGACGATGCTGCCGGGGATGGCGCGGCTATCGAAAAGCGGTTGCCCACCGACCGCGATGATCTGGCTGGCGATCGGTTCGAAGGTGACCAGGGCATCCACCTTGCCCTGCTTGAAGGCGGCCAGATGCTGGTCGGCGGTCATGCTGATGACGTTGACATCGCCGCGTGCCAGACCGGCCTGCTTCATCGCCGCATCGAGCATCAGCGCACCGACGCCGGTTTGTTCGACACCGAGGTTCTTGCCTTTGAGCTGATCGAGTTGGGCAATCCCGGAACGCGCCAGCAGGACATCGGCGCCGGCGGAAAAATCGAAGACCAGCACGATTTTCAAATCCAGCCCGGCGGCGCGCGCAGTAATGGCTTCATCCAGCGTCAGTCCGGCGCCATCGACGGTGCCGGCGGCCAGCGCCTGGATCGAATCGGTGTTCGACAACAGTTCGATCAGGCGAATGCGTTGGTGATCTACTGGCGCATTTTTTGCTGCAAGTTCCTGGCCAAGATAAAGCAGTTCGTAGCCGATCCACTGGTTGGTGGCAATCCGCAAGCCGGGTTCTTTATTGCCGACGCAACCCACCAGGGAGAGGCATCCGGCAGCCAGTGCCAAACTGGAGGCAGCGCCAAGAAATCGGCGTCGCTGCGGCTGGAAGTCGAGCCGGCCCGCTGCGCGGGATGAGTGGATTGTGTCGAGTTGCACGAGAAACGAGTGCGATGGCATGCTGATACCTTGTTCGGTTTTTTCGATTTGTTTGTTCGAGTGGTTTGTTGTGCCTTCATCTTGGGTAAAGACCTTGTTGATCCCCATGATATAGATTCAAGTTTACCGGGCAAAGCCTGTGAGGGTTAACGTGAAACATACAGTCCCGTTCGGGGCGAACGGTTTCATGATTTTGGGTGACGACTCTCGTCATGAAAGTTAGTCTTGAAAGATCGGGAAATCGCTAGCGTGAAGCTTTGGTTTGTCTACATCCTGCGCTGCGCCGACGACACGCTATATACCGGCATCAGCGTCGATGTCGGGCGTCGCGTTGATGAACACAATGCGGGTAATCCGCCTGGTGCCCGCTACACCAGTGGCCGGCGTCCGGTGGTGCTGGTCTATGTGGAAACTGCGGAAAATCGGAGCGTGGCGCAGCGGCGTGAGCGCGAAATCAAGGCGCTGGATCGCGACGACAAGCTGGCGCTGATCAGGGCAACGGTGTAATCGCAGCGTCCTGCAATTAGCCGCGTTCGACCCGATTGCGCCCGAGTTTCTTCGCCGCGTACATCGCGGTATCGGCGCGCGCGACCAGTGCCGCCTGACTTTCGTCCGGGTGCAGCGCGGCAACCCCGGCGCTGAAGGTGATCAGCACGCGTTCGTTGCCATGCATGAAGAATTGCCGGGTGAGTTCGCGCTGGATTCGCTTCAGTACATGTTCGGCTTCGTCAAGATCGGTATTCGGCAGCAGGATCAGGAATTCCTCGCCGCCATAACGCGCCAGCGTATCGGTGGGACGCAACATGCCATGCACGACACGAGTCAGGTGGCGTAGCGCTTCATCGCCGGCCTGGTGGCCGAGGCTGTCGTTCAGTTTCTTGAAATGATCGAGGTCGAGCATGCCGATTGACAGCGGTGCTTGCAGCCGCGTGGTGCGCGCCAGTTCTCGCTCGAAAGCTTCATCCATGCCGCGTCGGTTGAGGGCGCCGGTGAGCTGATCTTCGCGCACCAGGCTGGAGACCAGGCTCAATTCCTGTTGCAGTTCCTGCACCCGCTTTTCGGCCTGTTCTGCCTGCGTGCGCGCAGCGATCAGTTCCTCGTGGTTGCTGCGCAAGGCATCGCGCAGGCCGCCAATGTCGGCCGACAGGCCGCCGACGACGTCGCCCAGTTCGGTGATGTCGCGCGCCTGGCTGATCTTTTCGGAATATTCGCCGATGCGGGCATGGTAGCCGTCGGCGCTCTGGCTCATTTCGCCGACCCGGTCGATGAAGGTGGAGACCAGATCTTTCAGGCGCGAGCGGGCTTCTTCCAGACCGCCCTTGAGTACGCCCTGTTTGTAGGCCAGTTCGCGCAGGCCGCGTTCAGCTTCAAGCAGGACTTCGGCATGCAATTCACCGGACATCAGGTTCTGCATTGCGGTGAGCTGGCCGGATAGCCAGTCTTCGTCGCCGACCAGTTCGCCGATATTCAGGAACAGCAAGCCCATCAGGCGTTTCAGGCCGGCAGCGAGTTCATGGTCGTCTTCGACATGGATCAGCAGTTCGCGCCACAGCGTGGACCAGCTTTCGTATTGATGGCTGGCCAACTGGGTGCGGCCGGTCAACGAGGCGGCCAATTTTTCCGCGCGTGCGGCAAGCTCCGGCCAGTGTACCTGGCACGTGCCGGCCAGTTGTCGCAAATTGCCTTCCAGCGCCTGCAACAGGGGTTGGCAGTCGACCGGTTGGTGATCCATTTCAGGTGCGGCTGATTCGGCTAAGCCCGGCGCCACCGCCTGGGTTGCCGCCACCGCCACTACTTTCTCCACTACTTGCGCAGTAGCCGCCGGTTTGGTCGCAGTGTCTGGTTTGTCATCCGCGCCACGTGCCCAGGAGGCAGTCAGCGCGCTGAGTTTTTCGTGCAGCGCGTGCGCGTCATTGCCGAAATTGATCAGCACGCGTTCCAGCATTTCCTTTTTTCGCGCCGGCGTCAGCCCGGACTGATGCAGATCCCATTGGCGCACCAGTCCGCGCAGCAGATCAGGCCATTTCGGCTCGTCACGTTTTGCTGGCTGTGCTGTGCTGGCCGTCTCGCCGGTTGCCGCGACTGCCGGGTTGGGCAATCCGGCGACTTCGTTGTAGGCCTGGAGGAAATTGTCCGGCGTGGGTGGCAGGCGTTTTGCGGTCAGCATGCGTATGGCTTCACGCGCAAGCTCGGTCGGCTGCTTGCTTGGCTGATCAGGTGGTGTGTTGTTCGCGACAGATTGATTTGGATGTTTCATGACGGATGCACATAGTCGAGGGAAAATGGCTGCCCGGGTAGTTTGCCCAAATTTGCTAAAAAAGTGGGTGCCATGCGTCTACATGCGCTGTTTTTTCTGCTTCTGGTTGAATTTCTCTTCTGGCCGGCGCATGCCCTGGCCGAAGCACGTCTGCTCGATGTGCCGCAATTAAGGCTGCAAGCCGTGGCCTGGCTGGAACAGCAGGCGATGACGGCGTTTCCGGGCAGCGTGGCGCAGACCAGCGTGGGTGATGTCGATGCCCGCCTGCGTTTGCCGGCTTGCACCGAGATGCGATTTTTCCTGCCCGCGAATGCGTTGCTCTGGGGGCGCGGCAGCCTCGGCGTGCGCTGCGATGCGCCATCGCCGTGGTCTTTCTATCTGAATTATCAGAACCGTCTCAGCGGCCCGGCCCTGGTCGCCACGCGCCCGATTGCTGCGCGCGAAGTCCCGCGCGGCAGCGACATCGAGGTGCGCCTGATCGACTACACCCAGTCGCCCGACCTGTATCCGCGTGCGTGGCTGGCCAACGCGCAGGTCAATCGTCCGCTCGCCGCCGGGCAACCGATCATGATCAGTTGGCTGTCTCTGCCGAGTGTGATCAAGGCTGGCGCCAAGGTGCAACTGAAAGTGGGTACCAGCACCTTTGTCGTCAGCCAGGAGGGGGTTGCGCTGAACACCGCCGCGCCCGGCGAGAGGGTGCGGGTGAAAACCCAAAGCGGGCGTATCGTGCAAGGCACCGCGCGGCAAGATGGCACGGTGGAAGTGCGGCCCTGAGGTGATTCTGTCTAGCTTGCGTACAGGACAGATGGACAAGATGGTCGTGAAAAGATGAAACTTCTTGCCGGTATTAAAGTCATTTCGATTCAATTTTTTATAGCGAGTACATCATGAAGCAAAAAAAATATTTGGCGCTCGTTCTGCTCCCGCTGTTCATCAATCAAGCAAGCGCCGCCGAATTGGATAGCCTGGAAAATACGGCGGGTTTGCCACAAGCCGGGTCTCAAGTTGAGCCGCAAGTTGTGCCGCAAGTTGTGCCGCAAGTTGAAGCGCCGATCGAAATGGCGCCCAGCAACGCCACGCAACGCATGGCCGACCGCTGTACCGACTTCACCACCAACGGCTGGGCGTTCAAAGCGCCGCGTAATTTCCTCACCTGGCTGGATGCTTTTACCGATCCGGCAATTTATCTCGAATTTGCCAACCGCAGTCTGGACCCGCAATTTTACGTTCACACTCTGTCCAGCATGCTCGATCCCGGCACGCCGAAGAATCATCTGGAATGGACCAATCCGGAAATTTACAACCAGTGGGCGCAAGCAGCCTCTGAATCGTCGTATTTCGACGCGGTGACCCACATTCTGTTCGAACCCGGTCGCCTGATGCGCTGGGTGATGTTGCCGCTCGACGAACGCGCCTGGAGTGTGGTCGGCACGGCATTGAACCCGAACACCTTGCTTAAATGGTTCAACGCGCCATTCCACCCGAAGACGCTAGCGCTCCTCGCCAAAGCTGCCGATCCAGAGACCTCGCGCCTCTGGCTTGAGTCGCTGGTCAATCCCGACAATACGCCCTGGCTCAACCAGCCAAGCACCCCCTATGGCGAGCAGCCGGTCTCGCTGCCGAAGCAGATTGGCCTGCCGGTGACCGCAACGCTCGCGTTATAGATCGCACCTGCGTGAACATCCCTGCGATCACTTCGATTGGTGATCGCAGGGGCGGGCGGCAAGTTGGTGCTGACTTTCCTCACCTATTCCGTTACACAGCGAATCGTTACACCTCAAACCGTCAAACCCCAAACCGTCACACCGCGAACAACCCCATGAAGTCCTGCACTGGCGTCGCTTCCAGCCGCGCCTGATCGCCGCAGATTTGATTCAGCGCGGCGCATTTCTTGGCTGACAGCTTGGCGGCGATGGCGGCTTCAAACTTCTTCACCAGGATCGGGATGCCCTCGTCGCGGCGCAGGCGGTGGCCGATCGGTGCGTCGATGCTGACCTTCTCGGTTGCCGTGCCGTCCTTGAAGAACACCTGCACACTGTTGCCGATGTAGCGTTTGTCGGCTTCCAGGTATTCGGTCGAGAAGCGCGGGTTTTCCTTCACCGTGGTGATCGCGCGCAGGGCGTCGATGCGCGGGTCGGCGGCCGCCGCGTCGCCGTAGTCGGCGGCGGTGAGGCTGCCTTTGATCAACGGCACGGCGACCATGTACTGGATGCAGTGGTCGCGGTCGGCGTAGTTGTTCATCGGGCCGGTCTTGTCGATGATGCGGCAGCCGGCTTCCTGGGTTTCGATTTCGATGCGCTCGATCTGGTCGAGACGATCCTTCACTGCCGGATGCAGTTGCATCGCGCATTCGACGGCGGTCTGGGCGTGGAATTCGGCCGGGAAGCTGATCTTGAACAGGATGTTTTCCATGACGTAGCTGCCGAAACCCTGGTTGAACTTGAGTTCATTGCCACGGAACAGACTGTCCTGAAAACCCCAGGTCTTGGCGGTCAGCGCCGACGGGTAGCCCATCTCGCCGGTCAGCGCGATCAAGGCCAGATGCACGCCGCGCGAGCTGGCATCGCCCGCTGCCCAGGACTTGCGCGAGCCGGTATTCGGCGCGTGGCGGTAGGTGCGTAGCGAGCAGCCGTCGATCCAGGCATGTGAGGCGGCGTTGAGCACTTCTTCGCGCGTGCCGCCGAGCATGCGTGCGGCGACCACAGTGGAAGCGATGCGCACCAGCATGACGTGGTCGAGGCCGACACGGTTGAAGGCGTTTTCCAGCGCGGTGACGCCCTGGATTTCGTGTGCCTGCACCATCGCGGTGAGCACGTCGCGCATCACCAGCGGCGCTTTGCCTTCACTGACGCGCTTGCGCGAGAGCCAGTCGGCAATGCCGAGGATGGCGCCCAGGTTGTCGGAAGGATGACCCCATTCGGCGGCCAGCCAGGTGTCGTTGAAGTCGAGGAAGCGCACCAGGCAGCCGATGTCCCAGGCAGCCTTGACCGGGTCGAGTTCATACGCCGTGCCGGGTACGCGGGTACCGCCGGGCAAGGACGCGCCGGGCACGATGGGGCCGAGCAGCTTGGTGCATTCAGGATAGTCCAGCGCCATCAGGCCGCAGGCGAGCGAGTCGATCAGGCAATAGCGGGCGGTTTCCATCGCCAGCGTGGACTGGCTGGCGTCGTAGTCACAGACGTAATCGGCCATGGCTTGCAGGATGGTGTCGAAGGGGGGGCGGTGGGCGTCGCGGATGTCGTGGGCGGACATGGGGTTCCTTGGTTTGGCGTTGTTTAGCGTGAATATGGCATTCCCGTTCGCCCTGAGCCTGTCGAAGGGCCCTTCGACAGGCTCAGGGCGAACGGTTTCATACTCAGGGTCTCTGGTCGATCGGCACGAACTTCTGGTCTTCCGGGCCGGTGTAGTTGGCCGATGGGCGGATGATCTTGCCGTCGATGCGCTGTTCGATGACGTGCGCGGCCCAGCCGGTGGTGCGCGAGATGATGAATAGCGGCGTGAACATGGCGGTGGGCACGCCCATCATCGCGTAGGACACCGAGCTGAACCAATCCAGGTTGGGGAACATGTTCTTGATTTCCTTCATCACCGCTTCCAGCCGGTCGGCCACGTTGTACAGCTTGTGGTTGCCGGCGTGGTCGGCCAGACGTTTGGCAACCGCCTTGATCACCACGTTGCGCGGGTCGGACACGGTATAGACCGGGTGGCCGAAGCCGATAATGACTTCCTTCTTCTCGACTCGGGCGCGGATGTCGGCTTCGGCTTCGTCCGGCGAGTCGTAGCGGCTCTGGATGCAGAACGCCGCCTCGTTGGCGCCGCCGTGTTTCGGGCCGCGCAGCGCGCCGATGGCGCCGGTGATGGCGGAATACATGTCCGATCCGGTGCCGGCGATGACCCGGCCGGTGAAGGTGGAGGCGTTGAATTCGTGTTCGGCGTAGAGGATCAGCGAGGTGTGCATGGCGCGCACCCAGATTTCCGGCGGTCCATCTGGCAAATTCGCGCCATGCAGCAGATGCAGGAAATGGCCGCCGATGGAGTCGTCGTCGCGGGTGTTGTCACCATCGGTTTCGATGCGGCGGCCGTTGTGGCTGTAGTGGTACCAGTACAGCAGCGCCGAACCGAGGCCGGCAATCAGCCGGTCGGCGATGTTGCGCGCGCCCAGGATCGGCTGTTTTTCCTCTTCCGGCTGGATGCAACCCAATGTCGAGACGGCGGTGCGCATCACGTCCATCGGATGCGCCGAGGCCGGCAACTGCTCCAGCACGGTTTTCAGCACCATCGGCAGGCCGCGCAGGGCTTGCAGCTTGGTCTTGTACGCCTTGAGTTCTTCGCGGTTGGGGAAGTGTCCGTGAATCAACAAATGCGCGACTTCCTCGAATTCGCAGACATCGGCGATATCAAGAATGTCATAGCCGCGATAGTGCAGATCGTTGCCGGTGCGGCCAACGGTGCACAGCGCGGAGTTGCCGGCGACGACGCCGGACAGGGCGACCGATTTTTTCGGCTTGGGGGCGGCGGGGTTGGTGGTGCTTGGGTTGCTCGATTCGCTCATGTCGTCTCCTTGTTCAATCTGCACGGTCATCCCGGCGCAGGCCGGAATCCAGGTTGCAACGTTCGCTGCTGGACCCCGGCATTCGCCGGGGTGACGGCAAAGGGTTATTCGGATTTACCTTCCGCAAACAGCGCATCCAGCTTCTGCTCGAAGCTGTGATAGCCAAGGTGGTCGTACAACTCCATGCGCGGTTGCATGGCGTCCACCACGCTCTTCTGGTGACCATCGCGGCGGATGGCACCGTAAACATTCAGCGCTGCCTTGGACATGGCACGGAAAGCCGACAGCGGGTAGAGCACCAGCCCCACACCCACTTCGCGCAATTCGTCCACGGAGAACAACGGCGTGGCGCCGAATTCGGTGATGTTGGCCAGGATCGGCACCTTGACCGCTTTGCTGAAGGCGGCGTACTGCGCCAGTTCGGTCATCGCTTCCGGGAAGATCATGTCGGCGCCGGCTTCGACACAGGCGCCGGCGCGGTCGATGGCGGCTTGCAGGCCTTCCGCCTGCAGCGCGTCGGTGCGCGCCATGATGACGAATTCCGGATCGATTCTGGCATCTACCGCCGCCTTTACCCGGTCGACCATCTCGGCTTGTGTGACGATGGCTTTACCCGGGCGATGGCCGCAGCGCTTCTGCATGACCTGATCTTCGATATGCACCGCCGCCACGCCGGCGCGGGTCAGCGCCCGCACGGCACGGGCGATGTTGAACGCGCCGCCCCAGCCAGTGTCGATATCGACCAGCAAGGGCAGGGGGGTCACGTCGGTAATGCGGCGGGCATCGACCAGCACATCTTCCAGTGTGGTGATGCCGAGATCGGGAATGCCGCAGGAACTGGCCGCGACACCGCCGCCGGACAGGTACAGCGCCTTGAAACCGGAATGCTCGGCGAGCAGCGCCGAGTAGGCGTTGATTGCGCCGACCACCTGCAAGGGTTGCTCGGCGGCGACGGTGGCGCGGAACAGCGCGCCGGGGGAAGTGGATTGGGTCATCTTGCGTCCTTTTTGAGTTTGTCATTCCGGCGCAGGCCGGAATCCAGTTCGTAGGCTCTGGATGCCGGCCTACGCCGGCATGACGGTCATTTTCCTACCGCCTTCCGGATTTCCTCCAGCGCATTCGGGTCGTCCAGCGTCGACAGATCGCCGGTTTCGCGACCTTCCGCCAGCGCCTGGATCGAACGCCGCAACAGCTTGCCGGAGCGGGTTTTCGGCAATGCGTTGACGAAGTGCAGCTTGTACGGTTTGGCCACCGCGCCCAACAGTTCCGCGACCTTGGCGATGCAGGATTTTTCCAGCGCTTCGCGGCTGGCGGCGTCGGCAATCAGCGCCGGGTCTTTCACCGTGCAGAAACCCACCGGCACCTGACCCTTGAGTTCGTCGTGCAGACCCACCACGGCGACTTCGGCGATGGCCGGATGCGCTTGCAGCGCTTCCTCGATCTCGCGCGTGCCGAGGCGGTGCCCGGCAGTGTTGATGACGTCATCGGTGCGGCCGAGGATGAAGGTGTAGCCATCGGCGTCGCGCAATGCCCAGTCGGAGGAGGAGTAGAGCAATTCCTTTTCGAACTGGCCGAAATAGCTGTTGATGAAACGCTGGTCGTCGCCCCAGACCGTGGTCAGGCAACCCGGCGGCAATGGCGGCACCACGGTCAGCACGCCTTTTTCGTTCGGACCGCAATCGGCTCCGGTCAGGTCGTTGACGATGCGGATGTTGAAGCCGTAGGCCGGGAAGCCCGGCGAACCGAAGCGATTCGGTTTACCGCCTTTGCCGAAATCGACGCCAGGCAGGTAGCTCAACATCGCCCAGCCGGTTTCGGTTTGCCAGTAATGGTCCAGCACCGGCACACCGAGGCCATCGGAAATCCAGCGCGAGGTGGTTTCATCCAAAGGCTCGCCGGCCAGGAACAAGTAACGCAGCGAAGACAAGTCGTATTTCTTCAACCAGGCCGGGTCTTGTTTCTTCAAGACGCGGATCGCGGTCGGCGACGAGAACATCGTGGTGACCTTATGATCCTGCACGATCTTCCACCAGACGCCGGCGTCCGGTTTGGTCGGCAGACCTTCGTAGACGATGGTGGTCATACCGTGGATCAGCGGGCCGTAGACGATGTAGCTGTGGCCGACGACCCAGCCGATGTCCGAGGTGGTGAACATCGCTTCGCCAGGCTGGGCGTTGTAGACATACTTCATCGAGGCGGCCAGCGCCACGCAGTAGCCGCCGACATCGCGCTGCACACCCTTCGGCTTTCCGGTGGTGCCGCTGGTATAGAGGATGTAGCTGGGCTCGTTGGCTTCCAGCCAGGTCACCGGCACTTCGGCGTCACGGAAGTCGTCACGCGCATCCCAGTAATCGACATCGCGCCCGTCCATCCATTTCATGTCCGGGTCGAGGCCGCGATCGACGACCAGCACTTTTGGCGGCGGAAATTTCGCTTCCTTGATTGCTGCATCGACCAGATGCTTGTACGGCACCGCCTTGCCGCCGCGCATGCCGGCATCGGTACAAATCAGCAGACAGGGTTTGGCGTCGTCGATGCGCAGTGCCAGGTTATGCGCCGCGAAACCGCCGAACACCACGGAATGCACCGCGCCGAGGCGGGCGCAGGCGAGCATGCAGAAAATCGCTTCGGCGATCATCGGCATGTAGATCACCACCCGCTCGCCTTTCGCCACACCCAGGCTTTGCAGCACGGCGGCACAACGGTTCACCTCGCGGTGCAGCTCGGCGTAGGTGTATTGCTTCTCCTCGCCGGTTTCGCTGGACAGGTAGATCAGCGCGGGTTGATCGGCGCGACTGGCGAGATGCCGGTCCACCGCGTTGTGGCAGAGGTTGGTCTCGCCGCCGACAAACCACTTGCGGAAGGGCGGATTCGAATAATCAAGGATCTGTTGCGGCGGCTTGTGCCAATCGATCAACTCGGCCTGATCGCCCCAAAATCCGTCCGGATCGTCGATTGAACGACGATAAAACGCCTGGTAATCCATGGTGTCTCCTCCTATGGCTGGCGCGTTTATTGTGCGCTGCAATAGCTGACACGAACCTGACAGCTTCGAAGTGTGCACCGTGCGCACCAATTGACTTTGAACGGTGCGCGTCAATCGGTGCGCACAGCGCACCCTACGCTTCAACTGCGCTGATAGATGTCCTCGAAGCGGACGATATCGTCCTCGCCCAGATAGCTGCCAGATTGGACTTCGATCAGGTGCAGCGGCATGCGGCCGGGGTTTTCCAGACGATGCGTGGCGCCGAGCGGAATATAGGTCGACTGGTTTTCCGACAGCAGTTCTTCCTCGCCATTGCGTGTCACCCGAGCCGTACCGGACACCACCACCCAGTGTTCGGCGCGGTGATGGTGCATCTGCAACGACAGCTTCTCGCCCGGCTTGACCATGATGCGTTTGACCTGGAACCGCTCGCCGATGTCGATGCCCTCGTACCAGCCCCAGGGCCGGAAGACGCGGGTGTGGAATTCGTGTTCGCTGCGACCGCTGGCCTTCAGGAAATCGACCACTTTCTTGACGTCCTGGGCGCGGTTCTTGTCTGCCACCAGCACCGCGTCGGCGGTTTCCACGATCAACAGATTCGATACGCCGATCGCCGCCACCATGCGCGATTCAGCGCGCACCAGACTGTTCTCGACGCCATCCAGATAGACGTCACCGCGCACCACGTTGCCGTTGGCGTCCTTGGCGCCGACATCCCATAGCGCCGACCAGGCACCGATGTCGTTCCAGCCGATATCGGTCGGCACCACGGCGGCATGCTGAGTGTGTTCCATCACCGCGTAGTCGATCGAATCCGACGGGCAGGCGGCGAAGGCGGTCTTGTCCAGGCGGCAGAAATCCAGATCGTGCTGGCCTTGCGTCAGCGACTGCTCGCAAGCAGTCAGGATGTCGGGACGGACGCTTTCCAGTTCGTCGAGGAACTGCCGACAGTTGAACAGGAACATGCCGCTGTTCCAGTAGTAATCGCCGGCAGCGAGAAATTTCTCGGCATTCTCCAGGTTCGGTTTTTCGACAAAGCGTGCGACCCGGTGTGCCGTGCCCGAATCGAGTCCTGCACCGCGCTGGATATAGCCATAACCGGTTTCTGGCGCGTCCGGCACGATGCCGAAGGTGACCAGAAACCCGGCCGCCACCGCATCCAGCCCTTCCTGGATGGCGGCGTGAAAGGCGGCGATGTCGCGGATCAGGTGATCCGCCGGCAACAACAGCATCACCGCATCCGGATCACGCTTGAGCAGCGTCAACGCAGCCACGGCAGCGGCCGGCGCGGTATTGCGGCCAACCGGTTCAAGGAAGATGCCGAGCGGCTCGACGCCAATGTCGCGCATCTGCTCGGCAATCAGAAAACGGTGTTCGTTGTTGCACACGATCAACGGCTGCCCTTGATTCGGCAGACCAGCCAGGCGCTGCACGGTTTCCTGCACCATGCTCAGGTTGGAGGCCAGCGGCAGCAATTGCTTTGGCAAGGCCGCGCGCGACATCGGCCAGAGTCGGGTACCGGAACCACCGGAGAGGATGACGGGATAGAGGGTCATGGCAGGCTCGTGGTTGAAAGTGGCGCCAAGGTTAATCGGTGCGGCGGGAGGGGGGAAGGGCGGAATGTGGGTGGAATGCGCGGCGGTGACGTTCAAGCCCGCCAGAACAATCTTGATTGCGCCAGCCGGCGCCAGATCGTGCCGGATAAATGCGCCCGCCGCCCGACCTCGGTTTCCAGCGCGCCGGCGATGCGGCCCAGGTCGAAAGCGAGCGCGGCATCGGGTTTACCTGTCTCGACGATCAGCGCATGCATCATCAACGCGCCGACATGCGCGTCATTGGCGCTGCCCAGGCTGTTTTGCAGCGTCGCCAGCGCGTCGATGAAGCGTGCGCCACGTTTGCCGTACAACGGGATGAAGGCATCCGCCGCATAGCGCATTTTTTTTGCTGCAATACGCGCCATATGGCGTTCTTCCGGATTCAGCTTGGCGAAATTGCGGCAGCGTTTACGCAGCGCAAGCCAGCGTTTTTCGAGGATTTTCGCAGCCCATTGACGTGCCTCCGGCATCTTCGGCGCGGCTGGAACGGTCAACAGATCGCGTCCGATATCGAGGATCAGTTGGGTGAATATTGGTCTCAGCAACCGCATTATCGCTTGCTGGCGCGCCTGCTCTGCGGCGGCTGCCAGCGCGGCCAGCAATTCGCCATCCACCGCCGACTGGGTTCCCAGGAGCTTGCGTGTTTTGGGCAGGGTTTCAGCCAGAAACACATCCCAGTCGCGCGCGGCATTGAGGCCGCGCAACGACTCGCGCAACGGCATATCCCAGGCCGGCGCCGGGCGGCCCAGTGCGCGCATAAGGCTGACGCCCACGCGCAATCGGCGCATCGAAATCCGCAGTTGATGCAGATATTCGATCTCGTCGGGGTGTTCCAGAAAGCCGGGAACATTCGCCACGCATTGCGCCAGCGCGGCTTGCATCACCGCATTCCAGGCCGCGCCGGCGGATTGGTGCGGGCTGAACTCCGGCCGCACGGCTTTCAGCGGCGCGGCAGATTGCGCCCCGCTCAACCCATAGCCGCGCTCTGCCTTGCTGCGCGGTTCGATATGCAGCGGCGTTTGTTCGAGCAACTGCGCGGCAATCTCGAACAGAAAATCCGGTGCGCCAGCCTTGAGTTCAATCTCGATTTCGGAAATGGCTTGAGTCGCGTCGCCAGACTTGATGTTTCCAATATCCAAAGCCAGTTCAGCCTGATCTTCTGCGCGCGAAACCTGCCAGGTGGTGCGCTGGAATTCGGTGACGAAGGCTGGTGCTATGCGGGCCAGGTCGATTCCGGTCAGCAAGTCGAGCGCAGCTTGCGGCAGCACTGCGAAATCCGGACTGGCGCCGCCGGCAACCGCCATTTCCCATTCCGGTCGGCTCGACATCGCACCCACCGCGCGCGCCTCCGCCTTCATCGTCTGCACCCAGTGATAACCCACTCGTCGCAGCCGAAGCGCAATGCCACGCTGCATCAGATCGAATGCCGGGGTATCGAAATAAATACTGTGCAATGTCCGCTTCACCGGTTTGATCGCCTGCAGCAATGGATGCCGCCGGATGCGTGCGGCATGGCCGGGAGGCAGGGCGAGTTTCAGTTCGATTTCCATGTCATTGTTCCAGCCAGGTTTTTTGAGCAGCCCGAGATAGAAGGCCGATGTGCTTAAAGGTTAGCATTCAGCGTCATTTTCCGTGTTACACCGCCGCCATGAGCTCTTTGCCTGCCCCCGAGCATCTGATCAACCGTGAACTCGGTATTCTGGAATTCAACCGTCGCGTTCTTGCGCAGGCGGATGACCCCACTACGCCGTTACTCGAGAGATTGCGTTTTCTGTGCATCTTCTCCAGCAACATGGATGAATTCTTCGAGATTCGCGGCGCGGGTCTGAAAGAGCAGATCAAGCTCAACCCGCTGCATGTCGGCTCTGATGGGCTGACCGCCCGCCAGATCTACAAGCAAGTAGCGAAGGTGGCGCATGAACTGGTGGCGCGCCAGTACGACCTGTTCAATCAGGACGTGCTGCCGGCGCTGGCGCAGCAGGACATCCGTTTTCTGCGTCGTACGCACTGGAGTGCGGAACAAACCGAGTGGATACGCGATTATTTCTTCAACGAGCTGATGCCGGTGCTGACGCCGATTGGCCTGGACCCGGCGCATCCGTTTCCGAATGTGCTGAATAAAAGCCTGAATTTCGCCGTCGAGCTGTCCGGCAAAGATGCTTTCGGCCGCAATTCGGATCGCGCCGTGGTGCAAGCGCCGCGCGCGCTGCCACGGGTGATTCAGTTGCCGACCGAAATCGCCGGCTGCGAATTCGGCTTCGTTTTTCTGTCGTCGATCCTGCACGCGCATGTCGGCGAGTTGTTTCCCGGCATGGAAGCGCGCGGTTGTTATCAGTTCCGCGTTACCCGCAACTCCGACCTGTTCGTCGATGATGAAGAGAACAAGAACCTGCGCGAGCAATTGCAGGGCGAACTGCCACACCGCCATTACGGTGACGCGGTGCGCCTGGAGGTGGCGGATAACTGCTCGCCGGAAATGACTGCATTCCTGCTTGAGCAATTCGGCCTCGGCCGCGATGACCTGTTCGAGGTGCGCGGCCCGGTGAATCTGGTGCGCTTGATGGGCGTGCCGGACAATGTCGAACGCCCCGATCTCAAGTTCGTGCCGTTTTCGCCCGGCCTGCCGAGTGCGCTGGTGAAACAACCGGATATGTTCCAGGCGATCAGCGCCGGCGACATCCTGCTGCATCACCCGTATCAATCGTTCCAGCCAGTGATCGACTTCATTCGCCAGGCGGCGGAAGACCCCAATGTGTTGGCGATTCGGCAGACCGTGTATCGCACCGGCACCGATTCGGAGTTGATGCGCCAGTTGATTTCCGCCGCCCAGCGCGGCAAGGAAGTCACCGCCGTGGTCGAGTTGATGGCGCGTTTCGACGAAGAAGCCAACATCAACTGGGCGGAAAAGCTGGAAAAGGCCGGCGCGCATGTGGTTTACGGCGTTGTCGGCTACAAGACGCACGCCAAGCTGGCGCTGGTGGTTCGGCGCGAGAGCGGCAAACTCAAGCGCTACGCGCATCTGGGTACCGGCAACTACCACCCGCGCACCGCCCGCATGTACACCGACTTCGGCCTCCTCACCTGCCAGCCTGACCTGTGCCAGGACGTCAACGACGTTTTCATGCAACTCACCGGCCTGGGCAAGGCGCACGAACACACGCTGTTGCTGCAATCGCCGTTCTCGATGCACCCGCGCATGCTGCAGGCGATCCGCAACGAAACCGAGAGAGCGAAGAAGGGCGAAAAAGCCGCCATCATCGCCAAGATGAACTCGCTGCTCGAACCGCGCGTGATCGCCGCGTTGTATGAAGCATCGCAGGCGGGGGTCGAGATCGACCTCATCGTGCGTGGCGTCTGCGCGCTGAAGCCAGGCATCGCCGGCTTGTCGGAAAACATCCGCGTGCGCTCGCTGATCGGCCGCTTTTTGGAACATCACCGCATCTTCTATTTCCTCAACGGCGGCCAGGAAGACGTCTGGCTGGCGAGCGCCGACTGGATGGACCGCAACTTCTTCCGCCGTATCGAAACCGGCTTCCCACTACTTGACCCGAAGCTGAAACGTCGTGTCATCAATGAAGGCCTCAAGGCCTGTCTGAAAGACAACCAGCGCACCTGGGACATGCAGCCGGATGGCTCCTTCCGCCGCCGCGCCCGGCGTGGCAAAGGCTTTGACGCGCAAGCCTTCCTGATGAGTGCGTTGGGCGCGAAAGTCTAACAAACGACGAGGGGCGTCTTCCCGTATCTGCAAACTTCCTCGACCTTGAATCCGTGTTTTTCCATCAAGCGGTATAGGTTGGATCGAGCCTGGCTGGCTGTCAGGGTGTTCATGGGGGGCTCCTTGATACGAAGTTGAAATCGTGCGTGAAGCCGTACGCTTTTACGAGAATAGACCCATAAGCAACCCCCAACGGTTACCTGGTACCTGCGTTCTGAATTATGCAGACGTACTCAGTTCAGTCTGAATGATTTCACCGCGATGTCGAGCTGGTTGGCGCGACCAGCCAGCGTTGCGGTCAAGCTGACGCCTCTTACTGTATCAGCCAGGGTATCGCTGTTGAGTTGTTCAATCGCCTGGATGTTGGCGCGTACCAAATCGGCGGCATGGCGTTGACCTTCTGCGGCCTGGCTGATTTCACCGACTTGAGTAGTGACTTCCGTGACGCTGCCAGCGATGGTTTCCAGTGCCGAACCGGCATCGCGAGCATGCCCGACACCGGCATTGGCTTCCGTCATTCCTTGGCTGATCGCATCGATCGCCTGGCGCGTTTCAGCTTGGATGTTCTGGATCATTTTGCTGATTTCAGCCGTTGCCTGAGTGGTTTTTTCGGCCAGTTTGCGGACTTCATCAGCAACAACAGCAAAGCCACGACCCTGTTCACCAGCACGCGCGGCTTCGATCGCCGCGTTGAGTGCCAACAGGTTGGTCTGATCCGCAATTTCCTTGATCACCGCGACAATCGCGCCAACTTCCTGAGAACTGCGGCCGAGTTTTTCAACCGAGGTCGTGGCGTTGTTGACGGTGACATGTATGCGTTCCATGCCAGCCAGGCTTGCAAATGCCACGCTAACCCCGTCCAGCGCGGTTTGTTTTGCGTCACTGGCTTGCTCCGAGGCAAGTTGGGTGCGTTTACAGATGTCGGCTATGGCGTTTTCCAAATGGGTAATTGCGACCGAAATTTCACCCGCGCGACCATTCATTTGATCAACCCGGAGATGAATCTGGCCAGATTGCGAGCTGATGCTGTCGGTATCAATACGTACTTTGCTGCTAAGTTCCGAGGCGGAGGAAATCAACTCGCGCAACGCCGCAGCCATGTCGTTGAAGCTCTGGATGATTTCACCCAGCGTGTCATGGCTTTCCATGGCGCAGGTAAAAGAAAGGTCTCGTTTTGCGATGGCACTGGCCACCTGGGAAATCCGTTTCAACTTGGATACCAGAACCGTGTTCATGACCCAGTAATTGACCGCCCCCATCAATAAACCGGCGATGATGCAGCCAATCACAAACCAGACTTGCATGCCGGGTTTCCATTCAACGAAGAAGGCGGCATAGAACGGAAAAATGCTGGCCATGAGTACGCCGGCGCCAAGAAAGGAAAACAACACGTTACGCAGGATGCTGGGTTGCATGGGACACCTTGTTGACGTCGGAAAAGCACGGGTAAATTTCGGCTCGGTCTGGAAAATCTTCAACCTAGCCCGTATTTTGCATAAAGAGCACGATAAGGAATATAAGTATTTGATGTGATTAGAGTTATCAAGAAACCGATTCGTAAAAGATATCTACAAATACTCGCACTATTATCGACTTTACCGCGGAGCAGCTCCGGTTTTCTCACACAGCCGGCTTCACGGTTCGCGCAGATTTCACCGCGCCATTCGCCGAACAATTCGCCGAACAATTCGCTGAGCAATCCGCTGAGCAATCCGCTGAGCAATCCGCAATTCGGGGTCACAATTCGGGGGCAGTTTTAACTTTCATGCCGGCATGAAAGCTAGCGTGTTGCAGCAAGGTTGACGGTATCCGACCTGCGAAATCACTCGTAACGCAGCGCCTCGATCGGCGCCAAGCGCGCTGCCTTGCGCGCCGGATACCAGCCGAAGAAGACGCCGACGACGCTGGCCGAGATCACCGAGATCAGGATCGCGTCGGCTTGCATGACCACTTGCCAGTCGGCGAAATGCGCCAGGGCTTGGGTGCCGGCGATGCCGAGGGCGACGCCAGTGAGCGCGCCGACCAGCGACAGGATCACGGCTTCGGCGAGGAACTGGGTCAGGATGTCGCGCTGGCGCGCGCCGACCGCCAGACGCAGGCCGATTTCGCGGGTGCGTTCGGTCACCGACACCAGCATGATGTTCATGATGCCAATGCCGCCGACCAGCAACGAAATCGAGGCGACCGCAGCGAGCAGGCTGGATAGCACTTGGGATGCCGCTTGTTCGGCGGCGACGATTTCGGACAGGTTGCGGATGTTGAAATCGTCGTCTTGGTCCGGTTGCAGACGGTGGCGCTGGCGCAGTAGTTCGCGCACCTGTGATTCGGCGGTCTTCATGTCGACGCCGTCGGCCATCTTGACGTTGATGTGGCCAACCGTGCGCAGCCGGCCCTGCGCATGGCCCAGAATGCGGCCGCGCGCGGTGCCGATCGGGATCAGTACGACATCGTCCTGATCCTGGCCGCCGAAGTTTTGTCCCTTGGGTTCAAGCAGGCCGACGATGGTGAACGGCACATATTTAACCCGGATGATCTGGCCGGTCGGGTCGGTGCCACCGAACAGCATGTCGGCGACGGTCTGGCCGACCAGCGCCACCTTCGCTGAGCCGCGCAGATCCGCTTCATCCATCCCGCGTCCGCGTACCACGCGCCATTCACGCGCAGTCAGGTAGTCCGGCGTGATGCCGAAAATCTGCGTGGACCAGTTCAGATTGCCATTCACGATCTGGCCACTGCCGCGCAGCGCCGGCGCGCTTGCCAGCACGCCGGGAAGTTCGCTGGCGATAGCGTCGGCGTCGTTCTCGGTCAAGGTATTGCGACCGCCGGAACCGAGTCGCACGCCGCTGCTGGTGACCGCGCCGGGGATCACGATCATCAGGTTGGAACCGAGGCTTTTCAGTTGTTCAGCCACTTTTCGTTTCGCGCCTTCACCCACCGCCAGCATGGTAATCACCGCCGCCACACCGATGATGATGCCGAGCGCGGTCAACGCGCTGCGCAACTTGTTGGCGCGCAATGAACGCAAGGCGGAGCGGGCGGTGTCAAGCAGGTTCATAGGGATGTGATGGGCCCGCTGCGCTTGGCCCATCCTACAAAGTCGCGGCCGTAGGATGGGCCAAGCGCAGCGGGCCCATCAGCCGCGCTCGCCAACATCTCCGCCGCCCGATGCGGCTTTTCGTTCAGCCGGTCTTCCACCACGCGGCCATCACGGAACAGCAGCACGCGTTTGGCGAAGGCAGCGATGTCCGGTTCGTGCGTCACCAGTACCAGGGTGATGCCGCTGTCGTTGAGTTCTTGCAGCAGCGCCATCAGTTCGATGCTGGTGTGGGTATCGAGCGCGCCGGTGGGTTCGTCGGCGAGGATCAATGGCGGTTCGTTGACCAGGGCGCGGGCGATGGCGACGCGCTGCTGCTGGCCGCCGGAGAGTTGCATCGGTCGATGTTCAGCCCGTTCGGCGAGGCCGACCTTGGCCAGTTTTTCGCGTGCGCGGCGATGTCGCTCTGCCGCCGGCACGCTGGCGTAGAGCAGCGGCAGTTCGACGTTCTCCTGCGCGCTGGCGCGGCCCAGCAAGTTGAAGTTCTGGAATACGAAGCCCATGCGCCGGTTACGGATGTGGGCGAGCTGGTCGGCGTTCAGGCCGGTGATCTCTTCCCCCGCCAGGGTGTAACGGCCGCTACTGGGCACATCGAGGCAGCCGAGCAGGTTCATGAAGGTCGATTTGCCGGAGCCGGAAGGCCCCATCACCGCGACAAACTCGCCTTGTTCGATGCTCAGACTGATGCCTTGCAAGGCCGGCACAGTGACTTCGCCGATCTGGTAGTGGCGGGCAAGGTCGGTGACTTCGATCAAGGACATGATTTTGCAGGCTGCGCCGTGCGTACCATTTACCGTGAACCGGTGCGCATGGCGCACCCTGCGCGACAAGGTTTCTGCATCGACTTACATCCCCATGCCGAGCGGCCGGCGCGGTTTTTTGTCGTTGCTTTCCATCTGGCCGAGGATGATTTCGGCACCTTCGCTGCCGCTTTTGCCAAACTCCCCCTTGAGCATCTCGGTGTTTTTACCGTCGCTGACGCCAAGGCGGACTGCAACCGGAGCCGGCTGACCGTCTTTCAACACCCAGACGCGGCCGGGGATGCCTGGGCCTTCCTCTCGCCCGCGTACTTCCAGTTTGATCGGCGTGCCATCGGCCTGCACCGGCCGGAAGCGCAGCGCTTCGTTGGGCAGGATCAACACGCCTTTGCGCTCTTCGGTCAGGATGCGGGCGCTGGCGGTCATGCCGGGCAGCAGTTTCAGATTGGGGTTGTCCAGTGTCGCCATGACGCTGTAGGTGACCACGTTGTTGTTGGTTTGCGGCGCTTTGCGTATCTGGGTGACTTTCGCCATGAAGCGTTCGCCGGGGAAAGCATCGACGCTGAAACGCATTTTCTGCCCGGTCTGCACGCGGCCAACATCGGCTTCATCCACCGCCACGTTGACTTCCATCTGGCGCAAGTCGCGCGCGATGCTGAACAGCACCGGCGCCTGGAACGAGGCGGCGACGGTCTGGCCGACATCGACATTGCGGCTGATCACGACGCCATCGACCGGCGAACGGATCACCGTGCGTTCGAGTTCGATGCGCGCCTGATTCAACGCGGCGTGGCGTTGTCCGGCCAGCGCCTGGGCATTGGCGACCTGGGCCTGGGCGACACCGGTGTTAGCCTGCGCCAGTTGCAGTTGTTCGCGCGCGGTCTCGCTGGCGCTCTGCGCGGTATCGAGTTCGGCGGCGGAGAGGAAGCCCTGCGCGATCAAGCTGCGTTTGCGTTCCAGATTGCGCTGTGCCTCATCCAGCGCGATGCGCGCCTTGTTGACTTCGGCTTGGCGCACGCCGAGGTTGCCGCGCGTCACTTCGGTCGCGCTGTCGGCGGCCTTCAGGTCGGCTTCGGCCTGGAGGACGCGCGATTCGAAGGATTCCGGATCGAGCCGGGCGATCACCTGATCCTGTTTCACCAGGCTGTTGAAGTCGGCTTTGATCTCTTTGATCAGGCCGGAAACCTGCGAGCCGACCTGTACCGTCACCAGTGCGCTGAGTGTGCCGCTGGCGGAGACCGTGGCGGAGAGTGCGCCGCGTTCGATTTTTGCGAACCGATACTGTGGAGCGGCATCGGATTTTTGCCAGGGCTGCCAGACGTTCAGGCCAGCGGCGGCGAGGGCGAGGAGGGCGACGGTGAACAGCCAGCGTTTGCGGGGGGTCATGGGTGTGATGGGTCAAGCAGGGTGCGCCGCGCGCACCGATTCACTGTGGCGGTGCGCGCGGCGCACCCTACCTTCGACAACATCACTTGTCTTGAGCGAAAAATAGCCGTGCGAGTTCCGCGCCGGGATCGTCGGCGCGCATGAAGGCTTCACCGACCAGGAACGCCTCCACATCATGCGCCCGCATCAGGGCAACCGATGCCGGCGAGAGGATGCCGCTTTCGGTGACGACGATGCGACTGGACGGAATCATGTCCATCAGGTCGATGGTGGTTTCCAGACGTGTCTCGAAAGTGCGCAGGTTGCGGTTGTTGATGCCGATCAGCGGCGTCCTCAGTTGCAGCGCCAGTTCGAGTTCGTCGCCGTCATGGCTTTCCACCAGCACTGCCATGCCCAGGTTTAGCGCGATATCTTCCAATTCCCGCATTTGCGCCAGGCTCAAGGCGGCGACGATCAGCAGGATGCAGTCGGCGCCCATCGCGCGGGCTTCATAGACCTGATAAGGGTCGATCATGAAATCCTTGCGCAGTACCGGCAGATCGCAGGCATCACGCGCGGCTTTCAGGTATTCCGGCGCGCCCTGGAAATAGTCCTTGTCGGTCAGCACCGACAGACAGGCTGCGCCGCCGGCGGCATAGCTGGCGGCAATCTCGGCTGGCCGGAAATCGGCGCGGATGACGCCCCGGCTCGGGCTGGCCTTCTTGATTTCGGCAATCACCGCCGCTTGATGCGCCGCGATCTTGGCCCGGATGGCTTCGACGAAGTCGCGCGCCGGCGGCATCCATTCGGCCGCTTCGCGCAGCGCCTCCAGCGGTTCGGTGCGTTTGGCTGCGGCGACTTCTTCCGCTTTGGTGGCGAGGATTTTGTTCAGGATGTCGGACATGGCTTTAAGGGTGAAGGTGAAAGTTATTTGTAGGGATGCTGTTCATGTTTCCTCCACCGGCACACGCGGTGCCAAAGCGGTGAGGAGTTCATAGGAGATTGTGCCTGCGGCGGCGGCGACGTGCTCGACCGGCAGGCCGACGCCCCAGAGTGTGACCGAGCTGCCGACATGCGCGGTCGGCATCGGCGTCAGATCGACATTCAGCATGTCCATCGAGACGCGGCCCAGCGTGCGCGTAAGTTGGTTGCCAAACTCGCCAGCAACCAGGATCGGCGTGCCGGTATCAGCGTGGCGCGGATAGCCGTCGGCATAACCGCAGGCGACGATACCGACTTTCATGTCGCGGTCGGCAATGAAGCGCCCGCCATAGCCGACGCCTTCGCCCTTGCGCACAAATTGCACACTGATCAACTTGCTTTCCAGCGTCATTACCGGCAACAGACCGAGTTCCTCGCCTGTCTGATCCGCAAATGGCGACGCGCCATACAGCATGATGCCGGGGCGAACCCAGTCGGCATGTGTTTGTGGATGGCGCAGGATGGCGGCGGAATTGGCCAGGCTGGTGGGCAGATTCAGGCCGCTGGTGGCTTCTTGAAAACGTGTGAGTTGCTGTTCGACGCCATCGCCTGCCTCATCCGCGCTGGCGAAGTGGGTCATCAGCGTGATGCTGCCGACGTGCGGCGCTGCGCGCAGTGTCGCCAGCGTTTCCGGCAGGCGTTTCGGAGAGATGCCCAGCCGGTTCATGCCGGTATTCAGCTTGAGCAACACATCGACGCGGTGGCCCAGTTTGGTCTTGGTGAGCGAGTTGACCAATATGTCGGCCTGATCCGTGCGATGAATCACCGGGCGCAGATGCAGGCGGGCAATTTCCGGCAATTCGTCGGGATGGAAAAAACCTTGCAGAAGCACGATCGGATGCGTGTACCCCTCGCTGCGCAATTGCGCGGCTTCTTCGACGCGCAGCACGGCAAAACCGTCAGCGGCGCGTAATGCGCGCGCGGCGCGAGTGAGGCCGTGGCCGTAGGCGTTGGCTTTCACCACCGCCAGCGTTTTTGCCCTCGGCGCCGCCGCGCGCGCAACGCCCAGGTTGTGGGCGAGGGCGGCGGTGTCGATGCGGGCGATCAGTGGACGTGACATGGCTGATGTAGGTGCGAATTTATTCGCACAGGAAAATGTCGATGTGCGAATGAATTCGCACCTACGGGTTCAATCGCCATAGCCGCCGCCACCGCCGCCGGCGAAGCTCTCGAACTTGGTGTATTCGCCGATGAAAGTCAGTCGCACGGTGCCGATCGGGCCATTACGCTGCTTGCCGATGATGATCTCGGCGGTGCCCTTGTCCGGACTGTCCGGGTTGTAAACCTCGTCGCGATAGATGAACAGAATGACGTCGGCATCCTGTTCTATTGCGCCCGATTCCCTCAAATCGGACATGATCGGACGTTTGTTCGGGCGCTGTTCCAGCGACCGGTTGAGCTGCGAGAGGGCAATCACGGGTACATGGAGTTCTTTTGCCAAGCCTTTCAGGGAACGCGAGATTTCCGAGATTTCCGTTGCCCGGTTCTCGCTCTGGCCGCTGCTGCTGCCCGACATCAACTGGATGTAGTCGAGCACGATCAGGCCGAGCGGGCGGTCTTCCTTGCATTGCCGCGCCAGGCGGCGAGCGCGCGCGCGCACCTCCATCGCAGTCAGGCCGGGCGATTCGTCGATGAAGAATGGCGTTTCATTCAACCGACCGAGCGCATGCGTCAATCGCGGCCAGTCATCCTCGCCGATACGGCCAGTGCGCAGTTTGTGTTGGTCCAGTCGGCCGACCGAACCCAGCATCCGCATCACCAACTGCGCCGCGCCCATTTCCATACTGAACACCGCGACCGACATGTTCGAGTCGAGCGCGACGTTTTCGGCGATGTTCAGACTGAAGGCCGTGTTGTGCGTCACCACGTCGTGGTCGGTGATGTACAGCCGCTCTGGATGGCTGACGGCAATGCACTGGCAGTCGGCCCCGCGGCTGGGT